>Ga0116169_1003386_pt1 | contig 10669 bp, 8 predicted proteins | sample AD_UKC130_MetaG_FD_89796 | JGI IMG/M metagenome (GOLD analysis project Ga0116169, IMG submission 89796) | Active sludge microbial communities of municipal wastewater-treating anaerobic digesters from Canada - AD_UKC130_MetaG | ecosystem: Engineered > Bioreactor > Anaerobic > Digestate | place... | reverse complement strand
GGCGGTGCTGACTTCCTCGACGCTTGCAAACTCCAGGTCGACAACCTCCTCCTGTTCAATGGCATTGCCGACGAGATCAAGCGGCAGCGCGACAAAACCAACACCGACCCCTACAAGTTCATCATCGTCGACACCGTAGATGAACTCGAAGCCTGGTGCGAGAAGGACGCCCGCAATGACTACATGAAAACCCCACAAGGAAAGTCATTCTCAGGCGACTCCATCCTCGAGCTTCCGCAAGGCGGTGGCTACTACTGGCTCCGCAACTCATTCTACAAATGGTTCCATCACATTCGTCGCATGGCACCATTCACTATCTTCATCGGCCATGTGCGGGATAAACTCCTCACAAACGAAGGCAAAGAAGTCTCGGCAAAAGACCTCGATTTGACAGGCAAGGTCCGAAACATGCTTTGCTCTTATTCTGACGCAATCGGCCACATGTACCGTAACGTCGAAGGCAAACTCGTAATTTCCTTCGAGACCAAAGAAACCGTTCAATGCGGCAGTCGTGCAAAACACCTCGCCGGGAAGAAGTTCACCTTTAGTCAACCCGCAACGAGAGATGACTGGAAACAAATCTATCCTGATGTTATTGTATGAACTCCGACGACCGCGAAGGCAAACGCCGCGAAATCGAAGACCTCGCAAAGAAGATGTTCGACGACGTCTTCCCCTCAGTCCAACCACAAGCCAAACCTTGGCACTTGGACCTTATGGATCGGGTGAAGAAGATCAAACAAGTCACGCATCACGCTGGCTGCAAACTTGTCGCTTCCCACACCCATCCGAAACAAACCCGCCAGATTATCTTTGACCTCCTTGCAGAACAATTCTCCACGTGGTCAAAAGAAGACCTGTTGCTATTCATCTGTCTCACATTCACCAAAATGGAACTCGCGGATCTTGGCGTCATTGACGTCGTCGAACATCCGGGAGCGATCATAAAACCACCTGGCGCATAATTTGCCGCTTGTCGGCAAAGGCTGACATCCTACTGTCAAAACAAAACAAAACACAAAACACAAAACAAAAACAAAACAAAATGACAAACCTAAACCGTATCCTCCGTTCCCCTGACATCGTCGATGGTGTCGACCCGCTCGACATACCGTGTAATGACATCGACACGTCCTTCCCGCTTGCTCCCGCTTCGATATATTCGTTCGAATGCACCAAAGCGGAAAAGACCACAAAGAAGGACGACGAGTCTCGTGAACTCATCGCCTATACCCTCACGAACACCTCCACTATCACCTCCACAAAGGGTGAACACATGCCTCCGGGTTCACTCTCGCTCATCGGACGTGTCTCCATCACACCATCCGACAAGATGGACAACCGCGCAATCGCGAAGAACATTGCACGCGTTGTCAAGGGCCTCGGCTTGAACCTGACCCCTCGTCAGGTCATCAACGACCCTTCAACGCTCGTTGGTGGAAAAGGTGACTGGAAGGTCAAGCTCCGTCCCGAGACGAACGAGTTCCCTGCCCGGAACGAACTCGGCGATCCCGTCATCCGCGGATAGAATGCCTCAACCCACGACCCCTTCGGTCCAATCCCGTCGGGGTCGATTTTAGACCAGGACATTTTATGATCGCCTTAAACATTGAGTGCATCGGCGATAAAGCCTTGCAGGTTAATGAACTACCAAGCGGCGACGTCGAGCTTGTAATATCCAACATCCCAGGACGCAACCTTTTTAAACGCCTCTCCCTCTTTCGCTGCAACGGCGAAGCACGTATTATCATCCCCAAAGACCGTCGTTGCCTTCTCGCAAACACCCTAATCGGCAACCCTTTATGACCCACGAACGCCTAGTCGAACTCCTTTGCAAACCCGGCGAGGACATCCTCCGCTCCATCACCCCGCTTGACTGTCACCTAAACCACGTCGTCCCTTGCATCCTTGGTGAAGCGGGCGAACTCTGGGATGTTATTAAAAAACACACCATCTACCGTCAAGACCTCGACATGGAAAATGTCATCGAAGAACTCGGTGACATCGAATTCTACCTCGAAGCCACACGTCAAGCTCTCTTCATCCCGCGAGACGTAACGCTTGAAGCGAACATCAAAAAGCTGATGACACGTTACAAAACCCTCAAGTATTCGGATGATCAAGCAAGGGCAAGGGGGGATAAAAAAGGCCTTTAGATAGCGGGCCGGGAATGCCCTTTATTCGCCCGCAAATAGGCCTAGGAGCCGCTTTTATTTGCGGGGAATATGCCCATAGCGGAGAGCCTATCAAAATCGCCCAAATCGAAGAAGCCACAAATGAACCAAAATCCACCAGAAAAAATCCGTCTCGCCGACATTATCGACGAGAATCGACAAAGAAAAGACTATGGAAATATCGAAGAATTCGGTCAGCAGCTCAAGACCGAAGGACTTATACATCCTATTATACTTGTTGTCGATAATAACTCTCGCTACCGCCTCATTGCTGGCGGTCGTCGTCGTGCCGCGCTCCTATCCGCTGGGTTTGAGTTTGTGTATCACGGTGTTACTTGTGACCCAAAACGCCCTGGCTATCTGTTGGCTAGCGAACTCACTCCTGCGAAGCAAGAAGAACTCGAACTGATGGAGAATATCCGCCGTGCGGATATGACATGGCAGGAACAATGCATCGGCATCGCACGTATCCATCGCTTGAAGGTTCGGGAAGGAGCGCTTAACGCTGAGCGGTGGGGACAACGTGAAACCGCTCGTCTGCTTGGCTACAACTCCCATTGCGTCATCGGCTACGCGTTAAAGGTCGCAGCGGAACTTGAGAAGTCTCCTGATAACCGCTTCTGGAAATACGACTCGCTCAAAGCTGCGTGGGATCAGTTGATGTTAGAAGAAATCCAAGACCTTGAAAGTCGTCTTGCCGCCACTTCTGCTGTCTCGAAAGTCTCCGACGTTGTTGATCCATTCGCAGACGCCAACATCGTCAGCGAAGCCGCCGACGCTAAGTCTATCGCCCGCGAACGCTATCTCTCCAACCCCCACAACGATCCCGATGCGTTCGAGGAATACTACGAACAGCATCTAAAGCTCAAAGAAACCATTCGTGAGCACCAACTCACCATCCCTCTGTCAAAGCGTTTCTTCCTCGGCGACAGTATCACCTTCATGAACCACAATCCTGGTCGTTATGATCACATCATAACCGATATCCCTTACGGAATCGACGTGGAAATGATGGACCAATGCACAAACGCCATCAAAGACGTCGAAACGATCAAAGCCGAACATGATGTTGAATACAACCTCGACCTCATTAAGGCGTTCTTCCCCGCTGCGTTTCGCGCAGTCAAAGACAACGCCTTTGTCATCACCTGGTGTGACCAAATGCTATGGCAATATATGTACGATCTCGCCACTGCCGCTGGCTTTAAGGTCCAACGTTGGCCTTTTACGTGGGTTAAAACATACCGCTGCGCAAATGGTGCAGCACAATTTAATTTCACAAAGGCTACCGAAATCGCCATGATATGTCGCAAAGGCCAGCCCACGCTTGTGAATCCTGGCCCCAACAACTACGTCCTCTGCGGCAAGACCGAGGATGACATCTGCGACATTGTCCGTCATCCCTTCGCCAAACCGCTTGCCGCTTGGCGTCCGCTTATCGAAGCAGTCTCGTGGGAGAACCAAGAAATCCTCGAACCATTCGCCGGCGGTGGTTCTGGCGTTCTTTCGCTATTGCGTCTTCGCCGCAACGTCACTGCTGTCGAACTAAACGAAAAGCATTTCAACGAGCTGTTGGAAAACGTCAAACGCCATTATCTCTCGATCAATCCGTCGTTTAAATTCTCCTAACCCTTGCGAAACCTCCACTACATCTTTTCCGACGACAACATGTTTGAAGTGCTCGTTGACGGACGCAAGATCCTACGTATCACCAAGCACAACAACGACGCGCCCTCACGCGAGGTTGTTTTTGACGATCTATCTGACGACGTCCAGGAGAAGATATTATCCGCGATTGTCGATGAAGAAACCTAAACTAAACACCTCCGATCCCTTTGCTGAGCCTTCTGACATATTTGACACCCCCGCTTCCTCTGTCTTGGTCGATAATAGACCCAGACAGCTCGGCAAGCCAGTCAAAAACGTCTTCCCTCGCACGACCGCCTTCGACTACCGCATCGCCATTATAGGTGAAGCACCTGGTCGTGACGAAGAACTTCAAGGCGAACCCTTCGTAGGAGCAAGCGGTCGCTTCCTCAACGCCTTGCTTGCCAAAGCGAACATTCAACGTTCCGCGCTTTTCGTTGGCAACATCTGTCAATACCGCCCACCCAACGACGACATCTCTTTTTTCTCCCGGCAGGGCGTAGAAATAACCTCCGGTCTAGAGCAGCTAAAAACCGATCTAGCCCTCTTCGAACCGAATATCTGCGTCCTGCTCGGGAAGACTGCTTTATGGGCAGCCAAAGGCGTGGATGACATCGGCAACTGGCGAGGGTCTGTTTTTATCTCCGACGTCTCCGGCCCTTTCCTCGGACGTAAATGTATCGCCTCCTACCATCCCGCCGCTTGTCTTCGTCAATACGAATGGACTCCTCTTCTCGTCTTCGATTTAAAGAAAGCACTCAAACATGCTTTCAATCCTCGTCTCGACGAACGTCACCGCGACCTTCTATGGAACCTCTCTTACGAGGAACTTATCTCCGAACTCGACAGCATCATCCGCAACAAGACTCCAGTCTCTCCCGACATTGAAGGAGGACTATCCTCCTTGTCATGTTGTTCCTTTGCCACCTCAGCAACACGCTCAATCCTAGTCCCCTTCACCAAGCTCGACGGTTCGTCCTACTGGGAAACCGACGAGCAAGAGTATCAAATCTGGGACCGCTTCGTGCGAATTCTATCTGACGTTCGAATCCCAAAATGTTGGCAGAATGGACTCTACGACCGTTTCGTCTTGCAATACGGCTACAACATCGTCGTGCGCGGCAACATAGACGACACCATGTTGAAGTTTTGGGAACAGTGGTGTGAACTGGAAAAAGGTCTCGCTTCACAATGCTCAATTCTAACTGACGAATGTTACTACAAGTTCGAGCGCAAATCTGCTGACTACCAAACTCAAGCCATTTATTGTTGCAAAGACTCCGCTAACACATATGAAATCAACTCCAAGCTGGAGAAGATTCTCGCCCGTAACAATCCACGTGGTCTCGAACACTATCGCTTCAACAACGCCCTGTTGAATCCTATTCTTTACATGGAACTAAGGGGAATCCGCTATGACACAACCTCCGCTAACCAACGTCGCATCGACGTCCTAAACCACATCTATGACCTCCAAGCAGACCTTGATCAAATTGCCGGTTGTTCATGTCCTACCGACCGTAACCTTCTTCGCGACCTCGTCGCCAACAAGCTCTGCTACAAACGAGATCAAACAAAACCCAAAAAGGATCACGTCGAGGATTACAAATGGGCAATGCACACTCTTTCTCAGCCTAACGAACTATCTAAGATACAACTTTCTCGTTTGAACGTCATCCTCGGACGTTCTATGAACATCAAATCCGCCGCATTCAAAACATTTTTGTATGAAACGCTCAAACTCCCGAAGCAATACCACCCGGTTACAGGCGCTTTGTCAACAAACTACGAAGCGTTGCTTAAAATCCAGCGTAAGCAAAAACACCAAGCGGTGCAACTCGCTATTGAAATAGGCGAGCTTAGGACTCGTGCTCAAATGTTGGCGATCAGTGCAGATCCTGATGGACGCGTCCGGTGTGGTTATAATGTTGTCGGAACCGAGACTGGACGCCTTACATGCTACACCAGCCCTACCGGATCAGGTTACAATTTACAAACAATACCGGCCGAAAACCAACAAAAACCGAAAGACCACCCCTTGCGTGGCGGTCTTCGCGACCTTTTTATCGCCGACGAAGGCTCCTATCTTTTCCAATGTGACCTGTCAGGAGCCGACGGTTGGACTGTGGGAGCACGTCTTGCTTCTCTCGGTGATCCAACTATGCTCGATGACTTACGAGCACGTCTCAAACCAGCAGCCATCATCTGCTACATGCTACGACACGGACACGATTCACTCCGCGGCAAAACGCGTGAGGAAATCAGAGACCTTCTCAAAGAAATAAGCAAAGATTCGTGGGATTACTTCGCCTGCAAACAAGGCATATGGGGCACCTGCTACACCATGGGACCACGTAAACTCGCCGAGGTCATTCACATCCAAAGCGAAGGCAAGGTCTACATGTCCGAATCCGAGACGAGGGACTTCCAACGCGCAGTCTTCGCTCGATATAACGTCCGCTTGTGGCATGATGCCGTCGCACGTTACATTCGCAACTGCAAGGGCACACCTACACTCACGTCTCCCTCAGGGCATACAAGAAAATTCTTTGGTCGCCCGGACGACATTCTTGCCCAAATGCTAGCACATGAACCACAATCAGTTACCACCTATGCAACAAATCTTGCCGTCTACAAACTTTGGACCGATCCTGAAAACAGACTCTATAAGGGGGAGCACTGCACGCTCCGTATCGAACCCCTCCACCAAGTCCACGACGCCCTTATCGGGCAATTCCGCATTGACGACACCTCCTGGGCAGTTGATAAGATTAAATCCTACTTTAATAACCCCATTAACATCGCCGGACAAACCATCGTCATTCCTTTCGAAGGTGCGTATGGTACTAACTGGGCGTTGGACGACAAAAGCAAGGTAGGTTCAATCTGACCAACCATGTCCCTCGTCAAAGACTTTCTCACCTACTGTTCGTGCTACGAAATCCCACGCTCATACGCGATTTGGTCTGCCGTCGCCCTTATCGGCGCGACGACCATGCGACGTGTCTACATAAAACAAGGCGACATTATTCATCATGGTAATATCTACGTATGTCTTGTCGGCGAGCAAGGTGTAAAGAAATCCACGCCCATGTCTTTTGCCCGTGCAGTTTATGAAGAAGCCTTTCCTCACATGCCGGTCGCAGCGGCAATGCAATCACGTGAAGACATTTGTAAATTCATGGCGTCAGATGATGACAAGTTCTTCTTCACGAACGAACATAACGTGCAAGTCGAATACCATCCGTTTGCAATGTTTATTAACGAACTCAAAAACTTCCTCTCCTACAACCCCGCGGGGATGATTGAGTTCTTAACGGACATTTACGACCGTCACTTCTTCGATGCTTCAACAATCAAACGCGGTCTTGAGAAATTTCCCAACCCATGTATTAATATTCTCGCCTGCGAGACGCCACAATGGATCATCGACAAACTTAAATCCTCCGTCCTCGTTGGCGGCTTGGCACGGCGCATTGTCTTCGTCGTCGAATCCGACGCGGTGGATGACGACGGACGTCCTATTTCGATTCCACGTCCGATTGTGACTCCCGAAGCAAAGGAAGCACTCAAAAGGGTGAAGCGCCATTTACACGTGATAGAGAAGATCGCTGGAGAGTTTCAGTGGTCCCCCGAAGCGGATGAGAAGTTTCAACGTTGGTACCACGAGAACAAGCGTATCGCGCTTGCAACGGATGAACCGCTTCTTCGCGGTTATCGACGAACAAAAGATACGCAACTTCTGAAACTCTGTATGCTTCTGGCCCTTGCCGAGTACGAACCACGCTTGCTCATCACACCCGAACTCCTCGACATCGGTCTCGCTATGCTCGACGGAATTGAGCGTAATCTCGCCAAGCTAACAATAGCAAGCGGTCGTAATGAACTCGTAGCCGGTCAACAACTACTCCTTGAGCTTATCGAACGTAACGGAGGCTACATGCCCGAGAAAGCGTTAAAGGCGCGTCTCGACAAGGAACTTAATCCAATGGAGCAGGTGACGGTAATACGCCACCTAGAAGAACTGGAACTGATCAAACGAGTGCGCTTGAAGTTTGAAGACGGTGTTCAGCGAGAATGTCTCGCCCTACCCTCGTGGGTGGAAGCGGCAAAACAACGCCAAAACAAAGGAGGTGATGCAACCTGTACACAGAAGTAGAAGTAGCACATCACCCTAAGTGTGAGTGCTCAACATGTCTCCCATACAAAGGGCACATTGAAATAGCGTCTGTGTCGCAATAACGCCCCGAACAGCCCTACGCTTAGTAGGGGCAAGTCTTGGTCTATAATCGACCACCACATGAATACCGGCCATCTTTACCGCGTTATCTTCATTCTATTACTCGCTCTTGGCGTCGGCTTGGTCGTTTTTCTCGTTGCTCTCTAGGAGCACGACGACCTACGATCTCATACGCTACAAGACGAAGCATCTCATCGTGTTCTTCAAGTCGATCAACTAACTTATCTCCTATCCTTGACCGCAAAGCGTTAAGCTGTTCCTCGCTCAATTTCCCCCCGTCTGGTGCGCGAAGAACGCGTCTTGCAAGCATACTATTAAAGGCTCTCTCAGCACTCTCGCCTCGTAATTCCTTTCTCCAGTCCTCTCCTTTTCTTATCGCCTCTACCGCACGACGCATCTTCGCACGAAATTGCACGTCAGTCTCGTCTTGTGGACCAAGATTGACAACACTCTTCGCCCCTAGTTCCTTCCTTCTCCAGCGGTAGAATGCTTTCAACGCCGTCTGAAGTTCCAAGTCCTCATTCGACAGGCCACTGACAGCCATCACAGTTTTTATTATTCTCCAACCCGGCGTCTTCGACGTCACAAACTTCGCTACCCTTTCATTAGCCGTCAGACCTTCATACCTCCCATTGCCCAACACGGCATCATACCACTCACTTCCTATACTCACCGGCGTGCTCGTCGCAGCAATAGCATTTTGTAACGATCGCGAATCCCCGCTTTGTTCAAGCGTTCTTTTAATCACCGTCAACGGTCCGCCTTGCGCAGCAAGCCAGGAGTCCCATAGGAATTCCAACGTTTCATCCTTAGCTTCTTGCTTCCGTTCTTTCACTCCGTCAATCCCTTCGAAGACTAAGGCAAGCAGTGCTGTTAACATCACCCCTTGTAACGTCTTGCCTCCGATTTGCCGTGCCAACAACGTCGCTTGGTGCCGTGCCTGTTTCTTATCCCCCGCCTCGATTGCCTTCACGAGTTGTTCCATATTAGCCCTTAACTGATTCATTGTCATCATCGGATACGAATGAAACCAAAACAACTCATTGAATAAGCGACTCGTTCCCAACCTGCTTCTTTCGGCCATCGCTTGATTACCTGCTGTGAGCCAACTTGCCGCTTTGCGTTCGAATTGCGACAACACTTCTTCATTACCTTTTATCCCAGCCGTCCCATCCAACCCCATCTGGTTCATAACGGCCTTAACTCTTTCCAGTTCGTACGAACTCATATCGTTGTTGCGAATCCTATTTGCAACGATTCTCGCCGTTGCCGCGGCAGTCGCCTCTTGGAACTCATTCAAAACCTGTTGGAATGATGTCATCCTCACTACATTCGATGCCATCCTCAAAGTTGATCTTACAGGCGACGTTGGATCAAACGCGTAATTCTGTAAAGCTTTGTTCAACGCACCGTTCATTTCAAGTTGTTTGTAGAAACTAGGAAGTTTCCACATGGCGGGGATGACATTACGATAACCTAAAAAGATCGCAGGACCACCTATGATAGATTCAGCAAAGTTCGTAATAGCATTCCCCGTTAGCACCAACGCCCTCATTGGTGCCATCAACGTCGCCGTGGTCATTCTTCCTGCCTGACCTAACGCGCTATCTGGAGCATTCCACCAAGCGGTATAGCTATCTGTCGGATGCCCTTGCAACGCACGCATCAACGAATCAAACTCCTTTTCAAATCTATGCGTTTGTAGCTCTGCTTGCACAGCCCTGCGCGTGTTCTCCAAAAGACCGGTCCCCGGCTTATACACCTCACGAAAAGCTGCCGCATGAGCAGTTCGCTGTGCTGCAACCTCAAGATAGGCGAATGGGTCGGAAACAAGAACTTCATGCCAAGCGTTAGCGACTTTAATATGGGTTACTGTATTCGGAAACTGCCGACGAAAATCTTGGTTGATTCTGTCCAATGCAGCAACGTCCGGTCCCGCTTCGTCCAACTCTCGCTTCCAGCGCCGATAAAAACGTTGAACATCCGCCACCGACGCACCATTCGCTCTTGCTACTCCCCGCGTCCAAGCCTCCCAAGCAGGACCACCACCGCGTCTTACCACATCAATACCGTAAGCGGTCAACATACGTTGTAGTTTTCCGCTTGGAGTGAAGCCAGGTGAAGCGGTAGCAGCCAACGCGCCAATCTCCCTATTCGCAGCGTTGAATCTATCCACCAACTCCTGCGCCTTTTTAGGCACAGTAATCCGACCTTCATTAGCGGCGAAGATGTTGTTGACTGCCGCCTTGTCGGTGATTTTTTGAATCCCACGCGCCCACGTCGTCCCTCCAGTCGAACCCGGACCAATCAACCGTCCTGCTGCTTTCTTTGCCTCGTCTAGAGTTGGTGTCAGCTTACCATAAAACTCCTTTGCCCTCGCCACAATCTGTTGTGCCTCTTTCGACACTTGCTTACTCACCGGTCCACCAAGGCGACCCAGCCGTTCGACAAGCGGTTCGCTATAGAAGCGGATAGGTGCGAACAATTTATCCACCGCTTCTTTGACAACATCCAAATTCAACATTCCCTTCTCGCCTTGTTGCGTCATCCCTCCTTCCTTACGCAAGTTCTTCGCTAGTCCCGCTTCACCTCTCGGCGCTTCTAACGC
>Ga0116169_1003374_pt1 | contig 10696 bp, 17 predicted proteins | sample AD_UKC130_MetaG_FD_89796 | JGI IMG/M metagenome (GOLD analysis project Ga0116169, IMG submission 89796) | Active sludge microbial communities of municipal wastewater-treating anaerobic digesters from Canada - AD_UKC130_MetaG | ecosystem: Engineered > Bioreactor > Anaerobic > Digestate | place... | reverse complement strand
AATATACAATGCAATGTCCTAAATGCGGAAGTGAGAAGTTTGATGTGGTGCGTGTATGGCGGAATAGGCGGTATTCGGCAGAGAAGAGGCGCGTGGTTGTGGCGTTAGATGGCGATCTTCGTAAGTTGTTATGTGCGGAGTGTGGTGGTGTGTATTATAGCGAGTCGCGGCTTGTTGCCTGCGCGCGGTGGGATGAGGGTAGGTTGCGGACGGTGATGGAGCCGATGTTGAGGCGAGAACCTTCGGAAGGTTTTTAAACCTTCCGAAGGTTTAGCGGGAAAAAGGAGGGGAATAAAATGGACAGATTGCGGGAGTATATAAAGCGGGTGCGCAAGGCGGTGCGGGAGCTCGTGAGTGATGGGAGGGTAACGGAGGTGAAGGCTGAGATTGCGAGGATTGGGTTTTTAATGGGGATAGATGAGGCGTTGCAGCGGGAGGTGGAGAAAGTGATGCGGGCGGAGCTGAAGGCGGAGATGGAGAGATTTGTAGAGGAGCGGTTTTTTCCGGCGAGTGCGATAAAGGAATTGGCGAAGGATGCAGTGCGATTGCGTGAGGGGTTCGATAGGCAGGTATTTGAGATTGTAAGGCGAGCGATAGTGCGAAACGAAAGCGATAAAGAGGTGGCAAGACGGCTTGAGCGGTTGGGTCGGGCAAAGCAGCAGCACTACTACACTTTGCAAAACACAATACGGATAGGGATAGCACGTCAAGGGATGATAGAGAGGTCTTTGGAAAGTGGGGTGAAGTATTTTAGGTATGTTGGGGCGGTAGCGGGGGCACGTCCGTTTTGCCAGGAGAGAGTGGGAAAGGTGTATTCGATAGAGGAAATACGAGCGATGGATAACGGTCAGGGTTTGGCGGTGGAGTATTTTTGTGGTGGGTGGAATTGTAGGCACAGGTGGGTGGCGTTTTCGGGCGAGGTGGTCGGCGATGTTGCGTTGCACGATTCGTGGCGGAGCAAGTATGCGAAGGCGTCGAAGCAGGAGCGGGCGGTGATGGAGAGCGAGCGGTCGCTTGCTGGGAAGCTGGCAGCATTTGGCAAGGTGGAATTGAACACGCAAAGGGGCGAAAGGGAGAGTGGCGACACAGATATATATTTCGATGGAAGAGCGACACAGGTGAAGCAGACGGGATCGCAAAGGGTTGGGGTGCTTAGAGATTTGGCAAGAAAGGGAAGCAAGCAAGCAGACGTTGTGGTGATTGCCCACGGCGGGCATCCCAACGAAGAAGAAGAGGTGAAAGTGATTAAAAAATGGAAAGGAAAGCATCAAAAAAAGAAAATTTATATTTACAACAATTTGTTGAATACTTTTAAGGAGATTTAAAATGGGATTATGCGAAGATATGTTGGTGAGCTTAGAAGAGTTTCCCGAAGAAGATTGGAATATAGAAACGAAATGTTATGTGGTTGGATTGATCGATCAATTGTATATAAAAGGATTTTTAACATTTGAAGAATCGGAAATACTTACAAAAAAAATTCCTATAACCCAGGAAGAATTGAGCAGGATAAATTGGTGAGGCGAGTGGTAAAAATGGGCTCCACCTGGTAGGTGGAACACATTTAGATAGGTAGGTTGAAAATGGGCTCCACCTGAGAGGTGGAGCCCATTTGTTTATTAATAGGTGGAGCCCATTTATTGAAGCTTAAATACTCCTATCTTATCTTTATCTTGCAAAATATTAATATTGCGGGCGAAGATCTCGCCAGCGAAATCTGCTAAAATACCTTCATTTTTATCAGTCAATCCCATAAATTTCCAGAATTTACGGCTTTTGCCAGCTCCGGCGACATTTAAATAGTAAGCTTTTTCGGCAGCCCTGCGCGATGCGAAGCTAACGATGATTTCGTTATTTCTAATTTGATGAGTGAGTGATGCGAGCATTTCGCCTGTGTATTCGAGGAAGTCGCTATTTGGGTTGCGACCTGTGAGTGTTCTAAATGATTTATATCCACCTGTGAAGACGATCCATTTTGATTGTTTTTTAGTAAAATATCGCAGAAGCCCATCTTTTTGAGCTTTTTTTGCGAATTCGGAAAATCGCACTATGCCACCGGCGGGGCGAGCGAATGGCTTGGTTGAATATTCGTAACGATTGCCATCTGCATCGTAGCCGCGCTCGGCTTGCTCGTGGAGCAATTCTATGGTGCGGATAGCGATTTTATTCATTATTTCACGGCTAAACTCCATAATTCACGCTCAGTATATCATCATTATTTAAAGGTTGGGTGAGCCCGAGTTTTTGGTAGACTTCGGATTTTTTGAGTGGGATTCCGGCAGAGATAGCTTCGCGGATAACGGCTGCGTTGGCTTCGTAGTCGGCTTCTTCTTCGAGTCGGATGCGGAAGAAGTAAGGTGCTGGGTCGGTGCGTCCGGTATTGAGTTCCCAGTCGCGTTGGATGATTTGGGAATTGACAAGGTTTTCTGTGGCGAGAACATCGGCATACATAATATCGGCTGAGACGAGGCGTTGCACTTGGAGAGCAGCGCGAGAACCGCTATTGCGAGGGAGTTCGGCGGTGTTTGCTTGTCCGAGTAGAGCGATAGCGATAGCGTTATTAAGTTCGGTAATAATTTCCTTGAATGCAGAGCCACTTTGGGCATTGGCAATTTGGTGGAATTGGAATTCGACGAGGTCTGATGAAATTATATAGTTATGGCGGAGCAGGTTTCGGAGAGCTTCTTCGGCGGTTGCGCGCTCTTGCGTGTCGGCGCCGCGGTCGATGCCCTGGATGATACCTTTTTGCTTGCGAGCCCAGGCGATCCATTCTTCGAGTATTTCGACGCGAAGGAGTTCGTTGATGGCAACGCTTGCGAGAAGCCCGCCACGGAAGTGTTCGGAATCGGTTTCGATGAGGTATTGGACGAGGTCGCCATCGTCGTAGAGGAGTTCGTCGGCAGAGACGGTAATTTCTTTATTATCCGAAATAATACGCGCTTGATTTTGCGAGGTGGCAAGGATTCGCTCGGGTGGGATGAGTTCGTCGAGAAGTGGTTGGCGTCCGCGGTCGGTGAGGTGCCATCGGATGCGGGCGACTGTGGAGCCGTAGAGTGGCGTATTGATACGGGAGCGGATGATGAGAGGGATGATAATAGAAAGTCTTTGAGTGGCATCGTCGGCAGCTGAGCCGGCGAGGTGCCAGCCCCAGGATTCGACTGCTGTGCGACGGGTGAGGATGTGGCCGCGGAGGCGTGAATTCTTAATTTGTATAAGTGTGCAGAATTCGGCGAGCCGACGGCAGTCTGATTCATCGAATGGGCGGTTGGCAGCTGCGATCGCCGAGTAGAGTTCCTGAACGGAAGGATAGCGTAAGTTCATTTTTGTTCTCCTTAGAAGAAATATTCGTTGATAACTGTGATTTTGCTACGTGTTGCGGAGCGAGGCGTGGCGAGGTTGCGTTGGTGAAGCAATTCGAAGGCGCAGATGAGTGCATCGGGTGCGTCGTCGGCGAGGTGGGCTTTTTTGCCGGCGAAGGCAAAGATTTGGGTTAGGAAGCGTTTGCCGTCGTCGGATTGGGTGATATTTTCGGGCAGCAGAATTTTACCTTCGTTCCAAACACCTTGTATATTCTTTGCGAGTTCGTCGGTATTATAGCGACAATAGGTGATAGCTGGGAATGGTGCGTTGTTGATTCGACACCAATTGCGAACATTATTTGTCCAGGTCGATTCTTGGGAGACGTGTCCGTCGAAGCCGATTGCGCGGGTGCGGTTAGTTCGCATTTTCAAAACAGTATCCAAAAGTGCGTTGCTATCGGAAAATGAGCGACAAACAGGTGGTTCGACGAAGTATTTATCTTGGGATGGCGAATAGAGCAGCGAAATGATAGCGGTGGAGTCTCCCCTACCTTTTTTGGCAAGGTTAGGGTCGCAGTAGATGACGCCGCGGGCATCGGGTGGGAGTTCGCGATAGGTTGGCAGAGGATTGAGACGCCGGAAGATAAATCCATCGGGTGGTGTGGGCGATTGTTGGAATTCGGCGAGCCATTCGGCGTGGTCGGATACTTTGAGCAGTTGTCGAAGCTCATCTTCGGAGTTGGCTGGGAAGCGTTCGCGCCAGAGCGGATGGCGGTCGTCCCAAGCTCTAAATACGTGAACTTTGATATGAGCGGGTAGGATACCTTCGCTTTGCTCGTTTAGTAATTTGTTGAGGGCGCAGCGTTCGTCGAAGTTATTGCCGAGCACTAATATAGTGCCGTTTGATGAAAGAGAATGGAAAGCTTCGGAGAGCATACGCAGTCGGGCGTTAGTTTGCTCTTCGCCAAGCGGAGATTGGCGAGTTTCGAGGTCGTCGCACAAAATAAATTGTGGGCGGTCGAATAATCGGGTGGCGCCGCGGACGGAGCGACCTTCGGAGAACGCGGATAGGCGAATTTTTTTGTCGATTGAGCGAGTGGAGAAAGTAAGTTGGTCTTGGTTTGCTTCGTCGAATTGCGGGGCGAAATCGTGGAGGATGCGGGGGTTATCGGCGATGAGCGAAAAGATATCGGTTAGGATGTTACGGCTTGTGGTGAGGGTTTGGGAGAGGGTGCCGGCGAAGGTAACTTTGCCGGAGAGCAGGAGCCAGACGAGGAATTTTTTTGCCGTAGCGGTTTTGCCGTGCTTGCGGGGTCCGAGTATCACGTTAATGCCGGGTTGGGATGCAATTTTGATAATTTCTTTATGAAATTTAGACGGGTTTGAATAACCGTCGGAATACATTTCGCGAGTAAAATAGATTTGGTCGAATTTCCAAAAATCTTTCAATGCAAGGTGTAGGCGTTCATTTTGCGGTGGGTCGGACGAGGAGAAAGGAGAAACAGAGGAGAATCGGGTTTTATCTTCGATTTCCTGGCGGTAGCGGTTCATAACGATATCGAACCGGGAGAAATTTAGTTGGCTTGAAGTTTCCATCTTTCCACCGCTTCAAGGTAAATTTTAATAACGTCGTCGTCGGAGGCGTCGGGGTTAAATTTGCGGATAATTTCCTTGATGACGCCGGCATCGGTGCGTTTGATATGGCTTTCGAGGCGGATATTCTGGAGGATTTTGCGCATAGAAAAGAGGGATTCGAGCAGGCGAATGCGTTCGTCAGCGGCGAGGTTGGCGGTGGATTCGAGTTGGGCAACGGCGAAATGGAACTGGCGTTCGAGGGTTTCGTCGGGAGAGAGTTCGGCACGAATTTCCTCTATTTTTTTAAGTTTGGTGCGAGGTTTGGTTTTGCGGAGTTCACCGCGTTGCCATTGAGTGATGGCGCGGCGTGCCTGGTTGTATGTAACGCCGAAGAGTTCGGCGATGAAGCGAATAGAGGCACGCGGGTTGCGTTCTTTGTAGATGCCGATTTTTTGTTTAAGCGAGAAGCTAAGTTGTTTGGCTTTGGGTTTGCGGCTCATAGATGATTTCAAGCTCCAGAAGTGAAACAACAAGATCGCCGTAGTAGGAATCGACAGAGATTTTAGCTTTAGCAATTGAATCGGCGAAATGAGGTTGAAGAAGAGAGAAAATACCTTCGCAAATAGCAATAGAATTAGTGATTGTAACAAAGGTAGTGCCGACAAATATAAGTAGACGGGTTTTGCGTAGGTATTCGGAGTTTTCGAACAGATTAATATCGAGCGGCTCGATGAATACCAAAGCGAAAGGGACAACTGACGGGGTGAAATCGGGGCGACCAACTTCGACAGACGAGAGCCCGAGAGATGTGGCGCTATCGGAGATGACGGAGATGGCGGTATTTAGAATTTCGTCGAGAGTCATAATCGGATCATTCCTTCAATTTCTGCACAACGGGCGGGGCGGGCAGGGTTTGCGATGGCATTGGATTTGAGCAAGCGAACAGCTTCCGAGTATTTGAATTCGGCGCGTTGGCGGAATTCGTCGGACGGGTTGGAGATGTAGGAAAGGGTGAAGAATTCTACGAGCCAGGCAAATGGAAGAGCGAGCCAAGTGTCGGCTGGCGAGGGCGATGACGATTCGGTGAAATTGCTACCTAAGGTTTTGTTGATGATATCGAGAGCGTTGCGTCGGGCTGCCGAAAAGAAATTATTTTGCGAAAGGGCGCGCTCGACTGCTGGATTGATTAGGTGTTTTATATCACCGATAGAGAACATGACAATACCTTTTTTAGGACAAAAATAAAGCTAAGATACTAAAAAATATTGTCAATAGCGTATTTATCGGAAATATAAAGGTTGCAGTTGGCAAATTTGCATAAGAGGAAAAAAAGAAGGGAAAAAAATGGAAGAAGTTGAAAAGATGGAAAAGTCAGTGGACAGCAAGCAGCCGGAGAGTGTGCCGGAGGTGAAGACGGAAGGCAAGCCAGCCGTGGACGAGCTGAAGCGGATGCTTTCGGAGCAAGAGAAGCGATATGCCGAGCTTGTGAAGTTGCTTGAGCAGGAGAAGCGTGAGAGGGAGGCTGCTAAGGCAGCAGCTGCCGAGGAGGCGGAGCGTAAGAAGAAGCAGAAAGTGCAAGAGGCGTTGGAGCGAGCGATGAAGGCAGCAGCGATAGCGCCGCAGGACGAGGAGGCGATCAAACGTTGGCGGAAGTTGCTGGAGGCGAATTATGACGATGCGGTGGTGCTTCTGGGCAAAATAATCGAGGCGCAGGAGAAGAAGCAGGCGAAGGTGCGACCGGCGCCGGAGGAGCAGGTAAGGACTACGAAGGTAGGTGGAGCCTTGCGGGAAGGATTCCGAGAGTATGTGGCAAAATTACCAATAAATTAGGAGGAGATAAATGGCAACATTAAGAGATCTATCGACAATTAATAGTCCGTCGGGACGAGGCAGAGATGGGCTTGGTGTGATATTGCAGAGTAGTCCATTTCTTGCCTTTTTAGAGACGGCGTCTGGCTGGGAAGAAGACGCAACTGTATTTGATTGGCTGCCGGTTGCGACAGCATTGGCAACAATTGACGCTCGAGGGATTGGAGGAAGTTATACGGCTTTGAATGCGGCGCCTGGAACGAGGCTAACGGGTCAGCTTGCGATGCACGGCGGGAGTGTGGATATAGATATATCGCATTTGGCTGATGCGCGTCGTGGTTTGCGAGATGTGGATGCGTGGTTTGCGAAAGAGTTGCAAGTAAGGCTTAAAGCGTTTGCAGTTGGGTATGAAAAATTACTGTTTGAGGGCACGGGCGAGAGTAATCAGATAAAGGGGCTAAGAAATATAATCAACGGCAGTGATTTGCCGGGGTTTACGGACACTACACGGCTTGCGGATGCGCAGGAGGCTGTGGGAGGCAGTGCGAAGAGTTGCGATTTGACAAATACGAATAATTACGGCAAGTTCATAGAGTATCTATATTCGCAGATTGTGAAAGTGGATAACCCACTTGGTTTAGTGATGAACACATCGCTCTATGCGAGGATGTGGACAATTGCGAGAAAGGAGCAGATATTGGGCGAGACGAGAGATTTATTTGGCGTGCCGGTAGCAACATTCAACGGGATACCGATGATACGTGTGTTAGATGGAACGATAACGAACAGCGAGCCGGATAATGATACAACGCCAAAGAATGAGACTACATCACTTTATATAATGTCGCCGGGCGAGCGAAGGACTTCGCTTGTAACAAACTCTGGGTTATACTGGATGGATTACGATCACGTAGAGAATAAGGAATCGGGACGTGAGAAGTGGGAAATCCGAGCTGCCTGGAAGATAGAGGATCCGATGAGTGTGCTGAGAGTGCGTAATATTAAAGTGTAGGAGGCGGAGATGAATGATGCGATGTTGTGGGCTGTGGGGGGGCTAATAACCGGGATGGCGGCTGTGATAGCGTATGTGATGAAGCGGATATACGATATTGTGCTTGATGTGCATTCGACGGTTGTGGCGATGGAGGAGCGGATGAGAGCGAACGAAGTTGATCACGGCGATATATACGAGACGCTAACGAAGCATAGTCAGTCGATATTTGACCATGAGGGAAGGCTGGTAAAATTGGAGGCGAGGGATGAGAAGCGCGATTAAATATGTATTGGCAGTAGGTGTAGCAGGGATGTTGGTGTTGGTGGGTTTGCTACTGCTGGCGCCGGCGTTTGCGGTGTGGGGCGAGACGCTGGCGGTAGTGGCAGCGTTTGTGGCGGTATTTATTGCGTTTGATAAATATGTGATGAAAGATATAGATACAGTGAAAGAATTACGAGAGGGGAATTTAGCGTATGCGGTATTTATGGTTGCTGTTGCTTTGCTTGTGCTTGCGGCAGCCGTGCTGGTCGGATAGTCGGGTGGTGGAGGAAGCCACCCGATGGCTATGGGTGCGGGAGAGCGGGCACAACGCTGGGCGTGAGGTAGAGATGTTTCAGCGGAGTGTGGGGCTTAGGGCAGGGCAGCCGTGGTGTGCGGCGTTTGTGTCGTATGTGTTGGATGCGGTTGGTGCGACGGAGCCGCGGGTGAGGAGCGGGCTGGCGCAGAAGTTTATAGTGAAGGGGAGCGTGCCGGCAAAGCACGTGGCAAAGGGTTATCGGCAAGTGGAGCCGGGCTGGCTGGTGGTGTGGAAGCGAGGAGATACGAATGGCGGGCACATTGGAATTGTGGAGAGGTGGAGTGGAATAAGTGGCGAGACAATTGAGGGAAATGTGAGGCAAGGCAACAAGGAAGGTGTATTTCGCAAGAAGCGAGCGATAACTGACGGGCAATGGTTTAGGATTACGCATTTTACGAAGGTAGAATGTTAATTTATAAAAATGGACTCCACCAGATAGGTGGAGCCCATTAGGGGATGAGGGAAAAAAGAGGTGAAGGATGAGAAGAGGAGAAATATTGATATTACTGTTGTTGATTGTGGTGCTGGTGGTGGCAGCGGGATGGCTTGGGAGTGTGTTTTATAGCGTGCAGAGGGGCAAACAGAGCAAGCTGGAGGAACAGATTGAGCGGTTAGAGAGGCAGTTGGCTGAGCGTCGAGTGGAGCGGGATACGGTTGTGCAGGTGCAAATTGTGCGAAAGCCGGTGGTAGTGGTGAGACGGCAAGCACAGGTTGCATTTGTGCAAGATAGTGTGGTGCCGACGAAGCCGTTTGTAGCAAAAATGGACACGGTGGCAGCGGGAGATACTTTGAGTGTAGAATACAGATTTCCATCGCATTTGCTTTCGGTAGAATTGAGAAAGCGGGCTGATACATTGCAGACTGTGCTGGTTCGGGAGCGAATGGTTGAGGTGAGGCTTGAAAGGAAGAAGTGGTATGAGGAGTTTGCAACGCATTTGGCAACTGCGGTGGTTGGTTATTTGATCGCAAGGTCGGTAAAGTGAATGTATATACAGCTGGTAAAAATAGAAAATGGGCGACCGCAAAGGGTGATTGTGCCAATTGCGGAATTGATGCGGGAGGAGAAGCCGGTGGGAGTGATTGATGGAAACAATAAAGTGTTTGAGGCGAGCGAGGGAATGGTAGAGGCGAGCGTGGAGGTGTTTTTGAATGGATTAAGGTTGGTGCGAGAGGATCATTTCGCGGTGAACGGAAAGATTATTACGCTTAGCGAGGCGCCAATTGCGGGAGATGATTTAATTGTAAAATATATTAAGGAGGTATAAAATGGCACAAACGAAAGTAAGAAGTTCGACACAACTTAATATCGATGCGGATTTAGATTTGGCTGGGCGAAAGATTGTGAATTTATCAGAGGGAACGGACCCAAATGATGCGGTGAATAAATCGCAATTGGATAATGCAGTTGCTGGGCTCGCGATGGGCTTGCTTGCGCCGGTACAAGATTTGACGGCGCTCAAAGCGGTAGGGGTTTCGGCGAGTATTGATAAGTATATGATAAATGTTGAAGTTTCACCGGGTATTTCAATGTCGCCACTCAAGACGCGTATTGATAAGTATATGATAAATGTTGAAGATGTTGGTTTGTTTCGCTATGACCACCAATCGACACTCACACCGGACGACCAGTATGTGGTAAAGCCAAATAGTGTAACCTTGCCCAACCCGGGGCGTTGGGTTAAGATGTCGAATTATTTGCACGACCATAATTCGCAAAGCGGGCTGCAAGGCGGGAACGTTACAGAACGCTATCACTTATCACTCGCAGCGTATACGATAGCGAATCAGCCGGCGATGGGCTCGCAATCGGGGTATTTAACAAGTGCAGATTGGACAGCATTTAACAATAAATTTGACAGTTCGAAATATATATGTCGGGAAGTGCCGAGTGGAACGGTGAATGGTTCGAATGCTGACTTTACGTTGACGGACACACCGATTTCTGGAACAGAGATGGTGTTTGTGAACGGGATATTGCAAAACGCCGGTAGTGGCAATGATTATACTATTAGCGGTAATAATATTACGTTTGCACAAGCACCAAAAGCTGGCGATGTTATACTTGTAACTTATTGGAGGCAGTAGAATGCCGCTTACAAGGGTAACGGGTATTCAGGTGCGAGACCAATCTATAACGGAAGATGATTTATCTTTGAGTGATAAATTGGATTGGAATGTAACAATTCAAAGACACGGTTTCTGTCCAAAATTGCCGAATAATGCGAGTTTGTTTCTAAACGGACAGGGGCAGTGGGCAGCGCTGCCAGGAGCAGCACTTCCGCAAAATGTGTATTATGTGAGCCCCAGTTTTGTTCAAAATCAAGGGTCGTATTGGAGCGATTTAAAGCTATTGGAGCAAGAGATAAATGGCTTACCGGCGGGGCGGGAGCCGTTGATAGTGATATATCCGGGAGTTTATAATTGGACGGGCGATTTGGAGTT
>Ga0116169_1003373_pt1 | contig 10698 bp, 6 predicted proteins | sample AD_UKC130_MetaG_FD_89796 | JGI IMG/M metagenome (GOLD analysis project Ga0116169, IMG submission 89796) | Active sludge microbial communities of municipal wastewater-treating anaerobic digesters from Canada - AD_UKC130_MetaG | ecosystem: Engineered > Bioreactor > Anaerobic > Digestate | place... | reverse complement strand
GGTTGGCCATGTAGGCCTCGTAATCCTGGCCGCGCTTTTCGAGGAGATTCTTCAGCGAGGCCAGGTAGCCGATGGGCGCGTCCAGCCAGACGTAGAAATACTTGCCCGGGGCGTCCGGAATCTCGATGCCGAAATACGGGGCGTCACGGCTGATGTCCCAGTCACCCAGGCCCTCGCTGGTGCTGCCGTCCGGGTTCTTGCGCACGCTGAACCATTCCTTGACCTTGTTCGCCACCTCCGGTTGCAGACGTCCGTCCTGCGTCCAGCGCTGCAGGAACTCCACGCATCGCGGGTCCGACAGCTTGAAGAAGAAATGCTCCGAACTCTTGAGCACCGGCTTGGCGCCGGACAGTGCGGAGTACGGCTCGATCAGGTCGGTCGGGGCATAGACGGCGCCGCAGACCTCGCAGTTGTCGCCATACTGGTCTTTGGAGTGGCAACGCGGGCATTCGCCCTTGATGAAGCGGTCCGGCAGGAACATGTTCTTCTCGGGATCGAAGAACTGCTCGATGGTGCGGGTTTCGATCAGCGAGCCGTCGGCACGGTCGCGCAGGTCGCGGTAGATCTGCTGCGCGAGCGCGTGGTTTTCGGGGGCGTCGGTCGAGTGCCAGTTGTCGAACGCAATGTGGAAGCCGTCCAGGTAGGGCTTGCGGCCAGCCGCGATGTCGGCGACGAACTGCTGCGGCGTCTTGCCCGCCTTCTCCGCTGCAATCATGATCGGCGCGCCATGGGCGTCGTCGGCGCAGACGAAGTCCACCGCATGGCCCTGCATGCGCTGGTGCCGCACCCAGATGTCGGCCTGGATGTACTCCATGATGTGGCCGATATGGAAGTTGCCGTTGGCATACGGCAGGGCGGTCGTGACGAAGAGTTGGCGGGGCATCGGGCGTCGATCGGTAGGGGAGGCCGCGGGGTGCGGCGAAAGCGCCCGATTTTAGTCGGGCCGGGCCGGGCCGGCTGCCTCAGCGCAGGCGCAGCGGGTCGCGGCGACGCTCGACAAAGGCCGGGGCCTGGCCGGATGCGTCAACGGCGCAGGGATCGGTCCAGCCGAAGAAGCGACAGATCTCGTCCCGCTGGCGCTCGGCGTCGCTGCGGCCCAGCGCCATCAGTTCGCGGGTGTAGTTGGCCTCGAACAGCAGGTAGCTGGCCAGCGCCGCGCCCTGGAAGTCGCTTTTGTCCGACGTGACGCCGACGCCGCCGAGCAGGGCGCGTACCGGTCGCGGCAGGTCGCCAACATGCTGGGCCGCAATGGCGTCGATGCGCTGCGACGGCGAGATCACCAGCAGCTCGATCGGACGCAGGCCGCTTTGACCACGGGCCTGCGGCGGCACCAGGCCGATGGTGTGGTTGATGCGACGCACGCGTTCGACATCCACCGCCAGCGCGTCCAGAAAGATGTTGGACAGCGCATGGCCGGCGATCTGCGCCAGCGAGGGGTAGTTCGGCGGTGGCGCCAGACTCCGGTCTGTCTTGGGTTCGTGCATGCGGCCCGCCCCGATTACCAGGATTCGCTCCGCGCCCAGGTGAATGGCGGCTGCCACCGGCGCCGACTGGCGCATGGTGCCGTCGCCGAAATATTCGGGGCTGCCATTGACCATCAGCGACTTGGCCGGAAACACGAAGGGAATCGCGGACGATGCCAGCAGATGCTGGTAGGTGATGGTCTCGCGCACGCCAAAACGCTGGGACCGGGTCCAGGCCGCGATGTCGGGTGCACCATCGAAAAACGTCGTGTGCTCGCCCGACGTATAGCTGGACGCCGTGACCGCCAGTGCATGCAGCTGGCCCTGGGCGATACACGCCGGGATCTGCGGCAACGGGATCGTGCTGCGCAAGAGATCGAGCAGTGGCGCGTTGTCCAGCAACGAGCGCGGCTTGAGCTTGCGCCAGCGTGCCAGCACCCAGCCGACAGACATCAGCGTGAGCCAGCTGGCGCCGGTACGCATCACCCCGATCGAGTCCGCCCGGTACACCTGGCCAGCATGAAAGTTGTGCCAGACATCGACCAGCCGGCGCACGGCGGCGTCGAAATCGTGGGCGCCGCTGGCCAGGGCCGCCGCATTGATGGCGCCGGCCGAGGTGCCGGTGATGATGGGAAACGGGTTGCCCTGCGCATGGGCCGCGCAGGACCGGCGGATGTCGGCCACTGCTTCCAGCACGCCGACCTGGTAGGCCGCCCGGGCGCCGCCGCCGGTGAGCAGCAGGCCGGTTCGGGAGCGCGGGGGGCCGGTGCCTGTCATGTCCAGATTATGGATTGCCCCTACCGGCCGGAACCGGCCGCGGCGTTCGCTAGACTACCGGGCTCGACAGTACAACCTTTTGGAGCAACGCATGGCGATCACGGAACAGGTTTTGATGGACGCGCTCAGGACCGTCATCGACCCCAATACCGGGCAGGACTTCGTCTCTTCGCGCGCACTTCGCAACCTGACCATTTCAGAGGGTGACGTGGCGTTCGACGTGGAGCTGGGGTATCCGTGCAAGAGCCAGATTCCCGGCTTTCGCAAGGCCCTGGTCGGCGCGGCCAAGACCGTGGCCGGCGTGGACAACGTGTCGGTCAACATCCGCATGAAGATCATTCCGCACGCGGTGCAGCGCGGCGTGCAGCTGATGCCCAACGTCAAGAACATCGTTGCCGTGGCATCGGGCAAAGGCGGCGTGGGCAAGAGCACGACCGCCGTCAACCTCGCCCTGGCACTGGCAGCCGAAGGTGCCTCGGTCGGCATCCTGGATGCCGACATCTACGGCCCCAGCGTGCCGATGATGATGGGTATCTCGGGAAAACCCGAATCCGACGACGGCAAGACCATGGATCCGCTGGAGAACTACGGCCTGCAGGTGATGTCGATCGGTTTCCTGGTGGCGCAGGACGAGGCCATGATCTGGCGCGGCCCGATGGCCACCCAGGCGCTCGAGCAGTTGCTGCGCCAGACCAACTGGCGCGACCTAGACTACCTGATTGTCGACATGCCGCCGGGCACCGGTGACATCCAGCTGACGCTGAGCCAGCGTGTGCCGATGACCGGCGCAGTGATCGTCACGACCCCGCAGGACATTGCCCTGCTCGATGCCAAGAAGGGCATCAAGATGTTCCAGAAGGTCGGGGTTCCGATCCTGGGCATCGTCGAGAACATGGCGGTGCACGTGTGCAGCCAGTGCGGCCACGTCGAACACATTTTCGGCGCCGATGGTGGCAAGACCATGGCGGCCGAATACGACATGGACTATCTGGGTGCCTTGCCGCTGAATATGCAGATCCGGCTGCAGGCCGACAGTGGCAAACCCACGGTGGTGGCCGACCCGGACAGCGAGGTTGCAGCCATCTACAAGTCGGTGGCGCGCCAGGTGGCGGTCTCGATTGCGGCCAAGAACAAGGACTTCTCGTCCAGGTTTCCGTCGATCAAGATATCCAAGGAGACCTGAAACCCGCACATCCGATGCCGCGTGGGCGGTCGTCGGTTGCTTGCGATCGGCGTGCGGCCCGGCGCCGATCGTGACCCAGAAACCTGGCCGTCGGCCGTCGCCCCATGAACCTGCTTGGCTCGCTCAAGTACCTCGTTGCGCTCGACGAGCACCGGCATTTCGGCCGCGCCGCGCAGGCCTGCCATATCACCCAGCCCGCCCTGTCCAACGCCTTGCGGGCGATGGAGAAGGAATTCGGCTGCGCCATCGTGCTGCGCGGGCGCAGCTATGTCGGGCTGACGCCCGAAGGCCAGCGGGTGCTCGACAGCGCCCGGCGCATGCTGCGCGAACACGAGCGCCTGCGCCAGGACCTGGACAGCGGTGCCGACAATCCCCGCGGTGCGCTCAAGATCGGTTGCATCCCGACCGCGATGCCGATCGCCGCGCGTTTCGCCGCGCGACTGCAGGCGCGCCACCCTGGTATCACACCCGCGGTACTGTCGCTGAGTTCGCCCGAGATCGAGGCCGGGCTGGAGAACCTGTCACTGGATATCGGACTGGGCTATACCGAGCGGCTGCGCGCGCTTGGGCTGCACCTGCGCGTGGTACCGCAGTACACCGAACACTATTTCCTGGTCCGCCGCCGGGAACCGGCCCCTGCGCAACAGGCAGCGCTGGCGCCGCCGTTCGGCGCCGCGATCCGCTGGGCCGATGCGTCGCGCCTGCCGTTGTGCCTGCTCACGCCGGACATGCACAACCGCACGCTGGTCGATGGCGCATTTGCTGCGGCCGGCGTGGCGGTGCAGCCGGTGATGGAAACCAACTCGATCGTGACGCTGGCACTCAGTGCGGCCAACGGCGTCGTCTGCAGCGTGATGCCAGGCGCGCTGGTGGCGGCATTCCGTGACCAGCACGGCCTGGAAGCCCTGCCGCTGATTCGTCCGGAGATGCGTACGCCGGTCGGATTCATGGTCCAGGCCAGTGACCAGCCGTCGCGCACCCTGAATGCGGCCTTGGCACTGGCGCAGGAGCCTGCCTGGCTGGGCCAGGTCACGGCCAATGCCGGCGCGTTGACCTGAGGGTATACCCGACATTCAGGGATTGAATTGCCCGGTGTTCCGATTCAATTGGACCTCAGGGGCCGGCGGCGCGATACTGGAGCCGCAAGCGTATCCCGTGCGTCGGGTGCTGCCGGGCGATGGCAGGTCCAGGCCCGACGAGCTTGATTCCCGCGCGCGCAGCGCCGGTCCGACATCCCGGCCGCCGAAGCCAGGCTCCGGTGGCTGCCGCTCCCGGTGCCGGAGTGCCCGCCATTCATTGCCATACCATGAGCTCCAACCACCCATCCCCATCCTCCACCGGCATCGCGCTGGCCAGCGTCGACGACATGCGCGCACGAATCCGGCAAAAGCGCCAGCTCAAGGGTCGGCAGATCGATGCCGAATCGGCCGCTGAAGTTCGCGCGCTGATCGGCGAGCCACCAGCTTCCGGATACCGGCGCGACCTGCTGATCGAGTACCTGCACCGGCTCAATGACACCTACCGCGGTCTGCATGCGCGCCATCTGGTGGCATTGGCGGGCGCCATGAAGATCGGCATGGCCGAGGTCTACGAGGTCGCGACCTTCTATCACCACTTCGAAGTTCTGGATGCCGACGCTGCGGCGCCTGCGCTGACGGTACGCGTCTGCAGCGGCCTGAGCTGCGCACTGGGCGGTGGGGCGCAATTGCTGCAGAAGCTGCAGACTGCGGTGGGTTCGGCCGATGTACGGGTGATCCCAGCGCCCTGCCTGGGTCGCTGCGAGCAGGGTCCGATGGCCGTGGTGCACCAGCATCCGGTACCGCATGCCGATGTGCGCAAGGTGACCGACGCCGTGACAGCCCGCACGATTGCACATCCGGCGGCAGCCGATACCGGTTCGTTCGCTCTGGCCGCGCAGGTCGAGCGCAGCATCACCAGCGGCCCGATGGACGTCGAGGTCGCCCCGGCCTATGTCGGGCTGCGCGCTTACCAGGCGCAGGGCGGGTATGCGCTGCTGGCGGCACTGGTGGCCGAGAGGCATGAGGCCGAGCATTTCATCCACGTGATGGAGAGCTCGGGCCTGCGTGGCCTGGGCGGTGCCGGCTTCCCGGCGGGGCGCAAGTGGCGCATCGTGCGCCGGATGGAAGGGCCGCGCATGATGGCCGTCAACATCGACGAGGGCGAACCCGGTACCTTCAAGGACCGCACCTATCTCGAACGCGACCCGCACCGATTCCTCGAAGGCATGCTGATTGCCGCCCGGGTGGTGGGCGTGCAGTCCTGCTACATCTACCTGCGCGACGAATACCACGGCTGTCGCGCCATCCTGGAGGCGGAACTCGAAAAGCTGCGTGCCGAGGCCCCGTTCCCGCTGCCGCACATCGAGCTGCGCCGTGGTGCCGGTGCCTATATCTGCGGCGAAGAGTCGGCCATGATCGAGAGCATCGAGGGCAAGCGCGGCGAGCCGCGCAAACGTCCGCCGTATATTGCCAGTGTCGGCGTGTTCGGTCACCCGACGCTGGAGCACAACTTCGAGACCCTGTACTGGGTGCGCGACATTCTCGAAAAGGGCCCCGAATGGTTTGCCGGCTTCGGCCGCAATGGGCGCAAGGGTCTGCGCTCGTACAGCGTCAGCGGGCGGGTCCGCTCGCCCGGCGTCAAGCTGGCGCCGGCCGGCATCAGCCTGCGCGAACTGATAGCCGAATACTGCGACGGCATGCTGGACGGGCATGATCTGTATGCCTACCTGCCAGGGGGCGCTTCCGGCGGCATTTTGCCGGCGCACCTGGCGGACGAACCGCTGGACTTCGACACCTTGCAGCCCCACGGCTGCTTCATCGGCTCGGCTGCGGTCATCGTGCTCAGCCAGCATGACAGGGCGCGTGACGCGGCACTGAACATGCTGCAATTCTTCGCCGATGAGAGTTGCGGCCAGTGCACGCCATGCCGCGTCGGTACGGCCAAGGCCGCGCTGCTGATGCAGGCGCCGGTCTGGGACAACGACACGCTGGAGGACCTGAACCAGGTCATGACCGATGCCTCGATCTGCGGCCTGGGCCAGGCCGCGCCCAATCCGATCCGCAGCGTGCAGACCTATTTTGCGCAGGAGATCCGCCGATGAACGCACCCGCCAAACTATCGGAAGTCACCCCCCGGACCATTGCCTTCCAGCTCGACGGCCGCTCGGTCGAAGCGTTCGAAGGCGAATCCATTCTGGATGCGGCGCAGCGCCATGGCATCGCGATTCCGCACCTGTGCCACAAGAATGGCTACCGGGCCGACGGAAACTGCCGCGCCTGCGTGGTCGAGATCACCGGCGAGCGCACGCTGGCACCGAGTTGCTGTCGCAGTGCCATCGACGGCATGGAGGTGCGCAGCCAGAGTCCGCGCGCCGTCAAGAGCCAGCAGATGGTGCTGGAGATGCTGCTGTCGGACATGCCGGACCAGGGCTATCTGTGGAACGATGCCGAGGGTGCGTCGCCGCATGGTGAACTCAGCGATTGGGCAGCGCGCATGGACGTGCAGGTGCGCCCGGCGCTCAAGGCCTTGCGGCGCGAACAACCGGCGGCGGATCTGTCGCATCCGGCGATGGCGGTCAACCTCGACGCCTGCATCCAGTGCAACCGCTGCGTGCGCGCCTGCCGCGAGGAGCAGGTCAACGACGTCATCGGTTATGCGCGGCGCGGTTCGCACAGCGCCATCGTGTTCGATCTCGATGACGGCATGGGCGCCAGCAGCTGTGTGGCCTGCGGTGAATGCGTCCAGGCCTGCCCCACGGGTGCCTTGACGGCCAAGACCCGGATCGGATCCCAGGTGGTCGACAAGAAGGTCGATTCGGTGTGTCCGTTCTGTGGCGTAGGCTGTCTGCTGACCTACAACGTCCGGGACAACAAGATTGTCAGCGTCGATGGTCGCGACGGACCGGCCAACCACAGCCGCCTGTGCGTCAAGGGGCGCTTCGGTTTCGACTATGCCCACCATCCGCAGCGGCTGACGAAGCCGCTGATCCGCAAGCCCGGCGTCGCCAAGGACCCGGCAGCGGCGCCCGAGCCGGGGAACTGGCAGGCGGTGTTCCGCGAGGCGAGCTGGGACGAGGCGCTGGCGCTGGCCGGCGGCAGCCTCAAGGCGCTGCGCGACACCTATGGCGCCAAGTCGCTGGCCGGCTTTGGTTCGGCCAAGGGCAGCAACGAAGAGGCCTATCTGTTCCAGAAGCTGGTACGCACCGGCTTCGGCTCGAACAACGTCGACCACTGCACGCGGCTATGCCATGCGTCCAGCGTGGCGGCCCTGCTGGAGGGCGTGGGTTCGGGTGCGGTCAGCAACCAGGTCAATGACGTCGAGCATGCCGGGCTGATCCTGGTCATCGGCTCCAACCCGACCAGCAACCACCCGGTGGCCGCCACCTGGATGAAGAATGCGGCCCGCAAGGGCGTGAAGATCGTGCTGGCCGACCCGCGCGTGACCGACATCGGCAAACATGCCTGGCGCACGCTGCAGTTCAAGCCCGACACCGACGTGGCCATGCTCAATGCCCTGATCCACACCATCATCGACGAAGGGCTGGTCGACGAGGACTTCATTCGCGACCGTGCCAGCAACTTCGAAGCCCTGCGCGATAACGTCAAGGCCTACAGCCCCGAGGCGATGGCACCGATCTGTGGCGTGCCGGCGCAGACACTGCGCGAGGTGGCGCGCGAATACGCACGGCCGGCCGGCTCCAGGCCTGGTGCGATCAAGGGGTCGATGATCCTGTGGGGCATGGGCGTGAGCCAGCACGTGCACGGTACCGACAATGCGCGCTGCCTGATCGCGCTGGCCACGGTGGCCGGCCAGATCGGCAAGCCGGGGTCCGGCCTGCACCCGCTGCGCGGGCAGAACAACGTGCAGGGCGCCAGCGACGCCGGACTGATTCCGATGATGTTCCCGAACTACCAGCGGGTGGATGGCGCCGGTGCCCACGCCTGGTTCGAGCAGTTCTGGAATGCCAGGCTGGACGACAAGCCGGGCTACACGGTGGTCGAGATCATGCACAAGGCGCTGGCGCCGGACAGCGATCCGCACAAGGTCCGCGGCATGTACATCATGGGCGAGAACCCGGCCATGAGCGACCCCGACCTGAACCATGCGCGCCATGCACTGGCCAGTCTGGAGCATCTGGTGGTGCAGGACATCTTCATGACGGAAACCGCCTGGCTGGCCGACGTCGTGTTGCCGGCCACGGCCTGGCCGGAGAAGACCGGTACCGTCAGCAACACCGACCGCATGGTGCAGCTGGGCAAGCAGGCGGTCGAGCCGCCGGGGGATGCGCGCGCCGACCTGTGGATCATCCAGCAGATGGGCCAGCGTCTGGGGGCGTATGCGCCGCGCGACGCGGCAGCCGGTGCGCCGCAGGGGCCGGGTGGCGCCTGGGACTATCCCGGCGAGCACCATGGCGTGGCGGCGGTCTTCGAGGAAATGCGCCAGGCCATGCACACGGCCATCGCCGGCATCAGCTGGGAGCGGCTGCAACGCGAGTCCAGCGTGACCTATCCGTGCCTGGATGCCGACGATCCGGGCCATCCGACCGTGTTCATCGACGATTTTCCGACCGCGGACGGGCGGGTGCGCCTGGTCCCGGCCGACATCATTCCAGCCAACGAACGGCCGGACGCGGACTATCCCTTCGTGCTGATCACCGGGCGGCAGCTCGAGCACTGGCATACCGGCAGCATGACGCGCCGCTCCAGCGTGCTGGACGCGATCGAACCGATGGCGACGGCGTCGATGTGTGGCGCAGACATGCAGTCGCTGGGTGTGGCGCCTGGCGACGTGATCACCGTGGCATCGCGTCGCGGCGCGGTCGCCATCCATCTGCGCCGGGACGACGGAACGCCGCGTGGCGCGGTGTTCATCCCGTTTGCCTACTACGAGGCTGCGGCCAACCTGCTCACCAATGCGGCACTCGATCCGGTGGGCAAGATCCCGGAATTCAAGTACTGTGCGGTCGCCGTGACAGCGGGTGGGACGCTGCGCGAGGCTGCCGGATACGGCACGGGCGCGACGGCCTGATACAACCCTGCGCCAGGATGGGTCGGACCGATCCGCTACATTGCGGGGAGACATGAACCCATCATCCCGTCCCGTACGCCATGTCGCCGTCGTCATGCGGCGCCAACCTGTCGAAGGCCCGATGCGCCGTTGGCAGGACTGGCGCTGGGTGCTCGATGCGGTGGTGGACAACGACCCGGCGTGGGGTACGGCGCCGCGCGCGCTGGCCGATGAGGGTGAGGTGCAGCGCTGGCTGCATCCCGGCTTCGATGTCGAGCTGTTCCGGGACGATGCCGAAGGGTATTTTCTGAACGTGACCACCGAGTCGCCGTGCTGGTTCGTGATGTACCGCATGGAGCCGCATGCGGCGTGGCCGGATGCGCCGATGCCGGTGCCCTGCAAGGTATCGCTGAGCTACCACGATGCCGGCCGCTGGCTCGATGCCCAGGAACTGGTGGAGCAGGTGCCGGCGCCGCCGGATGCGGTCGCCTGGCTGCAGGCCTTCGTGGACGCGCACCATGTCATCGAACCCAAGCGGCGCCAGCGTCCGCAGAGCTTCATGGCTTTGACCGACCGCTTCGGCAACCCGGCCTCGATCAGCACCGACAAGAAGCGTGGCGGTGGCGGCCATGGCTGAGGGCTTTCTGGGCCGCTGGTCGCAGCGCAAGCAGGCGGTGCGCGAGGGTAAACCCGCAGATAGTGTCGACATCCGTCCGGCCGTCCCGGCCGAGTCCCGGGTGCCGGCTGCCCCGCGCGCGCCTGTGCCGCCGGTCGCACGTCCCGCGCCGACATCCGAACATGGGCGCGGCGCCGAGCCGGCATCGCCACCCGCGCCAGTGGCGCAGCCGGAACCGCCGTCGATGCAGGACGTGGCCGCCCTGAATGCCGAGTCCGATTTCAAGCCCTTCATGGCGCGCGCGGTATCCCCTGAAGTGCGCAATGCGGCCATGAAGAAGCTGTTTGCCGACCCGCACTTCAATGTGATGGACGGGCTGGATATCTACATCGACGATTACTCCATCCCGGACCCCTTGCCAGCCGCCATGCTGCGCAAGATGGCGAGCGCCCAGTTCCTGAACCTGTTCGACGACAAGGAGTCGCAGACGCGTGCGGCCGCGTCGGATACACCTGCCGGTGCGTCAGCCGCAGCTGCGATGGCCGACGCTGACGCCGATGCCGATGCCGATGCGGATCCGGGACCTGATGCGGGTCTGGACGGAGGGCCCGCCGGTCCTGACCATCCGGCCC
>Ga0116169_1003371_pt1 | contig 10702 bp, 12 predicted proteins | sample AD_UKC130_MetaG_FD_89796 | JGI IMG/M metagenome (GOLD analysis project Ga0116169, IMG submission 89796) | Active sludge microbial communities of municipal wastewater-treating anaerobic digesters from Canada - AD_UKC130_MetaG | ecosystem: Engineered > Bioreactor > Anaerobic > Digestate | place... | reverse complement strand
GCACCAGCGCCACCAGGATCGGCGAGGTGGTCAGCGAGGTCATCAGCCAGGCCGCGGCCACGTCGTTCATCCACATCGAGATATTGGCGGCCAGCCAGGTGAACCACAGCATCCGGAACACCGGCAACCTGAGCGGGGCCAGGGCGGACGTCGGAGCGGCCTGGGGTTCGGAGGGGGGGGTCTCTGGTGGTGGGCTTGGCATCGAGCAGGGGGAAGGCACAGCGGCGAAAAGAACGCATTGTCGCGTGGCCCGGGTGCCGACGGGCGCGGCGGTCTATCCGGACGCCGCCAGCCGGGCCGCCGCTGCACTCACCCTGCGACCACAACCCAGCCCAGCAGGCCGCACAGCGCCGCCAGCGTCACCGGGATGCCGAGCCGCGCATAGTCGCGAAAGCCGATCGTGATGCCCAGGCTGCGGGCCTGCTGCACGACGATGATATTCGACACGCTGCCGGTGATCAGCAGGCTGCCGCCAAAGCTGTTGGCCAGTGCCAGCACGTAGGCATCGGGCAGCGCCGTGACGCCCGGCACCTTGAGCAGCAGCATCACCGCGGCAGCGTTGTTGACCAGGTTGGACAGGACCGTCGTTGCCAATGCCAGCACAGCCGGCACTTGCAGGTCCAGCCCGGCATGGGCCAGGGTCTGCACCACCGTATCGCCGAAACCGGTGGCCTGGAATGCGCCGGTGACCACGAACAGGCCCATGAACAGCACCAGGATCGGCCAGTCGACCAGGCGCAGCAATGCCTGGGTGCTGAACTTGGGGCTGGCCAGGTGCACGGCCGCCGCGGTCAAGGCCACCAGTTCCTTGGGCAGCGAGGTGAACAGCAAGGCGACCACCAGCGCCAGGATCACCAGGCCCTTGGCCGCGTGGGCGCGGTCCAGCGGCTGACGCGCTGCGAGCGCAGCCGGGCCCGGGACAGTCGCTGGCAGCGCGGCAAGCTGATGGCGCGAAAGCACGCCGATCAGTGCCCATGCCGCGACCAGGGCAAACATGACCGGCGCCAGGCACCACAGCAGATAGGGGCCGAAGCCCAGTCCCGCGACCTGGGCGATCAGCATGCCCTGCGGATTGCCGACCAGTGTGGCGGCCGCACCGATGTTGCTGGCGATGGCCAGTGCGATCAGGAAAGGCACCGGGTTGATGCGCCGCTGCAAGAGCGCTGCCGCGACGATGGGGGTGAACACGAAGCAGACGATGTCGTGGTTCAGGAACGCCGACAGGCCGGCTGTGGCCAGCATCAGCAGCGCCAGAAAGCGCCGGGGCCGGTCGAGCTGGCCGGCCACTGCGCCAGCGATGGCGTCGAACAGGCCGGACAGGCGCAGCTGGGCCGACAGCACGAAGAATCCGAACAGCAGCAGAATCGTCGGCCACTGGATGAGCCCGATCACCGCATCGGTGGGCAGCCCGCCGAAGACCATGACGCCGATCGCGCCCAGCAACACGATGCCGGTGCGATCGAGCTGAAGGCCGGGCACCCGGCCGACCGCGATCCCCAGGTAGGTGAGGGCGAAGATCGCCAGCACCACCGGTTTGTCGATCTCCGCGGCCATCAGGACTCGGCCATCAGCTTCTTGCGGATGGCCGCCATTTCCCGTTTGCCGGCGACAGGCGGTGGAAACGCCATCTTCAGGCCGTCGATGGCATCGACCACGACCTGCGAGACGATCAGGCGTGCGGTCTTCTTGTCATCGGCCGGCACCACGTACCAGGGCGCGTGTGCGGTGCTGGTGGCCGACAGGCAGGCGCCATAGGCCTGCATGTAGTCGTCCCAGCGCGCGCGTTCGCTCAGGTCGGCGCGCGAGAATTTCCAGTTCTTGTCGGGCTCGTCGAGCCGTGCCAGGAAACGCAGCCGCTGCTCTTCACGCGACAGGTGCAGGAAGAATTTCAACACGCGGGTTCCGCTGAAATGCAGGTGCTGCTCCAGCTGGTTGATCGACGCGTAGCGGTGTTGCCAGAATCGGGGATCGTCGAACGCCTCCTGCGGCAGCGCCTGCGCATGCAGGATCTCGGGATGCACCCGCACGATCAGCACCTCCTCGTAGTAGGAGCGGTTGAAGATGCCGATGCGTCCGCGTTCGGGCAGGCAGCGGTTGGTGCGCCACAGGAAATCGTGTTCGAGCTCCTGTGCGCTGGGATGCTTGAAGCTGAACACCTGGCAGCCCTGCGGGTTGACCCCCGACATCACGTGCTTGATCATGCCGTCCTTGCCGGCGGCATCCATGGCCTGGAAGATCAGCAGCAGCGAATAGCGGTCGTGGGCATACAGCAGGTTCTGCTGCTGGCTCAGCGCGTCGACATGGGCGGCCAGCGATTTTTCGTAGTGGCGGCGCGACCGGTAGACGGGCTTGATGCGGGTGGGCCAGTGTTCCAGGTCAACCCGGGTGTCGGCAGGTACGCGAAAGTCGTCGGTCGCAATGGGCATGCGCGAAGTATGAACCGAACAGGCCCGGTCGGGCCGTTGGCCCCGACACAGATGTCGGTACGGGGCCGGCAACTGACTTCCTGGCAGCGGCGGGGTACCGCGGTTCAGTGTGCCAGTTTGAGCAGTACCGCCAGCAGCAGGGCCACGGCACAGGTCCAGCCGGAAAAGAGCCAGCGCAACACCCAGTGGCGCGGCACGAAGCCGACCCCGCGGATGAAGCCCGCGCTCATGGCCAGGAACAGCAGCGTCGCCAGGCCATGGTCCGCCTTGCCGGCGGCATCGGCCATCAGGGGCGGGTAGAGCGTCCCGCCCAGCATGATGGCCAGCGCCACCAGCAGGCTGGGCCATTGCATGCGGGGCGCGGCCTCGCGGGCATGCGGTGTGGCATCGGGTGTCATGGCTGGGGGCCGTCCTTGTCGGCCTCGATGCGGGCCGCCTGGTTCTCGCCCCACATCGCATTCATGATCGCCAGCAAGACCGCAAAGCCGACGCCCAGCATCCAGGTGAAGTACCACATGTTTTCTACTCCTTGTTGCTGCACCGGGTGACGGCGCAGGGGGGACCTCCGGCATCGGTATCCGATGCCGGTGCGCGCGAATCTGCGCGGGGTATCGACAGGCTGACCATGGTGTCAGTACGCCGTGTGGTCATTGGCCTGGATCTGCGCCACCGTGACCTTGCCGCGCATCACGCGGTAAGCCCAGGACGTATAGACCACGATCAGCGGCATGAAAATCAGCGTGGCCCAGAACATGAGGCCCAGCGTCAGGTGGCTGGACACCGCGTCCCACACGGTCAGGCTGGCATTGGGCATGCTGGAAGAGGGCATCACGAAGGGAAACATCGCAGCGCCGGCGGTGCCGATGACGCCGACGATGGCCAGCGATGACGCCACGAAGGCACTCAGCGTTTGGCGCGCCCGCACCAGCAAGGCGGCGAGCAACGCGCCCGCAATGCCCAGGGCCGGCAACAGCCACAGCAAGGGTGCCTTGGCATAGTTGAGCCACCAGCCGTCGGCACTGCGTGCCACGGTCTTGGCCATGGGGTCGGCCAGTCCATTGGGGTCGATGACCGAGGTGATGACAAAACCTTCGATGCCGCCGTAGCGCAGCCAAACGCCGGCGCCGATGAAGGCCAGCACCATGACCAGCGCCGCCGCTGACGCTCCCGCCGTCGCGCGTCGCTGGATCACGCCTTCGGTTCGGTGTGCCAGGTACATGCCGCCGTGCATCGTGAGCATCGCGCTGCTGACCACGCCTGCGAGCAGCGCGAACGGGTTGAGCAGTTGCCAGAAGCTGCCGGTATAGGTGGACACCAGGTAGTCGTCGAAGCCGAACGGGACACCTTGCAGCAGGTTGCCGAAGGCGACACCGAAGATCAGCGGCGGCACGGCACCACCAATGAACAGGCCCCAGTCCCAGGTGCTGCGCCAGCGCGGGTCCTGGATCTTGCTGCGGTAGTCGAAGCCGACCGGCCGGAAAAACAGCGCCCACAACACCGCCATCATGGCCCAGTAGAAGCCGCTGAACGCGGTCGCATAGACCAGCGGCCAGGCCGCGAAGATGGCGCCGCCACCGGTGATGAACCAGACCTGGTTGCCGTCCCAGTGCGGCCCGACGGTGTTGATGACAACGCGGCGCTCGGTGTCGCCGCGCCCGACGAAGGGCAGCAGCGTGCCCACGCCCATGTCGTGACCGTCCATGATGGCGAACCCCACCAGCAGGACGCCGACCAGCAGCCACCAGATCAGCTTGAGTGTTTCGTAGTCGAACATGTCGAAGTCTCCTTCTCAGGCCTGTGCCGGTGTGTGGTGATGGACGGGTTCGTGCGAATAGCGGCCGGTACCCAGGCTGCCCGGGCCCTGGCGCGCGAATTTCTGCATCAGGTAGATCTCCACCACCAGCAGCACGGTGTAGAAACCGATGAAGCCGGCCAGCGATCCGTACAGATTGCCCACGCTCAGCGTCGACACGCTCAGGTGTGTTGGCAGCACACCGTAGATGGTCCAGGGCTGGCGGCCGTATTCGGCAACGAACCAGCCCAGCTCGCAGGCCAGCCACGGCGCCGGCAGCATCCACAGGGCCGCCTTGAGCAGCCAGGGCTTTTGCGCGCAGTTGGTCTTGAGCGTGCTCCAGAATGCCAGCGTGAACAGCAGCAGCATCGCAAAGCCCAGGCCGACCATCACGCGAAAGGCCCAGAACATCGGCGTGACGCGCGGCACGGTGCTGTCGACCGCCTTCTGGATCATCTCCGGTGTGGCCTGGCGCACGTCGGTCGTGTATTTGCGCAGCAGCAGGCCGAAGCCCAGGTCGGCCTTGTGGCGCTCGAAGACCTGTTTGGCGACCGGATCTTCGCGGTGCTGGCGCAGCGTCTCCAGTGCCACCACGGCGACGATGCCGTTGATGATGCGTTCGCGGTTCTTTTCCTTGATCTCGCGGATGCCGGGAATCTCCTTGCTGATCGAGCGTGTGCCGATCAGACCCATGACCCAGGGCACCTCGACTTCCCAGTCATTCTTCTGTTCGGCCTCGTTGATGCCGGCGATCAGCTTGAGGCCGGCCGGTGCCGGTTCCGTCTCCCACATCGCCTCGAGTGCGGCCATCTTGGTCTGCTGCGCCTCGCCCACCGTGTAGCCGGACTCGTCGCCGAGCACGATCACGCTGAGCACCGAGGCCAGGCCGAATGCGGCGGCGACCCGGAAGCTGCGTTTGGCGAATTCGATGTTGCGTCCCTTGAGCAGGTACCAGCTGGAGATGGACAGCACGAACATCGCGCCTGTGACATAGCCCGCCGACACGGTGTGCACGAACTTGGCCTGCGCGTCCGGATTGAACATCACGGCCCAGAAGTCGGTCATCTCCATGCGCATGGTCTGGTAGCTGAATTCGGCGCCGACCGGGTTCTGCATCCAGCCGTTGGCGATCAGGATCCACAATGCCGACAGGTTGGTACCCACCGCCATCAGCGTCGTCACCATCAGGTGCTGCGTCTTGCTCAAGCGGTCCCAGCCGAAGAAAAACAGGCCGATGAAGGTCGACTCCAGGAAGAAGGCCATCAGGCCTTCGATGGCCAGCGGGGCCCCGAAGATGTCGCCGACGTAGTGCGAGTAATAGGCCCAGTTGGTGCCGAACTGGAACTCCAGCGTGATGCCGGTGGTCACGCCGAGCGCGAAGTTGATGCCGAACAGCTTGCCCCAGAAGCGGGTCATGTCCTTCCAGATGACGTTGCCGGTCATGACATAGACCGACTCCATGATCACCAGCAGCCACACCATGCCGATGGTCAGCGGCACGAACAGGAAGTGGTACATGGCCGTGGCAGCGAACTGCAGGCGCGAGAGATCGACGAGTTGTTCCGAGATCACGGTTTTGCTCCAGGAATGGCGGGCGACAGGCCCATTTGCTGCGCCGAGGCATCGGCATCGACCGGGACACGGTTGTCACGGATGAAGAACCACCACAAGGCAGTGAGGATCAGCAGCTTCACGACCACGGCGATCACCAGGTGGCGCAGCAGGCGGTGGTCGTTGCGGGTCATGCAGACCTGTTTGCAGATTCCGTGCCATCACCGCAGCACGAGAAAAATCCTTTGGAAACAAGGGCTTGCACTTCTGGTGCGGTGCGAGGTATGGCGGTGGCAGCAGAAGTACTGCCAGACTGGCAGCAATTGGCAGTGCTTCCGGGGACTGTGGCGGCTCTCAGCGCGGACTGTCGGTCTGTCCAGGTGCTCAGGCCAGCCCGAGCGCCTTGAGGCGGCGATACAGTGTGCGTTCGCTCAACCCGACGCGCTGCGCCAGTTCGCGGCGCGTGCCACTGAAACTGGCCGCAAGCCGCGCAAGTTCGGTGCCGTCGTAGCGTGCGCCGGCTGACGCAGGCGCGGCGGATGTCGACACAGGCCCTGCAAGTGCGGGGGACGTGTCCAGTCCCAGGTTTTCGACCTGGATGATGCCGTCATCGGCAAACAGCCGGGCCCGATCGATCACATTGCGCAACTCGCGGATATTGCCGGGCCAGTCATGGGCCTGCAGACGCGCCATGGCCTTGGACGACACCAGGGGGGCCGGGTTGCCATTGCTGCCGCGCTGCAGGAAGGAATCCACCAGCACGGGAATGTCGGACGCACGCTCCCGCAGGGCGGGAAGATGGATCGGAAAGGCGCTGATGCGGTAGTACAGGTCCTGGCGGAAACTGCCGGCGGCAAGCATGTCCACCAGCGGTTTGTGGGTGGCGGCTATCAGTCGGAAGTTGGCCTTGCGGGTCTCGACGCTGCCGACGCGCCGGAACGTGCCCGACTCGATCAGGCGCAGCAACTTGACCTGCATCGGCAGGGGAACGTCGCCCATTTCGTCCAGGAACAGGCTGCCGCCATCGGCGGTCTCGACCAGGCCCATCTTGCGCGTGTTCGCGCCGGTGAACGCGCCTTTTTCGTAGCCGAACAACTCGCTCTCGAACAGGGTCTCGGTGAATCCGGAGCAATCGACCACGACAAACGGGCCGGTCGCGCGGTCACTGGCCTCGTGCACGGCCCGTGCGAACAACTCCTTGCCGGTGCCCGATTCCCCCAGCAGCAGCACCGGCAGCATGGAAGGTGCGACCCGCTGCACGGCAGCCAGGGCGGCATTGAATGCTGGTGCGCTGCCCACCAGGCCTTCCGCACTGGGGCGGGCCGACGCACTGCGCACCGTGGCCAGGCGTTCGACAAATGCCACGACATCCCGCCTGGCATTGAGAATCGGGCGCAGCTCGACGTCCACGTGCTCGGGCCCGCTGGGCGTGTGGTGGATATGCAGCACACGGTCAGGCCCCTTGAATCGCAGCGCCCGCTGCATCGGGCAGTGCTCGCCGGCCTGGTCACACGGTACGTCATAGTGATGCGAGATGCGATAGCACTTGTGGCCGATATACGGCTTGTCGACAGCGCCGTACTGGCGCCGGTAGGCGATGTTGGCAGCCAGGATGTTGTATTCGGTATCGAGCACGATCATCGGCTGGGCGTCGTGTTCGAGGAACGAGATCAGGGAATGCACCTGCAGTTCGGACGGCGGATCGGTGGCGGTATTCGCCTGCGGCCTGGATCGTGGTGCGGGTGTGGGGCTGGTCATGGGCGCCTTGGGGGGTTTCGGGGCATTGTGCCTTCTACTGCCATTTCTGCCAATTCGGCAGCGTTTACTGCCAGCTTCTGCTGCCATGGACCGAAACACGGGCTCTGCCGAGTGTCTCTCTCTTGCCGGCAATTTTGAAAAACCAATATGAATCAAATGCTTAGGAACCTGGCGGTTCGTTGCGGGAATTGGCATGCATCTTGATATCCCATCGCACCTGGCTGCGCTACGCCGCGCGCCAACGGGTTCAACCATTCACGGAGACTCCCCATGAAACGCAATGAAGGCAATATGGATCGCGCTTTGCGCGTTGGTGCAGGTGCGGCGCTGATCGCGCTGGCTGCGACCCACACGCTGGGCGCCTGGGCCTATGTCGGCATCGTGCCGCTGCTGACCGGTGCCCTGGGCATGTGCCCGCTGTACAGCCTGCTCGGGATCAACACCTGCCCGATCGGCAAGCGCTGACGCGCGCGATCAATGACCGAGGGCTTTCCCATGACATCCAGACCTTGCAATCTTCAGGTCGAAGGCTTCTTCGACCCTGCCACCTCGACGATCAGCTATCTCGTGCTCGACACGCAGACCCGGGACTGTGCATTGATCGACAGTGTGCGCGACTACGACGCGGCCAGCGGCCGGAGCACCCACGACAGCGCGGATCGCCTGATCGCCCGTGTGCGCGCGCTGGGCGCCAAGGTGCAGTGGATCCTGGAAACCCATGTCCATGCCGACCACCTTTCCGCAGCGCCTTACCTGCAGCAGCAACTCGGTGGACAGACCGGCATTGGTGAGCATATTCGCACGGTACAGGCCACCTTTGGCAGGCTTTTCAACGCTGGCAGTGACTTCGCGACGGACGGGCGGCAGTTCGACCATCTGTTTGCCGATGGCGCGTGTTTTGCCATTGGTACGTTGAAAGCCCGCGTGATGCACACGCCTGGCCATACGCCGGCATGCCTGACCTATGTGGTCAGTGACGACACGCAGAGCGCCGCCTTTGTCGGCGACACGCTGTTCATGCCCGACTATGGCACGGCCCGTTGCGACTTCCCGGGGGGAGATGCGCGCGTGTTGTACCGTTCGATCAACAAGGTGCTGAGTCTGCCGCCACAGACCCGCCTTTACATGTGCCACGACTACCAGCCGGGCGGGCGGCCGTTGCAATATGTCAGCACGGTGGCCCAGGAGCGGGCCACGAACGTGCATGTGCGCGATGGCATCAGCGAAGACGAGTTCGTGGCGACGCGCACCGCACGCGACGCCACGTTGGACATGCCCCGGTTGATACTGCCGTCGGTTCAGGTGAACATGCGTGCCGGCCATTGGCCGCCGCCAGAAGACAACGGCGTGTCCTACCTCAGGATTCCGATCGACGCGTTGTGACGGCCGCGCAGGACTTGCGCGTCGCCGTCAGCGACCGAGTGGCAGCGTCACCAGCCCCACAGCAGATTCTTCGACACCCATCCTGTGACGCCTTTGTCGCTTTGCACCTTGACCCAGCCGGCCTTGGAGCCGCGCGTGCGCATCAGGTCATAGCGTTCCGACTTTCCGACCACGCGAAAGCGGGTGCTCGGGCCACTGCGGATATTGGCCACCTTGGCCTTGACGATGTGGTAGCGCGTGCTCCCTGTCAGCGAGCGCGCGACCCAGCCCCTGTCGTTTTCGAAGTCCCGCACCTGCAGCCAGTCGCCCTTGCGCTGCAGGACTTCCAGCGGGTAGCCGCGCTCGAGTTCCCACAGGATCTGCGAGCCGGTGCCGGGCCCCGACCGCATGTTGACGATGTTGCCCTTGATGCTGACCATCTCGCGCGCAAATGCGGGCGTCTGGACCAGAACCAGACCGGCCATCAAGGCCCATGCGATGAACCAATAGCGGGTAGCGGCGCGCGTCAAAACCATGTAGTGCAATCTCCTTAGTGCCCTCGACTGTAGTGGCAGTTGAACGCAAACGCGACCTTGGAGGGCGCAAACGGGCAGCATATGTAACGTACTGCTACTTTTCTTGCATGATCTCACTATCCATCTCGTGCGAAATCACGTAGGTCTGCATGCCATGGCCTTGGCATCCCGGTGGTCCGGCAACGGGTCGGCGCCGATGCTTGCGGTGATTCAGCCGGCGACCGCCTTCACATGGGAGGCCACGTCCTGGTGGGTTGCGAACCAGACACTGCCCTTGGCCTGCATGTGCTGTATCAGTTCTTCGAGGATGAACATGCGCGAGCGATAGCCGATGACGTGCGGATGCATGGTGAGCAGGAACAGCCCGCCTTCGTCCCACGCGGCATCGAATTCGCGGCGGAAGATGTCCAGCACGGCTGTGGGCGGCGTATAGGGCCGCAGTGACTGGAAGCGGTTCATGTTGAAGTAGACCGCGTCGTCCCGGATCCACTCGACCGGCAGTTCGACGATACCGGTCGGCTCTCCGTGTTCCTCGAGTTCGTAGGGATCGTTGTCGGCCATCAGGGACGAGTCGTAAAGCAGGCCCATCTCGCGCTGTATCTTGAGGGTCGACGGGGAAAAATCCCACGAGGGCGTGCGCATGCCGACCGGCCGCACACCGGTGATCTTCTCCAGTGCATCGCGCGAGCGCAGGTACAGGTCCCGTTCGACGGCCTCCGGCAACACCGAGTTGAGTTCGTGTATCCATCCATGCAGCCCGATCTCATGGCCTTCGGCGATCACGCGGCGCTGTTCGTCCGGGTGCAGCAACGCCGTCACGGCGGGTACGAAGAAGGTCGCAGGTATCGAGGTCTTCTGCAGCAGTTCCAGGATGCGGGGCACACCGACGCGGCTGCCATATTGGCCCCAGGACATGCGACCGATGGACTGTCCACCGTCGCGCAGTTCATTGGTCTCATGGTCGCTGTCGAATGACAGCGCCACCGCACAGCGCGCGCCGCCTGGCCATTGCGCGGGCCGCAGGCTGCGCCCGGCGCGCACGTGGTTGACACGCTGGCGCCACTCGGCCTCTTCCCATTCCCAGGGCGGCGTCTTGTCGGTCGATGAGGGGTTCATGGCTTTGTCTCCTGGAGCGGGAAATGGCAGGCGGCCTCGCGGTGGTCATCCACGTTTCGCAACAGCGGCCGCTCCTGCTGGCAGCGCGCCTGCGCAAACGCGCAGCGCTGGTGAAACGCGCAGCCCGGGGGCGGATCGATGGGCGAGGGCAGTTCGCCCTG
>Ga0116169_1003369_pt1 | contig 10705 bp, 8 predicted proteins | sample AD_UKC130_MetaG_FD_89796 | JGI IMG/M metagenome (GOLD analysis project Ga0116169, IMG submission 89796) | Active sludge microbial communities of municipal wastewater-treating anaerobic digesters from Canada - AD_UKC130_MetaG | ecosystem: Engineered > Bioreactor > Anaerobic > Digestate | place... | reverse complement strand
TCGCCGCGCTGCGCGAGACCGTGGTCGAGGTCGGCCGGGTCGCCTCCGAGGAGGGCATCGAGTGTGGCTACCGCCGTGGGGGCGTCGTGCTCGCCGCGCGGACGCCCGCACAGGTCGAACGCGCGCGTGGGTATGCCGACGACGGCCTTCAGTGGGGCGACGGGACCGTGTGGCTCGACCTGCCCGCGGCCCGCCAACGAGTGCGGATGGCCGGGCTTCTCGGTGCGACGTACAACCCGAACTGCGCGCGCGTGCAGCCGCGGTCATTGGTGGATGGCCTTGCCGCTGTTGTGCGTTCGCGCGGCGGGGTCATCGCTGAAGGGGCCCGGGTGGCGTCTGCGTCACCGGGTCGCGTGGTCCTGGAGTCGGGCGCGGTGGTGCGGACCCGGCATACGGTGCGGGCGACTGAGGCGTGGACGGCGCGTCTGGCGGGCTTGCGGCGGCGCACGGCCCCGGTCTATTCATTGATGATCGCCACCGAGCCGTTGCCGCAGTCGGCATGGGACGAGATCGGGCTGGCGCAGGGCGAGACCTTCGCCGACCATCGGCACGTCATCATCTATGGCCAGCGGACGGCCGACGACCGGATCGCGTTCGGCGGGCGCGGGGCTCCCTATCACTGGGGGTCGGCGGTGCGACCGGAGTTCGATTCAGAGCCAGCGGTTTTCGGCGCTTTGGAGCACACCTTGCGCGAGCTGTTCCCCATCCTGCAGGGGTATGCCGTCACCCACCGTTGGGGCGGCCCGCTGGGCATCGCTCGTGACTGGCACCCGTCGGTCGGTTACGACCCGGTGGCCCGGCTGGGCTGGGCCGGCGGCTATGTCGGGGACGGTGTTGCGGCGAGCAACCTGGCCGGGCGGACGCTGGCCGATCTGCTCCTGGGGCGCTCGACGGGGCTGACTCGACTGCCGTGGGTGGGGCATGTGTCACCGTCGTGGGAGCCCGAGCCGGTGCGGTGGCTCGGGATCAACGCTGGACTTCGGGTGGCCGGATGGGCCGACCTCGAGGAGTCACTCACCGGGCGCGAGGCGGTGATGGGCCGGGTGCTGTCGGCCCTGACCGGACACTGACGGGCTGTGCTGCCGTGGCGGACGAGGTAGCCCGGCTTGGCTGGCCTGCCCGGCTCGGCATACGGGAATCATCGGCGCGTGTGACGACATCCGGGGAGGGCAGGGACCGGGGTGGCCTCGCGAGGTCAGGCTCAGCCGCCGCCGAAGGCGAGGGCGGCCACCAGGATCACCGGCGCGGACGCCAAGGTCGTGACGAAGATGGTGTCGCGGGTGAGATAGACGGCCCGTCCGTAGCGCAGCGAGTAGGTGAAGATGTTCTGCGCCGTCGGCAGCGCCGCCATGACAACCACGGCGAACAACTCATGTCCGCGCAGCCCAAGACCCGCACCCAACCCTGCCGCGATCAGCGGTTGCCCCACCAGCTTGAGCACCGACAGCATGGCCACCTGACCGAGGTCTTCCCCGGGGCGCTGGCCCAGGCGCAGCGCCACTCCAAACGCGATGAGCATGCAGGGAACCGCAAGGTTGCCGATGAGCGTGATCGGGTCGAGCAGCACCGGCGGCAGTCGCACGTGCGTCACCGACAGCACGAGGCCGAGCAATGCTCCGACCGTGATCGGGTTGCGGAACAACCCGGCTATCCGTGCAAGCAACCCGGGCTTGGCCCCCGGCAGTTGTGAGTCCAGCACCGTCATGCTTACCGGCGTCAGGACCAGCAGTTGGTAGAGCAAGACGGGTGCCGCATACGTGATGTCCCCCAACACATACAGCGCGATCGGCAGGCCGAGGTTGCCGGAGTTGACGTAGCCGGCGCACAGCCCGGCCATCACCGTGTCGGCCAGCCCCATCCCCCACCGCCAACTGGCCACCATGGCCGCAACCGAGCACACCGCCACGGACGACAGCACGGCAACCAACAAGCCACTCGAGAGCACCTCACCCACCGGCGCTCGGGACAGCACGACCAACAACAGCGCAGGCGAGGCCACGAAGAACGCCACGTCGGCGAGGATCTTGCGGGCCTCCAGCCCGAGAACCCCGACGTGGGCCAGGACGAAGCCCACCGCGATGACCGCGGCGATCGTCGAGAAGCCCTGGAGCGCACCGAGCACCGCGTCATCGTTGCACCGCAGGTGGGAGGGCGGCATACCCGTCCGTGGGTTGACCCCACGACCACGCCGGTATGCCGCCCGCGTACCTACCCTTGCGGGCGCAGCACCGGGGTGAGCCGGTCGAGCACCGAGGCGTCCTCGATCGTCGCGGGCACCGCCGGGGTCTGACCGTCGGCGATCTCGCGCATCGTCTTGCGCAGGATCTTGCCCGAGCGGGTCTTCGGCAGCGCGGCCACGATGTCCACCTGACGCAGCGAGGCGACGGCGCCGACCTCGGACCGCACCCGGTCGACGAGTTCCTTGCAGATCCGAGCCCCGTCGGCGGCGACGTCGACCCCGGACTTGACGACGACCAGGGCGCGCGGCAACTGGCCCTTGAAGTCGTCGTGCACGCCGATCACCGCGCACTCGGCGACAGCCGGGTGACCGGCGAGGGCAGCCTCGATCGAACCGGTCGACAAGCGGTGTCCGGCGACGTTGAGGACATCGTCGGTGCGGCCCATGACGTAGATGTAACCGTCCTCGTCGATGAAGCCGCCGTCACCGGTGAGGTAGTAGCCGGGGTAGGCCGACAGGTAGGACGAGACGTAACGCTCGTCGTCCTGCCACAACGTCGGGAAGGTCCCCGGCGGCAACGGCAGCTTGATGGCGATGGCGCCCTCCGTGCCAGCCGGCAGTCGCTCGCCGGTGGGGTCGAGGACCTGGACGTCATAGCCCGGCACCGCGACCGACGGGGACCCGGCCTTGATCGGCAGGCGCTCGAGGCCGACACAGTTTGCGGCGATGGGCCACCCGGTCTCGGTCTGCCACCAGTTGTCGATGACCGGCTTGGCGAGCTTCTCGGTGGCCCAGTGGTAGGTGTCGGGGTCAAGCCGCTCGCCGGCGAGGAACAACTGCCGGAAGTGCGACAGGTCGTAACCCGCGAGCAGCGACGCCTCGGGGTCTTCCTTCTTGATCGCCCGGAAGGCCGTGGGGGCGGTGAACATCGTCACCGCGCCGTACTCCGAGATGATCCGCCAGAACGCGCCCGCGTCGGGCGTCCCGACCGGCTTGCCTTCGTAGAGGATCGTCGTCGCGCCGGTAAGTAAGGGCGCGTAGACGATGTAGGAGTGCCCGACGACCCAGCCGACGTCGCTCGCGGTGAACATCGTCTCGCCCGGGGCGACGTCATAGATGTTGCGCATCGACCACCGCAGCGCCACCGCATGGCCGCCGTTGTCACGATAGATGCCCTTGGGCTTCCCCGTGGTCCCCGAGGTGTAGAGGATGTAGAGCGGGTCGGTCGCGGCGACCTCGACACAGTCGGCGCCCGCGTCCGCGGCCGGGCTGGCGATGAAGTCGGCCCAATCGATGTCTCGCTCGCCCAGATCCGCCGTCGCTTGTTCGCGCTGGAGCACGACGACCAGATCGGGCTTGTGCTCGGAGCGGGCGATGCCTTCATCGAGGAACGGCTTGTAGGGCACCACCCGGTTGGGTTCGATGCCGCACGAGGCGGACAGGATCAGTTTGGGCTTGGCGTCGTCGATGCGGGCAGCGACCTCGGCCGGGGCGAACCCACCGAACACGACCGAGTGGATTGCCCCGATCCGGGCGCAGGCCAGCATCGCGAAGACTGCTTCGGGAACCATCGGCATGTAGACCAAGACTCGGTCGCCCTTGCCGACACCGGCCCCGACCAACGCACCGGCGAGCCGGCTGACGTGAGCCAACAACTCGGCATACGTGAAGGATTCCTTGCGACCCGTCGGCGGTGAGTCGTAGTGGATGGCGACCTGGTCGGCCCGCCCACCGGCGACGTGCCGGTCGATTGCGTTGTAGCAGGTGTTGAGCGTTCCGTCGGGAAACCAGCGGTAGAACGGCGGTCGACTGTCGTCCAGGACCGTCGTCGGCTGCGTGATCCAGTCGATGTCCTTCGCGGCCTCACTCCAGAAGGCGGTCGGGTCGGCCAGGCTTGCCGCGTACGCGGTCGAGTAAGCGCCAGTGCTCATGGGTCATGAGGGTGCCCCGGATGCCGCCCGCGCGCCACCGGGCGCCGGACGCCCGCCCCGTCCTTTGCGCCCGGAACGCGCCCACCTGCGCCGAACGGTCGTGTCCCGCGAGCTGCTCTGGCAGAGTGCCACCGTGGAGATCGACCGCCTCGAAGCGCTGCGGACGCTGTTGGCCCGCGGCGAGACCCTGGGCGGGGTCCGCTTGCAGGACCTCGATCTGCACGCAGTCGAGGCGCAACTGCTGAACCGCACCGATGTCACCGACCTTGTGGTGCTCGGCGGTCGCCTCTCCCCTGCGCTGACCCTGCACCTCATCCAACACGGCGCGATCGTCTTCCCCAGCGATCCCAAGGCCCCGGTCGACGTCTACCGGGCGCGGCTCTACACCGCCGACGAGTTGTATGCCGGTCTGTCCGGTCCGCTCGGCTACGCGGGCACGCCCGATGCCCGGGCCTTCGCCTGGACGCTGGATCGGCGCTCCGGCCGGGACGCCTACGTCACGATGCTGCGCGCCATCCACGACGAGTCGATGACCGACACCCTCGACGAGATCCTCGACGGGCTTCCGGTCGTCGGCGTCATGGGTGGCCATGAGGCGCAGCGCGGCAGCGGGGTCTATCGGGCCGCAGCCAGGCTGGGTCACCTGCTCGCCGCCAGCGGCTGTGTGGTCGCCACGGGGGGCGGGCCCGGTGCGATGGAGGCCGCCAACCTCGGGGCGTATGCCGCGTCCCCCACTGACCTTGACGCGGCTGTCGCCGTGCTCGCGACGGTGCCGTCCTATCGGCCCGAGGTCGGGGCATGGGCCCAGCTCGGATTACAGGTGCGGGAGCAACTGGGACGTCGCCCCGATAGCGACGATCGGAGCGGGCTGCCGTTGCGTTCCATCGGGATCCCGACCTGGTTCTACGGCCATGAACCGCCCAACGTGTTCGGCCAGGGCATCGCGAAGTACTTCTCGAACGCGTTGCGTGAGGACGGACTGCTCGCCCGGTGCACCGCTGGCACGGTCGTCCTGCCGGGAGCAGCGGGAACGGTGCAGGAGATCTTCCAGGCGGTCACCCGGCTCTACTACGGTCGCCTGACCGGTACCGGGGGGACGCTGCCGCCCCTGGTGCTCGTCGGGCGCAGCCACTGGCAGCGTCTGTTGCCGACGTGGCCGTTGGTCAGGGCCCTGGGGAGCAACCGGCCGGTGGCCGAGGTCATGCATCTGGTGGACACGGTCGAGGAAGCCGCAAGGATCCTGCTGCCCTGACCAGTGCCGAGGGTGTCCGCGACGCGCCGGCCCACACGGCGACGGCAGCTCCTAGCCCACCGCGTCGCGGGCGGACACGAAGGCGGCGACGCAGGCCCGGACGTCGGCCTCCGAGTGGGCCGCCGAGAGCTGGACCCGGATGCGCGCCTTGCCCTTGGGAACGACCGGGAACGAGAACGCGATGACATAGACCCCGTTGCCGAGCATGTGGTCGGCAATCATCGTCGCCTGCCGGGCCCCGTCCTCGCCCGGGAACATCACCGGCGTGATCGGGTGCGAGCCGGGGAGCAGATCGAACCCGGCGGCCGTCATGAGCTCCCGGAACAGCGTGCTGTTGGCGCGCAAGGTCGCTCGGGCGTCACCGGAGGATGCCACGAGGTCGAGGGCCGCCAAAGACCCGGCGACGACCGACGGGGCGACCGAGTTGGAGAACAGGTAGGGGCGCGAGCGCTGGCGCAGCAGGTCGACGACCTCGCGGTGGCTGGAGACGTAGCCGCCCGAAGCACCGCCGAGCGCCTTGCCGAGAGTTCCGGTGACGATGTCGACCCGGTCGGCCACCCCGAAGAGTTCGGGCGTTCCCCGTCCGCCCTCCCCGACAAACCCCACCGCGTGCGAGTCGTCGACGAGGACCATCGCGGCATACTCCTCGGCGAGGTCGCAAATCTGCGGGAGCGGCGCGTACGAGCCGTCCATCGAGAAGACCCCGTCGGTGACGACCACGATCCGGTGGGCTCCCGCGGCACGCGCGGCCTCCAGCTGGACCCGCAGATCGGCCATGTCGGCGTTGCGATAGCGGTACCGCGCAGCCTTGGCCAACCGGACCCCGTCAATGATCGAGGCATGGTTGAGCTCATCGGAGATGATCGCGTCGCCCTCGCCGAAGAGCACCTCGAAAACCCCGCCGTTGGCGTCGAAGCAGGACGAGTAGAGGATCGTCGCCTCGGTGCCGAGGAAGGCCGACAGGCGTTGCTCAAGCAGGGTGTGTTGGGTCTGGGTGCCGCAAATGAAGCGCACTGACGCCATCCCGAAACCCCACTCGTCGAGCGCCGCCTTGGCGGCGGCGACGACGGCTGGGTGATCGGCCAGCCCGAGGTAGTTGTTGGCACAGAAGTTGAGCACCGAGCCGCTGGCGCCTCCGGCGCCAGACCCGCGCCCGCCACCGCCGACCCCGACGTGCGCCGACTGAGGCGTGGTCAGCTGACGCTCACGCTTGTAGAGGCCAGCGGCGTCGATGTCAGCGAGGGTGGCGAGCAGTTCGTCCTTGACGGACCCGTACACGGGGGATCTCCTTCGGGTGAACGGCGGGCACAGCGCTGGGCTCAGCGCAGCAGCCGCCAGAAGGCCGCGGCCAGCGCGGCCTGGTCGATGGGTTCGTCGCGACGCACGGTCAGGGCATGCAGCGCGGTGCCACCGACGAGGTCGGCGACATGCCGGCTCCGGGTGGCGGGGTCGGGGACGCCGATGGTGTCCAGGATGACCGTGATGACGTCCAACAGGGCTGCCTGGCCCTGCGCCATCGCCTGCGGCTGACCCAGGAACAATGCCAGTCGCGCCCGGGTGGCTCCCCCGATGAGTTCCACATGCGAGACGGTGAGAGCCGCCATCCGGTCGGCGAACTCTCGGGTGGACGTCGGGTTGAGCACGGTGCCGGTCGAGAGCCACGCCTCCCCGTCGAGGGTGATCAGCCGCACCAGCATGGCTTCGACAAGGAGATCGATCGTCGGATAAAGGGATTTCGTCGTGCCTGCGGCGAGCCCGGCCCGTTCATCGATCTGCTCCCAGCTCAGCCCCGAGACCCCGGTCTCGCCGACGACCGCCAAGGCAGCGTCCATGAGGTCGTCGGAGGATGTCACGGCCGGAAGCCTATTCGTCGGTACGCGTCAAGACGCCTGATTGCCCAGAGATGTCGCTGCGGATTAACTCCAGTTAAGGACGACCTTGCCGCACTCGCCTGACCTCGCCGCGGCGAAGGCATCCGCCCATTGGTTCGCGGGGAACCGATGGGTGATCACGGAGGAGACCGCGGCCGTGAACGTCGCTGACGTCGCCAACATCGAGGACATGAGGTACCACGTCTCGAACATCTCGCGGCCGTAGATGCCCTTGAGCGTGATCATGTGGGTGATCACCCGGCCCCAGTCGATCGGGTAAGGATCCTTGGGCAGGCCGAGCATCGCGACCTTGGCCCCATGGTTGAGGTTGGCCAACATCTCGGCCACGGCCGACGGGGCACCGGACATCTCCAGCCCGATGTCGAAGCCCTCCCGCATCTCCAACGCGCGCTGCGCGTCCTTGATGCGCGTCGTGGCGACGTTGACGGTGAGGTCGGCGCCCGCAGCCTTGGCCAGCCTGAGCCGGTAGTCGGAGATGTCGGTGACGACGATGTTCTTGGCTCCGGCATGCCGGGCGATGGCCGCCGCGATGACCCCGATCGGTCCGGCCCCGGTAATGAGCACGTCCTCCCCCACAAGCGGCCACTGCAGTGCTGTGTGGGTGGCGTTGCCGAGCGGGTCGAAGATCGCGCCCAGGTCGGGGTCGATGGAATCCGGTTGGACCCACACGTTCGTGGCGGGCAGGACGATGAAGTCGGCGAACGCGCCGTCCCGGTTGACGCCGATGCCGACGGTGTTGATGCAGACGTGGCGGCGCCCGGCTCGACAGTTGCGGCAATGCCCGCAGACGATGTGCCCCTCGCCCGACACGCGAGCGCCGACCGCGACGGCCGTCCCCGCCGGCACGTCTTCGCCGACCTCGACGATCTCGCCGTAGAACTCGTGCCCGATGACCATCGGCGCCTTGACCGTCGAGGCGGCCCAGTCGTCCCACTGCTCCAGGTGCAGGTCGGTGCCGCAGAGACCGGCGCGCAGGACGCGAACCTTCACGTCCAGCGGTCCGCAGGTCGGCTCAGGACGGTCGACCAGTTCCAAGCCAGGTCCGGCTGTCACCTTGGTCAGGGCGCGCATGTGGGGATCCTTCCCGTATGCCGTGTCACCGGCTCGCGCATGCCCTGGCGAGCCGAGGCGGCCCGCGGGTGAGCGGGCGGCATACCGAATCTAGCGGGGCCGAAGCCCACGTCACGGGACGTTCGACGGATCCCGGATGACCTCAGGCGGTGGTCGCCGCGAGCTGGCCGCAGGCGCCGTCGATCTCGCGGCCGCGGGTGTCGCGGACCGTCGTCGGTATGCCGTGCGCCCGAAGCCGCTCGACAAACTGCTGCTGCACTCCCGTCCGCGAGGCGGTCCACCGCGACCCGGGTGTCGGGTTGAGCGGGATGGGGTTGACGTGCACCCAGCCCCGCCCACGACGAGTGAGCTTCTCGCCCAAGAGATCAGCGCGCCAGGCCTGGTCGTTGACGTCGCGGATGAGAGCGTATTCGATCGAGACCCGTCGGCCGGTTGCCTCGAAATACCGGTAGGCCGCATCCAGCGCCTCATCGACGCGCCATCGGGTGTTGATCGGCACGAGCTCGTCGCGCAGGTCGTCGTCGGGCGCGTGCAGCGACAGGGCCAACGTGACGGGGATGCCCTCGCCAGCCAACCGATCGATTCCTGGGACGAGCCCGACCGTCGACATCGTCAGCCCGCGGGCCGACATGCCAAGACCGTCGGGCGTCGGGTCGGTGAGCCGCCGGATCGCGGCGATGGCCCGGGAGTAGTTGGCCAGCGCCTCCCCCATGCCCATGAAGACGACGTTCGACACCCGCAACGGACGCTCCCGTTCGGCCTCGGGGTCGCCACCGGGCACCTCGCCACGGCGCAGCATCCGGGCCCCGGCGACGACCTGCTCGACGATCTCGGCGGTCGACAGGTTGCGGGTGAGCCCGCTCTGGCCGGTCGCACAGAAGGGGCAGTTCATGCCGCAGCCGGCCTGGCTGGAGATGCACATGGTCACCCGGTCGGGGTATCGCATGAGCACTGACTCGACGAGGGCGCCGTCGTGCAACCGCCACACCGACTTGACGGTGCGGCCTTCGTCCGCGACGAGATGCCGCACTGGGCTGAGCAGCCGCGGCAGGAGTGCCTCGACGAGCTCGGTGCGTGCCGCGCCCGGCAGGTCGGTCATCTCCTCGGGCGCGTCGACGAGCCGCTCGAAGTAGTGCTTGGACAACTGCGCTGCCCGGAATCCCTTGTGGCCCAAGGCTTCCACGGCCCCCTTGCGTCCGGCCCCGTCGAGATCGGCAAGGTGGCGCGGCGGCATACCGCGTCGGGGTGCTTCCAACGTGAGCTCGCCGGGGATGGGACGGCGGGCGGGTCGGGGGGCGGGCACTGCGGCGGCGGGGGTGGCCTGTTCCGACGGACTGCTCACCCCATCACCGAGGCAACGGCAGGAGGACGAACAGCGTCGCCCAGATGACCGGAGCCGACACCATGAGCGAGTCCAGCCGATCCATCAGCCCGCCGTGGCCGGGGAGGATGTTGGACATGTCCTTGATCCCCAGGTCACGCTTGATCGCCGACTCCACGAGGTCGCCCAAGGTGGCTGCGGGTGCGGTGACCGCTCCGAGGATCGCGCCCACCCACCAGGGACCGTGCAGACCAAGGGTGACGCAGATGATCCCGACGATGATGCAGCCGAGGAACGACCCGGCGAAGCCCTCCCACGTCTTCTTGGGGCTGATCCGCGGCGCCATGGGGTGGCGTCCGGCAAGGACACCGACGGCATACCCTCCGACGTCGCTGGCCACGGTGACGCACAGGAAGGTGAAACTGCGCCACGCGCCGTCGGGAGCGGCAAGCAGGAGCATCGCGAAGCCGGCCAACAACGCCGGGTATGCCGCGATGAACACTCCGGCGCTGACGTCGGCGGAGGCGCCGCTGACGCTCTCACTGCCCCGCCACATGACGATGAGCGCGGACGTGAGGAGGAAGGCGACGAAGAGGGCTTGCTCACCGAGGAAGTACGCGCCCGCCATCTGCACGACGCAGCCCAGCACGACAGGGAAGACGGGTGCCCGAATGCCCTTGCGTTGCATGGCTTTGGCGATCTCCCAGCAGCCGACCGAAACGGACGCCGTCGCGAGGACCAGGAACAGTTCCTTGCGCCAGAAGTGGGTGCCGATGATGAGGGCGCCGAGCAAGAGTCCAACGCCGATCGCGGCGGGCAGATTGCGTCCCGCGCGTGAGGACGCAGTGGCCGAAGGGGCCTCGGACGTGGGTTGGAGGGCGCTCATCGGGACGCCGAGGGTCGAGGTGTCACACCTCGAGCAGCTCGGCCTCCTTACCCTTGACCAATGCGTCGATGGTGTCGACGTACTTCTTGGTCAGCTGGTCGAGCTCCTTCTCGGCGCGGTTGCCGTCGTCCTCGCCCACCTCGCCGTCCTTGATGAGGTGTTCGAGGTCGGTC
>Ga0116169_1003358_pt1 | contig 10730 bp, 6 predicted proteins | sample AD_UKC130_MetaG_FD_89796 | JGI IMG/M metagenome (GOLD analysis project Ga0116169, IMG submission 89796) | Active sludge microbial communities of municipal wastewater-treating anaerobic digesters from Canada - AD_UKC130_MetaG | ecosystem: Engineered > Bioreactor > Anaerobic > Digestate | place... | reverse complement strand
TCAACTTATCGGTGAAGAATTTCCCACGAACGGAGGCTCATGGCGTGAGCCAGGAGACGCCGCCGCGAAGAGCGCGGGACGGACAGGCGCGGAGGGCTGGCACACCCAAAGGTCATTGCGTCCATCGACAAGACGGCGACCTCAAGCGCCCATCGATGTTCCCTGGTGTTCCAAATAAATTGACATCGACGAATTGATGTGTATGATTGCCACATCGCGGAACATCGGGAGATCGACATGGCGCAATCGTACAAGGCAACAGCAAAGCAGAACCCCGGGCGGAAAGCTTGGCTTGTTGAGTTTCGGCACCCGCTGCGGACGGATGCCAACAACAAGCCCGGCAAGAAGATCAGGAAGGGTCTTGGAACCGAGGACACACAAGAGGCGCATCGTCTAGTCCAGCAGTTGACCCAGTTGCTCGCCGATCAATCACTCTGGTCAGTTGGCGCACAAGCCGAAGCAGCGAAGCGCTACGACGGGAAGGTTGTCGAGATATTCTACGGTGAGATTGCACCTCGCACCGGTCTTCCCCTCGATCTGCGGGACAAGTTGCTACCGCTTCCTGGGCATGCACAGGGCTACGCCCGCATTGCGTTGATGGGCGTGCCAGGCGCCGGCAAGACGACATTGGTGCGTCAGCTCATCGGCACGCACCCTGAGACAGAACGCTTCCCATCGACATCGGTCAACCGGACGACTACGTTCCCCACGGAAGTTGCCATGCGTGAGGATGGTCAGTATGAAGCAGTGGTCACGTTCATGTCCGAGCATGAAACCAGATTCGAGATTGAGGAGTCGCTCTCCTCGGCGATTGTTGAGGCCGTAGACGGCGACACCAAGAAGGTGGCCCGGGCGCTCCTAGAGAAGAGCGATATGCGCTTCCGACTGAAGTACCTGCTCGGGGACTTCGTTCAAGGGAGCGATGCGGAGGTCGATCCCTACGACGATGAAGAAAGCGTCGAAACAAAAGATCCAGATGCTGGATCCGGACTAGCAGCGGAAGAGGCTGCACAGAACCAGAAGACGCTCGCCGGATACGTCGGACGGGTTGTCGATCTGGCGAAACGGCTCAAGGCCGAACTGGAAGCCGTGCAAGGGCAAATCGAGACGATGCCAGCGGAAGACCGCAGCGCGGCACTGGATCTGATCGAAGAACAGGCGGCAACCTCAGATGACTTTCTTGAACTGGTCTCCGATATTCTGGATGAACTCAGAACCAAGTTCGCGCACGTGACGGGGGGGCAATTTGAAAAGACCACAACTGGTTGGCCGAACGCGTGGCACATCAAGGCCAAGGCTGCCGAACGTGAAAGCTTTCTGAAGTCAGTCCGGTTCTTCTCCGGCATCTCCTACCAATCCTGGGGCAAACTGCTGACGCCACTCGTGAACGGCTTGCGGATCGTCGGCCCATTCAAGCCGAGCTGGGCTGAAGAGGCTTCGCGTCTCGTACTTGTAGATACGGAAGGCCTGGGCCACAAGGCTAATGCAACGGCAGACCTTCCGGAGCAAGTCTTGACTCTGCTTCACGATGCCGATGTCGTCTTGCTGGTCGATAGCGCGAAGAACGGCATGACCAACTTCGCTGCTGGCAAGGCATTGGAGGGTGTCGTGAACACCGGTCACACGCGCAAGCTGGCTGTCGTCTTCACACACATGGATGCCGTCAAGGGCGACAACCTGAAGGGGCAGGCAAAGCTTGATCATGTCTTTGGCGGCCTGCGCAACGTTGTCGAGAACCAATTGGCCAAGAACGTATCGGCTGAGGCTGCGCGTTACCTCCTCGACCACCTCGGAAAGAGCACGTTTTATGTAGGTCGAATTGACGAACTGGATCCAAAGCCAGCCAAGCCCGAGCTTCTGAAGCTGCTTGCGCACCTGTCTTCTGCCCAACCTCCCCTGTTTCAACCGGTCGCGTTTCCCGAGTACAGCCACGACAATCTCGTCCTGGCAATCCAAGAGGCAGCTAGGGATTTTCGGCAGCAGTGGCAGGGTACTTTGGGGCTCGCTGCGCACGCAGACTCCAAACCGAAGGCGTGGCAGACCATCAAGGCCTTGAGTCGTCGCTACGCCGAGGGGTGGGACGATGGCTTCGTGTTGCAACCAACATCCAATCTGGTCGCGGCCCTGTCGTCAGCCGTTTCCAGATTCCTGGAGACCCCAATCGGCTGGAGCGGGAGTCCGACCCCGGAACAAAAGCGGGAAACCATCGACCGGATCAAAACTGCAGTTACCAAACAGCTGCCGAAGCTCAGCACCCGCCGCCTGAGAGAGCTACCCCAACCTGTCTGGCATGAGGCGTATGCGCTCCGTGGCGCCGGCAGCACGTTCGACCGACGAATGCGCATAGAGGGAATCTACGAGCGTTGGGTACCGATTCCCGAGTCGCGTGGTGACCGGCTCGTGTACGAGTTTCTCAATGAGGTGAAGGAGGTCGTCATAGGCGCGGTGGTAGCGGTTGAGCAAGAGGTACGCGCCGTCGACGCTGCCGGGGATGCGGCCCCGTGAGCAAGGTGGACTTGAGTCTTGCAGTGTCGGGCAACCTGCAGCCTGAGCCCAGCGCACGTTTCGCCGAGGGGTGGCATTGATGACTATCGCCACAGACCTTCAAGCGCCCGAATGGATCAGCAGTGGTGCGACCATCACCGGCGGCCTGGACCTGCTTGGTCTGAGGCTCCCGGTACAAACGATCGGCGGCACGTTGCTCGACGGCGTCACTACGGTGACCCCCTCGGTCCGCTACCTCGCGTTTCGAGCCTGGCTGATTCACCGTTACGGCCAACGCGGCGGAGCCGATAGCTGGCAGACGTTCACTGATTTCGCCGCGCGTGTTGAGTCCGCGCTGGTCCTCGGAAACCTCCTCGTAGATCCGTCGATTGGCGGATTGATCGGATCCGATCAGGCACTCGAACGTATCGCGCTGGGCGATGCACACGTCCAGATTGCGAGCTTGGTGAAATCGCCCGCCTCCACGATCTACACGGGCCCATCCGACCAACTTGGCATCAGCAAGAGTCGGGACAACGCGGTACCTGCGCTTGTCATGGAGCGCGGTCTCCCGCTCGCCAAGGCCGTGGATCAACGCTTGACCGCCGTCGCCCTTTTTGGGCGCTTGATTCGTGACGATGACCTTGGCGCGGCTTCGATTGACGACCTGCGCGAACTCGGCAGTCAGGTGAGGATCGATCGGATTCCCGACGACGAGAGGGAGCTTTTGCTCGCTGCGATCATGCCGACCGTGCCCCGGCCAGCGGAGCGGAACCGGATCAGGACCTACGCAGCACTGCTCGTGCTGGCAAGCCAGCAGAAGACGGCACCGAGCGAAGGGAAGTTCTTCGACGTGTCGTGCTCGCCCGGCCGTTTCGGCGAGCCGCTCGTTGATCAGGTTGCAGACGGCTGGGCGACCTATTGTGTGCGAGATGCAATTGCGGTGACCCAGGAGGGTGTCCTCGCCGCAGTGATGGGTGAGGTCCTGGGCCAACCCGATGGCGGGCTCTCTGGCGTGGACCGAAATGTCGTCATCGAGGCACTCATGGAGCGCGTCGAAGCGCACGACTCCGCGCTGCGTGACCTGAGTCTGCTCTCGTCCGGGGAATCCGTAGCGGATCTGACGTTCAGGGCGCTGGAAGATCGCTTGCGCTCACGGCTCTTTGTCGCCGGCGCTGCGCCTGGGGTGGTGAGATGGTCTGACAGACTCGTCGAAACCCTGCTGTACCGGCGCGCGCTGAAGTCTGGCGCAGGCGCCCTGACGCTGGCGGTTGTCGCGTGGGTCATGGCAGCACTCCGCGTCGGCGACGCCGTGCGCGAGGATAAGCAGGAGTACCGCAGTCTGTCGCACCAGGGACGGCGGCGGCAGGGAATGCGCGAGGTCGTGCTCCCAGAGCTGGAGCGATTCCGGCGTGAGGATCGACCCCTGCGCGACGTCGCGGCGGAAATGGCGGTTCGTACGGTTCAACAGCATCTGCAGATCACGTGGTCTCGCCTACAGGTCGATCTGAGACGCGACGTCGCGCTGCTGACCGCTGAAGGAAGCAAGTGGTTCGCTCGCCGCAAGGGTTTCGTCGCCGGTCGCACAGCGTCTCGCATCCCGCAAGCGCTCGGGTGGCTCCACCAGCTCAAGCTGATCGACCCGAGCGGGATCACGGCAGACGGTGCGATCGTTCTGAAACGCGCACTGGCCACCTTGGCTGAAGGGGATGAGGCATGAATCCCCGCTTGTTCTGTCGTGAGCGCGCGTATCACAAGGCGCTACTGCTGACCTATTCGTTTGATCCGATCTTCTTCGAGCAGGTCGTTCTTCCCGATCTGTGGGCCGGTCGTTCCAGCGACATTCTGGTTCTTGGCGACACGGGTGAGATCGACGCCTCCTTCCAGTCTGCTGTCGGACAGCTTTGGAATCTCGGCAAGCAGTACCTGCTCGCAGGGGCTGATGTCGCTGGAGCATTTCATCCAAAGGTCTTCGTGAGGCTGGGCCCAAAGGACGGCATCGTCATGGTCGGCAGCGGGAACGTCACGAGTTCCGGGTGGGGTGGAAATCAGGAACTGGGCGCAGCGTGGATGGTTGGGCCGAACCACATCGACAAGGGCGGTTGGCTGCACCCCTTCCTCGACGACGTGCTGACGTGGTGCCAGGGGAATCTGGAGCGTGACGCCCTTCGTCGATTCAAGGATGTCCCGTGGCTGAGTTTGACCCCAGCTGACGACAGCGAAGCCAGTCCCATACTGCATAGCCGGGGAACAAGATCCCTCGCCACAGAACTGGCCCGACGCTGGTCGGGCCGGCGATTCGATGAAGTGAAGATTCTGACGGGTTCGACTGACGAGTCCGGTGCGTTCCTTCGTTGGGCGCAGGCTACGTTCGGCGTCACCCGCGCCACCATCGCCCTGACCCCGGCCTCCGCGAGCTTCGTGGCGGAAAAGCTGGCTGATCTGCCATTGGATCTTCGCCTGATTGAGGCACCGCCGGACCGTCCGTTGCACGCCAAGTTCTACTGGTTCGAAGGCGCTGACGGTCCTGCGGCGGTGATGGGTTCAGCCAACTGTTCCGCCGCCGCGTGGCTCCTCGCGCCAGCAAGCACCGGCAACGTTGAATCCATCGTCGTTTACGACCGACCAGACGCTCAAGACTTCGAATCAGCGCTGGGGCTGTTTGCAGTGCCTGGACTGGCGCCGGACGAAATCCTTGTTCCGCGCACCATCCATGACCAGGCACCGACTGCCCACCAAGCGTCGTTCGGAATCAAGAGCCTGCAATGGGACAACGCCTCGCGGCGCATGGTCGTCGAGATCGTCCCGCCGCCGGATCCTGCCGCGCAGGTTCGCCTCCGGCTCGTCGGCCGCGTGGTGCCGATGGAGCGGCTGCACGGGCCAAAGTCACTCTGGATGCGCGAGATCACCGAAGGGCTGGACGCCGCGACCATGTTTGCTTCGGTGATCGTGACTATGGGGTCCGATTCCTGGACGACGGCCTCCCGGTGGGTCGACGACCTCGCCGCGCTCGAACATGCCAGTCACTCGGCGAGGCTATTGGAGCCGTTCAAGGCGCTTGACCGGAGCACGAGCTCGGCCGAGCAGCGCCAGATGCTCGATGAACTGCAGGAAGTAGCGCAGACCCTATTCAACGACCCGGCATCCTTCCGTGATCCTGGATTCGGCGGGGGTGATCGCAAGAAGAAAAGCGATGCGCCTGCGGAGCCTGTCAATCCGAACGACCTGCTCGTTCACATCGATGAGTTGCATGAGGGGCTGCCTCACCTCGCGTCTGCGCAGCCGGGGTCGCTGTCACTGACGGGAATTCTTCGTCTGCTGTTCGAGGCTGAGACAGACGAAGGTCGAACGCCCGCCGCCGCCGGGGACGAGGACATCGATGAAGGGCAGATGCCGGAGACGCCGCCCCCGCCGAAGCCGCCCGACCAGAAGGATCAGGCCGGCGCCGCCACCGACGGCGCAGTCATCGAGGCGAGGTTCCGTGAGCGGCTGGCGGCGCGGATCAACACGTTCATGACGGAAATGTCGGCGGCAGCGTTCGCTGGACGCTGCACTGCCACGCAGATGGTGCAGGCAGTCGCGTTCCCGTTGGCCATTGCATTGCGGGGACGTCGCAAGGGTTGGGTTCCAGATGAACTCGCCGAGCGGTGGGCGCTCGAGGTGTTTTCAATACTGTTCCGTGGCCAGGGGGCGGGGTCTGGTGGACTACTGCGTGCCGTGGAACACCGCTACGTCGAGAACGGCCAGAGGGAAACCTTTGATGATGTGGTCGGTGACGGAACGCTGTGGCTGGTCTTGGTCGCTACGCTGGGAGCCGCAAGCTGGCACGGCGTCGGCACCGACATCGACAAGGCGGTCGCCCTCAGGGAAGTGTTCTCCGCGCCTCAGCTGCTTGCGTCGGCGACATCTGGCCGCGTCACTGGCCTGCTCGGCAAGATCCGCATCGAGGATGCCAAGGCGCATGTGGCAGATGTCGCGCCGACGGTGAATCGGCTCTTGGGTGAGTTGGAGCACGCCCTTCGGCCGGTGTGGATGTCGGAGATTTGCGATCAGGGGGCGCGCACGATCACCCACAAGCAGGGCGACCTGCTTTGGCGGGACAAGGTGGGATGGGCGGTTTGCCTCGAAGAAGTCCAGGACCGCACCGGGCAGTCGATCAAGGTCAGGCTCAAGGGCGTTGAAAAGGCTGTGATGTCCGGCTACTACGTCAACGTGTCCGAGTTCTGCAGCCGAAATTCAGCGTTGAGCAGCCTTGTCGCCGACCTACGGCGCTGTGTCGCCGCCAGGTAACTGCAAGTATTCCTTCTAGGTTCATCCGATCGCATTGATCCGGATGCGGCCTGTGAGGTGCTGGCTAAGAGCCGCGTGGCGCAATCGCGACTCGCTGTAGTCCGGCGTACGTCCCTATGCCCCGCCCTCGTCAGTCGCCGTCTGCCCAAAGCGTTTAATCCGGAAGCACCGCGGTCACTTCAATCTCGATCTTTGCTCGCGTCTCCACGAGGCGCGAAACTTCCACGCAACTCATCGCCGGAAAGTTTCGGCCGATCACTTCGCGATACACCGCGCCGAGTTCTTTGAGGCGCGTCACATATTCATCGCGGTCGACGATGTACCAAGTCATGCGCACCATGTGCTCCGGCCCCGCGTTCGCTTCGCGCAGCACGGCTACGATGTTGACGAGGGCTTGTCGCGTTTGCGCGATGAAGTCATCGGTCTCGAATTGCTGTGCGCCGTTCCAACCAATTTGTCCACCGACAAAAATCATCGTCCCGCGCGCAGCGATACCGTTGGCGTAGCCTTTCGGCGCGAGCCATTCGGGCGGTTGCAGTAGTTTCATCATGATGCGTTTCCCGTGGCGGGCTGAGCCGCAGTTTGTGCAATTTGCCGCAAGCGATGTCTCTGCAATTTGCCGGTCTCGGTGCGTGGCAGCGCTGCTAGAAATTCAACTTGGCGCGGATATTTGTACGGCGCGAGGTTCGCCTTCACAAAATCCTTAATTGCCTGCTCGGTCTCCGGGCTGGCTGCGAAGTTGGAGCGAAGCACTACAAACGCTTTCACGACCATCCCACGTTCAATATCGGCGACACCAATCACCGCGCATTCAGCGACGGCCGGATGCAGCGCCAAACAATTTTCCACCTCCGGTCCAGCCACGTTGTAGCCGGAAGTGACGATCATGTCGTCGTCGCGCGCTTGATAGAAAAAGTAGCCGTCAGCATCCATCACGAACGAATCGCCAGGATAGTTCCAACCGTTACGCACATACTTTTGTTGTCGCTCATCATCAAAGTATTTGCAGCCAGTCGGCCCGATGACGGCCAATTTGCCTACTGTTCCAGATGGCACCGGCACGCCGGCTTCGTCGACGACTTGTGCGTGATATCCGGGCACAACTTTTCCGATCGCTCCTTGGCGCACGTCTGATCCAGCGCTTGAAATAAAAATGTGAAACATCTCGGTGGCACCGATGCCGTCGATCATCTCGATGCCAGTCGCTTGCTTCCATAACTGCCGCGTCGCGTCCGGCAAGCCTTCGCCCGCGCTCACACACTTTTTCAACGTAGGCATCGGTCGTTTCTCTGCGACAGCGGCCATGCGTCGATAGAAACTTGGCGCGGTGTAGCAAATCGTTGCGCCAACGGCATTGATCGCGTCGATCATCGACTCTGGTGTGTACGCGGCGTCGGCAAAGTAGACGCTGGCGCCGGCCCACATTGGAAAAAGCAAAAGTCCGCCGAGTCCAAACGTAAAGGCCAATGGCGGAGAACCGACCACGATGTCATCTGACGTGGCGCGCAACACATGACGCGGCCACGCTTCACATGCGGCCATCAGGTCGCGGTGCGTGTGCAACGCAGCTTTCGGCGTGCCCGTTGTGCCGCTCGTGAAGGCCATGAGCGCGAGATCGTCGTGCGTAGTTTGGGCGGCCGGGCAATCGGTGGACTTCGATGCCGCGATCCGTTGCAGCGATTCAAGTGTCGTAATGTTCGTGAGCGTTGGACACTGTTGCTTCGCGAGGAAAAGTTCTTCGGTCAGCGCATCCACACATAACGCATGCGAAATCCGCCCTTTGTGAATCACATCCGTGAGTTCGCGCGCGCGCAGCATTGGCATCGTGGCCACCGCGATCAACCCGACTTTTACTACTGCGAGCCACGCAATCGCCATCGTGATACTGTTGCCGCCACGTAGCAACACGCGATTGCCCGTCACGAGTTGCATGTCTTCAATCAACACCCGGCCGAATTGATTGACGCGATCGAGTACCTGCGCATAGGTAAGCGCGTCACGCGCGTCGCGCAACAAAATGCGGGCACCCTGACCCGCGGCTACCCGTCGATCCAAGAGCTCGACTACTGCGTTCAGCTGTTCGGGAAACTGAAGTTCCGGGCGCTCAAAAATGAGTTGCGGCATCGCGCTTGCTGCGGGCAGATGCTGATGAATAAACTGATCTACTTGCGTGCTCATCAGGCAGCTCCTTGAGCGCTTGATGCGGCGTTCATCGCCGCTTCTGCCAACACCGATTTTCCGATGATCAGCTGCTGCACTTCCGTCGCTCCCTCATAGATGCGTAGCGAACGAATGTCTCGGTACAGCGACTCCACACGACTGCCAACCTTCACGCCGAGCCCACCGTGCATTTGTAGCGCAGCATCTATGATGCGCTGCGCGCTTTCAGTCGCCACCATCTTTGCCATCGCCGCTTCACGTGTAACCCGCGTGGGTGCTCCGCGCGCTGTCGCGTCATCACGGAGCCACGCGGCGCGGTAAGTTAGCAATGCACCGGCATCAATTTCGGCCGCCATTTCGCCGACTTTCGCCTGAGTCATTTGAAAGTCAGCGAGTGTCTGGCCGAACATTTTTCGCTGTTGCGCGTGTGAAACCGCTTCGGACATCGCGCGCCGCGCAAACCCCAGCGCCGCACCAGCGACCGAAGCGCGGAAGATGTCGAGCGTCTGCATCGCAAGCTTGAAGCCTCCGTTTTCTCCGCCTAGCAATGCGCTCGCCGGCGCCTTGCAATCGCGGAACACCACTGTCGCAAGCGGATGCGGCGCCATGACCTCAATGTGCTGGGTATCGTCGAGCCCCGGAGTGTTGGCGTCGACGATGAAACAACTCATGCCACGGGTGCCGGCAGAGGGATCAGTCTTGGCGAAAACGCAGTAATAGTCCGCGATGCCGCCGTTACTGATCCAAGTCTTTGTCCCGTTCAATCGCCAGTGATTCCCGTCGCGAACGGCTGTCGTCGACAAGGCCCCTGCGTCCGATCCGGCATCAGGCTCCGACAACGCGAACGCTGCGATTTTCTCGCCGCGCCCCACCGCGCTCAGATAGGTTTCGCGTTGCGCGGCGCTGCCTTCAAGTGTGATCGCGCCGCTTCCCAGTCCTTGCATCGCAAACGCGAAGTCTGCGAGCGGTGAATGAAACGCGAGCGTTTCGCGAATGACCACTAACGCACGCGAGTCGAGCGCGGGCAACGCTCCGCCTTGCGCCTGCGGCACGCACCAGCGCAGAAACCCCGCATCCCCCAGCGCCTTTACCCAGGCGCGACATGCGGCACGGTCATCACGTTCGTCGATGCGCTGCGTGGCGAGCCACGACACCAAATCTTTCGCGAGCGTGCGATGCACTTCGTCGAAAAATGGCAACGTCAAATGCTGTTGATCCGGGCTCATGGGACATCCTTCTTTCGCAAAGAGTTACGGCAGCAGGTTCAATTGCCTTCGAAGATCGGTTTCTGCTTCGCCGCGAACGCGTGATACGCGCGATGAAAATCTTGCGTCTGCATGCAGATCGCTTGCGCTTGCGCCTCAGCCTCGATGGCCTGATCGATGGTCATTGCCCACTCTTGATGCAGCATCGTTTTGGTCATGCCGTGTGCAAACGTTGGACCCGCGACTAAGCTTTGTGCGAGCGCAAGTGCGTTGCTTTCGAGCGTGTCGGCTGCATGCAGTGCGTTGAAAAATCCCCACGCCAAACCTTCGTCCGCGCTCATCGCGCGGCCGGTGAACAGCAATTCCGCTGCGCGACCTTGACCAATCATGCGCGGCAGCAGCGCGCACGCACCCATGTCTGCGCCAGCGAGACCCACACGCGTGAACAAAAATGCCGTCTTCGCAGATGGCGTACCAAGGCGCATGTCGCTCGCTAATGCCATCATTGCACCCGCACCCGCACAAATTCCGTCGACGGCTGCGATCACGGGCTGCGGGCAACTCTTGATTGCCTTAACCAAGTCGCCTGTC
>Ga0116169_1003350_pt1 | contig 10756 bp, 11 predicted proteins | sample AD_UKC130_MetaG_FD_89796 | JGI IMG/M metagenome (GOLD analysis project Ga0116169, IMG submission 89796) | Active sludge microbial communities of municipal wastewater-treating anaerobic digesters from Canada - AD_UKC130_MetaG | ecosystem: Engineered > Bioreactor > Anaerobic > Digestate | place... | reverse complement strand
GCCCGGACGAGCCGGATGATCAGTGTCATCTGGAACAGACACAGCGTGACGGCGGGAAGCACCAGATGCCGCAGCCCGTCTGCGCTGGTCAGCCCGGTGGTCCACCAGCCGACGCTGACCGTGGCGCCGCGGCCATACGAGGGCAGCCAGCCCAGCAGCACCGCAAAGACCAGGATCAGCAGGATGCCGATCAGAAAGGTGGGCAGCGAGACACCAACAAGGGAGAGCGCCAGAATGAGATTTGCCGACACGCTGCCGCGCCGAAGCGCCGTGTAGACGCCCATCGGAATCCCGACACTCAAGGCAAGCGCGCAGGCCGCGAACGACAGCTCGAGCGTGGCGGGTAGCCGTTCCAGCAGCAGGGTAGAGACTTTGCGGCCCTGTCGGTACGACAGACCGAACTCACCCTGGACAGCGTTGCCGACGAAATTCGCGAACTGGACGTAGAAGGGCTGGTCCAGCCCCAGGTGGCGGCGCAGCTCGAGGCGCTGCTCTGCTGTGGCATCCTGCCCGACCATCGCCAGCACCGGGTCGCCGACAAACTGGAACAGCGAAAAGGAGATGAAGCACACCACCAGCATGACCAGCACGGCCTGGAGCAGTCGGCGGATCGCGAACGCGAGCATCAGCAGTGAGTTCTCAGGGGTGGCCCGGTCGCGACGATGCGTTCGATCAGGTGCATGGCATTCGAGTGGCGCAGGGAGTGGCACAAGCTTAGCACCGGGTGTCCGAGGCTTTGTTGCCTGGGCATGCATTCGGTACTCTTGATGATGGCAAGACCCGAACGGCGACAGAACATGGACCTGATTTTCGATCCCTGCTTCGCGGCGGACCTCTGAAGTGCGCAGGCTGCTGCTCGTCGCTTTGCTGATGGCCTGTGCTGGCTGCGCGCTGACGGCTGACGTGCCGTACTACTGGCAGTCTGCCCGCGGGCAGATGGCGCTGTTGAGCCTTGCCCGTCCCGTGGACGAATGGCTCGCCGACCCGCGGACGGATCCACGGCTCCGAGGGCGTCTGCAGCTGGCCCATCAGGTTCGCCGGTTCGCCTCCCGCGAGCTGGCGCTCCCCGACAACCGCAGTTACACGCGCTACGCGGAGCTCGGTCGACCGTTCGTGGTCTGGAACGTGTTCGCTGCGCCTGCCCTGTCGCTCCAGCTCAAGCAGTGGTGCTTTCCGGTGGCTGGTTGCGTGACCTATCGCGGCTACTTCGACCGCGATGCCGCCGAGGCACATGCAGCCCAGTTGCGCGCGGCGGGATGGGAAACCTACGTCGCCGGTGTGCCGGCGTACTCGACGCTGGGCTGGTTTGACGATCCCCTGTTGAGCACGTTCATCCACTATCCGGAGGCGGAGCTCGCGCGGCTGATCTTTCACGAGCTCTCGCATCAGGTTGTGTATCTGAAGGGGGACTCCGCGTTCAACGAGTCATTCGCCACGGCTGTCGAGGAAGTCGGAGTCGAACGATGGCTGACAGCCCACGGCGACGCCGCCATGCGATCGCGCTATGCAGAGTTCTCGCAGCGTCGACGCCAGTTCGTCCTGCTGCTTCAGCGCAACAGGGCCCGCCTCGAAGCGGTCTATCAGCAGGCCGCGCCCGAGGAGGCCCGCCTCGCGGCGAAGCAGGCGGTGTTTGCCGAATTGCGGCGGGAGTATGAGCAGCTCAAGCAGGAATGGGGCGGATTTGCCGGTTATGACCGGTGGTTCGCGCAACCGCTGAGCAACGCGCACCTGGCCTCCGTCGCGACCTACAACGTCTGGGTTCCGGGATTCCGGCGACTGCTGACTCTCAACGGCGGAAGTCTGCCGCGGTTTTTCGATGCGGTACGCCAACTGTCGGAGCAGCCGGTCGAGCAGCGTGAGCGGGCGCTTTCCCAGGCGGGCGGCTGACGGCCGGGGGTGACCCCGGGGCGACGGACTGCGCGCGCCGCGGCCGAGCTGGCGCCCGGGAGAGCGCTCGTTTGGCGCTAAGATCGATCGATCGACTTCTTGTTCGGAGACTCTGATGGTGCATCCCTGGCCGGCATCGACCGACACCTGGCTTCAGCAGGGGGACCGCGACGAGTCCGACAGCGCCATCGCACCGCCGCTGCATCTGTCGGCGACGTTTCGTGCGGCCGACGCGGGCGACTTTGCGTCGATGGCGAGTCAGCCCCGGCACACGCGGTATTACACGCGATACGGCAATCCGACTTTGGACCGTGCCGCCGGCCTGATCGCGGGTCTTGAGGGGGCTGGCGCGGGACTGATGACCGCCAGCGGAATGGGCGCCATCAGCGCGACCGTCATGGCTTTGGTCAAGGCCGGGGACCACGTGATCGCCCAGACGAATCACTACATGGGCACCTCTCGCCTGCTGGGGGATCTGCTGGCGCGCTTTGGCGTCTCGGTCACCTTTGTCGACCAGACGCGCATCGAGGCGTTCGAGGCCGCCATTCGCCCGCAGACCCGGCTGATCGTGGTGGAGACACCCGTCAACCCCACCCTGGCGCTGACCGATCTGGCTGCGGTGGCCGAGCTGGCGCACCGCCATGGCGTGCTCACGCTGGCGGACAATACCTTTGCCAGCCCGCTGAACCAGCAGCCGCTGGCCCTGGGCATCGATCTGGTCGTGCACAGCGCGACCAAGTACCTCGGCGGACACCACGATCTGACGGCGGGTGCAGTGCTGGGCTCGCCTGAACTGATCGACCGGGTGTGGGAGTGCGCGATCGTGCTCGGCGCCGTGCTTTCGCCGCATGACGCCTGGCTGCTGCTGAGGGGCATGCGCACGCTGTCCGTCCGGGTCGCACGGATCAACTCCAGCGCAATGGCGGTTGCCACGGCGCTGCTCGGCATGTCCGGGGCTCAGGCCGTGCATTATCCCGGCCTGAGCAGCCATCCCCAGCATGCGCTCGCCTGCCGGCAGATGCGCGGATTTGGTGGCGTGATGGCAGTGCAGGTGAAGGGCGGCTATCGCGAGACCGAACAGGTGATGAAGCGCTTGCAGCTGTTCGCTCAGGCGGTCAGTCTGGGTGGCGTCGAGTCGCTCGCGGTGCATGCCGCCGCGATGTGGGCAGGCACGCTGGACGATGCGGCGCTGGTCGCCGCCGGGATCGAGCCGAACCTGATCCGCTTGTCCATCGGCCTCGAGCACCCCGGAGATCTGGTGGACGATCTGTCGCAGGCCTTGAGCGGGGCTGGCTGAACCAGGCCGTTGCCGCGACGGCGGCCCTTCGAAATCATGGACAGGCACCGCCCGGCGTCGCACCGTTTCAGAAGGTGTGACGCACGCCCACCGCCAAGACCCGGGGATCCGCGCCCTTCGCCAGGTTGCCAGCCGAAGTGTCGGCCGAGTGAATGCTGAAATTGCCGGCTGCGTTGTTGCGATGCAAGGCCAGGCTGAAATGGATGTTCGTGTGCCGCGACAGGGGATGGATATAGGCCACGGCAACGGTGCTGCCGCGGCCCGCGGTGCGCGCCTGGGTCAGCCTGATGTACTGCGCGAGGAACTGACCGGTTCCGAGGGCCCTGGTGCCCCCGACGTTCAGCAGGGTGGTCGCGTCGCCGCCCGGATGGTTCGTCTCGGACCGTGAGTAGCCGCCTTTGAACTCCAGAGCGCCTGCAGCCAGTCCTCCTCCGATCGAGGTCACCGTCTGGCGGCGACCATTCGCTTCGCGATTGACCTGATGGGCACCGGTCAGCATCAGCGGTCCGAAGTGGTGCAAGGCGGACACATCGACGCCTGAACGGGTAGCCCCCTGCTGGGCGCTGCCCGGGATTTCGCCAGCCGAGTACGCCACGTTCAGCTCCAGTCCGCCGATGCTGGAGCTGCGGAACGTGATCATCCGGCTGTAGCGCGCGGCAAAGAAGTCCGAATAGCTGAGGGTGTTGCCCCACAGGCCAAAGCCCAGCGCGTCCGACGCCAGCAGCGACCAGAATGTCGGCGTGTAGTCGCGGCCCAGCTGCACCTGGCCCCAGGTGCCTGCGAGCCCCGCAAAAGAGCGCCGCTGGAGCGCAAGGCCGGCACCGTTGCCGTCATCGGCTGTCATTTGCGCTTCGAAATCGAACAGTGCGCTGAGGTCACCGCCCAGCGCTTCGGTTCCGCGGATGCCCCAGCGGCTGGCCGACAGCGTGCCGGAATCCAACCGCAGGGCGGGGCGCTCGCGGGGATTGCCGCTGCTCATCCAAGTGGCCGCGACGTCGACCATTCCATGCATCGAGACGCTCGGTTGTGCGCCCGACAGCGGCGGCATGCCGGCTGCGATGACTCCTGCGACGAGACAATGTTTCATCGGTCAGGTTTTACTGCGGTGGTGGCTGTCGACGACTTGCCACTGGCGGGTGCGGATCTGCAGCGGTGTGCCATAGGCGAAAAAAAAAGCGCCGGATTGCTCCGGCGCTTCGATTCATCCCGTCAGCTGGCAATTGCCAGCAGGCGATCAGAACAGGTGACGAACACCCACACCAAACGCTTTGGCGTCGTCGCCAGCCACTGCCGGGGTGACGGTCTCGTCGCCCGTGCGGACCAGGAAGCGGCCAGCGGAGTTGTTGCGGGTCATGCCGAAGGTCGCGTACAGATTGGTACGACGCGACAGCGGGTGCGTGTAAGCGACGCCCAGGGAAGTGCCCTTGGCAGCGGTACCGGCGAGGTCGACCTTCTGCTGGATGACCTGAGCCAGGAGCTCGCCCGTGCCAACCTTGACGCCGGCGCCAACGCTGATGCCGGTGTGCTTGTTGTTCGTGCCAGCGGGATCAGCCACCAGGTAGTTAGCCGTCACACGGAACGCGCCGAAGTTGTAACCGGCACCAACACCATACTGGTTGTTGTTGGAGGTCGACGTGCCGTTGAGGCTGACGAGCTGCTGGTAATAAGCTTGCGCGGTCAGGGGACCGGCGGCGTAGACGGCCGACACACCACGGATGTCACCGGCACGCATCGGGTCAGCGGTGCGCTCGCCGAACGAGTACATGGCGCGGACAGTCAGGCCGCCCATGTTCGGGCTCATGTAGTGCACGCCGTTGCTGGCGCGCGTCTCGATGCCGTGAGCGGCGCTGCCCATGGAGCCGATGGCGCCCTGGACCGTGTAGGTCAGCAGGTTGCCGTACAGGCCATGAGCCATGACGTCGGTCGCACCGGTCGAGGTAAACCCGGGGGTGTAGTCACGACCGAAAACAACCGTTCCGAAGCCGCCCTGGAGACCCACGACCGAGCGGCGCGTGAAGTTCATGCCGGCGGCCGTGCCGTCGTCGATGCGCATGCCGGATTCGAAGTTGAAGACAGCGTTCAGACCGCCACCCAGATCTTCGGTACCGCGGATGCCCCAGCGGCTGGTGTTCTGCGTGCCGGAGCTGACGACGATGGCGGCCTTGCCATTGCCGCCGCGGTCCTGCATGCCGATGCCGACGTCGGCCAGGCCATACAGAGTGACGTTGGTTTGGGCGAGTGCGATCGTGGGCAGGGCAGCTGCAACGGCCACAGCGATAAGTGATTTCTTCATTGATCAATCTCCTAGGTTTCTGGAATCAATAGGCGGCCCTCAAACCACCTCAACTCCCCGAAGCAAGCCCAGTCGGGAGCTACCCCTCGGATAGAAGTCCGATGTATTGTCGCCAAATTCGAGGGGGGGACCAAGCTTGCAGGCTGTACAGCGCCGGTATTTCCTCGGGTCTGTGGTTCAGTCGCAACAGGTGTCCTCGGTCCGGGGCGAGCGCTTCCACATGGCGGGAGGCGCGGCCGATCGCTCGTGCAAGCGGGCGGGGCTAGAATGGACGCATGTCCTCCACCGATCACTTGAGCCCCGCGGACAGGATGCTGTCGTGGGTGGGCCGCGGCCTCGCAACGGTCGCGTCGGCAATTCCCGCGTCGCGCCCGAATCCCGCCGCGCCTGCAAGCGAAGATCTCCTGAGTGCCGAAGAGCGGCAACTGTCCGCCGCGCTGATGCGTGTCAATCACGTCGGCGAAGTCTGCGCGCAGGCGCTCTACGACGGTCAGGCGGCCAGCGCGCGTGATGCCGGTCTGCGGGAACAGTTCCGGCGCGCCGCCGTGGAAGAAGGTGACCATCTGGCGTGGACGCGACAGCGCATCGACGAGCTGGGCGGGCGGACATCGCTGCTGAATCCGCTTTGGTATGCCGGGGCCTTCGGCCTGGGGCTGCTGGCCGGGCGTGCCGGTGACCGGGTCAGCCTGGGGTTCATGGCCGAGACCGAGCGGCAGGTGGAGCGCCATCTTGATGGCCATCTGCAGCGCCTGCCGGCAGCGGACCATCGTTCACGCGCCGTGGTGGAGCAGATGAAGGCCGATGAAGCGGCCCATGCCCAGGCGGCTGTGCGCCTGGGTGGCATCGGGCTGCCGGCGCCGGTTCGCGGCGCGATGCGACTGGCTGCGAGGGTAATGACGACGACCGCGCACTATCTATAAGAAGGCGGGACGTCCGAAAGCGGCCTTCCCTCCGGGTCCCGGCGCTTCAGTCTTCCAGAACTTCCCAGTCCATGGTGATCTTGGCTGTGTGCGCCAGCATTGCCGATGCCGAACAGTACTTGTCATGCGACAGCTTGATGGCGCGCTCGACGAGATTCGGCTTCAGGGCGCGCCCGCGCACCTTGAAGTGGAAATGGATGGCGGTGAACACCTTCGGATCGGTGTCGGCGCGCTCGGCCTTGAGTTGCACGTCGCAGGCCCGGACGTCCTGGCCACTCTTGCGCAGGATCAGCACCACATCGTAGGCCGTGCAACCGCCCGTGCCGGCCAGCACCAGTTCCATGGGCCGGGGGGCAAGGTTGTTCCCGCCGCCTTCGACCGCGCCGTCCATCAGGGTTGCATGACCGCTGCCGGTCTCGGCAAGAAAGCTCATCCCGTCCAGGCCGGTCCATCTGACTGTGCATTCCATGTTGTTTCCCGAAAGATTGAAATGTGACGCGGTCGCCCTTGTGGTGACGTGCTCGCAAATGGTGCGCCGCAGAAGAGCAGCTGTAGAGGAGGGTCTCTAATTCCGAAATCTCCCCCTGCGAGCGTGTCATTGGCGTTGGAAGTGGAAAATATTATCTTTTTAAAACAGTGGCTTGGAAGGTGTTCTGCAGCAAGATTTTCGGAACAGCCGAAATTGTTGCGTTGCGACAAATATCTTGCGGCGCAGCATAGACGGGGGTAAGCTTCAGTCATTGGTCGTCAACGACGACCCGCAGATGTCTCCTCCACCCTCCTCCTTTGGTGGATTCAGCCCGATCCGAGCGATCGGGCTTTTTTTTTGTCTGGCCTCAAGCGTCGGCGGTGAACAAATTGCGGCTGGATCGGCTCAGATTTGCTTGCCCTTTGACGTGGCCGCAAAGAGCGCGTTAGAATATCAGGCTTTCCGCCATCAGCTCATCCGCCAACAGCTCATCACGTCTGCATGCTGAGCGGGCGGGTGTTCAATAGACAGGTATTCCGATGAAGACGTTTTCCGCCAAGCCCCATGAGGTGACGCATGACTGGTTCGTGGTCGATGCCACCGACAAGGTGCTCGGCCGCCTGGCAGCCGAGATCGCGCTGCGACTGCGTGGCAAGCACAAGCCCGAATTCACGCCCCATGTGGACACTGGCGACTTCATCGTCGTGGTGAACGCGGGCCAGCTGCGCGTCACCGGCGACAAAGCCCAGGGAAAGAAGTACTACCGTCACAGCGGCTACCCGGGCGGCATCTCCGAAACAACGTTCGGCAAGATGCAGTCGCGCTTCCCGGGCCGCGCGCTCGAGCATGCGGTCAAGGGCATGCTGCCCAAAGGCCCGCTCGGCTACGCCATGATCAAGAAGCTCAAGATCTACGCTGAGCCCACTCACCCCCATACCGCACAGCAGCCCAAGGCTCTGGAGATCTGACATGATCGGCGATTACTACTACGGCACCGGCCGACGCAAGACCTCTGTTGCCCGCGTGTTCCTGAAGAAGGGCAGCGGCCGGATGGTTGTCAATGGCAAGCCCCTCGACAGCTACTTTGCCCGCGAAACCGGTCGTATGGTCGTGCGCCAGCCGCTCGAACTCACGAACAATCTCGAATCGTTCGACGTGATGGTTAACGTCGATGGCGGCGGTGAAAGCGGTCAGGCTGGCGCAGTGCGCCACGGCATCACGCGCGCGCTGATCGATTTCGACGAAACGCTCAAGCCCACGCTGTCGCGTGCCGGCCTGGTCACGCGCGACGCGCGGGAAGTCGAGCGCAAGAAAGTCGGTCTGCACAAGGCGCGCCGGCGCAAGCAGTTCTCCAAGCGCTAAGGTTGGCGGGCGATCGGTTCATCGGCGCCCCATGCTTTCAGTCACCACAAGCCGCCTAGTGCGGCTTGTGTCGTTTCGGCCGGGCACTGATCATTTTCGCTTCTGCGGCGTTTTGCATGACTCCTCAGTGCGGAACACGTTCGGATGATGCGGCTGAGCCGGCGGCTCCGATCGCGACCGGGACCCGCGCTGATGGTCCGGCGCGCGCCATCGTGGCCGGTGCGCGCGGTCGTGGTGCTGATGGCATTGACCGCAGGCGTCGCACTCGGTTCATGGTGGGCCGAGCGATCGGCGGCCGGGGCTCTGGCGGGCGCAACAGCCGGCTCGCTCGCGGACGGCTCACGCCATTTGAGCGCGGCCGACTTGGCGCGGCTGCAAGCGGCGAGCGAGCTTCAGAGGCTGCAGGGCATCGCCAATGCGGCCGACAGCCAGTTGAAGGTCGAACGTAGTGCCGGTGAGCGGCTGGCAAGGCAAGTACGGGAACTCGAACTCGACAACGCCCGACTGAAGTCCGATCTCGCCTACCTCGAGAGCATGCTTCCGGCCACGGACGGGCAGCCGGGCATGGCGGTTCGCGGCTTTCGGGTCGAACACGACGCCGCCCAGTCGCAGTTGAACTTTCGGGCCCTGCTGACCCAGGGTGGCCGTCTGGAGCGCGACTTTGTCGGATCGATGCAGCTTCAGGTCCAGCTTCAAGTGGCGGGGCGGCCCCTGACCCTGATCGTCCCCGAGCAGGGTGCGCCGGCTGTGTTGCGCGAAAAGTTCAAGCTCAGCTTTCGGCGCGCCCACCGGGTGCAGGCGGTGATACCGTTGCCCGCGGGCTCTGCCGTGCGTGCAGTCCAGCTGCGGCTGCTCGAGGGCGGCGTTGTGCGCGCTCAGCAGACGGCCATGCCGTGACGGGCCTTGTGCTGCCGCGGTCGAGGCCTCATCTGGGAGATCGTATGTTCGGAAGCAAGAAGGGCGCGGTCGGGCCGATCGAGAGTCTGATCGGCCATGGGACGGTGATCGAGGGGGACGTGCGCTTCAAGGGCGGATTGCGCATCGATGGCGAAGTGCTGGGCAGCGTCAGCGCAGCCGATGGAGCGACCGGTGCGCTGGTCATCTCCGAGCAAGGCAGCGTCCGCGGCCCGGTGCGGGCGGCGCACCTGATACTGAACGGCCTCATCGAGGGGCCGGTGCAGGCCGACGAGGTGCTTGAGCTGCAGTCGAAGGCGAAGATCGTCGGCAACGTGAGATATCGCTCGCTGGAGATGCATCCGGGGGCGATCATCGACGGTGCGCTTTCGCCGCTGGACAACGACCGGCCGGCACTGAAGCTGGCGGTAAGCAAGGATTGAGGCGGAATTCGCTTTCCCTGTGCCCTGCAAGCCGACGCGTCGCCTCAGGGCGGCGACCGAAGGATAGCCGGACACCGGGCAGGGTTTATGCCCCGGCACTACAATCGAACATTGACAGGAGATTTTCAGAATGAACGCAGTTGCCGAGATGCCAGCACCCCTGGTCTTCACCGAAAGCGCGGCCGACAAGGTCAAGCAGCTGATCGATGAGGAGGGCAACAGCAACCTCAAACTGCGCGTGTTCGTGCAGGGTGGCGGTTGCTCGGGCTTCCAGTACGGATTCACCTTCGACGAGGAAACCAGCGAAGACGACACCGTGATGACCAAGAAGGGCGTCACGCTGCTGATCGACGCCATGAGCTATCAGTACCTGGTGGGCGCCGAAATCGATTACAAGGACGACCTCGACGGCGCGCAGTTCGTGATCAAGAATCCGAACGCAACGACCACCTGCGGCTGCGGGTCTTCGTTCTCAGCCTGAGCGGCCGTCCCGGCTTAGCGGCTTAGCGGCCGGGCAGCCTGGCTGCCATCACGCCCCGCCGCGATAGGGTGGAGCGGTATCAATCAGGCGGCCCCGCCGGGGCCGGATAAAGCGCACCCAGTACGCGCGGCCCGCGGGCACCCGTCACTTGCGGCAGGTTTCCGGGAAGTCCCGTGAGCCGGCAATGCGCAAGCCACGCAAAAGCCACCGCCTCGACCGCCTGAGGCGGCGCCCCGAGCACGCCGGTGTCATTGAAGGCGGCAGTCGGACACAGCGCGGAAATTCGATGTCTGAGCAACGGATTGAACGCGCCTCCTCCACACACAAACACGGCCTCGGCTCCAAACGCGCAGCAGGCGTCAGCAACGGTTAGGGCGGTCAGTTCGAGCAGGGTGGCCTGAACGTCGGCGGGCGCCAGGGCATTGCCTGACACGGCGGCGCGTTGCTGCAGGCGGGTGTCGAGCCAGTCGGCATTGAACAGATCGCGACCCGTGCTTTTGGGGGCGGACCGCTGAAAATATGGCTCAGCCAGGAGCCGTTGCAGCAGGCCCTGATCGACCGTTCCGCTGGCTGCGAATTTCCCGTCGGTGTCCAGCGGCTTCCCCAGGCACCTCGACACCCAGAGATCGAGCAGCACGTTGGCCGGCCCGGTGTCGAATCCGCTGATGTCCCCGGCGGGGGTCAGCAGACTGACGTTGGCAATGCCCCCG
>Ga0116169_1003349_pt1 | contig 10757 bp, 5 predicted proteins | sample AD_UKC130_MetaG_FD_89796 | JGI IMG/M metagenome (GOLD analysis project Ga0116169, IMG submission 89796) | Active sludge microbial communities of municipal wastewater-treating anaerobic digesters from Canada - AD_UKC130_MetaG | ecosystem: Engineered > Bioreactor > Anaerobic > Digestate | place... | reverse complement strand
GTCGCGCTCGGTCAGTTGAGCGGTGGTATCTCGCCGGCTTCACTGGCTATGGCCTATCTGGATTGGACCGTGCATCTGGCGGCCTCTCCCGGCAAACAGTTCCAACTCGCCGCCAAGGCCGCCCGCAAGGCGATGCGCCTCGGCGCGTACGCGCTTTCCTCGGCGGTCACCGGCAATGCCGAAGCCTGCATCAAGCCTCTCCCCGGCGACCATCGCTTTGATCATCCGGGCTGGCAGCGCTTTCCGTACAACGTGATTTACCAGGGCTTCCTGCTCAACCAGCAATGGTGGCACAACGCCACCACCGGCATTCGCGGCGTCTCGAAGCACGGCGAGGCGGCAGTCTGGTTCACCGCCAAGCAGATCCTGGACATGACGGCTCCCTGCAATGTGCCATTCATGAACCCCGAGATCGTGGAAGCCACCGGCAACGAACGCGGCGCCAATCTGGCGCGCGGCGCCAAGTACTATGGCGAGGACATCCGCCGCTCCTTCCGCGACGAGAAGCCGGTCGGAGTCGACGCCTTCAAGGTCGGGGAAAACCTCGCCGTCACACCCGGCAAGGTCGTCTATCGTAACCTGTTGATGGAACTGATCCAGTACTCGCCAAGCACGGACACTGTCCAGCGCGAACCGGTTCTGATGCAATCCGCATGGATGATGAAGTACTACATCCTGGACTTGTCGCCGCACAATTCGCTGGTCAAGTACCTCGTCGATCGGGGCCACACGGTATTCATGGTCTCGTGGCTGAACCCGGGTGCGGAACACCGGAATCTGGGCATGGAGGATTACCGCAAGCTGGGAACACTGGCCGCGATCAACGCCATCTCGGACATCCTCCCGGGCCGCAAGATCCACACCGTCGGCTACTGCCTGGGCGGCATTCTGTTGACCATTGCCGCAGCCGCGATGGCCCGCGACGGCGACGACCGCCTGGCCAGCGTCACCCTGTTCACCACCATGACCGACTTCACCGAGGTCGGTGAAATCAACGTCTTCATGGACGCCAGCGAGGTGACCCTGCTCGAGGACATGATGTGGCAGAAGGGTTACCTGGACCACAAACAGGTCTCTGGAGGATTCCAGTTGCTCAAGTCGGCCGACCTGATCTGGTCGAAGATGGTTCGCGAGTACTACCTTGGCCACCGCGAACCGATGTTCGACCTGATGGCCTGGAACGCCGACGGCACGCGCATGCCCTATCGCCAGCATTCGGAGGTCCTGCGCCGGCTGTATGTAGACAATCAATTGTTCCAGGGCAAATACATGGTCGATGGACGCGCCATTTCGATCAGCAACATTCATGCGCCGATCTTTGCCGTCGCCGCCGGTGCCGACCACGTCGCGCCCTGGCGTTCCGTGTACAAGTTACACCTGCAGAGCGACGCCACCGAACTGACGTTCGTTCTGACCAGTGGTGGGCACAACGTTGGTATCGTCAATGAACCGGGCCGTCCACGTCGATCCTACCAACTCAGCGTTTGCCACGAGGGAGAACGCTGCCTGGATGCCGATACCTGGAAAGAAAGGGCCCCTGTGTATCAAGGCTCGTGGTGGCCGGTGTGGCAGGAATGGCTCACACGGCATTCATCGGGCACTGAACCGGCACCGCCGATGGGCGCGCCCGAGAAAGGCTACGCGCCGCTCTGTGACGCCCCGGGAACCTACATTCTGCAACAGTAGGCAACTCTATTCGGCCGCCAACAGGCGGCCGAATTTCTTTACGCAGGCGCCTCGCCGCTGACGGTCAATCGACGGACGAAGGCCCCGACTGGTAGGCATCGCGCATGGTACGTTTGAGCGTCTTGCCAGCGGCGTTGCGCGGGAACTCGTCCATGATCTGCACCGCGTGCAGGCGCTGATAACGTGCGCCGACCCGCTCGTTGATCCAGTCACGCAACTCGGAGGCGCTGAGCACCGCATCGGACCGGAGAATCACCGCTGCCACCGGCGTTTCCCCCCATTTTTCATGTACTACGCCAAATACGGCGACCTCCCTTACCGCTGGGTGACGAGCGGCAACCTCTTCGATGTCGCGCGGGTAAACCTTGACACCACCGCTGTCGATCATGTCCTTCTTGCGGTCGACCAGGTAAAGGTAACCATCGCCGTCAGTGTAGCCAAGATCCCCGGTAAACAACCAGCCACCACGGATCGCCTGGTCAGTGAGGTCGGGACGACCGTAGTAGCCAGACATCAGCGACGGCCCACGACCAACGATTTCACCGATTTCCCCTGGAGGGGCGTCACTGCCGTCCTCACGCACGATACGCATCGTGTAGAAAGACGGCGGCGCACCCACCGAACCGGCCTTGCGCAACGACTGCGTCTTGTCGAGAATGGTCCAGAACCCTTCCGTGAGGCCATAGAGCTCGTAGAAGCGGTCGGGAAGCAAGCGATTGAGCATGTCCTTGTGCTCCTGGTGAAGCGGTGCGCCCAGCGACAGGATCATCTCCAGCGACGCCAGCTTGTCGACCGAGAAGCGCGGTGAATTGAGCAGGGCGATGATCTGTGCGGGCACCATCATGGTGTGTGTGACACGCTCCCGGGCGATGATTTCGATCGCCTCGTCAGGATCGAACTGGCGCTGCAGGACATAGCGCGCACCAAGATAGAAGCTGGGCATCAGCGTCACGAAGGCGCCGTTGAAGACGATCGCGCCAGTGTGCAACACCACCGATTCCGGACTCATTCGCCATGCCGATGCAAACAGCGTGCAATACATCGCGCGCACGAAATGGCTGTGCATTATCCCCTTCGGCAGACCGGTCGTCCCACTGGTGTACATGACATTGAACAGATCGTCGCTGCCCACCGACGTCGGCTCGGGCCACTCCTCCGGAAGGGTCTTGAGCAAAGCCGCGTAGTCGGCATAATCGCCGATCGAACCATCGATCATCAACACACGCTCGACCGGCAGTTCGTCGCGAACCTGGCTGAGCACCGGCGCCATCGCACGCTGCGTGATCAGACAAACAGCACCCGAATCCCGCAACAGGCTGGCCAGACCAGAAGCCATCAACAGCGGACTCAGCGGCACCAGCACCGCGCCGATCGAAGGAACCGCCCAATAAATTTCGAGTAGCTCGCAACAGTTGCTCAACACTGTCGCTACCCGGTCGCCTTTGCGCACCCCAAGCCATTGCAGCAGGCGCGCGCACCGGCCAACGCGCATGGCGAACTGACTCCAGGTCAGGCGCTCCTGCTCGAAGACAACAGCTACCTGATGCGGCCGATACTGCGAATGATGCCTGACCAACGTTGCAAGTTGCAGCATTTTTTCCTCCCATCCAAGAATACCTGCAGGCGCACACCGACCCGGGGCGGCGGCATCGCAGCGCAACAATGCACTACTATACAACCCAATTTCGCCGTGTAGCGCTGAGCATTGCCAAGAGCAGCGGCTGATTCCGCGAAGCTCGCCGCCATGCCCTCCAGATCAGCATTTAATGGCCATTTCCCGCCACTCGGTGGTGGTGCCAAATAAACCTTTCGAGATCCACACCGCGGACTAAACAATTCCGGCGCGGAGGAGTAGAATGCATTGTGCGGTGCGGAATCGTGCTCGATCGGGATTGTTGAGCGACCATTCCATGCCAGCCAGGACCGGCAGAGCAAAGGGCTCGCGCCGGCCTTCCCGGGTCCGGGATTTCTGCCGCGGTTTCTTCGTTACGCTTCCACCAGCATGACTCCAGGTACACAGCAGCCACTTCCAGCGGGGGTGCAAAACCACACGCATCGCCAGGCATGTGGCGAGGTGCCGGGCACCGGCTGCACGCTCTGGGACTGGCGCAATTCAACCGGGAACGGGCCAAGGCAAGCCGAATCGTTGTCTCCGGTGGAAACTCCCATATCCGTTCCTATGGCGGGGCCAAGGTAATCGTGGGCCGGCCTCTGCGGGCTGGCCCGTTCTAAGTGACGTAAATTGTTGGAGGTTGGAAGATGTTTGCACTGCTAAGGGAAATGCCTGATTTCACCACGAGTTGGTGGAGGTACATGCTGGCGATGATGCGCGCCTCGAACCGCGAAGTCAGCGAATTCAACGACAACCTCTTCATTGCCGCACACATTGCCATGACCGCGGCGCGCGACAACCCGCTGAGCATGCTGGAAGCTTTCGAGATCGTCGAACACAACGTCGGCATGGCCCGCAAGGGAATGGCCGGCATGCAGGGCAAGATGGCCGACTACGCTTTCGATCAGATCGAGGAAGGCACACGCGCGCTCCTGAACACCGTCCTGAAGGCGGATGGCGAGAAACTGGGTGGCTACATGCGTCGCGAAGCCGAAATCATGGAATCGGTTTCGAACTTCAACGAGCAGATCGAGGCCATCGCCGACGAGTTCGGTTTCCATTTCAACACCCCGAACTACAAGCTGGTCCATGAAACCGACGCCTTCGAGCTCTACCAGGTGCTGCCGCTGAAGGCCGGCGTCGAAGTTCGCAAGGATCTGAAGCCGGTCATCCTCGTTCCGCCCTACATGCTGGGCGTACACATCCTGGCGTTCCTGCCGTTCGAGGGCAAGAGCTACAGCCACGCGTTCGCCAACGAAGGCATTCCCACCTACGTCCGCGTCGTCAAGGACATCATGACCAACGAGAAGGTCCAGACGCTGACGCCGGAGCAGGACTGCGAACAGACCCGCCAACTGTGCGCCAAGGCCATGGAACTCAACGACGGCAAGAAAGTCACGCTGAACGGCACCTGCCAGGGCGGTTACATCTCGCTGATGAACATTCTGTCGGGCAAACTGAAGGACGTCTGCGACGCCCTGATTACCAATGTGACCCCGGTTGACGGCACCTACAGCGACGCCATCAGCGGCATGCCGACGATGCACCACGATTTCATCACCACGACGCTGCCGAGCGGTAACAAGGTCGCCAACGGCTACCTGCTGAGCCTGGGAATGCGCTTCGTCGCCATTGACCGGGAAACCCCGCTGGTGAAAGTGCTCGATCAGGTTTCGCTGCATCGGGCCACCGACTTGAACCCCGGCAAGACGCCGGCAGCGCTGTTCCGCTGGTTGCTCAAGGAACGTGTGCACCTGCCGCTGGCAATTGCCAACATGAGTTCGCACACCTTCCAGGATCCGATCGCCAACGACGGGACCCTGCCGGTGAAACTGTTCGATCAGCCGTTGAACATCAAGAACCTGATCGAGTTGAACGTGCCGTGGTACCAGAACTACGCGATCAAGGACGACCTCGTCACGCCACCGTGCGCCACCGCCGGCAACAAGTTCCTCGAAGGTTGGGACCGTCTCGAGTCGGTCGCCTTCTTCGGCGGACACGTGGCCATCCTGACCAGTCCGCACGGCAAAAAGGCCCCGGTCACCGGCTCCTTCACCGACGCCAACGGCAAAGCGTCGCGCGGACCAGTCAAATTCCAGATCGACATTTCCTGATTGGCACACAAGCCCTTCGGGAACTGAAGACGCGGCACCGCTGATCTCTGCACCCCTGCCTTGAGCAAACGACGCGCCGGCCTGACAGCAACCTGTTCAGGCCGGCGCGTCGGCGTGTCACCCCTGCCCAGGCGCAACACGCGCAGCCGCACGTCCAGCACCGATTCCGATCACCGCAGCAAGGAAATCCCGCGACAATTGGCGGGATCTCGACACCATCCACTCTGAACCTGGAGATTTCCCTTATGAGCTATGTCAACATCAACGCCGAAGTGCGCGGAAAAGTCGGCCTGATCACTCTCAACCGCCCCAAGCAACTGAATGCCTTGAACGATGACCTGATGGACGAACTGGGCAGCGCTCTGGCCACCTTCGAGGCCGACGAAAACATCGGCGCGATCGTCATCACCGGCTCGGACAAGGCCTTTGCTGCCGGTGCCGACATTACCGTCATGCAGTCCCTGACTTACATGGAAGCCTACAAGGGCGACTTCATCACCCGCAACTGGGACAGCCTCAAGAGCTGCCGCAAACCGGTGATTGCTGCGGTTGCCGGCTACGCACTCGGCGGCGGCTGCGAACTGGCGATGATGTGCGACATCATCCTGGCTGCCGACAACGCACAATTTGGCCAGCCCGAAGTTCGTCTGGGAATTCTCCCCGGCGCCGGTGGCACGCAGCGCCTGCCGCGGGCGATTTCCAAGGCCAAGGCCATGGAGATGTGCCTGGCCTCGCGTAACATCGACGCCACGGAAGCCGAGCGCGCCGGTCTGGTTTCACGGGTCGTCCCGGCCGACAAGCTCCTCGATGAGGCGATGGCCACCGCCACCCGCATCGCCAGCTTCTCGCTGCCGGTCGTGATGATGATCAAGGAGTGCATCAACCGCTCCTACGAGAGCTCGCTTTCCGAAGGTCTGCTCTTCGAACGCCGCACGTTCCACTCGGCTTTTGCTCTGGAAGACCAGAAGGAAGGCATGGCGGCTTTCGTCGAAAAGCGCAAACCCTCGTTCTCCAACCGCTGACCTGATCGCCGTACATAACCCACCGGAGCCCCGGAAACATCGCCAGGGGATCCGGTGGATCCATCAGAGCTCAGCAGTGAGCCAGATCGACGGCATTGTGGATCGTGATCTGGTCCACCCACGCCTTGGCGTAAACCGTGCTATAGATGTTCGCGCAAGCCGCCACTTCGAGCGTCAGCGTGACGCTGCGATCGGCAAACTGCTTCAGGTCGATCGCCGCCTGGCGCAGCCATTCGGTCTCCTGGTGCACCATGCCGATCGCCGTGACTTCATCGACGACAATACCGTCGACCAGGACGCGGAAACTCGCGCTGGTGTAGTCATTGACGCCAGCGCTGAGATCGAGGCGTCGCACGTAGCTCAGTTCCGGCCGCGGACCGAGTTTGATCCGCCGTGAGATCGACTGGGCGCGTGCGCCGAGGGCACCGTGATCACCCGATGCGGCGTGACCATAGAGCATCGGCCCACCGCGAAATGCACGCGGGTCTTCGAGCAGCAGTTCCCATCCCGCACCTTCCCAGCCGGCGGTCTTGAGCGCAGCTTCGGGTTGCGCCGAAGCAGAACGCTGCGCAATACCTTTCAGCACGCCTGCCGCTTCCAGTGCCGTCGAAATGATCCCGGGAACGTCGATCCCCAGTGGCGCCGAACTGTCCGGGCGTCGGTTCGTGGTGCCCGCCTTGAGCAGGCCAGCCGCTTCCAGCGACGCGGAAATGATGCCATGGACATCGAGCCCGAAGGGTCGGCCGGCCGCGGCACGCTGCCCCGGTGCCGCTGAACCACGTGGCGGATCGGTGTCGCGCGCGGCATGTTCCTTGAACCCCCGCTCGCCGCGGTCGAGTGCGCGGGCGTCATGGCCTCCTTGCCCAGCCGCCGCTGCCGGTTCGGCCTGCGCGAGACCGGCTGCACTGGCCGGCCGGTCGGTGAGCAATCCCCAGAAATCGGCGATCCGGTGTGTCGATGAAATCCCTACCGCGTTGAAGAACGGCGCCGCCGTACCGCACTGGTGGGGCTCGGCGCCCGGATCGAGGGCAGCACCGTGGCCCATGCCGAGTACCGTGTAGGACTCGATCAGTTCTTCGCCGCTGGGCCCCTGCCAGGCCCGGCGCGAATGGCCGTCAACCGTCATCTGGATCGTCGGCTGCGCATCGAGGCCGTGCACGTCGGCCCATTGCTTGATGATTTCTTCGGCATTGACCGGCTTGACGGCGGTATCGGCGTCACCATGCCAGACCGAGACTTTCGGCCATGGCCCCTGGTGGGACGACGCCGCGCGCACCAGTTGCCCCCACTCCCCGGCCGATCGAGACCGCCCCTGGAAGATGCTCTCGAGACCTTCCTGCAAACCCTTGGCGGTACGGTAAGGAACCCCGGCGAGCACGGCGCCGCCGGCGAACACCTCCGGATAGGTCGCCAGCATGACCGTGGTCATGGCGCCGCCCGACGAAGTACCGGTAACGTAGACCTGCCGGCGATCGAGACCATGATCGTGCAACATCCGGTCGACCATCTGCCGGATCGACAACGGCTCACCCTTGTCACGCTCGTTGTCTTCCGGCTTGAACCAGTTGAAGCAGCGCAGCGGGTTGTTGTTCCACTGCTGCTGCGGCAGCAGGAGCGCGAAACCGTAGCGATCGGCGAGCGTCGACCAGCCGCTGCCCTTGTTGTACGAGGCTGCGCTTTGCGTACAGCCGTGCAGCACGACGACCAGCGGCGCGTTGGTCGGCAGCCGTTCGGGGACGTAGCTATACATCAGCAGTTCGCCGGGATTGGTGCCGAAACCGATCACTTCCAGCAGGCGGCCCTTCTCCTGCGACTCCACCTGCTCCGACCACGCCTGGACCGCCGTCAGGGCGGAAAGGAGCTTTTCCCAGCGACTTCCGTGCGGCGTCTTGGCCGCGAGTTTTGCCATGTTGGCGATGGCGGCCACTTTATGGCCCAGTTTGTTGATCATTGGACGACTCCTGTCATCGGACAAGGTGGTGAGCAGACCGATCTCGATCAGCTTGCGGACCGGCAAGAAAACGGAGTGGAACAGGCCGGGATCGACCGTGCCACCGCGTTGGGGGTCAAGCCAGGCCGGCGGAGCGGCGTCCGGGGCCAGGCCATAGGTATGACTGACGAGCGCACGCCGGCCCTGCCAGCAGGCGCTGAACTGCAGCGAGGCAACCGGGCAGCCACGGTTGATCCACACGCCAAACACCTCGCTGGCGACGATCGCGCGCGTCTCTTCGGCACACGCCAGTTCCAGCAGGCCGGCCAGCGCCTCACCGAACGGCAGACCGTCCAGCCGTATCGACGATTCAGATAGTTTCTCTGCGTCCGCTGCCAACGCCGGGCCGAACAGTACTCGCGGGGTGTTGCCGCCGGCAGCCACCGCCGTCGGCAGCAAGTCGGCATAGCAACGAATGGCCTCCACAGTCTGCGCCTGTTGTGGCGCGGCCATCGCCCCGATCAGCAGATGCGCCGCGTAATGCGGCGTTGCCGGCGGCGAACCGCGTCCGCGCGGCCCCGGCGCCACCAGGCCGCCAGTGACCATCAGCGTGACGCGAAAGCGCAGGTCGCGACGCGATTCCCCGAGGATATCAGCAAGTCGCTCGCTGAATTCATAACGTGCAAGTCCATTTACCATGTGGCAACGATAGCGCGCCGCCTTCCGGATTGCAAGCTTTTATTGAGTAAGTGACAACTTTTAATTTTATTATGCGGCGGGGACCGAGAACATCGCCGCCATTCGCCAAGGACCGCCAAGCCCTGCTCCTCTAGCGTTACGGGGATCTTTCGAAGAAATAGTCGCTACCGATATGATGCAGGTACGAGAAGCCGATCTTTTCCCGCACCCAGTTCACCATCTCCTGCGGATTGCTCAGGATTTCCATCTGCAGGAAGCAGCGGTTCCGTTCAAGAAATGATCGCCCTCCGGCGATCACCGACTGCTCGTGTCCCTCGACATCGATCTTGAGGTAGACCACCTGTTCCCGAATGCCCTCCAGTTGGGCATCCAGTGTGTCGACTTCGATGATCGTCTCTTCGAACAGTTCGGCTTTGGTTCCCACAGGTGCCGTTTCGGCAATTCGCGACATCCCCGTGCTGCTGCCCTTGTTGACCAGAAAGGACACCGATCGTCTGGCGTGGCTCAGGCCCATGCGGCGTGCGTCTATGCGCACGTCGAGGCTGTTCAGATAGATGTTCGCGCACAAGTGATTGAAATTTCGGCGGTCCGGCTCAAAGGCGACAACGGTGCTCAAGGCCGGCAGGCTGGCCGCGAGGCTCACCGAATAGAGCCCGAAATTTGCGCCCGCATCGATGAAACAGGAAACGCCTCGCTCCTTGATCAGCTGCGCGCAATACCTGAGCTGCGGATCCTCATAGCGCTCACCGAGAATCAGCTTGCGATCAATGTAGTTTCGATATCGCAGCAACCACAGCGCGCCAAAACGTCGGTAAGTGCGCGGGTGATCGGTCACGTAGTCGCGCAGAGCAAGTTTCTTGACTTTCCTTATCAGAGACATGGCATACACCCCCTTGGCCCGCCGTCAGGATCCCGCCCCTGGGCGGCCTGATTCCTTCGCCTTCCACCTGGAAAGCGTCAGGCCGCCATTCTCCGCTGATGCGGAATCGCGATCCAGTGCCGCGTGCCAGGTAAACCAGGCGCTCACCGCTTGGCTCACATGAACCGGCGCGCCTCCGGAGGCCCCAAGATTCGCATACAATTCACCCAAGCTATGCATTTGTCAGCCGACTCGCGATTCGTCTGGGATTCAGGCCTCAGAGTCACTGCACGACATCACAGACTGAGCGAGGTCTCCGATGATGGATAACACGGCGCTTGACGCACTCTCGCGTCAACTGGTTCAACGACTGGGCGAAATACTGCCGACGACGGCACCGGACTGGTGGCACCCAAAGCCTCCGCAACCGCTGGGCACACGTACCCGTTGGCGGACTTGACGACGAAACATTCTACCGGGAACTCGAAAAGTACCCGGAACGGTTTTCTGATCGGCTCGGATACCTGGATCGAAGAGCGCTGGGACAGCTACGGCAGTATCATGGCCGACTACCGCGCCTGATTGCGGCAACTGCCGGCCCAGGTGGCCGAATAGATCGCCTTTCGTAACGGCGAGCGACTGTTTCGCAGATCATGGCGGCGCGGCCCTTTCCGCGTCCGCGATGGCCGTGGCCGCAACCCTTGACCCCTCACCGGAGCCCCGCATGGCCGATCCCCTTGCCGTCAAGAACGTCGCCAGGCTCCCCGTACTCGACTATGAGCAGGTGCGCGACCAGCTGCGCACCGGTGATCTGGTTTTCTGCTCGGGCAGCTAT
>Ga0116169_1003345_pt1 | contig 10760 bp, 9 predicted proteins | sample AD_UKC130_MetaG_FD_89796 | JGI IMG/M metagenome (GOLD analysis project Ga0116169, IMG submission 89796) | Active sludge microbial communities of municipal wastewater-treating anaerobic digesters from Canada - AD_UKC130_MetaG | ecosystem: Engineered > Bioreactor > Anaerobic > Digestate | place... | reverse complement strand
CGTCATCGAAGAGCGGGCCATTCCGCTGGACTGAGCGTGCGTCTCCAAGTCTCTATCAGAAGGATAATCTGCCATGGCCAAGTTCCTCATCGTGGAGGCCCGCTTTTACGCGCATCTCAATGATCAGCTCATCGCCGGAGCCAAGGCCGCGCTGGAAGAAGGCGGTCACAAGGTGGACGTGCTGACCGTTCCGGGCGCGCTGGAAATTCCAGGCGCCATCGCCATTGCGGCGGAGAGCGGCCGTTATGACGGCTTTGTCGCCCTCGGCGTCGTCATTCGCGGGGAGACCTATCACTTCGAGGTGGTTTCCAATGAGAGCGCCCGCGGCCTCATGGCGCTTTCCATGGATGGGATCGCGATCGGCAACGGCATTCTGACGGTGGAGAACGAGGCGCAGGCGATCGTCCGCGCGGACCCTGAGCAGAGCGACAAGGGCGGCGGCGCGGCCCGCGCGGCCATTGCCATGCTGGAACTGGTCGAGCGTTTTCGCGCCTGACACGGCACTGTAAGCGGGGCAGGGGGCTACCGGGCAATACAGGCCCGACCATGGTAGCCCCTTGCCCTGACCGCACATTGGTGGCAGCCCGGACGCAGAAGGCACAGCCTAAGAGGCTGACCGAAAAAGAAGGTGGGCAATATCAGCGACATGTGATTCAGCCGCGTTTGCGAGACAACGACGGAACGACACATGTGGACCGATATTGCCCGGCGGCGGTATGCCAGAGCCGACCTGCTTTTGCCCAGTGATTTGACGGACGCGGAATGGGAAATCCTGGAGCCGTTGCTACCTCCGCGAGGGAAGCGCGGTCGCCCGCCAGTTTGGGATTACCGGCAGATTGTAGAGGCGATCCTGTACCTGCTGCGTGGCGGACTGCCGTGGCGAATGTTGCCGCCCGGGCTGTTCCCGCCCATGACGACGGTGCAGCACTACTTCTATCGCTGGAGCGCGATGGGCGTGTGGAAGTCAATCAATCATGCCTTGCTGCTGATGGCCCGTGAGGCGGCGGGCCGAGAGGCTTCGCCCAGCGCTGGCGTGATCGATAGTCAGAGCGTGAAAACCACGGAAAGCGGCGGGCCACGGGGCTTTGACGCCGGCAAGAAGATCAAGGGCCGGAAGCGTCACATCGTCACCGACACGCAGGGCCTGCTGGTCGGAGCGGTCGTTCACACCGCCGATATCCAGGACCGTGACGGCGCGCCGGATGTCTTCGCCAGCATCCGCCACAACTTCCCCTGGTTGCGCCACGTGTTCGCCGATGGCGGTTATGCCGGCGACAAACTTCGCGCCGCGCTCGCCAAAATCGGCACCTGGACGCTGGAAATCATCAAGCGGTCGGACGCGGCCAAGGGCTTCAAGCTCCTGCCGCGCAGGTGGGTTGTTGAGCGAACCATCGCATGGCTGAACCGAAACCGCCGTCTTGCCAAGGACTTCGAGAGAACCGTGGAAAGCGCCACCACGTGGCTCTTCATCGCCTCTGTCAACCAGATCACCCGCCGCATCCGCAAGCGCGCCAAGATCGCCGCGCACCAGATCGCCTTCAACGATGACCTTTACCACGGCGACCTGCCGACGCTGGCGCGCAGTCACGGCCCGCATATCGATACCTGGTATGGACACAGTTATGACGGCTTCAACGTCTGGCTGTCGATCGACGGCGTCAACACCGGCAACACCGTCATCCTCTACCCCGAACTGTTCGGCAACCGCGTCGATTACGAGCCGTCGAGCATGTATCTGGCGCCCGGCATCAACCTGCCGGCGCCGACCAAGGTCGACTTGAAGCCCGGCCAGCTACTGCTGTTCAACCCCGAAATGCTCCACGGCACGCACGTCAATATTTCGGAGGACACCCGCGTCGCGCTGACCATGCGCATCAATCCCAACGCGCCGCGCTTCAACGACAATGCGCCCTTCAATGCCGAACATTGGTATTCGAGCACGGCTTTGGCGCGCCGCGACTTCGCCGACATCTCGCTGTTTCCGGCCGACAAATTCCATGGCGAACCGTCGGTCGGCCAGACGCCGGTGCCGCCCGATCCGCACACGCGTCACCTGACATTGCCCGATGCGCCGACAGCAACGGGGGAAACCCGGATGTGCGCCACCACCGACCTGCCCGCCGGCGACAAGCTGGCGGTCGATGCGCCGGGGCTCAAGCTGTTGCTCGTGCGCAGCCCCGAAGGCCTGCGCGCCTATGACCGGCGCTGCCCGCACCGCATGGTCGATCTCGTCGACGGCCATCACGATGCGACGCAGATTTTCTGTCCCGGCCACGGCATCGCGTTCAGCCTCGCCGACGGCAAGTCGGCGTGCGACGCGTTCAAGCTGCGCAGCTACCGCGTCAGCGAACATGACGGCGCGATCTGGCTGATCCGCGGCGTTGCGGCCGCCGAGGCGACGGCCGACGCCAGCGCCTGAGATGGCACAACCGCAGCCTGTACCGTCGCTGCGGGTCGCGCTCGTCACGACCTTCTACCCGCCGTGCAATTTCGGCGGCGACGGGCGCTATGTGCGCAGTTTCGCGCACGCGCTGGCGCGCGCCGGCTGCGAGGTCGAAGTCATCTATGACGCCGATGCGTGGTGCGCGATGACCGGCAAAAGCGAAATCCCGCCACCGCTGCCCGAACCGCCCGGCGTCACCGTCCACCGGCTGTCGAGCCGCTGGCCGACAGGTTCGGCCATGCTGACCCAGCAGATCGGCGCGCCGGTCGTCCAGAAGGCGGCGATCAAGGCACTTCTCGACCGCGGCTTCGATGTCATCCACACCCATAATGCGTCGCTGGTCGGCGGCCCCGGCGTCTGGGCGCTCGGCGACGCCGTCAAGCTGCACACCGCGCACGAACATTGGCTGGTCTGCGCCAACCATGTGCTGTGGCGCTACAACCGCGAGCTGTGCGACGCGCGCGACTGCTTCAAATGCTCGATGGCGTTCCACCGGCCGCCGCAGCTGTGGCGTTCCACCGGTTTGCTCGAACGCGAAGCCGCGCATGTCGACGAATTCATCGCGCTCAGCGACTCGGTCGCCGAAAACCACCGCGCCTTTGGCTTCACGCGTGAAATGCGGCCGATGGCGTCGTTCCTGCCCGCCGATGAAACCGAAGCGCGCGGCGTCGGCGCGCCGACGCCGCACCCGCGGCCCTATTTCCTGTTTGTCGGGCGGCTGGAAGTCATCAAGGGGCTCCAGGACGTCATTCCGGCGTGGGATGACAGCCTGCCCGCCGACTTGCTGATCGCCGGCGAAGGCAATTACGGCGCCGAGCTGCACGCGCTGGCCGCCGGCAAGTCCAACGTCCACTTCCTCGGCCAGGTCGATCCGGACAATTTGCCGGCACTTTACCGCAACGCCCGCGCGCTGATCGCCTGCTCGCTGTGCTATGAAGTCTTCCCGATGGTGGCGCTCGAAGCCTTTCGCGAGGCGACGCCGCTGATCGCCCGCGACTTTGGCGCCTATGGGCAGATTCTCGACGAAAGCGGCGGCGGGGTGCTGTTCACCGATGCCGCGACGCTGCGCAATGCGGTCACCGCGCTGGCCACCGACACGGCGCTGCGCGACCGGCTTGGTGCAGCCGGCCAGGCGGCGATCGCAACGCGCTGGAGCGAGGCGACGGCAATGCGCGACTATCTGGCGCTGGTGCGTGAAGTCGCCACGCAGCGCGGTCGTTCTGTAACCGTTGCACGCGTAGACGCACTCGGGACCAACACGCTGGACAACAAAGCACTGGGTATTTGAAATTGCTGCGCACTGCTATGCTATGTGCGCACGGGCATTCGAAGGGGATTCCAACATGGCGACCAAGGTCGGGCAGAACATCGAAGCGGGCAATGCGGCGTGGAGCTTCGGCGGCAGTGTCGCCGACACCTTCGTCGATCATATCCGCCATTCGGTGCCGCTTTACGAGGAAGGCCATGACCTGACCTGCCAGTTGAGCGACTGGTTCCTGTCGCCGACCAGCACGGCGTATGAAATCGGCACCTCGACCGGCGAATTGCTCAAGAAGCTGGCGCTGCACAACGCCCACCGCGTCGGCGCCAAGTTCATCGGCATGGATGTCGAGGCGCCGATGGTCGCCAAGGCCCGCGCGCATTGCGCCGACGTGCCGAGCATCACGATTCTGGAGGAGGACGGCCGCAACTTCGCGTTCGAAAAGGCCGACCTCATCATTTCCTACTACACGATGCAGTTCATTCCGCCGCGCGACCGCCAGCAATTGTTCGACCGCATCTACGAAGCGCTCAACTGGGGCGGCGCGTTCATCATGTTCGAGAAAGTCCGCGCTCCCGACGCGCGCTTCCAGGACATTGCGGTCGGGCTCTACAATGAATTCAAGCTGCGCCAGGGCTTCGACGAGAAGGAAATCGTCGGCAAGACGCGCAGCCTGAAGGGCATCCTCGAGCCGTTTTCAACCGAAGGCAACTTCGGCCTGATGCGCCGCGCCGGGTTCGAAGACATCACCACGATCAGCAAATACATCTGCTTCGAAGGCTATCTCGCGATCAAATAGCCAAGACAAGCGCGCCATGACCACGCCCGCCGCAACGCTGTGGCGCAAACTTGCCGGCAGCGGCACCAAGTTCTTCCGCGATTATATCGTGCTCGCCGGCGGTCAGGTCATCGCCAAGCTGCTCGGCTTTGCCGCGTTCGCCTGGCTGGCGCGCGTGCTGAACCCGGTCGATTATGGCGCGGTCGAATATGTCGTCGGGCTGGCCGTGTTCTTCGCGATGCTGGTCGACGGCGGGCTCGATGTCATCGGCACGCGCCGCGTCGGCCGCGATCCGGCCGAGCTACCGCTGCTGGCGTTCCAGATTCCCGCCGCACGGCTGCTGCTGGCGCTTGTCGCCGTGCCGGCGATGCTGATCATTGCGACGCAGCTGATGAAGGCGACAGTGCCGCTGGCACTGGTGCTGCTGTTCGCGCTGAGCCTGCTGACGACGCCGTGGCGCCAGCAATGGCTGTTCCAGGCGACCGAGCGCATGGCCGCCGCCGCCATCGCCGACATGCTGCGCATGGGCGTTTTCGCGGCGCTGATCTGGACGCTGGTGCGCACGCCGGGTGACATGCTGACAGTCGGCTGGGCCGAAATCGCCGCGGTCAGCGCGATGACGCTGTATTGCCTGATGGTCCAGCATCACCGCATCGCGCGCATCCGGCTGCGCGGCTCGTTCGCCGGCTTCGGCGCGCTGTTGCACGAGGGCGCGGCGGTGGGGTCGACCAACCTGGTCTGGGCGCTCAATCAATATGCGCCGCTGTTCCTGATCGGCGCGCTGATCGGCGGCGTGGCGACCGCGTGGTTTGCCGCCGCGTCGCGCATCGTCACCTCGCTGGTGACGTTCAGCAATCTCTATCACTTCAACCTCTACCCGTCGGTCACGCGCAATTATGCGCGGGGCGACGGCTCACTCGGCATCCTGCTGGCGCGGTCGCTACGCGTCACCGGCTGGGGCGCGACCTTCCTCGCGCTGGTGTTGACGGTATTCGCGGCGCCAATCGTCCGCATCGCGCTCGGCCCCAAGCTGCTCGACGCCGCGCCGCTGCTCGCCGTGATGGCGTGGATGGTGCCGGTCACCATCTGGTCGGGGCATGCGCGCTGGGGGCTGGCGGCGGCCGGCGCGCAGACGCGCGTGCTGTGGTCGCAGTGCATCGGGCTGGCGACAACGGTCGGGCTGGCGCTGGCGCTCGGCCACATATTCGGCGCCATCGGCTATGCCATCGCCTCGCTCGCCGGCTTCGTGATAGTCTGGGTCGCCGCGCACCGCTTCGCCCGGCTGTGGGGCTGCGCGCCACCGCCGTTCCGGCTGGTACTACTGCCGCTGGCGCTGGCGGGCGCGATCATCGCGCTTAACCTGCTGGTGCCGCTGTCGACGGTGCTGGCGCTGGCCAGCGTCGCAGCCTATGCAGCGCTGGCGCCATTGCTCGACCGCACGCTGATCGCCGACATCATCTTGCTCGGCGGCACCAAGCGCAATTATGGCACCGCCAAACCGGAGACCGACTGACAATGACCCTGCTGCGTAAAATCCACCGCTGGTGCGGCATCGTGCTCGCAGCCTTGCTTGTCGTCATCGCCTTGTCGGGCGCGCTCTCGGCGTTCCGCGGCGATTTCGTGCGCATCGCGCTGCCTGCCGCGCGCGGTCCCGCGTCCGATCCGGCAAGCTACGGCCCGGCGCTCGAAGCCTTTGTCGCGGCCAATCCCGATGTCATGGTTTCAGCCAAGCTCGCGCCGTATGACCTGCCGCTGCACGCCATGTTCCTGAAGGCCGGCGAGCGCGCCTGGATCGATGCGCAGGGCCAGGTCGTCGACCGCGGGCGCGGCACGCGCGGCATCGGCGAATGGGCGCTGCAACTGCATCACAAATTGCTGCTCGGCGAAACCGGTGAAATCGTCACCGGCATCGTCGGCATTGCCGGCATCGGCATGATCATATCGGGGCTGTTCATCTATTGGCCGGCGCGCCGGGCATTTTCGTGGCGGCTGTGGCCGGCGTCGGGCAAGCGGCTGGCGCTGCTCAAAAGCCACCGCAACCTCGCGCTGCTGCTGGCGATCCCGCTGTTCCTGCAGTTCGGCAGCGGTGCGGCAATGGTTTTCGAAAGCACGCTCGCCAAGCTGCCGGGGTTTGTCATGCCCAAGGCGCCGACCGTCGGCGATGCCGGGCCGGCCAACTGGAGCGCGATCATCGCGCTCGCCCGCGACGCCACGCCGGGTAGCGCAGTGCGCGCCGTCGCGACGCCGCGCAGTGCCGACCGCCCCTTCGTCGTCACGGTCCAGCAGCCCGGTGACATCAACCCCGAAGGCGCGACGCGGGTCTTTGTCGCAGGCGGCAAGGTCGTGGGCATTGCCGATCCGGCGCAGCACGGCGCCGGGGCGCGCGTCCTGTCGTCGATGATGGGGGTGCACACGCTGAACTATATCGGCGGCTTGCCTGCGCAACTGCTGCTGGCGCTGCTCGGCGTGCTGCTGGCTGCTGTCGCGGCGATGGGCGGGCTGGCCTGGCTGCGGTCACCCGGCAGGACGTCGGTAAAAGGCTGATATTACGGTTTTTTGAACTTTCGCCGGTATAATGGGCCGCGCTAGACTCGCTGGTGGTGCTCGGCTAGCTTTGATTTTTGACGAAGGGAGCCAAACCTCATGAGCATCTTCACCGCGATCAAGGAAAAGATTTTCGGCAAGGCACCGGCAGCGCCAGCTGCGCCTGCGCCTGCCGCTGCTGCGCCCGCCGCTGCTGCCGCGCCCGCAGCCCCTGCCGCGCCCAAGGTCGCGCTTGAAGTCGTGCTGACCGACATGGCGTCGAAGGCCGGCCAGAAGCTCAACTGGGACAGCTCGATCGTCGACCTGATGAAGCTCGTCGGCATTGATTCGAGCCTCGCCAACCGCAAGTCACTCGCCGTCGAGCTCGGCTATACCGGCGACACCAACGATTCGGCGTCGATGAACATCTGGCTGCACAAGGCGACGATGGACCGCCTGCGCGCCGCGCTCTAACGCCCACTCAAGTCCCCCGGGCGCTGCCGTCAGGCGCGGCCGGGGTGCTGGTGGCTGCCATCAACCGCACCAGCCGCACCGCGAACACCACCGCTGCCAATGCCAGCGGCAGAGCGGTTGCGAAAATCCAGAACGACGCGCTGGCGACATTGCCCGGCGTCAGGCCATGCGCGAAACCCGTCAGATTGGCGGCGACGCTGGCAATCGCCGCGCCCGCCGCACCGCCGGCATTGCGCACCGCGTTGATCGCCCCCGAACCGGTGGCGCGGTCGTCATCCGACAGGCTGACCATGATATCGCGGCTGATGAAGGCAAAGCTCATCCCGAAGCCGCCGCCGAGCAGCGCCCCCGCCAGCAGCACCAGCGCCAGATTGCCCGATGCCATGACGCCGACCAGCAGTGCGGTGGCGAGTGCGATCATCGTGATGCCGGCGACGATGAAGCGATGGATCCAGGCCGCGCGCGCGCCTGCAACCAGCAACGCGATACCGGTCCATGCCAGCGCCTCGACGGCGATGACATAGCCGGCCTCGAGCGCGCTCAGCCCGTTGGTGAACTGCAATATCGCCGGCCCATAGACGCTGAAGCCGACCGCAGCGGCGGTGGCGCAAAAGAACGCGGCATAGGCCGACCCCAGCGCCGTGCCGAGGCGGCTGCCGGCCTTGGGCAGCAGCCCGGCGGGCTCGCGGCGGTCAACAAGGATTGCCGCCCACAGCAGCGCCAGCCCGGCCGGCACCAGCACCAGCGCCAAGGTGACATTCGCGGTCACCCCGGCGCTCGACATCAACACCACCGCCAGCGTCAACAGCAGCAACGGCCGCACCGGCACGCGCGCGGGCGTCTCCGGCGGCGCGGCGCGCGGCACGAGCCATAGCGCGGCAATCGCAAACAGCAGCGCCTGCACCGCAAACATGTCGAACACGCCGCGCCAGTTGCCGGCATCGGCGAACACCCCGCCAACCAGCGGCCCGAGCAAGGTGGCAATGCCCCACACGCTTGTCGCGGCGGCAAACACCCGCGGCAGATGGCGTTCGGGGAACACCATGCTGATCATCACGTAACAGAATCCGCTGACCCAGCCGGCGGCGACGCCCTGCACGGTGCGGCCGATAACAAACGCCAGCATCGACGGCGCGGCAGCGCTCAGCCAGCAGCCCGCCGCCAGAATGACGCCCGATGCCGCCATGACACCGCGCAAGCCAAACCGGTCGCTGAGCCAGCCGGCACAGGCACCCGCGACGACCAGCCCGATCAGATACCCCGACGTCGCCCAGCCGAACCAGGCATAGCCGCCAAGCCCGGCACCGACACTCGGCATGATCGTCGCGGTGACCAGCGAGTCAGCGGCCATCAGCCACATGCCGAGCATGATCAGCGCGAACGCCTGCCAGCGTCCGGCGAGCAGGTCGCGCCAGGCGTGGCCAATTGTCATCGACACTGCATCATCGGTGATTCAAGAGCCTCCGACGGGCAGGGACTCGTCCCTGCACCCCATAGTTTGCATCCGCGCACCGAACGCGACGTTTGGCTTGCATGTACCGCCCCGATTATTGGGTGCAGGGACGAGTCCCTGCCCGCCGGAGGCCCTCGATCCCCATGAAAAAATCCCCGCTCGCGGCTGCGAACGGGGATTTCGATACGGTAACCGGTCCGAAGTCCGGGCCGGACTATTTCAGATGCTGCGCGAGAAACTTGTTCATTTCGAACATCGTGCAGCTGTCCTTGCCGAACACGGCCTTGAGCTTGGCGTCTGCCAGAATCACGCGCTTGTCGGCAGGGTTCTGCAGATTGTGCGCGCGGATATAGTCCCATACCTTGCTGACGACCTGGCCGCGCGACAGCATGCCGGCGCCAACGACGGCTGCCAGTTCCGGCGACGGCGTCAACGGCTTCTGCAGTGCGTTCGGCTTCTTTTCGTCTGCCATGAAAATCCTCCCATCCCGTTCGTTTAAGTGACGCAACAATCACGCCAACCTGCGACGATATCAACCGCGCGCGCGGCACTTGTCCAGTGGAGAAAGCACCAAAACCGTTGGATATCGGCCAAAGCCGCAACAAATGTGGCCGCCGGCGCTCAGAAGCTGCGTTTTGCGCGGATTGTCCACGTCATTGGCGCCTGCAAATAGCTCCAGTTGCCCGTACTGGCGGTCGTTGCGGCGGTATCGAAGCAGTTGTCGCAGGCGAGCGCCACCAGCCAGTTGCCGTCATCGGTTTCCATCGCCAGCTGCGCGCTGACCAGCACCGCGGACCCATCATACGATCCGCTGATGACATCGCCGCCGAACGGGTTGGCGGGATAGACCTGGCCATTGAACGCCGAGGTCACCGCGCCGGTGTAGAGCGTGGCGTTGGCGGCACCGGTTTCGATGCCCGACCGGTAAGCCAGGTTGACCGTCGGGCTGAGCACGATGCCCGCTGTCGGGATCGCGAAATTATAGGTGCCGCCGATCGCCACCGTCCAGGCCGGGGTATTCGCCGGCGTGGCCAAGTCACCATTGGCATCGACCACGCCGCGCGCGCAGTCGGCGGCATTCGAGGCGCCGCTACCGAGCGGGATCATCCCCGCCGCCAGCTGCGCCTGGCAATCGCGCTGCTGGCGCGACAGCGACTTGGCGCCGAAGGCGTTGAAATCGGCAGTGCTGCCGCCCAGCCCATAGCTGGCGTTCTGGTACCCGACGCTGGTGGTGAGCACGAGGTTGGCAAACGGCCGCCCGATGATTTCGAGTTCCAGCCCCTTGTTGGTGAAATCGGGCACATTGGCGGTCGCGACATCGAGTGCACCCGTCGGACCGACGCCCGCCGAGGTGACCTGCACATCATTGGCATTGATGTAGAAGCCCGTCAGATTGACGCGCAGCCGGTCGTCGAGCCACTGCGACTTGACCCCAAGTTCATAGCTCCAGACGTTCGATGGGTCATAGGGCAGCACGCCCGAAGGCACTGTCGCCGCCGAATTCCAGCCGCCGGCGCCGGTGCCATTGCTGGCGCTGGCATAGACCATCAGCGCATCGCTTTGCTGCCAGCGCGCGACAAAACGCGGCATCCACGCGTCATGCGTGGCTTCGGTCGGGACGAGCGTGCCGTTGATCAGCAGGTTGGCGCTGTTCAGGCAGCCGGTCGCGCTGGTCTGACACCCGGCACGGTTGTCGGTCAGGCTGAAGCTGCGTGTCTCGCTGGCGTAGCGCAGGCCGGCGGTCAGCGTCAGTTGCTTGGTCGCGTTGAAGTCGATCTGGCCGTAGCCAGCGCTCGAATTGGTGTGGCTGGTCAGCCGGCGGTCGGCG
>Ga0116169_1003343_pt1 | contig 10766 bp, 7 predicted proteins | sample AD_UKC130_MetaG_FD_89796 | JGI IMG/M metagenome (GOLD analysis project Ga0116169, IMG submission 89796) | Active sludge microbial communities of municipal wastewater-treating anaerobic digesters from Canada - AD_UKC130_MetaG | ecosystem: Engineered > Bioreactor > Anaerobic > Digestate | place... | reverse complement strand
TCCTTCCGTACCCACCGGCCCACCGGCGGGAGCTACCGCAAGAGTGTCGCGCGGCGTTGACAGGTGGGGGGAGCTATGCTAAACTTACGCTAGTTGGCCAGCAGGAAAGGAGACGACCATGACTCCCCCATCCGCACGCAAAGGCTTCACGCTTATCGAGCTGCTCGTGGTTATCGCCATTATCGCCATTCTTGCGGCGATCCTCTTCCCCGTGTTCGCGCGGGCACGGGAAAATGCGCGCAAGACTACGTGCCTCAGCAACCTCAAGCAGATTGGTTCCGGGCTGCTAATGTATGTCCAGGACTATGACGAGAGCCTGCCTACTGGCTGTAGCTACTGGTGGGCGCCAGGCGGCGGCGGCTCCGGCTCACGAACCGATCCGCAGATCTGGAGCGATCTTCTCCAGCCCTACTCCAAGAACACGCAGATGTTTGTCTGCCCGAGCGACAGCTCCCCGACGATGAGTACACCCTGGGGCAACAAGCAGCTGAGCTATTGCGCCAACATGTGCTTTGAGCAGTTCAACCTCCTGCAAATGGCGCAGCTCACCCAGCCGGCGCAGTACGCTTTCGCTTGGGACTCGGAGAGTTACTACTCTTACTGGTATCCCGAGAACGATACGAGTCTGGAAGCCACTTCCTACCGCCCGTGGCTCTCCTCCGCCAAACGGCACATGGACGGCTCGAACATGCTCTTCCTGGATGGGCATAGCAAGTGGATCACCGACGGTAAGATGAAGCAGGGGATCCTGGACAAGTCGCTCTCCTTCAACCCCCGCATCCATAACTGGTAGCACGAACCTATCCGGAAGCTTGGTGGCCGCGCCGCGCCTCGCTCCGCCAGGAGCCCGCGGAAGAGGCTTGCCCTAATCCGGGGCAGGCATCTCCGCTCCCCATCCGGATGGGGGCAAGGTCGGCGGTCTGATGGCCCCGCACCCACAAGAAACCTATCGTGCGGGGCGGCAAAACACCCGAGGGATGCCCGCGCAGGCATCCCTCAAGCTATTCTAGAACCGCATGCTCACCGCAAGGTGAGGACCTGGCACCGGCCGGGCGCGCGGGGCACCGCGAGCGTCTTCCCATCGATCTTCAGCGAGACCGGGCCGGGCGTGTCGTCAAACTCCGTCCGGCGCACAAGCACCCGGTTGCCCAGGCGCAGCCCGGAGACGACGGGACCGGGTTTCGGCGGCACGTGGAAGGTGACCGGGGTGCCCCGATCCAGGAAGTCGCGATACTCCAGCGCCGCAGCCCATACCTGATGGAGCAGGCGCACTTCCACGGCCGTCTCCGCGCGAGGGCACCAGGAGAAGAAGGTGTCGTGCCCTCGGAGCAGCAGGTGCCAGAGTAGCTCCTGATACTTCTCCTCGCTGAACTGCTTCACCGGCTCGGCATCCTTCGGAAGAGCGGTAGTGTGCCAGTGGACGAACGTGATGATCGGCACTTCCGCGGGCGTGTGCTCGCCGGCGTTGCTGCCGACCTGGAGCATGTTGTAGAACCAGCGATAGTCGGTGTTCTCGAAGTCGTACCAGTGGAAGATGCGGTACCAGGTGTAGACGACCGGCATAGCGAAGGAGTAGCCCGAAAGCCGGAACTCATCGGCAAACCACGGGCGGACCTTCGCCTTCTGGTCCATCTCGTAGGGGATGCCCTCGCCGGGCTCCAGCTCGAAGTAATCGTACCAATAGCGCTTGCCGTTGTTTGGATAGACGGCGTAGTTGCCCACGAGCGCTTTGGGGAACGCCTGCTTCACCGGCTCGGCAAAGACGCGCCGCTGCAAATCCGCGCGTATCTTCCGAAGCGTCGTCTGGAAGGAGTGGAAATCGTCGATCCGCGGGATCTCCTTGCGGCAGCGCGCGCACCGCTTCGAAGCATCCCAGGCGCCATTCCACTCGATGGGGCCGTCGATCTCCCAATCGGCGAAGGCAAAGGCGATCTCGATGTCACGCTCCTTGTAGGCGCGCACAAAGAACTCCACCTGCTCGCGCATGGCCGGCACGCGGTGCTCAAGGGCGAAAGGACAGCCCATCTTGTAGCGCTCGCCGAAGGAGGAATCGAAGAACGGCTCCCCGCTCTCCGTCACATGCGCCGTCCGCTCGTCGCCGTTGAAGAAGGAGTAGAGGCAGGCGTTGGCATTGATGTGTGCCGGGAGCCCCAGCCGCTTCTGAATCGCCCCGATGCGCAGTCCCTCCGCCAAAGTGGCATCCCGATTCCGGGGGTTCCACGAGGCGAGGAGCGCGATGCCCCGAGCATCCAGGCTGCGGATGATCTTCTCGGTCTCGGCATCGTCCGTCGTGCCCGGGCCCATGGTCGACCACAGATAGAGGGGGAGTCGGTTGCCCCTCGGATGCTCCAGTGGCTGCGTCACCTGGAGGACCGTCTGAATCAGCTCTGCCTGTGTCATGCGCCTGCCTTCCTGAGCGTTCGCGCCCCCTGCCATCGTGATGGCCAGGGCGGCGCCCACGACCAGAACCAGTAGGAATCTCATAGGATTAGTGACGTCCGAGGCCCACACGCATCCGCGGTGGGGGAAGACGCCTGTCGCCCGCCAGGGACGACCCCTCCTTTCCCTTAATACTCTCTCGCATCGAGGGCGTGCTTCTGCCGCGAAGCCGCTCCTCGTGGTGAGTCTGCCGGCCTGCCCAGGCCCCAGTGGCACTGCTCCCATCCAGGGCCCGCTTCCCTCGGGCATGGAGGCCCAGCCTCACCCCTGCACGGCCTGGATTCGACGCCGTGCGGCTGTACCCTCTCTGAAACCCGCGCGCGTGGCCGGCGTCACCGCGTCGCTCGAACGCAAGGCCACCAGCTTCAAGGAGGTGCGCGACCGTCCAGAACAAAACCCTGTTAGGTGGGAACGGCGCGGAAGGCACGAAGCAGGGGCTACAGGAGCTGCTCAAGGAGCGTGAGGCTGCGGTCATCCAGCTCCATATAGTCCTGAATCTCAAAGCGGTTGCCATCCACGTCTTTGATCACCATCCGACGCGGCGGAATGAAGCGAATGTCGTCGCGGTCACGCACATCGAAGCGGCGCGGCCCGCGGTCTGTCTCCACCCGCCACGAGATGATGCCGGCATGAATCCGCAGGTAGTGAATCTGGATGATCTGCGGGAGGAAGTAGCGCCGCTCCATCTCATCGCGCAGCAACTCCTCGGTGCGCTCGTCCACGTCATCCAGGCTCTCCAGCACGCCCAGGTAGTCGTTCCGCTCGCTAAAGAAGGTGATGTAGGTATCGGGGGCGGTCAACGGGAAGGCACGTAGCGGGCGCACGCGCTCGTGGTGGACCGTCTCCCCCTCCTCCGTACGCAGCTCGAGGTGAAGATCCCCCACGGCGTCGCGCCACAGACGTATGGCCTGTGGATCCAGGATCTTGAGAATCGACTTGGTGCCCGCGATATCCATTCTAGACCGCCATCATCTCCGCGCGCTGCTTTTGCATATCGACCTGCATGTCCCACAGCTTTCGGAACGCGCCCCCCTCTTTGGCGAGCAGCTCCGCATGCGTTCCTACTTCGACGATCCGCCCTTTCTCCAGAACGACCAAGCGGTTCGCGTTGCGCAGGGTGGAGAGGCGGTGGGCAATGGCGAAGGTGGTCCGCCCCTGAACCAGGCGTTCAATCGCTTCACGGATCTTCGCCTCGGTCTGGGTATCGACGGAGGCGGTCGCCTCATCGAGGATCAGAATGCGCGGGTTTCGCAGGATCGCGCGGGCGATGGAGATGCGCTGGCGCTCGCCACCAGAGAGGCCCGCGCCGCGCTCGCCGACCATGGTGTCGTAGCCATCCGGCTGCTGGCAGATAAACTCGTGGGCATTCGCGGCAATGGCGGCGGCCACGATCTCCTCCAGAGTGGCGTGGGGATGACCGTAGGCGATATTCTCGGCGATGGTGCCCCGGAAGAGGTAGGGCTCCTGTAGCACCACGCCGATCTGATCGCGGAGGCTCTTCAGGCGCACGCGCCGGAGATCGTGCCCATCGATGTAGATGGCCCCCTCGCCCACGTCGTAGAAGCGGCAGATCAGGTTGATCAGCGTAGACTTGCCGGCGCCGCTGTGGCCGACGAGACCGATCATCTCGCCCGGCTGCACCTCCAGGCAGATATCCTCCAGAACCCTCTTGCCCATCTCGTAGGAGAAGGAGACATGCTCGAAGCACACATGTCCCTCAATCCGGGGCATCTCGATAGCATCGTCTGCATCGGCGACGTCGGGCTTGGTATCGATCAGCTCGAAGACGCGCTCGGCAGAGGCCGCCACGCGCTGGATGCGGTCATTCATGTGGCTGAGCTGGTGCATCGGCTGATAGAAGCGCCCGAGGTACTGAATGAAGGCGATGAGTACGCCCGCGGTGAGCTCACCCGTCTGGATCACCAGGTAGCCCCCATAGGCCCAGATGCTCATGGTGCCCAGGGTGGAGAGGAAGCCCATCAGGGGGTAGAAGGTGCGGCCGAGGCGTGCGGCGCGCAGGTTCGTCGCCTGCAACTCGCGATTCGTGACGACAAAGCGATTCACCTCCCGCCCCTCCTGGCCGAACGCCTTGACAACGCGCATGCCGGGGAGCGTATCCGTGAGAATGGAGTTGAGCTTCGCCGATTGCCGCCAGGCGCGGCGGTAGAGGCGGTGCACTTTATGCGCGAACCAGTGGTTGCCCCACACGATCAGCGGCACCGGGCCGAGGGTGATCAACGCCAGCCCTGGGTCCATCCGAAGCATGATCACGGCGATGACGAGGATCGTCATCACGTGCTCCGTCAACTCCTCCAACCCGGTCGCCATGAAGGTCTGCAGGGTGGTGGTATCGGACATGATCCGCTGGATGACGTGCCCGCTGCCCTGCCGGTCGTAGAAGCCCAAGGAGAGTCGGTGCAGGTGTTCGTAGAGATCCATGCGCAGGCGGAGCACCACGCGCTGCTCCAGCCAGGTGGCGAGGTAGCGACGCATGGCGGTGACGATCGCATTGGTCACGCTGATCGCGAGCAGCGCCGCCAGCACGATGAAAAGCCCGCGCAGCTCCCGACGTGGCAGAACATCATCCAGCAGCACCTTCGTGAGGTACGGGGGCGCCAGGGCCAAGCTCGTGGTGAAGAGCATTAGCGCGAGGTTCAGCACAATGAGGAGCCAATAGGGACGGACGAAGGGCACCAGACGCAACAGGAGCTGCTTAGTCTGCAGGCAGACAGGGCAGACTCGACTCCAGCGCGGGAGCGTGCGCCCACACTTGGGGCAGATTCCCTTCTCCCTCGCCCGTGCTTCCGCGCGTTTGCGAAGCGTCTCGCGATTCAGGATCTGCGGGGGGCGCCGGCCATTCCCACCCTCACCCTCGTCAGACTGATGAAGGAGTGCCTCGATGATCTCGTGTACATCGGCGAACTTCTCCGCGTTGGTCAGGGAGAAGCGCAGTTCGCAGACGCCACCCCCTCCCACCAGGCGGAGCGAGCTGCTCCCCACGAAGTCCTGCTTCTCGATGCGCTCGAGATCCGCGAGGCGAGCATGCCACCCTTCCGGAACCCCGTGATTCGGGTTGATGATGACGACGCGCTTCTCGGTCACCATCATCCACGCCTCGCCGTAGCGCCCATCAGGGGTCATATCGGCGGCCACTATCACTTCAGGCGTCTCACCCGGATCGAGGTATTGCGCCATCAGCGCCCGGATAGCCTCGGGCGGGTTCTCCATCAACGGCTCATGGGGTGGCTCTTCTATCTCCCCCTCCGTTGGGAGGCGAACGCCGCTACTCATGCCGTCTGGCCTTTCTCTCGCCGAGAGGGCAAGGACTTGGCCGGAACCCAATCAATGCGCCTGGCAAAGGCCTGGGTCAACCCACGCCCCATCGGTAGCCGTTCCAAGGAGCGCCTGACCATCACTCGCTCCCACTCAGGCCATACCCAACAGCCCCTGTTCATCATCATACCCACAAGAAGCGCCTGCCAAGCCCGCGGCGCTCCGCATCGTACTCATGGTTCTTCATCGTCGCCCGGTCCCCTGCTCCAGGCATCCAGCCGTCGCACGGCCCTCGCCGCACGGGGAGGCCCGGCAGCTTCATCCACCTCAACACACGCTTGACTTCCACTCGGCCGGCCTGCTAGAATGAACGCGGCCGGCATCTCGTCTCGTCCATTGCACAATGCGGAGTGTGCGGCCATGCCCACGGAGGGAGGCGTCACATGCGACAGCGCAAAGAAGGGTTCACGCTCATCGAGCTGCTGGTCGTGATAGCGATTATCGCCATCCTTGCAGCCATTCTCTTCCCGGTCTTCGCGCGCGCCCGAGAGAACGCGCGCAAGTCCACCTGCCAGAGCAATCTGAAACAGATCGGAAACGGATTGCTGATGTACATGCAGGACTATGACGAGACGACCTGTGGTGAGCTGGTCGGCGACTACTGGTGGACAGACGTAATCCAACCCTACACGAAGAACACCAAGATTCAGATCTGCCCAAGCAACCGCTGGCGCGCCGGCGCCTTTCGCGGGTGCGGCTGCTTTGCCTCGACGATCACCTACTCCGAGCAAGGGCGAACGACGAAGGCGTGGTGGTCGGGATATGGCCTGGCCGGAGAGATGCGCACCGCGCGGGCAGCGGCCCAGGTGGTCGACCCCTCGGGCACCCTGTGGGCTGGCGACTCCCGCTGCTTCTTCATCGGCAACAGCGGCTGGCAGGCTGACTACGGACCCGGCGATTCCAACGGTAACCACAGCACGGCCGACTGCCATTCGGATGGGAACAACTTCCTCTTCGCTGATGGCCACGTAAAGTGGCTGGCCAAGTCCTCGCCGGGGATGTACACGCTGGCTGATAACGATTGATCCGCGCAGTCGCCGTTTGCGCCTGCCGCGGCAGGCGCAAACGGCTACCCTTAGATCATCCCCACATCGCGGGAGGACCTACTCGCCGCCGGCCGTCTGCAGGGTCTCGTCCTGACCCTCATGTCCGGCGGTGAGTGGCTCCACCCGGTAATTGCCACTCTCCACCGACTCGGCAGTGATGATGCAGCGGACCCGCTCGCGGCCCCGCTCCGGAAGCTCGAAGCGCGCCTTCGAAACCGCCCGCTCCACGAGACTGCGCAGGGCGCGCGCGCCACTCTTCATCTGGACCGCCTGGGTAATGATGGCATCGATGGCGTCCTCGGTGAACTCCAGATGCACCCCATCGAGGGCGAAGAGCGCGATCTGCTGGCGCAGGATGGAGTGACGCGTGCGCGTCATGATCGCGCGATACTCCTCGCGCTCCAACGCCTCGAACGGCACGATCACCGGGAAGCGGCCAACGAACTCCGGGATAAACCCGTATTCGAGGAGGGCGTCCTGCAAGATGTGGTAGGGCGCTTCCAGAAGCACGCGGTAGTCGGCTTCCTTGGCACTGCTGCGCGGAGCCGCACGGAAGCCGAGGTTCGTCTGGCCCTGGCGCATCAGTTTCGCCACGATCTCAGGCAGGCCCTCGAAGGCACCGCTGCCGATGAAAAGGATATCCTTCGTGTTGATCGTGATGTTCTTCCCCTGGGGATGCTTGCGCCCCCCGAAGAAGGGAAGCCGCGCCTCGGTGCCCTCCAGGATTTTCAGCATCGCCTGCTGCACGCACTCGCCGCCAATATCGCGCGTGATTGATGGGTTGCCCGCGCTCGTGCGCCGCGTCTTGTCAATCTCGTCAATAAAGACGATGCCGTGGGCGGCCCATTGCTCGTCGCCGTCGGCGCTCATCAGCAGGCCCATCAGCATATTCTCGACGTCGTCACCGACATAGCCAGCCGGAGTGAAGTTCGTTGCGTCCGCGATAGTAAAGGGTACATCGAGGAAGCGAGCGAGCGTGCGCCCCACCTCCGTTTTCCCCACTCCGGTTGGGCCGATGAAGAGCATGTTGCTCTTGCTCACCTCGACGTCCCGAATCTGACGCGAGCGATGATGGTTGTAGACCGCCACAGCCGTCGCCCGCTTGGCATGCGCCTGGCCGATAACATACTCCTCCAGGTACGCCGCGATCTCGCGCGGGGTGACATCGAACTGGAGCAGGCGCTCCAGCTTCTGCAAGTTCCGGTCACGCGCCGCCACCGCGGGATCTTCCAGGCCGGCATCGCCCTGCAGCATCCCTGTGCGCCCCACCTCAAACCCGGCCGCGAAGCCCGGCCAGTCCATGGCACACACATATCCCAAGCCGGGCACCATCTTGCCCAGCGGCTCCGGCGAGGTGAATTTTCTCCCACAAATCAGACACGAGATTAGTTCTGGCACTATAACCTCCAACTACACTAATATATCACAACCCGGTTCGTTCTGCTAGAGAGAGAGTCCTACCGTTGGGAACGCTCGAACAGGGCGAATCTCCATCAGATGGGGGCCGGCGCGGTGGCGCACGGGGCAAGAGGTGATGCATCCGAATCGCGCGGTTTTCATGCAGAATGCGGCGCGTCCGGCCCCCCCGGAATCGCGAAACCACGTGGCATACGCGAGCGTTCAAAAGGATGTCGCGGCGATCCGTGGTATAGGGACGTGGCCTGGATCATGCTGGGAACGGCGGGGAGGAGGGCGCCATGCCACAGGGATCCTGCAAGCGGGCTCTGCCGTGGGCGATTCTGCTGGGAGCCACGGCGAGCGGCCTCGCCACGTGGACGCTGCGCCAGCGCCGGGAGCGGGCGCGCGCTCCCCGAATTGACCCGGAGCGCCTTCGCGAAGCGATGCCGGAGCGGGAGGCGAAAGCGGTCGCCTACACGCGGATACGCTACGCCACTTTCTTTCTGGATGAGGCGCTCGGCCTGGGCCTGCTCCTGGCGATGCAGCGCCACGAACGTCCGATCCGCTTGCGCGAGTGGGCAGAACGCCATGCGAAGAGCCCTGGGCTGCGCGATGCCCTCTTCACCAGCAGCCTGCTGGCACTCTCGAGCGCGATCACCCTCCCCTTCTCCTTCGTGAGCGGGCACCTGGTGGAACGTGCCTTTGGTCTGTCGCGGCAAAGCGCGCTCTCGTGGATGGCGGATGCCGCCAAGAGCCTGGCGGTCTCGCTGGGGATCGCCGTGCCCGCCACCGCGGGCCTCTACGCCATCATCCGGCGGTCGCCGCAGGCGTGGTGGCTCTGGGGCGCCGGGGCGTCCTCGCTGCTGACGGTCGCGCTCACCCACATCGCGCCGGTCGTGATCGATCCCCTCTTCTTCCGGTATAGGCCTCTGCGCGATGAAGCCCTCAGCGAGCGCTTGGTCGAGCTTGCCCGTCGAGCCGGGGTGCCGGTGGTAGGTGTCTTTGAGGCGGATTACAGCCGGAAGACCACCAAAGCGAACGCCTATCTGACAGGGGTAGGCAGCACGCGCCGCATTGTCCTCACCGACACCCTCCTCCAGGGCTACACGCACGATGAGATCGCCGTGATCCTGGCGCATGAGCTGGGCCATCACCGCTTCGGGCACCTGCGGACGGGAATCGTCCTGGGGGGCCTGGGCACGCTCGCCGGTTTCGCCATCGCCGACGGCGTGTTGACCCGCGCCGGATCGCGCCCTGGCTACACCGGGAAGGGCGATATCGCCACGCTGCCGTCACTGGCCCTTTTCCTAGGCCTGGCAAGCACCGTGCTGATGCCCGCAGGGAATGCCCTCTCCCGCGTGTGGGAGCGCCAGTGCGACCGCTTCGCGCTCGACATGACGCGTCAGCCGGACGCCTTCATCGGAGTCATGCGCAAGCTCGCTGCCCAAAACCTCGCCGATCCGGCGCCCTCGGCCCTGATCGAGGCGCTCCTCTATACCCATCCCTCTATTGGCAACCGAATCCGAATGGCACTGCGATGGGAGGCCCTGAACGCAGAGCGCGCGGAGTAACCCCGCCGCAGCCACGAGCGCCGCTGCCGCGAGCATCTGGCTCACCCAGCCCTTGTTGAGAGGAGATCCGCCAAGGACTCCAGGGCCCGAGGCCCGAAGGATCTGGGTGGAAGGATACTCAAGCCGGCGAAGACGGGGCGACGGCCATCGCCGACTTCGACCCGCGTCTCTCGCCCTTTCTCATCGCCTTGGGAGGAAACACGAGTGAGCGCACCACAAGTCATACTGAGCGGCTTTGCAGACGAAGGGAGCAAGCGCGCCGAAGAGCAGTTTACCATGCTTCGGGCGCTCGGGATGTCCTACTACTCCATCCGGTTCGTGGACGTAGGCGAGGGCGTCAAGAACGTCATGAAGCTGAGCGACGCCGAGATCAAACGCCTCTGCGAGCTGCATGACCAGTTCGAGGTTCAGGTCTCCTCCATCGGCTCGCCCATCGGCAAGATCAAACTGGTCGACCAGGAAGACGGCACGCACAACGTCTACATGCCGATCGACGAGTATCTGGAGAAGGAAGTGCCGCGCGCCATCTCCCTGGCGCATTCTTTCGGTACGAAGCTGATTCGGGGCTTCTCCTTCTACCCGCCCAAGGACGCGGATCCGTGGCAGTACGTCGACCAGGCCGCTGACTATGTGGGCCGTGTCGTGGAAAAGTGCAAGGCGGAGGGCGTTTTCTACGGCCTCGAGGTGGAAGCCAACCTGGTCGGGCGCAACGGCACGCTCCTGCGCGCCATTCGCGATCGGATCAACAACGACCACCTCTACCTGATCTTCGACGGGGCAAACATCGTCTGCCAGGGCTACGATACCGAAGAGACCTATCACGAGTACACGGCGATGAAGCCGTATATCGGCTGGATGCACATCAAGGATTATGAGCGCGCGCCCGGCGAGGAGTGGCAGGGCTATGTCAACGAGGAGCAGCTCAACCGCATGGTGCCCGCCGACCAGGGCGACTCCGGCCACGAGCGGATCCTGCGCG
>Ga0116169_1003336_pt1 | contig 10777 bp, 7 predicted proteins | sample AD_UKC130_MetaG_FD_89796 | JGI IMG/M metagenome (GOLD analysis project Ga0116169, IMG submission 89796) | Active sludge microbial communities of municipal wastewater-treating anaerobic digesters from Canada - AD_UKC130_MetaG | ecosystem: Engineered > Bioreactor > Anaerobic > Digestate | place... | reverse complement strand
TTGAACCGCCTTGTTCGTCTCTTCTTGCGAATGTGAACCGCCGGTACAGCCTATTAAAAAAGCACCGGCCAATAAAATACTTGCAAATTTTAATGATATTCTTCTTGCCATAACTTTATAAATAAAAAATAATTTTATCCATTTGTTCCGATATCATCTTCAGATGATTTCTGTCGTCTCCCTCGACTTCGGCCGTCAACCATCCTCCACGATAAATTATTTCCTTCAATGCCTTTATGACCACAAGCCAGTTGTTGTCGCCTTCAAGAAATTCCACGTTAAAACCTGCCCATAATCCTTTATTGTTCATCAGTTCACGACTGAACTCTTTCGCATGAAGTTTGACTATTCGGAAATTCAGCGTCTTTATTCAATGTTCAGGCCAACCATAACGCAAAACGTTTCCGATATCGAAATACCACCCGATCAACGGATGATTGATCTCGTCGATAAAGCGTTTCGCCTCCAGCGGACTCAACAGAAAATTGTTCCATACGTTTTCTATACCGATTCGAATGCCGGTTTGTTCAACGTGGGGCATCAATTTACGAATGGAATCCAGTGAAGTGTGGTAGGCTTCTTCATAAGAGACTTTCTCGTTTACTACGCCGGGTACTACCAAAACGGTATCGCCACCGAAATCCTTCACTTCCCGTAACGATTGCGAAATCGAGTCGATGCATTGCTGCTTGACCACCGGATCGGGATCGGAAAGAGGTTTCGACCAGTGATCCTTGTTTACCGCACTCGGAAGTTCGATACCTGAAACAGATTTTACCTCAAGAATTTCCGACATCGTGAATTCGGCCGGACTGTTCAATTCTATCCCGTCAAATCCCAAATCTTTGGCCAGTTTGAATTTGTCCGCCAATGACAGATTCTCTTTTATCATTCCGAATCCCAACCCTTTCTTCAGGGTAACTTTACGTCCGGACTTTACCCGGGAAACCGAAGCCGATGTAACGGGTACCATCGAGGCGGCACCGGCCATGCAGACCACAGATTTGATAAATTCTTTCCCGTTCATCTTTCTTGTTCATTTAAAACGAGTAATACCCGGAACGGCTACGGGAATATCATACCCAGTATCCCACGACAAATTTTCGGGAAACAAAACCTCCTCGGAGGTAAGAGCCTGTTCCAATGTAATGGTTTGTCCTGTATAACCGGCCATCCTACCGGCCAAAGCTACCAGATTGGAAAGCGTCATCCATTCTCCGTCGTTCACGGATTTCCCGGCTCTGATGGAAGCAAACAATTCGTCGTGTTCCTGTTGATACATGCTTCTTGCATTGGATCGTTGGTAGGCATTCGCGTCTGTGAATTTGGTCTCATCTTCGTACTTCCACGGGGTTCTGCCCTTGATTTCGTGAACCCCCGTCCGGCAATCCACAAAGCATTTCCCTTCTGTACCTACAAATTCGACTCCGTAAGAAGGGGCGGTATCGGACTGCTGACGGCAGAAAAAGTAAGCTTTGGCTCCGTTCGGATACTCGTAACACGCAGCAAAATGATCGTAAACGTTGCCGTATTTCTTGTCCGTCCTTTTTTGTCTGCCGCCGGTTCCGGTAACCCGCACCGGCATGACGTCGCCCATCCCCCACTGGAGCATATCCAGACTGTGAATGGCTTGCTCGACAATATGATCGCCCGACAGCCAGTTGTAATAAAGCCAATTGCGCAATTTGTACTCCACATCCGACCACCCCTGTTGACGATCTTTATACCATAATTCACCGGTATTATAAGTCGCCTCGGCCGTAAGAATCTCCCCTATCTGACCGTTCAGTACGCGCTTGAATGTCTCCCGCTTGGGAAGGTGGTATCGCCAGCAAAAGCCCGATACCAGCGACAGGCGCTTCTCTTCTGCCTTTTTGGCCGCTGCCATAACCCGACGCAGTCCGGGTGCATCAACGGCAAACGGTTTCTCGCAAAAAATATGTTTGCCCGCATTCACCGCTGCCTCCAAATGAAGGGGACGAAAGGCCGGCGGAGCAGCCAACAACACTACGTCCACATCCGAATCGATGAGCTTTTGATAAGCATCGAACCCTACGAATTTATGATCGTTACTTACCTGAACCTTCTCTTTTAATTTCGCTTTAAGCGTTTCATGCGATTGTTCCAAACGGTCGGAAAAAGCGTCTGCCATCGCCCATAAAACTACGTTTGAATCCGCATTTAATGCCTCTTCCGCGGCTCCGGTCCCTCTGCTGCCACAACCGATAAGACCCACCTTCAACGTATTGCTGTTCGATTTCCAAAAAGAACCGGATGCCCACGATAAATCATTCGTAACCGCAGCACCCAGCGTGGCCAAACCCGCACTCCTGATAAATTGTCTTCTTGTAAATCCCATAATACTCCGATTTTATATTTTGATGAATAGCTTCCACTTATACAGCAAGTAACAGACAAACCAGTTGAGAAACCAACCTGTGCCCAGAATCATAACCTCAACAAAAGTCCGCGAGGTCCACCCGAAAAGCAGGTTAATCCAGGGACCCGTAAAACTATGAGCAGCATCTTCAATGAAGGGATGAAACAGATAAATAAAAATTGAATTCATCCCTACCACCACAGCAAAGGTAATCCACCGTTTATGACCTTTTAAATCGATAATCCAATACAACAAGGCAAGCGTCAAAATAGCCCACCCGCCGCTGATGAATACGAAAGAACTCGTGCATATCCTCTTGATGACGGGAGAAACAGGGGTCAGAGCATATCCAACAACCAATGCCGACAGTCCTCCCATGATCAGAATTTTCAGTTTTTTATTCCCTGAAAATTCTTTCTGCAACAATTGTCCGCATAAGGCTCCCCAAATGGTATGAGCAGCCGTAGGAATAGCATTAAAAGAAGCCCAGTTATCGCGGCTGCCGGGAGCAATGAACCGGTTTACCAAATCACCAAATGTCTGACCCTTCACAAAGGGGTCAACCCCTTCCATAGGAAATAACCGATAGAGAACTTCCGTCACCAAAATAAGGCCGATTGAAACCGTCAATTGCACGGACCATCGGCTGCGAATCAGCAAAAAGGCGATGAAATAAGTAAATCCTATCTGCGCCAACACATTCTGAAAAGTAAGATTGAAATTTTCGATGCCCGCATCCAATGTAATCCCTAACAAAATCAATATAAGGGAACGCTGAGCTGCATGTTTTGTGAGTTCGCTCCACGTTTGACCACGCGACAGCCGTCGCGCAACGGAAAAAGGAATGGCAACACCCACAATGAACATGAAAAACGGTTGAACCAGATCCCAAAGATGGAAACCCTCCCATTCGGGATGGGTAAATTGCTTAAAAACGGCATACGCTATCGTCCCCTCGGATTGGGGACGGGCAAAATAGTGCAAAACACCCCCGTTTACCAATAAAAGCATGGTAAATCCCCTGAAAAAATCGAGCGACACCAAACGCCCTCCCTCTCTTTCCTGATGATTATTTTTTGTTTGATTCATAACCGGATTAAACTAAATTTGTAGCGAATCTATTGATAGTTCATTGCTTGATTATCAATCGAAAGAATTATGGCTCTTAATGTTTTAACAAGCTGCCGTATATCAGGCAAATAAATTCTATGATGCATGGAGGGAATAAAATGGATCTTCTTTCCACTCAACTGTCTTTTGTCTTTCATATCAATTAAGTTCTTATCAGGGAACAAATATCACACTGCCTTCTTCTGAAAACTCAACTCTGATATCTTTTTTACTGTCAAACTCCCAACCAAAATGATTTTGTTCAATTAACACATTCTGTACTCGTTCAAAAAAGAAAGGATAAGCGTTCCAATGAAAAGGTAAAAAATCATCGTTACAAATCACCTCATTTTCTTTGAATATGAGCCCATCGGTCGACTTAGCATATAATACTGGTCGGTCAAACATCTCAAAAACATTGTTCTCAATTACAATACCGGAATGAAAAAACTGCTGTTGAACCTCCAAGTTCGGAATCTCTGGATAAATCGATATCACTGCATTGGTAAACTGGTAATTGGCAGTAAGCGAATTCACAAAACGATTATTACGGATAATCACCTCACGACAAGCTCCTGATTCATACCATCCGTTACAGTCGCCACAAAGCAATATGGCTGCGCCATGGGTATGGTCGAATAGATTGTCCTCACATACCACTCGCCGAGGCGTACTAAAGAGGGTTCCTCTTGCTCGATTGTTGCGGATCGTGTTGCCCGAAAAAATCACTTCTGGTGTCCAAGTCAGATTTTCAATCCCAAATTCACCATTTTCTGAAATCGTATCGGGCAATACATCCGCAAATCTGATTTCAAACTCCTTTGCGCCAAAGTTAGTAGGTTGATCAATTGCCCTAATCTCTGTAATGATGCTAATAAAATTTTCCACCAACTCCATCTTTTCCGACTCCACAAATTGAACACTATCTCCTGGTTCACCCCACAAGAATCCCCACGTCTGAGGATGCATATAACGTGCCCGCAGAGTCTGATCATCTACTCTCGCAGTAACACGCAGATAAGTGCCATGCACATTGATGGCATCATCTGCCATATTCTCATAGAGCCCATTCTGAGACATAATGACTCCCTTGCAAGCAGAAAAATGCGTGGCATCAGCCTGTGTAGTAAAGAAACGGGGATCATCATCACCCTTGAGGGATACACTGAATCCCTCAAGGGTGATATTTTCTGTCATCTGCGCAAGTAAACCCATCCCTTCGGCATAATGTACCGTCACGTTTTCTAGTACAATATTTCGACTTTCACTGATAAAGATCCCTGGTGTAGGACGAGCGCCAGAACGTAGTACAAATCGCTCTTCGGGTGAAGTGTAAAGAATCTGGTTCCACCCTGAAATCTGAAAAGTATCAGATGACAGTTCAACGATCGAAGTAGGCCGAAAATCCACATCCTGACGGTTATATGCTAAACGTTTTGTAGGACTAAAAGGCATGGCAAAATAAGGTACCAGTTCATATTCTTCACCCAGTAGTATCAATTGTTCATCGGAGATGCGGTAATTCCCTTTGGGATAGATCTCTGCAATGATCTGATCTTGATCCCTATCCACATCCAGTATGCGAAGTTGACGCAGTGCTGGTACCTCAAAATCGACAGAAAAATTCTTTAGGATCACATTGCTGCTGTTCAATAATGCCATGGGAATCATCCTTCCATGAAATATTAGTTCTGATCCATTACCGTCAATTGTTATATTCTGTATATTTTCCAACGCAAACCCTACTTTCTTGGGGTTGACCTGATCATGGTTGGAAATATAATATTCTCTTTCAAAAGCACCTTCTTCATAAAAATCATATCGTCCCTTTGGAAATGTAATAGTTAGGTGAGCTGTATCACTACGCAATTGTAAAAAACTGACTAGAGCGTTTACTGCGGTTGAAGAGTTTTCTCTACTGTCGGGCATTATTCCAAAGTCCGTGAATAAAAGCTCTTGTGGAGAATAGCTATAACCAGTCAACAACAAGAATAATATACAAATAATAAAAAATTGTTTATTCATTATCTTATCTAATCATTTTAATAATCCAGGAATGAGGCTGTTTAATAGAAACAACCTCATTCTAATTTGGCAATAAAGGTAATCAATTTACTTATCAAAAGACTCAATTATCAGACTCCACGTTTTCTTTGTCTTCTGATCTGCAGCTATCACCTCATAGTGCATGGTTTGCTGACTGAAATCACCTGGTATCCCAAGCACTGGGGCATTTCCCAAGGGTTTGATAGATGCAGCAGTGGAGATTGAAGCATAACCCACAATATTGTCAATCATAACATTATTCCTTACAGTTTCGGTAAATCTTTGTGCATCTGCAGGAGGAACAATAATCTTGCACCTAACTTCCTGCTTGTCACCGTTTATTGATAACTCAGTATTGAGGGGTTTTACACGCAACACGTCGCTTATACCTTCTTTTTCTGCCCATCTATATTCAAACTTAAAATTAGTTATCTCAGCCTCTTCATATACTGGCAAATCCTCAAGGCCAGCGGTTAAACACGAGCTCAAGATGAACAAGATAAAAAGGGTGGTAGATATTTTTATTGTTTTCATAATTATCTATTTTTTTTAATTGAATTCTATATATATAAAATTATTCCCAACCAGGATTTTGTTTTAAATTCGGATTTTCTATGACTTCGCTGCGGGGTACTGGCAACAAATATCGCTTAGTAGTAAACCGACGCGAATTCGCTCCTGTAACAGCTGGAACAGGGATAATTTCAAAGCTCTTTCCATCTTCAGCAATGGAAATAGCAGTTGGTATACTATTCAACTCTGGAATTACTGGCAATGATTCCTCTTTGCCCCATCGAAGTAGCGACCAATAACGATCATTCTCTTGGAGTAAATCCGCTCTTCTTTCAATTTTATACGAATTCCACACTTCCTGAAGCGAAAGAGATGAATCAAGCGGAGGCAATTCACCATGTATAGTTCTTGTCTTGTTAATAAATTCTACAGCTATCGCCTTTCCGCTTTCCCCATACATTCTCAATTGCAGTTCGGCATAATTGAGGTAAGATCGTCCAAGTCGAAGTATTACATAATGATAATTTGTTGGTACATTGTAATATAGCCAATTATCTTCATAAATTCCTTTACGAAATAAATAACCGCTTTTGGTCATGTGACGATCCTGTTGTACGTTGGAAAGATAGTGGGTATTCCCTCCAAGACGAGTGGTAACAAGTGAAGTGAAAAACATAGAACTGTCACATACAATATTTGCATAAAAGCGGCTGTCCCTATGGCGATAAATCGCATCATACACACTGCTCTCACCAGGTATAAACGAGTCATAATAGGAAGTCTCATTCCACATCTTGGCCTTACCATCAATGTCTTTTACAAGATAGGCATCTGTTACCTCCTGTGAAGGTGTCTTCTCAAGCCACCCTTCGAATGGCTTATCCAGCGGCCACCTTTCGAGCACTCCTTCTTTTGCTTTATCCCCCCCCATATTGGGTACTAAGTTTTGCATCCATGTGTCAGCCATTACAGTATTTGCTTCCAGACGGTACTGCGCCAAAATAATCTCGGGAGAATTGTTCCCACCTGAAAATGTATTGAACATTCCCTGATAGTCTGAATCCAATGTATAGACATCCAAAGCAAAAAGATCTTCACTCGCTTTGATTCCCTGCTGATAGTAATTATCCTTATCGTCATTGTTGCTAAGATAAGCTGCTCCATGCAATGCGACCTCCGCTTTTAGAGCAAGAGCTGCTCCTTTGCTGATACGCCCTCTTTCTACAATTACCGGCAGTCTTTTGGCTGCTTCATCTAGATCCTTGAGTATAAAATCGTACATCTTTTTTATGTTTTCTGCACGTGGCAACTCAAGATCATCTTCAGGTGTCAGCACTCTATCTACAATCATTAAAGGACCGAACTTACGAGCAGCAGCAAAATATGCCGTAGCTCTTAAAAAATAAGCCTCTCCAGCCATCAATTGCTTATCCTGCTCTGGAAAATTAGATTCACCCACTTTCTGCAATATCATATTACATTTTCTGATATCACCATAAATATTCCAGCCAAAATTGGTCTCATTGGTGAAATTCTCCTGAACCAAATTACAGTCGAATGACTGTGAAGGATTCAGCACCATATTGTCTGACCATGCATCATCCTGAATCAACCAGCCCAATATTCCATAGGCATCATTGACAAAATACTGGGCTGTAACAGGATCAGCCCAAACTAGATCACCAGGAAACTTATCTAGTGGCCTTGTATTAAGGGCATCCTCGCATGCCGAAAACATGATAAGAAAGAGAACAATAATAAGTTGATTGATATAATTATTTTTCATAATCTTTAATATTATATTTAGAATGCAACATTTAAAATAAATGAATAGGACTTCTGTGTAGGATATGCATACCCTTCATTAGATGATAATTCTGGATCAAAATATTGATTTACCCTTGAAAATGTAATAGGATTTGTAGCCGCTATCGACACTTTTACAGATGATATTCCCTTAGTGTTGACAAGAAATTTCTTGAAGTCATAACCGAACTGGAGCGACTTCACTCTGAGATATGCCGCATTCTTATACCAAAAATCAGCAGAAACAGTATAATTCTGACCTGCATTCAAATTCTGATAAGTAGATAACCGTGGAAAGGCGGCATCTCTATTATCAGGTCTCCAATAGTCTAGTTGAAAATCATAAGTAAGATACTCAGTGTTGGATGCCCTCATAAAGCCTGCCAATTCCTTGTAGCGGGTACCGGTTCCCTGAAGTAGTCCGTTAAGAAAGAAATTCCTGTATTCAAGATTAAAATCAAAGCCATACGAAAAAGAGGGAAATGTAGGTTTCCCTATCCGCTGAAAATCTTCACTATCAATTTTCCCGTCACCATTCAGATCTGCAAAATGGAGATCTCCAGGTTTAAGCTCATTGGCACTTTCCCGTCTTGGACTATTGATAATATCCTCTATTGATTGATAAAGACCGTATGTTTTATATGCTGATCCGTAATAGTTTTTCACATGAGTAATGCGTGTATTAGGATTCATCAATGCTGAAAGCTGTTCATCTTCTTTCTTCTCCCATAACTCATCATAACTGGTAAAATTAAGACCTAAATCATACGAAAAACCATTTATTTCATCTTTCCAACGTATATTCGCTTCATAACCCGCCCTGCGGTGAGCACTTTCACTCTTTACATAAGGCAAGCTTTTTCCCAACGGTGTAGTATACCGGTTTTGCGGAGCCATCAGGTATCCTTTCGTACGATAGAAATAATAATCAAATGATGCATAAAGACGATCATTGAGAAATGACATATCAAATCCAATGTCAAATACCTGACGAGTATACCAGCTCAAGTCATCCGATACAAGAGGACCTTCTCGAAAACCAGGTGTAAACTCACCGTCAATTACAGTTGACTGAGAAATAAGATCGTAAACAGGAAGATAACCAAAACGCACACCGCTTTCTAGACCCACGACACCATATGAACTGCGAATTTTGAAAAAGTTTATAATGTTGTCTTCTCTTAATTTTTCCATAAACGGTTCTTCAGATACAACCCAACCAACAGCTCCTGATGGGAAAAAACCAGTTCTCTTTCCCTTCGGGAAGTTGTCTGACACATCTATTCTAAAATTACCTTCAAACAAATAGCGCCTGTTCCAGTCATATTTTACACGCCCTACATACCCCAAGCGGGCACTTTCTGATGCCGAACCTTCATTTTTTTGAGTAGATGCATCACCTGCAAAAAGCTGATCAAACTGTGAAGAAATATAACGTTCCCTTTGTGCCCAAAAATTCTCATCATATGACCGATAAAAATTGTAAACCGTCTGCAATTCAAAATTGTGTAAATTAATACTCTTTTTATATATAGCATTCACATCGAACGAAATCTCGTTGCTTCTTGAATTTGCCATTCTTAGAAAATTACTGGTATATGGCACTACCTGTCCATCAGGCTGATACTGAGGGGCTTTAGATTGAAATATCTTTTGATTCCAATCTCCATACCTTACATTTCCTATTACACCCAACCGAAGTCCTTCAACAGCAGCCACATCCCAATTGGCATAAAGCTGGGTGTTGATATATTTGTCGTTCTGACGGTCGTAACCCGCTCTCTTATCCAAAATCACAAGTGGATGAACAGAGATAGAAGTATATGTGCCATCAGGATTGAATGCCGCATAGTTGGGTTTGACATTCATCAACTGACTCCAGACTGTATAGTTCCCCCAAACTGTGGGATTTCTTTTTTCGCGAGCCGCATCAATGTTTACACCTATTTCAAGTCCAATTTCCTGAAAAGTGGTAGAAACATTGCTGCGGAGATTATATCGATCGAACCGGTTGTTGTGTTTCTCTTTAAAAATAGGATCTTGTTTTAGATATCCCACCGCCGTATAAATATTGATACCATTGGGACTTACACCTGAAAACGACAAGTTATGCCTAGTCCCCATTCCATAATCATCAAGCGCTAATCCCATCCAATCAGTGTTAGATGTGATCTTGCCATAAGGATCCGATCCGCTCCGAATTTTTTCAATATCCTCTTGAGAATAGGGCAACGGTGTACGCCCATCATATTCAGCAGCCTGGTTTACAGCAAGCACATAATCCAAAGCGCCTATTTTCTTCGGTAAAACGGTGGGTCTGCTAAAATCGATTCCCCCTGTATACTGAATAGTCAATTTCTCCATCTTCCCTTTTTTAGTCTGTACCAACACAATACCATCACCTGCACGCGATCCATAAACAGCTGTGGCACTTGCATCTTTCAAAACACTCATCTTTTCAATGTCTGATGCATTTAGTGAGTTAAAATCATACTCACTTCTTACTACCCCATCGATTACATAGAGAGGAGTGCCTCCTCCACGTATAGATAGTCGGGGTTTTGCTCCTGGTTCCCCTCCTGAAGGTTCAATAATCAATCCTGGTGTTCTTCCCTGTAGTGCTAACGCCGTGTTGCTGAACGGAAGATCTTCGATCTTATCTGTCTTTAGAGAACTTATTGCTCCTACTGCCATTCTAGTCGATGTGGTACCATATCCTACAACAACCACTTCATCAAGCAATTTGGTATCGCTCCGCATCACTACATTAATGATACTCCTTTCATTGACTGAAATAATTTGTGTTTCCATACCTACAAACGAAAAAACGAGGGTGGCATCCGAAGGAACATCGCTTAATGAGTAGTTGCCATCTGCATCGGTTATTGTTCCCTGAGTGGTACCTTTAATCATCACAGTGGT
>Ga0116169_1003327_pt1 | contig 10804 bp, 5 predicted proteins | sample AD_UKC130_MetaG_FD_89796 | JGI IMG/M metagenome (GOLD analysis project Ga0116169, IMG submission 89796) | Active sludge microbial communities of municipal wastewater-treating anaerobic digesters from Canada - AD_UKC130_MetaG | ecosystem: Engineered > Bioreactor > Anaerobic > Digestate | place... | reverse complement strand
ACTTTCATGGGTTCCCATGTTTCGCCTCCATCTTCGCTCCGGCTCATACCGATATCGATATCTTCCTGAAGATCCTTGCTTCGTGCATAACGGTTATCGTAAACGGCAATCAGCGTACCTTGATTGGTGGTGATTATTCCCGGAATCCGATAGGTATGACAATTGTCCTGACCGGCGGCCCGTAATTCGATTGCCGGTCTGAAAACTGCGTCAGGTGTCGACACATACGTACTGCCGTCTTCAAAAGTTATTTGGATTTCGGATAAACAGGCTTTCATCGAAAGATTCGCGTTGGGATTCAAATTTAGCTCAAGTGCAAAAGTGCTTGTTCTTTCATTCGTTATTTCTTCATTCAAATCAAATCGGATTTCCGTATTCGGGTGAAAATTGCTTGTTTCGCCTATCAAATCGTTTATTTCGTTGCTTTGCTTATGTAAGCAAGCTTTTTTAAAAATAGGATCAATTTTTTCTTTGAAGGAGAATTTAAATTCGGAGATTATTTTCCGACTATTGGCGGCGGGAGTTATTTCGATTCTGACTACATTATCATTTGGTTTTTCCCGAAAAAGTGCTTTTGTGCAAGCATTTATTGTGATTTCTTCAATCCCTTGAATGGAGCCCATCGCTTTCTTCTGTGAAGAAAAACACCCTATAAAAATAGAGAAAAATAAAAGAGTCAATGTTGTTTTTTTCATTTTAATTTTGATTTTTTTTGTTTTCATGAACACTATCTTAATATTTTCCATAAGAGATAATCATACCTGTATTTTGAATTCTCGAAGTTAAATAAATAGAGCTAGAATAGAGCGTTAGTATGGCAGAATTGTAACTATCTTTTCCTGCAGTATTTCGGCCATTCTGACAAAACCAAGGTCGGTAAAATGTATGCCGTCAACCGTTGCTTCGCCGTCATTACCAATTATATTGTCGCTTGAAAGGTAGTAGATATTCTTATCTCCGGATTGTTTCAATTTTTCCACTTCCTGTTTTAATGCCTTATTCTTTTTTGTAACAATATCAAAAGCGCTTTTATCATACAATGCATGCGGGAAAATTATCGATTCTACGAACAGGATGGGTGTGTTCGGGTTTTTCCCCCGAAGCATTTTTACAAAAGTAGCGGTTTTTTCTTTGATTTGCTCCTCATTTACATTAGGGATAAAATCAAGGATAAACAGTGCAGCATCGTGTCTTTTGGCCATTGTTTCGGCTATTTCGTAATCCAGTTTGCCGTTTCCGCTGAATCCCAGATTAATTACTTCTTGATTGAGGCGACGAGTGAGGATATTTGAAAACGACATTCCGGGACGTGCGGCGCACCCTCCTTGAGTTATGCTTGTACCGTAAATAATAATCGGAGAGTCGGTTTTAGGGTATGTCAAGTTGGGTTGTTTGATCGTTGCAAGAGAGTCAACTCCTATAGAAAGTGAAACGACTCCATCATATAACGGAAGAAATAACAAGTATTCCCGTTCTTCCGGCGCCATATTCATGATGATTTGCTTTTCGTTTACCTTTCCTGTTGGACGAGCCGAATTGACAAATTGCCAATGATCGCCTTCCCATGCATAAAGGTCGAGTCCTTTGCAACCAACATCGGTCATGTGATCCATATGCGTATTGTTCAGCACTTCCCATTTAGCCGAAATGGTAGAACTGTTTGAACAAAACCGTATAGCAAGACCGGATGTGTTTTTCCCCAACTTCCATAAAGGAGGCCTGCATCGGTCTTTCAACGTTGCAGGTAAACGCTCGTAGCGCGTTTCCGTTTTATCGGAAATTTTTCCGATAAGGGGGAATTGCTCGGCATTTACGTATCGTATTTGAGAATATACAGAGAGAAAATAGGTTATACATACTAAAAAAATCATACCTTTTTTCATATCGATCGCTTGTTTTTTATTGTAATTGATTTTCAATATTTCTCATTTTTGAGAATACATTACGATGCATTAAGGATAAGGACAATTTATCTGAAAAGTAGATGCCGGCCATCCGTTTTCGTTTACCAAATTACCTACGGAATAAGGCTTCCAGCCATATCGAACATACTTTATATCGGGTTCTTTTGAACTGATGATAATTTTATTGCCCTTTATTGCGCCGATTACAGGTTTGAAAAGACAATCTGACCCTGCTATTTCTAATTCTCGGATTGGCTGATTATCTGACGTTTTCAACTGTGTGGCATGCGAAAAAGATAGGATTACTTTTTCATTTTCAAAAAATACAGAACGGATTTCAGGTCCTCCATCAGGCAAATCGTTAAAATGATAATGCTTTGACAGAGCTATAGTTGCGAATCGTTCTCCAACTTCAAGTTTTTGTTTGGGATGCACATCCAACGAATCCCCCAAATCACTGGTCACTACCATAGCCGTATTGGGAATGCTATGGGCTAATTGGCGTTGCATGTTTCTGAAATAGGGCCATGAAGGTCTGTTAATGCCGGATAATTGGGCAAAATAAAACGGCATTTCGGGTTGATTGAAAGCCAACCGCCATGATTGAACCAACTCGGGGAAGGCATGTTGGTAATGCTCGGCATTGTGGGCATTCGATTCGCCTTGATACCAAATCACTCCGGAAACGGGAAAACCTTTGATCGTTTGAATTCCGGACTCGAAAATATAAGAAGGTTCAAAAGGATGGCGTTGAAGATCATCTTGGCTTAATGATAAATTTTTGGCTGTACGTATACGACACCAATCCATAAAAAAATCATTGTGTTTCCAATTGTAAAGTACATCAACCATACGAGGGTCGAATTCAAGCGTTTTTCGGTCGATAAAAGCTTCAATAGGTGCTCCTCCAACGCTAATTTGAATCAATCCAATCGGCACATTCAGCGTTTTACTGAGTAATTTCCCAAAGCTGTAGCCAATTGCTGAAAATTCGGATGCTTCCTTAGCATTACTTATACTCCATTTTCCTTCAAAGAAATCGAGGTCGTTAATCCTTTTTAATGTGATTGAATCCCAAGCAGCATCATCTGTTCTGACTATACCTTTTTTATTTAACAAACGTATGTTGTCATCCGATGCTTCTGAAATCAGTGACGAAGCATTAGTAGCGTTTTTTAACGGAAATTCCATGTTTGATTGACCTGCACATATCCAAACCTCTCCCACTAAAATATCTGTGATCGTTATGCTTTGGTTGTTTCCTGTGGTTACATTGAGTTGGTAGGGGCCCCCTACAGGAACAGGGTCGAAGGTTAATTTCCAATCGCCTGCTTTGTTTGCAATATATGTTTTTTCTTGGGTATGAATAAAGGCAACAATGGTATCTCCCGCATTGGCTTTTCCCCATAGAGGAATTGGTTTTTTTTGCTGTAAAACCATGTGGTTCATAAAAATGGGAGCCAATTTTAATCCGCCAAAATCACCTGTCATGTTTTTATAAACCGTTTTGGCTATAATTGCGGCCCCTTCTTCATTGGGATGAAGAGCATCTTTAAACAAATCAGGACGATTGTACAAAGATGAATGTAAATCAATCAACCCTGTATGGCAATTTAATGCTACCTGCTCGATAGCTTGTTGAATTTGACAAAACCAATCCCGAGTACCTGACTTAAAACGCGGATGCCCATGAAATATCGGGCTCATCATGCAAATGTAAATGTGAGGAATAGGATCTCTGCCTTTTTTGAATGATTCTATCAAATGCATATAATCAGAGATAAATTCGTCTCTATAATTTGGCCAATTTCTAGGATCAGTGTCGTTTAATCCCAGGTGGATAATAATAATAGTTGCTTTAAAATCCAGAGCATCCCGATACTCTTGCGTTTGAATATAAGGGCGATGCCCTTTTGTTAAAAGCGTAGCCCCATTGTATCCAAAGTTTCTCACTTCATAATTTTCACCAAGAAGCATTTGTAATTGTGAAGGATAAGCATCTTTTTCAGGCGAATGAAGTCCATAACCTTTGGTGACCGAATTGCCAATGCAGGCCACCTTGATTTTTTCAGTATGATTATTTCGGAAAGGAATACAGCTAGCATTCAACGGAATACTCATAACAAACAACAATAAACTCCATTTCAAAAAGATGCAATGTATTTTCATAAATTGATTTTTTAGCGGGAATTGAAAACTTTATTGGAACAAAAATTAAGCAGTAAATTCATATCGACAAATTTACTGCTTAATAATTTAAATTTATGGTTTAAAAATTTTAAAGAACATATCCAAATATAATTTTAGTGCTATTTACCATGTTTCTTCTTCTTGCTCTCCAATCGCATAACCAGGCGTTTGTTTTAGTAGTGGATCAGCATTTAATGTGTTTTTGTCGACCGGCCATAAAAGTTTATATGTATCATTGGGATCTAGTACCGGTACATCGCGGTATGTTGATGCATTGTCAAATGCCAATGGCCTACCATTTTGAGCATCTTTTAGACGACAAACGTCATACCAACGTTTCCCTTCATATACAAACTCCCTATCGCGCTCTTTTAATATTTCCAACTCGTTGGTTTTGAAATCGCTATTGTGATAACTATCGGTGACAGGATCAAAGTCGTTTCCGTAGGCGCGTTTACGTATTTCGTTAATGTATTTGGCAGGATCACCACTCTTCATATTTTCGACTTCAGCCAGCATAAGAAGAACATCTGCGTAGCGATACAAAGGTTCGTTGGTGTCGAACACCCTGTTCCCGGTGGCGTTAATAGAGCCGAGAAATTTCTTCAAAACCGTACCTTCCAATTTGCCATTATCATCATAATAATCCATAAAGGTTGCATCGCGTCTTTTGTCTTTTTCGTCAAACGAAAGCCAAAATTCATTTGTATATTCGTAACGTTGCCACCCTGCACCTCTTAAATCCAAAATATCTGTATCGATTTTATTTCCATTACGATTGTAGAAAATACCTATCATGTTTTGTGGAGCATACAGAAAATCACCCGCATTGCTCGTTGCTTCTCCATCGGCATAATTGATGGCAAAAATGATTTCTTTGTTGTTTTCATTGTTTGTTGAAAATACATCTGCAAAATTGTTTAACAATCCGAAACGCGGATCATTTTTTACTGCCAGCAAATAATTTTCAGCTTTCGACAAATCGTCTGCTGCGGGTTTTTGATCGCCCAAGCTTACTTTGGCTGACCATAAATATATTTCTGCGGCAAGCATTTGTGAAGCAACTTTAGACCACGTGACATTATCAATTGTTCCTGCATCTTGGTATGTGCCGAAATAAGCCAGTGATTTTTGTATATCCGATTTTATGGAATCCATAACCATTTTCGGAGTGGCACGCCCGGTATATAAATCGGTTTGCGAAACTTGGCCGTCGAGTACTTTTACCCGTCTAACCATTGGTACTCCGCCATAGGCTCTATAAAGTGTAAAATAATAGAGTGCCCGAATTCCGTAAGTCTGTCCTAGAAGTACATCTACTTTTTCTTTATTATTTTTATGTATGTCGCTTCCTTCTACCATTTGAATTACCAAATTGCAGTCAAATATGTTGCCATACAATCCGCCCCAAGATGAAAGACCGGGATTATCGGCGCTGATTAAATTCCCTTTTATAATATCATTGTAGGTAGATAAACCTTGAGAGCTGGTGCCAATTTTTTGGAGACCACCACGAGCTTCACCCATTAAAAATTTACGGGTAAAATTTGTAGAACGCAAATCCAAATGAATGCCATTTACGTAGGCTTCCGTTTGCGAAAGAGTTTTCCAAAAGTTGCCGCTCCCATAGTAGTCTATTGGTGCCAAATCAAGTGTATCGTCACACGATATATTGGCAAAGATTACTATGATAAGTACACCTAATGTATAAATTATTTTTTTCATATTTTTTATATTAAAGATTAGAAAGTAATATTTAAACCAAAAATTACCGTACGTGGCAAAGTATATGTTGCATCTTGAATTCCTCCTCTTTCAGGCGTAGCCACTGTTTTTGCAGCTGTAATATAACCCAAATTCTGACCTGTTATCGAAAGATCCAACTTTTCTATAAAGGCTTTATTGATTACTTCTCTTGGCAAGGAATAGGATAGAGATACTTGTCGTAACGATAAATAATCGCCTCTGTATGTGAATAAGGTGGAATTGCGATAATTTCCCTTTCCCAACTGGTCGGCCCAGACGTAAGCCGGATATTTTGCCTTCGGATTTTCCGGAGTCCATGTTTTTCTTACATCGGTGGTCATATTATAAGTACCTTGCATATTCCCTAGAATCCAGGGTAAGCGGTAATCCATTACCCAAAAATCGAATGCATAATCAAATGCACAGTATAAGGAAAGTTTTTTCCATGTAACAGTAGTGTTGAACCCTCCAAACCAATGCGGTGTAGTATTACCCACTTTCACCTGGTCAAAATCATCAATGATATTATCGCCATTTACATCTTTCCATTTTACATCACCCGGCTGAATAGGGAATCCTCTGCTGTTGATTTTTTCTTGTTCACTCATGTTTGCCCAATTGTTTTTACCATATGAGGGGCGCGTAGTAGCACCTTGAAAGGAATGACGTTTTACAATCATATCATCCGGTATTTCGCTCTCGTCTTTATAAATGCCTTCGGCTTTAAATGCATATAATATTCCGGGTTCCTTTCCTTCTTGATAACCCCCAACCCAAATCAAATCGGTTTTGTCTTTCCCTGAATATACTTGAAAACCACCTTGTCGGTTCAATGGAAGACCATTATAGGGTAAACTTACAACCGTATTTTTGTTGTATGAAATATTTGCTCCTATGTTCCAATACCAATTAGTGTTCTGAATAGGTGTTGCAGAAAGTTCAATTTCGACCCCTCTATTGCGAAATTCTCCGTTATTTGTGCGAATACCACTAATTCCTGATGAACTGGGAAGACTCAAAGTGGCGAATTTATCCGACGTTAGACGATCATAAAAAGTAAAATTGGTGGAATACCTGTTATTTAAATAACTAAGATCGAGTCCGACTTCAAAAGTTCTTGTTTTTTCCCATCTCAAATCGGGGTTGGGAACAGAGCCTAAAACAAAAGTAGCAAGTCCGTTGTATTTTGTTGAAGCAACATAGCTTCCTTGCAATTCATATGCGCCGATGCCCGATACATTTCCGTTTAATCCGTAGCTGGTTCTTAACTTACCGAAAGAAATAATATCGCCAAATTCTCTCATGAAAGATTCTTTACTGAAAACCCATCCCGCAGATATACCGGGAAATGTTCCCCAGCGGTTATTGACTAATCTGGAATATCCATCATGTCGCAAAACCAGGGAAAGGAGGTATTTTTCTTGCCAATTGTAATTTGCACGACCAAAAAATGATAAAATGCGTTGTTTAGTATGGTATGAATCAATGCTTCTTTTATCTTTTTCACTGGAGGTCAATTGCAAGTCGCGAAAATCATCCGTCGGTGCGCCGGATCCGGCTGCATAAATACCATAAGAGTAGGTGTCGTAATATTCGGATCCAAGCATAACCGAAAGATAATGATCATTTATTTGCGTATCATAATTAAAAATTGCATTGTATGTTTGATCTATCGTTCGTCCAAATTCGCCTGAAGAATTTCTTGTGGTGTTTATTTTTGTGGGATTTTCTCTAAAATCTTTATTGAATGCCTCGTAAAACCCTTCACTATAATACCAATTTCCTGAAAGCTTCAGGTTAATGTTTTTGGCAAAATCGATTTTTAATGTTTGGTTCATCGTAAATTTATCCGTTTGATTCAGTCGGAAGAATTTATCGGGTTGATAAGCTTGATTGCCATCACCATAGTGGTTTCCCAATCGGTAAGACCCATCATGTTCGTTTACATAGCGCACAGTAGGTGGAACCGTTAAAATTCTACTAAAATAATTGGCTTCACTTGTTTGTGATGGGGGCATCGATTGCCAATTGGCACGAGTAAAGTTGAAACTTGAAAACGAGGTTAGCCAGGGTTTTATTTTGTAATCTCCATTTGTAGTAATCGAATAACGTTTGTAATATGAAGAAACGGGTAATCCTTGTGAATAGTTGTAGCCCAAACTTGCATAATAACTTCCTTTGTCGTTCCCGCCTGACATATTCCAGTTGTAATCTTGTGAATAGGATGGATCCTTAAAGTTGAAATCTCCCGGATACGTATTTTTAAAAATCAAATATTCGGGAACCGAATTCGGATCTTTACTGATGCTTTTTATATATTCATATACAGGATCTTTCATTTTTTGCCAGCCATGTTTATCTATTAAAAATTGATATCGATCTTCATAATACATGGTGCTCCAAACAGAGTTCATGGTGTTTTCCAAGGGTGTTACCCCATCATCGGCAAAATATGCATTTCCTGTACCATATGGTTGTGTCCCGGTTAGTGTGATCGGGTTTGAGTATCCCACCCATGTTCCATTTTCTCGTTGCCATATTTGTGCAGATTTGACATAGGAAGGACGCATCCAAGTGAGGTATTCTTCGGCATTACAAAATTCATAAGGAAGGTTCAGATAGTTGGCTCCGACCTTCATTTTGAAATTCATTTCCGAAACACCCTTTTTCCCCCTTTTTGTTTGAATAAGAATAACTCCGTTATTTGCTCGTGCTCCATAAATAGCTGTGGCTCCTGCATCTTTCATTACTTGCATGTTCTCGATATCTTCGGGGTTTATATCCGAAAGGCTTCCTCTGACTTGACCGTCAACTATTACCAGAGGAGACCCCGAACCATCCAGGTTTGTTCCACCGCGTAAAACAATCGTAGGTGTGGCACCTGGATTTCCGGAATATTGTACTACACGAAGTCCGGAAACTGCACCGGAAAGAGCTTGTCCCGGGTTGGAAAATATTCCAACTTCCAATTTCTTGTTTTCAACTTTAGCAATGGAATTTGTACTTCTTGATCGCAATTGCGTTCCTCCATAACCGGTAATAACTACCTCTTCAAGCATTTCTACATCTTCTTGCATGGTAACATTAATCATTGTTCTGCCATTTACAGGTACAATTAATGTTTTCATGCCGACATACGAAAATTCCAATTTCCCTTCAGGAGGAACATTGGGAAGTTCGAAATTGCCATCATAATCTGTTACCGTTCCGGTAGTTGTTCCTTGTATTTTTACCGAAACACCGATTAACGGTTCTTTTTGCTCATCGACAACATTCCCTTTGACGGTAATGTTTTGAGCCAACAATGTCAGAGAGGTTAGCCATAAGAAGGCAAGAGTGAATATTGACTTCTCTAACGCATTACCTTTTTTGTCTCTTTTCATTTTCATTTTCATTTAATTAGATGATTAATTTTTTAATTTGTGGATTTACAATTTTTTGTTCATTATTTATTTTTTCCAGTGTTTTCCAGCACTGATACAATCCTCGAGGCACATGGAAACAGCCCTTCCATTTTCCGCCTTTCAGATTGAGCAGCACCTCTCCTCTCCGATTCAGATAGCCCCACCATTCGGGATAATCAGGGTCTTTGAAATGGCTCCAGGTATAATCGTGTATTTTCTCAAACCAAGTAAGGCATTCTTGCGATCCGGTCAGCTGATACCCTTTCAGCAGGGATATCAATGCTTCTACATGCACCCACCACAGTTTCTGATCCCATTCCAACTGTTGAGGCGGATAGTCCTTTCTATCCATAAAGTAAAAAATGCCTCCGTACTGTTTATCCCATCCATAATCGAGCATGGTAAACGTCGTTTTTACGGCTTTCTCAATTAAATCGGAGCGGTTGAGCCTTACCGCCAGATCCATGATGAACCACATGGCTTCAATCGCATGTCCGGGGCTGACCAGTCGTCCGTCGAAAGAATCGGAGAGAGAACCATCCTTATGTACGTTTTCCACGAGGATACCACCCAATTCGGGTCTGAGAAAAACCTCCATCACTTCGTGAACGCAGTCGTTCATAATTTTTTCGATAAACGCTTCGTCGAGCAAATGTTCGATTTCGAGCGATAGGTTGCACAAAATCATAGGTAGCGAAAGTATTTTCAGGTCACGGGTTTTGAGATGAGCTTTATTCCAACGGTCTTTGGGGTTATCCATTCGCGAGAGGATGACGTCGAATGTTTTTTTGGCGATTTCGGCATATTCGTCGTTGCCCGTAGCAAAGCTTAACTGACCGAACCCCATGGCAACAAACATGTGTGAGAAAATGTTATAAGGTTCGATCAAGGGCTTGCCTTCCCGTGTAAGCGAAAAATACCAGTTGTAATTGCCATCGTGACCGTGTTTTTTCAAAAATTTGGCTCCCCCAATCGCGCAGTCGAGCCATTCCTGACGTTTTTCCACCTGATTGTAAAGGGTGGCAAACATCCATACCTGCCGTCCTTGCAGCCACATGAATTTGTCGGTGTCAAACACATTGCCTTTGCGGTCGAGGCATGTAAAATATCCGCCGTATTCCTTGTCTTGCGATTTAGCGAGCCAAAAAGGGACGATATTATCGAGAAGCTCGTTTTTATACTGCTGTTCCAGCTTTTTTAGATCCATAAGTTCAGCATTAATTTGTCATTATATCTTCTTTTTTATAAACTTATTCAATAAGGCTGCTTATTTTTCAGGCTATTTATTAATAGCCTGTTTTTGTTTTAAATTTTTGCCAAATATATGATGTGTTTTTTATATATCCAAATATTTTAATAAAAATATTTATAATAATGGTGTTAAATATTTCATGATATTGATATATTAAATGTAAATAAGGTGTATTAAAATAAATGATGGCAAAATATCAGATATAATTTTAATATTGAAATTAAATTATAGTTTTTCTTCGGCAGCTTGTTGTCTTTATGGCGAATTGATTTGTTTGAACGGAATTTTTGGTTGTTTATATGCAAATT
>Ga0116169_1003319_pt1 | contig 10828 bp, 10 predicted proteins | sample AD_UKC130_MetaG_FD_89796 | JGI IMG/M metagenome (GOLD analysis project Ga0116169, IMG submission 89796) | Active sludge microbial communities of municipal wastewater-treating anaerobic digesters from Canada - AD_UKC130_MetaG | ecosystem: Engineered > Bioreactor > Anaerobic > Digestate | place... | reverse complement strand
GACGGGCAAGCGACCACCCGGCGCGATTCCGCCATCGCCGACGAAGCGGCCGCCCTCGCCTTTCGGGCAAAAGCCCAGGTCTTCCAGAAACAGCAGCGTCGTGATGGTGAAAGCGTCGTACGCCTGGACGACGTCGATATCCGACGGTTGCAGTCCGGCCATCGCATAGGCCACGGCGCCAGAGCGCACGGCGCCGGTTACGGTCAGGTCGGGCATACTGCTGATGCTGTAGTGGCCCAGGTCTTCACCGACACCCAGCACGTAAGCCGGCTTGGACTTGAGCGCTCGCGCGCGTTCGGCCGAGGTGACGATCAGCGCACCGCCGCCGTCGGTCACCAGGCAACAATCACGCACCGTCAACGGGCTGCTGACGGGGCGGGCCTTCAGCACGTCTTCGACAGTGAGCGGCTCCTTTTCCCAGGCTTTGGGATTGTGCAGCGCCCATTGCCGTGCGGCGACGGCAATCTCAGCCAGCTGTTCACGTGTGGTGCCGTACTGGTGCATGTGGCGCGACGCCGCCAGCGCGTAGGAGCTGGCGGTGTAAAGCGGCCGGTAAGGGGCCTCGTAAGGATTGACGTCGGGCGCGGCGACATTTGCGCGGCCCATGCTGCGCTGTGTGCTGCCATAGGCAATTACTGCCACTTCGCACAAACCCGCCTGAATCGCGAGCTGCGCATGTGCCACCATCGACATGAAGCTGCAACCGCCGATGTTGGTGCCGTCGTGGTAGCGCGGTCGGATGCCCAGATACTCCGCCAAGGCCAGGGTAGGCATGCGGCTTTGCGAGGTGGTGGCAAACAGGCCGTCAACGTCGCGCAGCGACAGACCGGCATCGTCCAGCGCGCGGCCTATGGCCTGCCCCATCAAGTCCATGGGGCTCAGGCCTTCGGCCACCTGGCCCAGGTCGGACTCGGCGACGCCAACGATCGCGCAGGCGCCTCTTTGCAAGATGGCCTGGCTCATGATCGCTCCTCTGCCACGAATACCGGATACGGCGCGGCGCCGTCCGCCGGGTTATGCACGCGCATCTGCACCCGCATGCCGATTCGAACCGCATCCGCTGGCATCTCCTCAACCCGGCTCATGAGCCGGAAGCCGTCGTCCATGTCGACCAGCACGACGTTGTACGGCGCCTCGCCACGCGGCTGCAGCACCGTGACGGCATAGACGCAGCCGTGCCCGATGCTGTGGCGCCATTCGAGATCGGCGTTGCCGGTGCCGGGACCGATGACCCGCGGATAAAACACCGCCTGCCCGGATTCGGCGTCGTACTGGTAGGCGAGCACGCCTTGTTGAAGTTGCTGGCGGTAGTACGCCAGCGGCGAGATGGTCAGCTTGCCGGGTTCGGATGTCATGATGGTCCTAGACGATGCCGTCGCTGCGCAGACGGTCGATGTTGGCGCGAGCGATGCCGAGCAAGTCCGACAGCACCGCATCGGTGGCGTCGCCCAGCGCGGGCGGGGCGCGGTGGTACACGGGCGGTGTCCCTTTGAGGCGCAGCGGGCTGGCGATGGTGGCCACGGCGCTGCCGTCGGGCCGCGTCATGTCCACCCGCAATTGCCGGTGGCGTACCTGTACGTCTTCGAAAACCTGCGCATAGTTGTTGATCGGGCCGCAGGGTACGCCACGGGCCTCCAGCCGTGACAGCCACTCGTCGCGGCCTCGGGTCAGCATGGTGCGGGCGAGCTCGGGCACCAGGGTCTGGCGGCCGGTGACGCGACCGGTGACCTTGTGCCAGCGTGGGTCGGCGCCCAGGTCCGGACGCTCGATGGCGGCGCAATACTGTTGCCACTGAGTGTCGTTGCCCACAGCGACAACGATCTCGCCGTCGGCCACGGCAAACACCTGGTAGGGCACCAGACTCGCATGGGCATTGCCATACCGGCCGGGGATCTTGCCATTGGCGAAGTGTCCGGTCACCTGGTTGCCGCCCAGAGCCACGATGCAGTCCAGCAAGGCCATGTCGATGTATTGACCGGTTCCGGACACCGTGCGGTGCTGCAGTGCCGACAAGATGGCGATGGTCGCGTACATGCCGGTGATGACATCGGCGATTGCGATGCCCGCCTTCTGCGGCCCGCCACCAGGCAGGTCATCACGTTCACCGGTGATGCTCATCAAGCCGCCCATAGCCTGGAACACGAAGTCGTAGCCTGGCTTGTGCGCGCTCGGCCCATCCTGGCCATAGCCGGTGATGGAGCAGTACACCAGTTGCGGATTGATTCTTGCCAGCGATTCGTAATCCAGCCCGTAGCGCTTGAGGTCGCCGATCTTGTAATTCTCGATCACCACGTCGCTGATGGCCGCCAGCTGGCGAATGAGCTGCTGCCCATCCGGTCGCGCGATGTCGACGGTGATCGAGCGCTTGCCCCGGTTCGCCGCCGCAAAGTAGGTCGAATCGGCGCGCTCGCTCGCGTCGGCCGGGTTCAGCCATGGCGGACCCCAGACGCGGGTGTCATCGCCCCCGCCAGGGCGCTCCACCTTGATGACGTCGGCACCCATGTCGGCCAGGTTCTGGCTGCACCAGGGGCCGGCCAGGATGCGCGACAGGTCCAGCACCCGCAGATGCGACAGCGCGCCGGCGCCGCTGGCGGCCGCCTTGGTTTCGTTCGGCAATCGGCGCTCCTGCTCAGTTGATGGTGACGTTCGCTTCTGCGATCACCTTCAGCCACTTGGTAAGTTCGGCGTCCACGAAGGCGGCGAACTGGGCTTGCGTCATCGTGCCGGGTTCTGCACCCTTGCTGCTGAAGTCAGCGCGGATCTGCGGACTTTGCAGCGCCTGCAACACGTCATTGGCCAGTTTGTCGCGCAGTTTCGGCTCCATGCGCGGAGGTGCGTACAGGCCGAACCACGCCGTCGCCTCGAAGCCCTTGATGCCTGCCTCGTCGATGGTGGGCACATCCGGCAGCGCGGGCGAACGCTTGAGCGATGTCACGCCCAGCGCGCGCAGTTTGCCGGCCTGGATGTGCGGCAACACACCGGGCACCGAGTCGAACATGACGGGAATCTGCCCACCGAGCAAGTCGTTCAGCGCGGGCGCTGCGCCCTTGTAGGGGACATGCACCATGTCGACGCCCGCCAGCAACTTGAACAGTTCGCCAGACAGGTGGTTGGCGCCGCCTGTGCCGGACGAGCCGAAGTTCACCTTGCCCGGATTTGCCTTGGCGTAGGCGATGAGTTCCGCGACCGTCTTGGGCGCAAAGCCCGGGTTCACGACCAGCACATTGGGCACTGCTGCCACCATCGCCAGCGGCGTGAAGTCGGTGCGGGTGTTGTACTTCAGGTTCTTATACAGGCCCGGGTTGATGACATGGTGGGTTGCCGTCAGCATCAGCGTATAGCCGTCGGCCGGCATATGCGTGAGCTGTTCCGAGAAGATGGTCCCGCTGGCACCACCCTTGTTGTCGACGATGACGGTCTGGCCCCATTTCTGCTGCAAGGTGCTGGCGAGCTGGCGCGCGAGGATGTCGGTTGTTCCGCCCGCGGGAAACGGCACGACGATTTTCACCGTCTGGGTGGGGAAAGTCTGGGCCTGCGCTGCCGGTGCGATGGCAGCCAGGGCGAGCAGGACGGGTGCGGCACGTGCGAGCAGGCGCTTGGCAATGGGAGCTAGGGAATGCATGGCTTGTCTCCTGAGGGTTGTTGTCTGAAAAGCTGAATTCAGGTCAGTGCGCCAGGGGCACTTCGACCATCGCCTCACCGGCGGCGACAATTTCGCCGCGCTGGTTGTGGACGGACACGTCTAGCGTGAACCATTGGCCGCCTGCGGTCGTCCTGGACGAAGTCACGACGGCGCTGGGGGTGATGACGTCGCCCGGCTTGACCGGCGCCTTCCAGCGCGTCTCGAGCCGGCGCTGCATGCCGCCATGCGCATACACCCAGTCGGTCAGCATGCGGGTGATCACGCCGAAGTTGTTCATTCCGTGCATGATGATTCCGCCGAACTGCGTCTTGCCGAAGCTGTTCTTCATGTAGTCGTCGTCCAGATGGAGCGGATTGAAGTCGAGCGAGGCTTCGCAAAAGTCGCGGATGGTTTCGCGCGTGGGCGCAAACGGTTCGCCGGTGATCTTCTGACCGGTGGTGATGGCGGTGGAGGGATTTGTCATGATCGGGTTCCTTGTCATTGGGGCCGGATGGTCCAGCCGCGGCCGGAGCAGATGACCTGGTTGTGCTGGTTGAAGAAGACGTTGTCGTGGACCACGAACAGGCGGTCTTTCTTGATGAATTTGTCCAGGGCGCGCGCTTCCAGACGGATCGTGTCGCCGGGACGGGCGGGAATGTTGTAGCTCCACGACTGCCCGGCATTGACAGTGCCAGGGCTGCGCATCCAGTCGTCGGCTGGCGTGCACGAGAACATCAGCAGGATGTGGATGGCCGGCGGCGCGATCAGGCCCTTGTACAGCGTCGACCTGGCGTATGCCTCGTCGAAATACAGCGGGTGCATGTCGCCGATGACGCGACAGTACTTCTGGATCGCCTCCAGAGTGAGTGTGTAGGGAATGGTCTTGCGCGGCTCGCCGGGGATGATCTGCTCCCAGGTCTTGCGTAGCGCGTTGTCCTTCCAGAAGTCGGTTTCAAAGGTGGTTTCGGTCATAACTTCAAAATTTGGGTTGAGATAAGCGGCAAATATCGCTAAACTATCCGCCTAGCGGATACTAGTAGCCGCTTGATGGATATTATTGGGCGGCCAGCGGTCGCTGTCAACGTGGGGGCCTGCATGGCAACACCAGAAAGTGAATCGTTTGTGCGCACCTTTGCGCGCGGCCTGAAGGTCATCGAGGTACTGGGCCAGGGGCCCGGGGGCATGACGCTGGCCGAAGTGGCAGACGGCGTTGCGCTACCGCGTACAGCAGTGCGCCGCTTCCTGATGACCCTGATGGAACTGGCCTTTGTGCGCAGCGACGGCAAGCGCTACTGGCTCACGCCACGGGTCTTGCGGCTCGGTCTGTCCTACCTGGCCACCTTGCCGTATTGGCGCGATGCGCAACCCGCACTCGAGGAGTTGTGCGCGCGGACCCAGCAGTCATGTGCGCTGTCGGTGCTGGACGGGGAAGAACTGGTGTACGTGATGCGCCAGCACACCAAGCGCATCTTGCCGATGAGCCCGTCTCTCGGAAGCCGCTTGCCGGCACATGCCGTGTCGATGGGACGCGTGCTGCTCGCCGGCTTGCCGGACGACGACCTGGAGCACTACCTGGCGAACGTGCAACCCGTCAAGCTGACCCCTGCCACGGTGACCGATCGCGCGCAACTGCGCGAGGCCATCCTGGCCGTGCGCCAGCAGGGCTGGGCCTGGATCGACGGCGAGCTGGACGAATCGATCTGCGGCTTGGCCATCCCCGTCAGGGACCGCAGCGGCGCCACCGTCGCCGCCCTGAACGTCAGCCTCCCATCAGGGCAATTCACTCAGGAACAGGCACTGCAGAACTACATCGGCGAGCTGCGCATGGCGGCATCGCACCTGCGCGCAAGCGATCGCTAGCCGGCCGCCCTTCGCAGGTTCTCCACCTCCTGCCGCAGCATTGCGTTCTCCGCCTCCAGCTGCGCTACACGCCTCTGCAAGGCCTGCAGCTCGTCGTCCACCGCCGATCCCGCGTCGACCGACGGATCGCCTGCGGCAAGCCCCTCCTCCTGCGGCTTCCTGCGTCCCTCGCGCACCCGCTTCGCCGCCAGCTTCAGTTCGTCCTTGCCGGCCAGCACGGCGGCTTTCTGCTCCTCTTCCGGCAGGCTGGCCACTGCGGCAGCCGCGCTGATCGAGATGGCGCCGGACTTCACCGCCGCCACCAGTTCGGGCGCGGCCTGCTTCTGGATTTTCTCGATCAGCACCACCTGGCTGCTGCTGAGCCTGGCAGCCTTGGCGATGTCTTCGCGGCTGTCCAGCGGCTTGGTGTCGGGAACGGCATGCGCGGCCGTGTCCGCGGGCGCGGCCTGCACCACCGGCGCACCGTCTGCGTCCGGCGCCGGTGTGGCCTGCGCCCGCGTGCGCCGCTCGGCCATGATGGCGCGCTTGCGCAAGGCCAGCTCACCGCGCTGGAAATCCGAGATGCTGCGCCGACCCAGGTGCTGGTCGATCATCCACAGGTGGACGTCTTCGATCGACTTGAAGCGGGTGTTTTGCACCGTCTGGAACGGCAGCCCGTGCGTCTGGCAGATGCCGTAGCGGTTGTGCCCGTCCACCAGGATGTCGCCCCACAGCACCAGCGCGTCGCGGCAGCCTTCGGCCAGCAGGCTGCGCTCCAGCGCTTCGTGTTCGTCCTGCGTCAAGGGGTCGATATAGGCTTTGAGTTCCGCGTTGACGATGATGCTCATGGGTGGTGTGTACCAGCTTGCTTACAAGGGGCGCGAATTGTAGTGGCGTCCAGGACACCCCGGTCACACGCCCTGATGCAATCCTTATGGCGCCGGTGATACGCTGACGGGACCATGCCTTCAAGCACCGAAACTGAACGCTTCGAATGGAGCCCCTGGGCCGCCGTCGCCGGCCTCATCCTGGCCGCAACGCTCGGTGCGATGGTGCTGGACCGCGATGTCTCGCTGACGAGCCAGGCGATGCTGTACCTGCTGGCCGTGGTTGTCGCCGCATACAACCTGCGCCCCTTGCCATCGATCGCGTGCGCGGTCGCAGCCGTCACGGCCTTCAACTTCTTTTTCGTGCCGCCACGGCTGACCTTCGCGGTCGACAGCCGGGAGCATGTGATCGCACTGGCGGTCACCCTGGTCGTGGCGCTGGTCATCAGCCGGCTCACCGCCAAGCTGCGTACCGAGACCCGTTCGGCCCAGCTGCATGCGTCACGTGCGCACCAGTTGCAGACGCTGGCGGGCACGCTGGCAGCCACCACGTCCGCCGAGGCTGCCGTGGCCGTGGCCCGCAGGGCCCTCGACGTCGCATTCCCCGGCCGCGCCACGATGGTGACGCTCGGCAGCGAAGGTGCCGACGAGAGGGAAGCCGGCACACCCGACAACACCCACGACGGCCTGCGCGCCTGCATGCGGGAGGCCGCGACGCTGGGCCCCGGGACCGGCCGCTGGCCGGGCCTGAACGCCTGGTATATCCCTCTGGGGGATGCCAGCCAGATGCAGGGGGCGGTTTGCATCGAAGGCGTGCAGGCCGCGGACGTCGACGGCCTGGAGCATGCGCAAGCCCTTTGCGCCCTGGTGGCACAGGCGCTCCACCGTCTGAAGATGGCGACCCACATGCTGGCGGCAGAGGCCGAGGCCCAGCGCCAGCAGATGCAGGGCACGTTCCTGGCGGCCATCTCGCACGATCTGCGTTCGCCGCTGGCCAGCATCATGGGCGCCGCATCTGCGCTGCAAAGCCAGTCCGAAAAGCTCGAGCCGGCAGAGAAGGAGCGGCTGCTGGCCAGCATCTCCGGCGAGGCCCGCTATCTCTCCGACGTGACGGAAAACACCTTGCAATTCCTGCAACTGACCAATGCATCGGCACCGCAGCAGCGCACCTGGGAGTCGATGGAGGAGATCGCGGGTGCGGTGCTGGCCCGCATGCGGCTGCGCGACCCGGACCATCGCATCCGCGCCAGCGTGGCCAAGGACCTGCCATTGATACAGGCCGACGCGGTACTGATTGCACAGTTGCTGGTCAACCTGCTGGAGAACGCGCTGAAGTACAGCCAGGGAGCGATCGATCTGGTGATCCGCGCAACGCCCACCCAATTGCGCGCCAGCGTCAAGGACCGGGGCCCGAGCATCCCGGGCGCCCAGTACGACCAGATTTTCCAGCCCTATGCGAGGAACGATCGGTCTGGCCAGCGCGGTGCCGGTCTGGGCCTGGCCTTGTGCCGCGCGATCGCGCAATCGCACCATGGCTCCTTGACCGTCAAGGCCCGCCAGGCGGGCGGAAACAGCTTCACGTTCGCGATGCCACTGAGCCCGGAACAGCCCCGGATCGACATGGAGAGCGCCGCACCATGAACCGCCGGACCCCATCCCAGGCGTCTGACGCCGCCGTGCGTCGCACGAAGGACTGAATCGTGAACCTGCGCCTGCTGGTAGTCGAAGACGACCGCGAAATTCGCGCGATGATGCAATCGTCGTTGTCGGTGGAAGGTTTCGAGGTGCAGACCGCCGTGTCACTCAGCGAGGCGCGTGCAATGCTGCAGCACCGCACACCCGACGTGGTGGTGCTGGACCTGGGCCTTCCCGATGGCGATGGCCTGGCGCTGGTGGCGCTGATCCGCCAGCGGCATTCACTGCCGATTCTGATCGTCTCGGCGCGGCACCAGGAGGCCGAAAAGATTCGCCTGCTCGACGCCGGCGCCGACGACTACCTGACCAAGCCCTTTCATGTCGGCGAATTGCTGGCACGCATCCGCGTGGCGATGCGCCACCGGGGAACGGCTTTGGCGCCAGCGGTCACCGAACACCGGCTCGACGGACTGTCGATCGACCTGGCGCAGCGATCGGTGATGTTGCATGGCCGCGCGCTGCACCTGACGCCAACCGAGTTCAAGCTGTTGGCGCGGCTGGTGCGCAGTGCCGGGCGGGTCGTCACCCATCGGCAATTGCTGAGTGACGTCTGGGGACCGGAATTCACCGAGCACACGCACTATCTGCGCCTGTACATGGCGCAGCTGCGCGCCAAGATCGAGGCCGACCCGGCCGAGCCACGCCATCTGCTGACCGAGACCGGCGTGGGCTACCGGCTGGCGACCGCCTGACGCAATCCTTATGTGATCCTGACGCGACACCGCCGACAGTCGTGGCTTCTCATCATCGGAAGTCGCACATGCGCAAACTGGAGCAAGGGGAGAGCGCCACCGTCCTGACACTGGTGGCACTGGGGGTCGTGTACGGGGACATCGGCACCAGTCCGCTGTACACCATGAAGGAGATTTTCGGGCCGCAGACGGGCATCGCACTGACGCCCGACAACCTCGTGGGCGCCGTCTCTGCGATCTTCTGGGGCCTGATGGTGATCGTCACGCTGAAATACGTGCTGCTGATCCTGCGCGCAGACAACCGCGGCGAAGGCGGCATCATGGCCCTGACCGCGCTGGCGGCCCACGCGGTCGGCGCGAACGCCCGCCGCAGGCGAATGCTGTTGCTGCTCGGCCTGTTCGGTGCCGCGCTCTTTTATGGCGACAGTGTGATCACCCCGGCCATCTCCGTGCTCAGCGCCGTCGAAGGCCTGGAAGTGGCCACGCCGGCCTTCAAGCCGTATGTGCTGCCGATCTGCATCGGTGTGCTGATCGCGCTGTTCGCCATGCAGCGCTACGGAACAGGTCTGGTCGGCAGGCTGTTCGGCCCGGTCATCCTGCTCTGGTTCGCGGTGCTCACGGCCACCGGTGTGGCGCAGATCGTGCAGCACCCGGCAATCCTGGCGGCGCTCGATCCGCTCAACGCACTGGTCTTCCTCCAGGCACAGGGTTGGCATGTCCTTGTCGTCGTCGGGGCGATCGTGCTCGCTTTCACCGGGGTGGAAGCCCTGTATGCCGACATGGGCCACTTCGGCCGGCGCCCGATCCAGTTTGCGTGGATGGGGCTGGTGCTTCCATCCCTGTCGATCCATTACATGGGACAGGGATCGCTGCTGATGCGTCAGCCTGAAGCGCTGGAGAACCCGTTCTACCGGATGTTCCCCGACTTCTGGCTGCTGCCCGCGGTGGCACTGGCCACGACAGCCACCGTCATCGCTTCGCAAGCGGTGATCTCCGGCGCGTTCTCCATGACCAAGCAGGCCATCCAGCTGGGCTTCCTGCCGCGCATGCAGGTGCGTTATACATCGGTGAAGGAGGCAGGCCAGATCTACATGCCGGGCGTCAACGGCCTTCTGCTTTGCGCCGTGCTGCTGGCGGTCGTGGGTTTCGGCAGTTCATCCGCCATGGCCTCGGCCTACGGCATTGCGGTGACCGGCACCATGCTCATCACGACGCTGCTGACCTTCTTCGTCGTGCGCCACGCCTGGAAGTACCCACTGCCGCTGGTACTGGCCGCAACCGGCGCTTTCCTGGCCCTGGACCTGCTGCTGCTCGTCTCGTGCGCGATCAAGTTCTTCGACGGCGGCTGGTTCCCGCTGCTGCTGGGCCTGGTACTGTTCGGCAGCATGTCCACCTGGCGCCGTGGACGCGAGCAGCTTTTCGAGGGCATCAACCGGGAAGACCCGGAACTGCTGCCGTTCGTCACCGCCCTGGCGCGTCAGGACATGCACCGGGTCTCGCGTACCGCGGTGTACGCGGTAGCAAGCCCCGCCACCGTGCCACAGGCCCTGTTGCACAACCTCAAGCACAACCAGGTGCTGCACGAGCGCAATCTGATCCTCACGGTGGTGTTCCACGAGCTGCCTTGGATACCGTTCTCGGATCGGGTCCAGGTCGAGGCGATCGCGCCCGGATTCTGGACGGTCACGGTGAACTACGGCTTCAAGAACGCGCCCGACATCCCTCAGGCCCTGGAACTTTGCAAGGCGCATGGCCTGCCCATCGATCTGTTCGAGACATCCTATTTCCTGAGCCGCGAGATCGTCGTTCCGAGTCGCAAGGCCGGCATGGCCCGCTGGCGCGAAGCGCTGTTCGCATTGATGTCGCGCAATGCCGGAAGCGTGGCCGCGTACTTCCGCCTGCCCAACAACTGCGTGGTCGAACTGGGAACCCGCGTTCAGCTCTGAATGGAAGCCGTCCTCGCGCCAACGCCCTCGCGCGGCAGGTAGCGCGGTCGCAAGCGGTGCGCACCGCCAAGGGCCCGCCGGTCCTGCGCACACGCGACTTCCCTGCGAGCGTCGCAAGGTCGCGGCTGCACCAGAGGCAGGATCCACCGCAAGCTGGCATCATCGCGACATGCACGCATTGCCCCCCGCACGCCCCGGGTGCCCCGG
>Ga0116169_1003318_pt1 | contig 10831 bp, 7 predicted proteins | sample AD_UKC130_MetaG_FD_89796 | JGI IMG/M metagenome (GOLD analysis project Ga0116169, IMG submission 89796) | Active sludge microbial communities of municipal wastewater-treating anaerobic digesters from Canada - AD_UKC130_MetaG | ecosystem: Engineered > Bioreactor > Anaerobic > Digestate | place... | reverse complement strand
CGATATCGACGGCATATTTTTGTCCCAATTCACCAATGGTCGTTTCTATCCCGCCGGTTGTATATTTTCCGCCCATCCAGCTTGTTTTTCCATTTTTGCCGATTTTTACGATGCCGTATTTTGTTCGGTATTCGGGGATGTCGGTTTTCGTCTTGATCCAAAGCGTGGCTTTGTCGTGCAGGGGTACGGGCGAAAAATTGACCTGATGGATATCGGAAAGATAGTTGGCAGACGGTGTGGATGAGTGGCCAAAGCAACAATTGTCGTAGAGATTGCCGGAGGGGATGTGTAGCCAAAAATCGGCAGCGACGAAGGCGTTGTTTGTGTTCCATGTCATAAAACGGTCGCATTTTTCCGGAGGGGGAATGGGTTGTCGGATCCCGTTGACGACGAAAGGATAAACGAGGGTGTTGCCGTGATAGTCTTCGAGCTCGTAGCGCAGACGGTAAGCGCGTTCTTCGTCGATGTCGATGAAACCGTTGTTGACGGTTTCGTAAAAGGGGAGGGTATTTCCAGGTTCGACAAACGACTTCATGTAATAGGAATTTCGGTTGCGGACTTCTTCGAAATCGACGAAGGAATTCAGCATGCGGGTTTTGGAAAAGGAGAAACGGTTGATGGTGCTGCGGAAAACAAGCTGTTCGTCGACAAACAGCCGTACGTGTTTGATACCGTAAATGTTGTTTTGTCCGTTCATGCGGTCGTATGCTTTGACTCCGACGCCGATGCGTCCCCATGCGGAAATTGTGTTGCCCGGAGGGAGGGGGGTGCCGGCTTTGTTTTTGGTTATCGTCAAGCGCAGGGGTGTGTTGCTGCCGTTGATTGCGCCTTTGCCTTTGACCGGGTAGAAGGCGATGCCGCGGATGTCGGGCTTTTGGGTGTCGACAACGGCGTTGCCGAAGAAATCCAGCACGTCCAGCGGATCTTGCGTGCGGGTGTCGCGCACCTCGAAATGCAGGTGCGGGCCGCCCGATGAGCCGGTGTTGCCGCTCAGCGCAATCTGTTCACCTTTTTTTACGGAAAGTTCATCGGGAGCGGGGAATAGATCGATGCGGAAACGTTCGAGTTCGTATTGTTTTTGTTCGGCGTACTCGGCTATGTTGGGCGAAAAGGCGTTTAAATGTCCGTAGACGGTAGTATGACCATCGGGGTGATTGATGTACAACGCATGCCCGAAACCTCCGGGAGAGACACTGATGCGCGAAATATAACCATCGGCAACCGCATAAACCGGTTGATTGACGCTGCCGTTGGTTTTGATGTCGATACCCGAATGAAAATGGCTGTCTCTGAGTTCCCCGAAATTGGCACTCAGTCGGAGATCGATTTTTAGCGGAGGTGTGTAGTTTTGTGCATACGATACGGAGGCAGGGTCTTGCGCATAAGTCAGAGAGGAATAGTCTTGCGCATCGGATGAAAAGATTAGGAATTTGCAAAAGAAAAAGAAAATGAAAAAGAAAAAAGGGCTCCGTTTTTTCATGACTCGGTCTCCTTCTTTTCTTCGAAAAAGGGTATTAATGTATGTTCGACGATGTCTTTGGCTACTTCATTTTTCGGTTTTAATTCGAATGCCTTTTTCTCTCCGTTGCGTGAGAGGATGGTGATTTTGTTGGTATCGTAACCAAAGCCCGCCCCTTTGTCTTTTAGCGAGTTCAGTATGATGTAATCCATGTTTTTCTTTTCTATTTTTTTTCGTGCGTTTTCTTCTTCTTCGGTAGTTTCCAGCGCAAAACCGATGAGCAGTTGGCCGGGTTTTTTCATTTTGCCCAGCGTGGCCGCGATGTCGGGATTGGGTATGAGCGTAATCGAGATGTTTTTGTCTTTGGTACGTTTCATTTTTTCGTCGGCCGTATGTTCAGGTCGATAATCGGCTACCGCTGCCGACAAGATGGCGGCATCCATCCGTGGGAAGGCGGTTATGGCTGCTTCGTACATTTCGTTGGCCGATGTTACTTTTATGAGGCGGATGCCGGGATGGGCAACCGACAAGGCCGTGGGTCCCGAGATGAGGGTAACCTCGGCGCCGCGGGCAGCACATGCTTCGGCAAGGGCGTAGCCCATTTTTCCGGTAGAAAAATTGCCGATGAAGCGGACGGGGTCAATGCGTTCGTAGGTAGGACCCGCGGTTATGAGGATTTTTTTTCCGCTTAACGTATTCCGGTGCAAAAAGAAATTTTCGAGGATGGCGACAATGTTTTCGGGTTCTTCCATGCGCCCTTTGCCTTCGAGATGACTGGCAAGTTCGCCTTCGGCAGGTTCGATGATGTATGTGCCATCGGCTTTCAGCTGCTCGAGGTTGCGTTGCGTGACGGGATGCCGATACATATCGAGATCCATTGCGGGTGCTACAAAAACGGGGGCTTTCATCGAAAGGTAGGTAGTGACCAGCATGTTGTCGGCAATGCCGTTGGCCATTTTTCCGATGGTTGAGGCCGTGGCGGGAGCCACCAGCATGGCATCGGCCCAAAGACCGAGGTCGACGTGACTGTGCCACGTGCCGTCTGCCGATGCAAAAAATTCGCTGATCACCGGTTTTCCGGATAATGCGGAAAGGGTGACGGGTGTGATGAATTCTTTTCCTGCCGGAGTGATCACAATGTGTACTTCGGCTCTTTTTTTTATGAGTAGGCGCGTGAGAACGGCTGCCTTGTAGGCGGCAATACTGCCGGTTATTCCCAAAACGAGGTGTTTACCGTGTAGCGACATAGCAATTTTTTTGATTTGTGTTACAAATATAAAAGAAATTTCGTGAGATTGCTCTATCCGAATGCGAAGAATGTTTTTTCGATGATTCACCAGTATTTATAATTATAAAAAACATTAAATCATAGAAAGTATATAGTACTTTGTATTGCATAATACTTTGTTTTGTGTATTTTTGCATCGTAAAGGGTAATGAATAACAAAAATGAATATAGAGAACACACAAAGTCAGATGCGGAAAGGAGTGCTGGAGTACTGTGTTTTGTCGATTATCAAACGAGGCGAGGCGTATCCGGGGGATATTATCGATGAAATGAAAAATGCCGGACTTCAGTTGTTGGAAGGCACGTTGTATCCTTTATTGAATCGTTTAAAAAATGCGGGTATTCTTACGTATCGTTGGGTTGAAAGCAGTTCGGGACCGCCTCGCAAATATTTTAGTCTCACAAAGAAAGGCGAAAAATTTTATGATTTGCTCGAAGCCACATGGAACGAACTTGCAAAAGGGGTGGAGGCGGTGACTCAAGGAGTAGGAAAAGAAGAAGAAAAAGAAAAATAAACCTCATAATTAAATAAATTCAGCAATAAATACTGCCACAGCAATGAAAAAAGTGATCAGCATTAATTTTCAGGGTCAGGTGATAGCCATTGAGGAAACAGCCTTTGAAATATTGACTCAATACGTAGAAAGCCTGAAAAGTTATTTTTCGCATGAAGAGGGTGGAGACGAAATCGTAAACGATATCGAAAACCGCATAGCCGAGCTTTTTGGGAATCGCTTGAAACACGGCATCAATTGTATAACCGATGAAGATGTAGAAGCGATTATCGCCGGTATCGGCAAGCCTGAAGATTTTGATACCGAATATGAAGAAACAGCTCATCCCGGTACCGGAGATAAAAATGCGCAACAACCCCATTTTTCATCCGAATTGCCGAAAAATCAACCTGAGGAAGAAAAACAGTCGCGTTCGTTGCGTCGCGACACAAACAATAAAATGATTGCAGGTGTATGCAGTGGTTTGGCCAACTATTTTAAAATTGACCCCGCATGGATGCGGCTGATTTTTGTATTGTTTTTCAGCGTCTTGTTCTGGGTATATATTGTTTTATGGATTGTATTGAAAGCCGAACCATTGGATTGGAGCGGGATCAAGCGTCTTTATAGAAATCCCGGCGACCGGGTTTTGGGAGGTGTTTGCGGTGGATTGGCAGCATATTTTAAAATTGATTCGTGGATTCCGCGGTTGATTTTTCTTATTCCTTTATTACTGAATTTTATGGCCATATCTTCCTTTCCTTTTTTTATTTGGGATAAATTTTTTCCTATTCCGCATGCCGATTGGAACATAAAAATAGACGGGGGAATACTTCTCGTTTATATTATTCTTTGGATTATTACACCTCAAGCGAAGACAGTTAAGCAGAAACTCGAAATGATGGGTGAGGAAGAATATATCAAATCCATTCGTGAAACCGTCAGTGATAATGTTGCGAGCGTTAAAAATAAGGCAGAAAATAAGGCAGAGAATAAGGCAGAAAATAAGATCGGGAATAAAACGGAGAACCCTCAGAATGTTGATTTTTCGGAATCCGCGGTGAATTCATCCGGAAGATCGGGATGTGTGAATACGTTAATTCTTTTGATTAAAATTGTTTTTTTTGCTGCTGCGGGTTTTTTTGTTCTTATTTTGGCAGCAGTGGCTGTAGGACTCCTGTTTGCCGGCTTCGAACTTATGCCGTTGAAATCGCTGTTTATCGATTCCGGATATGAAAACACATTGTTGTGGCTTTCGCTCATTCTTGTGTTGGTAATTCCCATTGTGGCCATCATAACGTGGATTGCGAGACGCATGATGAAAGCCAAATTTAGACCGTTGATAGGAGTGTTTGCACTGATTTTATGGATTTTGGGGATTGTGATGGCAGGAGCATTGGCTATGAGAGTTGGAGAAAAATTCAATGTAACCGGTTTTAACGAAAGTGCGATTGAACTTTCCCCCTTTAACGGCGATAAATTATATGTAGAAATGATGAAATATCCCAACGATTATAATACGTTCAAAATAGGTTGGGGAATTGATGACAAAATTTTTCGGCTTCCCTATTATACCGAAAATGAGGATTCTCTTTTATTTTCCAATATCAGTTTGAAAGTGATTGAAAGTCGTGATTCTTTATTCCGTTTGCATATGGTTGCGGCTTGTTCAGGGGAGAGTATGAAATTGGCAAAAGCCAAACTCACCGATTTTTCATATCCTTTTGTTCAGCGGGATTCGTTATTGCTATTACCCGAATTTTTTTCTGTACCCATCGAACAAGGCTATAGAAATCAGCAACTGTCGATTGAGATTGCTATGCCAACAGGCAAAACGGTTGAAATCGACAAATCGTTCAATGCCTACTTAAAAGATGTTCCTCTATATTGATTTTTATAGACGCTACTTTTAAATTCATTGTGTTTGGGGGCGGCCGGGAATTTCCGGCTGCACTTTTTATTTCTTTTCTTCGTTCGTTTGAATTTTTTTGTAGCTTTGTGGACATAAAATCAGAACATGGGGAGAAGGCTCGAAAAATTACTCGATTGGTTTGATCTTCGATCCGAACTCGAGGATTATGATTCCGTTCATCGGAATATAACACAAGGGATAGTTTTCAGGGGTACTAATCTTTGGATACTTATCTTTGCCATTATGGTATGTTCTGTTGGATTGAACATGAATTCCACTGCGGTGATTATAGGTGCCATGTTGATTTCGCCGTTGATGGGGCCGATTAACGGGATGGGCTATAGTTTGGCAACGTACGATTTTCCTTTATTTGAGCGATCGCTCAAGAATCTTGCTTTTGCCGTGGGGGTGAGCTTGCTTACTTCGGCGTTTTATTTTGTCCTTTCGCCTTTGAATGAAGCACATTCGGAATTGTTGGCACGAACAAGTCCTTCCATTTATGACGTGATTATTGCTTTTTTTGGCGGCTTGGCAGGGATTGTGGCTGTGAGCAGTAAGGTCAAGGGTAATGTGATACCGGGTGTGGCTATAGCAACCGCACTGATGCCGCCTATTTGTACGGCAGGATATGGCTTGGCTACCTTTCAATGGAATTTCTTTTTTGGAGCGTTATATTTGTTTGCCATTAATATGGTTTTTATTGCTTTTGCCGCTTTGATGGTATGTCGTTTTTTGAAATTCCCTATCCGCTCCATTGTTGATCCCGAGAAAAAGAGTAAAGTGACCCATGGCATTACCGCGATTATTTTGGTAACTTTTGTTCCGAGCATTTTTTTTGGTTACAGGTTGGTCAAAAAAGAGGAGTTTTCGCGAAATTCACGTGCTTTTATAGATGAGGTCTCACTGCTCGAAGGAAATTATCTGCAAGGAAATCGGGTGAATCCTTCCACCGGTAGAGTGGAGTTGTTTTATTCGGGATACGGTTTGTCGGATTCTTTAATGACGCTGATAAAAGAACGGGCATTGGCGTATCGGCTGGATACGTCTAAAATAACCATCCGTCAAGGCTTTGAAGTATCGCTTATTCAGGAAGAAACGCGTAAATATCAAACAGAAACCGAAGTATTGAATAATAAGATTACGGCGCTTGCTTTTGCATTGAGGCAGCGTGAAAATCAGATCGACAGTATTCTAAATATTCCCATGACAGGCGAAAGGATTCTGAAAGAAATAAAACCATTGTATCCTCAAATTCAAGGTTGTGCGTATGCTGAAACCCATTCGTTTACTTTTGAGAAAGATTCCCTGACGCAGTCGCCAAAAGTACCCCTTGTTGTTTTTAAAGCTCCACGTAATTCGTTGCGCATCAGCGATAAACGAAAAATAGAAGAGTGGCTCCGAAGCAGACTGAACAACGAAAATGTGAAAGTTCTTTTTGAAGAGGTGACTAAATAACCGGTTTGTTTTCAGAAGGTGAGCAGCATTCTAACGCCTATTTCCCTGAAGTTTTGTTTATGGAAAGAGCCGAAAACGGCTGCATTGAAAAACCGATTTCCGATACCGTATCCGGCTTCGGTGTACGAAATGATTTGCGGTGTATACAATTGACTGAGATATAATCGTTCGGAGAGAACGCCATGAGATAGAGGAGATACATTTTTTAGAATAAGGAAAGGGGTTTCGAACATGAAATGTGCTTGAAAATACGAGTCGGAAGCATTGTACAGTTCGCGATTCAGGAGGTTGAACGTGCCTCCGAGGCCGACGTCCCAATTTTGAGGGAAGTTGTTTTTGGCAAAGTATACGAAATCGGCAAAATATTCCGTTTTTTGGTCGGTAAATATTCCGCCACCTACATGATATTGGAACGATTTCATGAGTCCCAACGGTATATTTTGGCTGATGTCGATTTCGAGACGGTTGTATTCGGATGAGCCGCCCAAGATGTTTTTTATGCTTCGGGCAAACTCGATTTTAAAGGTGGGGTAGTCGGAGCGAACGGGGATCTTTTGCGGGCCATTGAAACGATAATATTGTTGCGGTGTCCATGAAAGTCGTATAAAAGGCGAAAAGTCGTATTGCTTCCCGAACATTTCATCTACGCCATTGTTTTCGGTGTTCGACGTTTTTACTGCTGTCGTGTTCCCATTTCCTTTACGGATGTGGTATTCGATACCGCCTCCCAACATTAATCCGTTGGTGAGTTCCATTTCGTTGAAAAGCTGCAGGTAATAATCTTTGTAATAATCGACCGATATATCGCTGATTTTTAGTCCTTTGTCGAGAAGGCTGTCTTGCACTTGTTTCACAAATCGCGAACTGTATGTGCGATTTCCGCTTCCTACGGAAAACGAAAGGTTGCCGATGCGGGCAGGATTGTAGTTCCATCGGGCCGAAAGGTCGGCAATAAATTCTTTTCTTTTGAATACATAGCCGGCAAAAGCGTCGAAATACACATCTTTGTCGTCTTTCAAATCGACTTTCATAAATAATTTTTGTCGGTAAGTCAATCCGTCCAGCGAAGTATAACCGAGGGAGGAGGGGTTTAATGGTCCGCTATAGCGAATTTGAGTCGATTTGTACCGATATTGGGAATCCTCGGTCATCAGTTTGGCAATTTGCTGTGCTTTTTGGTAGTTTAAAAGCGAGTCGCCATTTTGTTGTTTTTTATAATTTTCGATGGTTTCCATTTCTTTCGCTTGAAGAGGAATGGGGCGGATTTTTTCCCAAAAAACGGAATCGTTGTGTATCGTAGGGGGGGATTCGTTTGTTTCGTAAAGGGATGTGATATCCAGATTTTTTTCTTTCAGTGTATGGTCGTTTAGAACAATATCGGTATAGTCGATTTGAGCCAAACAGCGATTTGTCACGACGTTTCCCAAATAGGATGTGGTTTTGTAAATGGTGAAGTTTACGGGCAGATAAGCGGTCAGGGGGTCGTTTCCCATCGTAATTTCAAACTGAAAATCGTTCATCAACTCTATCCATTCGGCCGTAAAGCGGATTGCACGCCATGTTCCTTCTTCGATGACGACAATCCCTTTTAGAAGTTTGGAGCAGGTGTAAATGGGCGTGAATTCGACGGTATAATAGGTTTTGTCCTCGCTTTGATCGTAGTATGTCTGTTTGATGCGATACGTGTAGTATTTTGACGCTGCATTACGCAAAGGCAGGAGAAAACTCTCATCATAAGTGGTTTCGGCATAGATGTTTATGTTGAGTATATTGAAGGGGATCATTTCGATGTCTTTTTTCTTGGTGAGGCTTCCCGTCACGTATTGAATGTAGTGGGTGTAGTTGTAGGGATACGTGTAATGTAGCCGACTTATGGTTTCGATGATTGCTTCGTCGGATTCGGGATCGTGAAGAACAAAACGAGGAACGAAACGGGTGAATTTATACAGGAAGTTTTTTTTAATCGTTTCGACATAGGTGCGCATATATACTTCGGCTTCGTAAGTTTGTACCCATTCATTGTATTTTTCGGCAGCACTTCTAACCTTTTTCATGAGGGTATCCACGGGAATCAGGTTTTGGGCAAAGGTACACGACGAAGCAAAAATCAACAATGCCAATATGATAATGCGTTTAATTTGCATACTGAATAACAAATTTATGCATTATTCGGTGAATAATACCTCCAAAGCTAAAATAAAATTACGTGAAAATTGGGTTTGGTATGTTAAATATATCGAAATTCAATGCTTTTACGGTTAACAAAAAAATTATATCTCCGTTTTTGTAATGAACTTGTAAAATATTTTGTATTTTCGTGTTATATAACATTGTTCTAAAACAGGTATGTCGGCAAAGAAGGAAAAAGTGGTGGATTTGTCGTCTTCATTATCCGATATCTGGAAAGTATTATCGGACGATGAGCGTGAATTGCTTCGCAAGAATGCCCGAATAGCGAATTTCAAGAAAAATGAATTGATCTATTGTGAGAATGAAATTCCCAAGGATTTGATGTGTCTGTTTAAAGGGAAAGTAAAAATTTTTAGAACTGGAGTGGGGGGACGCAATCAGATTATTCGGATGATTCGTCCCATTCAGTATTTTGGATATCGCGCATATTTTGCGCGTGAGCCCTATGTTACTGCTGCTGCGGCGTTTGAATCCTCCACCGTATGTATGGTTCCAATGAGAATCATTGAAGATTTGTTGTTGGAAAACAGTCATCTGGCCATGCTTTTTATCCAAATGCTTTCCATTGATCTCGGTATTGCCGATCGGCGGGTTGTGAATCTCACTCAAAAACATATTCGGGGCCGTCTTGCCGAATCGCTTCTTTTTTTGAAAGAGAGTTACGGGCTGGAAGAGGATGGTGCTACCATCAATATTTATTTGGCGCGCGAAGATTTGGCAAACTTATCGAACATGACCACTTCGAATGCCATACGTACACTTTCCAATTTTGCAGATGAACGTATTATTGCTGTCGATGGAAGGAAAATCAAGATTATCGATGAGGAAAGGCTTCGTAAAATCAGTCGGTTGGGTTGAAGAAAAAAAATTATCGTTGCAGGGAATCGAATGATGGAAAAGGATTTAAAATCCTAAAATAGAATAAAATTGTGTGACGGATGAGCTTATCTTTAAAAGTTTCCGTAAATTTGCGTTTCTAAAATGGTTTTTTGATGAAAAGAAGGCTTCGTACCATTTCTGTCGTATTGTTCATTCTACTTGTTTGTTCGTGCGGCGAGTATAACAAAATATTAAAAAGTACCGATCTGGAATTGAAATATACCTATGCCAAAAAATATTTTGAAGCAGGTAAATACGATCGGTCAATCACGTTGCTTGAAGAATTGGTTCCTTATTTTAAAGGAACTGCCCGCGCCGAAGAGTCGCTTTACCTTTTGGCGCAAAGCTATTACAATTCAAAGGATTATGTAATGGCAACCGAGGTGTTTTCTACCTATTACAATACTTTTCCGAAAGGAGAGTATGCCGAACCCGCACTTTTTTATGCCGCTTACGGCATGTATCTCGATTCGCCCGATCCGCGACTCGATCAAACGAAAACCTATAAGGCAATCTCCGAATTTCAACGTTACCTCGAAAAGTATCCTCAGAGTGAAAGAGCGCAACAAGCAAAAGAATATTTGTTTGAGTTGCAAGAAAAACTGGCATTCAAAGAGTTGTTGGCTGCCGAATTATACCTGAAATTGGGGAGTTACATGGGGAACAACTACGAGGCAGCGGTAATTACTGCACGCGAAGGATTAAAAAATTATCCTTTTTCGAAATATGCAGAGGATTTTCAGATAACCATCTTGCGCTCGTATTTCGAATATGCCGAACGAAGCACGCGTGCAGCTCAGCCCGAGCGATACCGTAAGGTGATAGATGAATATTTCAATTATAAAAATTCTTTCCCGGACGGGAAATATATGAAAGAGGCCGATGAATATTATCGAGAAGCGCAGAAGAAAATCGAAGCATTGCCGGAATAATATTTTTGGAATAATAATAATAATAATAATAATCGAATCAATAAACAGTAAAAAATGGATTACAAAAAAATAACTGCAAGTACGAATACAGAAACCCGCGACATATGGGAGTTGTCGAAACCAACGGGCAATATTTATGAAATGGTGGTGATTATCAGTAAACGGGCAAACCAGATAGCGGCAGAAATGAAACGCGATTTGGATGATAAATTAGAGGAATTT
>Ga0116169_1003317_pt1 | contig 10831 bp, 3 predicted proteins | sample AD_UKC130_MetaG_FD_89796 | JGI IMG/M metagenome (GOLD analysis project Ga0116169, IMG submission 89796) | Active sludge microbial communities of municipal wastewater-treating anaerobic digesters from Canada - AD_UKC130_MetaG | ecosystem: Engineered > Bioreactor > Anaerobic > Digestate | place... | reverse complement strand
TTGTCAGCTACCCGGAAGGATTACGCAATGATTAGGTTTATGGAGGTGTTGGATTAATGGACAAGGAGTCTTTGCGAGAGGAAATAAAAAAACTCGATGAGCGAATTATGATTTTAACAAGCCAGATTGACAATGGTGAGAGAAACATAACTGGCTTGATAGTTCAGCAGACGAGGCGCATGGATAGACGGGATATGCTTGAGGCTCAAAAGGCTGAGTTGGAAGCAGAGTTGCTAAGGCTAGAGGAAGAAGAAGCCGGGGTTTAATCCCCCGGCTGTTCTTCTACTACAGGCAGCTTGATTATCGCCTGTTTGGTGTTTTCGTCCCAGTCTACTTCTGCGCCTAATGCCTCAGCTACCCAACGGGCGGGGAGCATCGTGCGTCCGTCTTTTATTTCGGGCGCAACATCCATCTGAACAGGTGCTTGATTGACGGTCATTATATTACTGCCGATGGTTAGAGCAAGGGCGTTAAGAAGGTGAATGTATGAAGGGATTCTGGAACGATAAAAAAGGAGGTGTTTAACATGGCAATTAATACTTATGGTTACAAACCAGGACAAACCTTAACTCCTGAACAAGCATTAGAAGTATTGGGCAAACAATGGAACGCTACTACAGATCCTGTGATTCGTCAAGTCCTCCACCAACAAGCAAATGCTATAAGAGAATCATTGGGCCTTAGACCGGGCATAGATTATGACCCCGTAACTGGGGCCAGGTTAACTAGTGGTGGAGGCAGTACGACTCCCCAGAAACCGCAACAAAGTACGCCTACTGCTCAGTATTCTACGCCTACTGCTCAGTATTCTACTCCAACCACTCAGACAAGTTCTCCGGAACAAGCAATATCTAAAATCTATAGCATGATGCCCAAAACTAGTTACGCAGATGAACTCAGAAACCTATATAGCCAAATGCCCAAATACACTCCAAAGAGTACAGATGAAATTATTGCAGAGGCCACCAAGTTGGCTGACTTGCAAATTAACCCGCTTATTGAAGCAATAAACCGCCGTATCCGCGAGGCAGAAACCACAGCTTCCGCTCAGCGGAAAGGCATTGAGGCCGCATATGCAAACGTAGGTACAGAGGCTCAGAGGTTGCTTAGTGAGGCAGAAAAAAGAGCGTTAGAGAGTGCTATTGCCCGTGGCGGTGGCAGATCAGGTGCCGTTGAATACACGACTCAAAAACTATCGGAACCCATCATGAGCCAGGTAGCACAGAGCGATGCTGAAAAGGCGGCCAAACTATCAGCCATAGAGGAAGCCCTTGGCACCTACAAAACCAATGCTATGGATGAATTGACAAGTTTGCAGGAGAGAAGAGGTGCCCTGATTGATACCTACCGTGAAACATTGCGGAGACAGGAAGAGGCATTAGCGCAGGGCAATTTTGCACAAGCCTCACAGTTAGCTAATCAATTAGCAGAAATTGAAAGACAGACACAGAATCTTACCAATGAAATGATGATCAATCTACTGCCTTACTTCCAAACTACGGCGGCAGAACAGGCTAGGATAAATCTTGACTGGACCGATCTGATGGGAGAAGTCCCAGGAGATGTTGCTGGACGATCCACATCCCCGATTACCTCCGCTTTTGATTCAATGATAAATCTAAGGGATATAAGCGGGCTGGACGTGGATTACAAGCAAACCGGGCCGCAGACTGTTGGCGGCAAAACCTATTACGGCAATGTAATTATAAACGGCAAAGAGTATACTCCCCAGCAGTTGATCGCTATGGGAGCAGTATTCGATTTCAATACTAACAGGTGGAAAATACCACGGAGCTTAATTAGCAAACTGGTGGCTTAATGAAGGTGGTGTTTGAACGTGGCTAACGAAATTCAAAAGAAAGATATTCCAGTTGATATTGTGCCCGATGAAACAGTCCGGGCATTAAAGGCGGCGCAATTGGTTGCTGATGCCATCAGCCAGTATCGTGCTGGTACAGTTGCTTATCCCTTTGAAGCAGGCACCAAGACCCTGCGGGCAAAAAGCCTGGATGAGGAAAAGCGGCAATTCGACACAAAGATGGCAGAGGAGAAAAGGCAGTTTGATTCAACTATGGCTTTAAGAAGGCAACAAGCCGCGTCGAGTGGTAGCGGTGGTGGGGGAGGAAGAGTTCCCGGCACTCTTTCAGAAAGACAATCAGCAGCTACAGCCGAGTTATACGGGATATTAAACAACATATACAACCGCAATTACCAGTACGGGAAAGCGGGGTTAAAACCAGGAGAAAAGAACTACAAAGCAGGCCAATATCCCCTTTACTACACCCTTAATGACGTGTTGAAAAATCCTAAATTAATTGAGGCTTCGATAGCGGCTAATGCTGATGTCAAGAGTGCTATTGACTCACTAATCCGTTCCAAGGCAGGTATTTCTCCTGACAAGTATTTCGCTACTCCAAAGGGTAAAGAATTGGCCGACCTTTATTATTCGATGTTCCCCAAGGCCAAAACCAGCGATGTATCAGACGAAGAATTAATAGCTGCACTTCAAAGTGGTAACACTTATGACCTGGTGAAGATACTTGCCGGTAACCAGTAACAGAAGTCTTGAAGGAGGGTAACTCCTAATGGCATACACAAACCCACTAGATGAATTAAAAAGATTGCGTATGCAAACTGAACAGGAATATTTGCGGGCGCGGGAATTTGCTACAAGCAGAGCCAAGGAGATCAAGACGAGTCCTCCTGATATTGGCGCACTTCGCAGACGGGAAAGCGAAGCGGGAGACTATTCGAGGCAGAAAGACCCGATTGTTGAAGCGTTCCAGCAACCCAAGAAGGAAAGAAGCCCGATACTTGACGCCTTATCTACCGGCTCACGCAATTTTTCATATATAACCGACCGTCTTATAAGCGGGGCGACATTCGGCTTATCCGATGTTGTTGATAAGGCATCTGAAAAGGCCATTGAAAAGGCCATAAGCAAAATAACCGGCAAGGATATTGATATAAGCCGTGGATACCAACCATCTGAAACAGTAAAAGCCGTTGGAGACGTTGCAGGTATCGCCGGGGGATTCCTTACTGGCGGGATGTTATTGAAGGGAATAAAGATCGTTGCTGCTCCTGTGCTGTCCAAAGTGGCTACATCAATAACTCAGTTTGTTAAAGGCGTTCATCCTGTGGTTAAAGCTGGAGCAGGAATCGGCGCGGGTGCAACCGCTGTTGAAACTGCCCGGGGCGCAATCGATCCCGAATATGCAGATCGGCGAGACACATTCCCCTCCCAGTTTGGTGCTGGCCTGCGCGTTGGAACTGGTCAGTTGTTGGAAACTGCCGGGGCCGTAGCCAAATGGAAGGAGCAGGACAAGCTGGCAAAAACCTTGACCAGCAAAGGTGAAGCTATTAGAGAAGGCTTTGACGAAGCTGAGCCAGTTGAATTTTCATGGAGGGCTTGGTTTGACCCGGATTTCTATGCGGTCAATGTTGCCCGGACTGTTCCTATGACGGCAGCCTTAATCCCCGCTATGTTTGCTGGTTGGAAGATAGGCGGCGGTGCTGGTGCTAGATTAGGGCTTGGACCCTTCGCACGTACCGTTGCAGCCTCCTTGGGAGGTGCTACTCTCTCGCGGCCTTTAGAGAGTGCACTTGAGGCCGGGGATACCTACGACCGACTATACCAGCAGGAGATTGCCAAGGGGAAATCTGAGGAAGAAGCCCACAACATAGCTGATAGGGCTGCACAGGAAGTCTTTAATAAAAACCTGGCCTTGGTCGGCATGGATGCTGCTCAGTTAGCCGTTGCATTTGCTCCTTATACGCGCATGGGTGGACGTATCGGTTCGATGCTTGCCAACCGCATAGGCCAAGCGGGGATTGCAGCAGGTAAACTTGCTTTTGAGGCTGGATCTGAAGCCGGTGAAGAAGCACTCCAGTATGCTTTTCAGCAGCAGGCTATGGGTGAGGAAATCGACTGGAGCAGTCCCGAAGCCAAGGAAGCTATGGCAATTGGTGGACTGTTCGGTTTCGTTTTGGGCGGTGCCGGTGTTGTTAACGATGCTGTCAAGGCGCGTATGGCGGCAAATCTTCCACCAGAGCAAAAGACCATACTGTCACAGAGCATTGAAAACAAGCTGGAACAGGGCATGACGGAAGAAGAAGCGGTTGAGCGGGCATTTGATGAATTTGCCGAGACTCCCGAAGGCAAGGAAGCTATCAGGAAAATAACTGCCGAGATAGCCAATGAAATAGAGGAGGAAGTCTGGAAACAGGTCGAGGCGTTGGAATTCTTTGAAATGGAAAGTGCAGTTGAGGATAAATCACCTACTGCCGAAGAAGAAATACAACCCGTATCGGTTGAAGAACCTACCGCTATTGAATCCCAGGAGCAGGTTGAGATCCCCGAACCCGTTACTTTAGAGGAACAAGTGCAACCGATGGCAACCGAGGAACAGGTATTGCCAGTGGTTGAAACTGAAACCGTGGCCGTACCAACACCAGAGGTAGCGGCGGACATAGCAGAACCGGCAAGTCAGCCTGAAGCTGTCGCAGAAACTGTAAGTATGCCCGTTGAGGAAAAAGCGGTAGTTGAGCCTGCCGTAGAGCCTGTAGAGGAGCCTGTCACTGAACCTTCTGCTCCAGCAACCGAGGCTGTTCCGGTAAAAAAAGACCGTAGTAAGATAACTGCTATCCATCTTCGCAAGCAGGCCCAGGCTATGCAGAAAACCATTGACGCCAAGCGCAACCCGGCTATTGCCAAACAACGACCTACTGCCAGACGTGCTAATATAGCTGCAAGTATGGCAAATGAAGCGGATACATTGGAGGATATTCAAACAAAAGTAAACATTGTGGCGCAGGCTATTGAGGACGGAACTATCCCGGAAAGTTTAGCGGGTATTACCAAGAAAACACAAGTTGAGACTTTGCGGAAGTTATTGAAGGAAAAATATCCTAAAATGGGAGCAACCTTGGGCAAGTACAGTGCCCAGGATTTGCTTGCTGCAACCGAAGGGGTAAAAGGGTCCGCCCAATTGAGGAAAAACCTCAAAGCCAAGTTGGACGCATTGGGGCAGGATGAGTACGTTATTCCCATTCGTACCAAGGCCGAACTTCAAGAAATCGAAACCCTTGTAAGAATGGCCGGAGACAAGTTAGACAATTACACAAAGAGTAATATTAAGGATAGCCTGGCGGACTTCAAGCGTCTCTTGGAATTGGGGATCGATAGTCAGGATAAATTGGATCAGGCGATCAGTGACTTCAAGGAATTAACTCAAGACGATGGAAGGCCAAAAGAAATAACCAAAGAACAGAAGATCAAGGCGGCAGAACGTGAACTTATCGGGACCAAGATAGAAGGCTATTTCCCTACTCCGAAAGCGGTAGTTGAACGAATGCTTGAGGAAGCTGATATACAACCGGGGATGAAGGTCCTGGAGCCATCAGCAGGCAAAGGCAATATCGCGGATGCCATCAGAGAAGCAGAGCCGCAAGCAGATCTGGACGTTATTGAAATTAACTCACGGTTGAGGGATATTCTTGAGGCCAAGGGACATAACATCGTTGGGTATGATTTTCTGGAATACAATGAAGCCAAGTATGATCGCATTGTAATGAATCCTCCGTTTGAGAAGGGGCAAGACATAGACCATGTTAAACACGCTTATGACCTGTTAAAACCAGGGGGTAGGGTTGTTTCAATTATGTCAGAGGGTCCCTTCTTCCGAGGGGATAAAAAGGCAGCAGAGTTTAGAGACTGGTTGGAAGAAAACGAAGGTACCAGTGAGAAGCTCCCAAAAGGGAGCTTTGAATCTTCTGAACGGCCAACTGGTGTGGCGACAAGACTGGTGGTAATTGATAAGCCGGAGGTTGTTGCTGAAACAGAACCCAAGACAACAGAGACTACTCAAGAACCCACCCAGGATGTGGATGACGTTCAAAAGACACATCTGGAAAAAAGTGAAGAGGAAAGTGTAAGAGGGATAGACTTACCACCAGAAGCAGTAGAGGAAGGAGCAGTAGAAGAACCTACAGAAGAGGCAATAGAACCCGCAGAAGAGGCTGTAAGTTTAGTTTTTACTATTGATAAAATAAAGCAGGCATTTAACGCAGTAGTTGATAAATGGACTTTTAAGGGCAAACTCGATAGTAGTGGCTGGGCCAAACAATATCAACGGGCAAAAATATGGGAAAAGAACGGCAAATTTAGAATATATGTACCGCATGATGAATATAGCCAAGCTGGATATGTTACAATGGATGCAAATGATGTGCCCAAAGGCTCAACTAGCGGCCAACATAAGGGCTTGTATTACAGTGCAGTTTCTTCCCAAAAAGAAAAAACGCTAATATCCTTCATCGATGATATTATTGAATATCTTAATAAGGAGGTTAAAACTAGTGAGCGTGCCGTTGAGGACCAGACGGCTGTCGCCGTGGGAGAAGGCCAAGTTGTTAGAAAAGGCAGAATATCCAGAATTGATAATAGACTTCCTCTGCGAGATTTCAGAGATAAAGAATACGGGAAGGTTAATATCACCAGAGGAAAGGTATATTCTGGAGAGCCGCGCACAAACATTGGGGAAAATGTTTTAAGAAAACACCAAAAGGATGGTGTTGAACATGCTATTGCCGCGATAGATAACTATGGCGGTTTTATTTTGGCTGATGGCACTGGTGCTGGTAAAACAATGCAGGAATTAGTTGTTGCCGCACATTATGCCCAGCATCATAATACCGTACTTATCGTGGTTCCTAGCAGAGCTATAATTAACAAGGCATTTCGTCAAGATGCCCAAACATTAGGCATTGAAGGACTACTTAACGTTTTAGGAGGAGAATCTTTACCAATAAAGGGCAAGATTAATTTAACTACTTATGCTTCTCTTAAAAAGGTTGCTGGCACTGATATTGATTATGTGATATTTGACGAGGCTCACTACCTGAAAAATAAGGGCTCCGCACAAAGCCGGACGGGAAAATCCGTTGCCGCAAAAGCTAAAGGCGTGCTGTATGCGACTGCTACCCCGATTGACAAGGCCGAACACATCCACTACTTAGAAGGTACAGGACTCTTCAAAAACAATTCATTTTCGGGCATTATGCGCGAGTTGGGCTACGCATACGAGGAAATGTCAATTGGCGGACGCACAATAGGAAAATGGGTAAGAAAGGTAACGAGACCCGAAGCAGAGTCCCTACTAGAAGCCTTTTTTGATGAACTGGGAGATTTGGGGCTAATAATTAAGCGCGAAATTAGTATGGATAATATTGAGGTTTTTGTAAAAACTGTGCCCCTGCCTTCGGAAGTTCATTCTAAACTGGCGCAGATTGAATCTTATTATAATAGCCTTAATGTGGGAGAGGGATTGCAGAAAGCATTAGCTTTAATGGCACAGAGGAGATGGCAGGAGCCATATAAAGTTAATGTCGTTATGGAGACAATTGACAATGAATTAAAGGCTGGACGACAGGTTGTAGTATTTGCTGCCAGAATAGAAGATTCAGAAGTAGAGAGCATTGTGCTTACAGACAAAAGCGAGGGAACGCTGGAAACCCTTCGATCCCAGTTGGAGGAAAAAGGGATAAACGTTTCCGCGATATACGGTAGCGGCAACGTTGACAAGGCAATATCGGATTTTCAAAAAGGAAAAACAAAGGTGGCACTGGTTACACCCCAAAAAGGTGGGGCAGGACTTAGTTTAGATGACGTTACCGGAGACGCGCCAAGAACTATGATTATTATGACCCCTCCATTTTCGGCAGTAGATAATGTCCAAATGGCTGGTCGGATAAATCGTCTTACCACAAAGAGCAAAGGGCGAATTATTTATCTTATTGCAGATACCGATATTGATGCGTGGAACATGGAGATCATTGCTAGCAAAATGCGGTCCCTTAATGCCTCAGTAAAAGGCGATGTCATTAAGTTAGACTTGACTCAAACCCAGAAGGAATCAGCACAACAGGGCATAAAATTTAAAGCCCAGCCCGGTACTCCCGAAGCAGACCTTGAAGTCCTTCGACGTGCCATTAAACAGCGCGGATTAGGGCCAATTACTATCAATAAGGTAGAGCTTGCCCCGGAAGCATTATCTCGGCCTGAATTCCAAGCTGCAAGTGCTATAGCAGAAAAACTAGGGCTAAGAGTGGTTGCCTTCAAGGGTAAGGGCGCAAGGGGTATACAAAGCGGGAGAACTATCTACCTTAATGCGAGTCTGAAAGACCCGCTTGATTATGTGTTCTGGCATGAAGTTGCTCATACAATGGAAGTTACCCACCCCGAACACTACGACAGGTTAATGGGTATTGCCTTAGATCATATCCAGGACGTACACAAACTTCAGTCGCATTATAAGGCCCAAGATTACGCATTAGAAGATATGCCGCATGAGTTTGCGGCTGATGTATTTGCTGAAAGCCTAACTACGCCTGGATTCTTTGAGAGATTGAAAAATGAAGCCCCAGAACTGATTAAGCCGTTGCTAGAAGCTATCGAACAACTAATAGCGCGTATCAAGCAGGCAATAAGCAAGGATGATTCGGTCCTGCCTTATCTGCGTGATGTAGAAGCATTGCAAGAGAGAATACGGAAGGAAGTAGTCGAACCGTACTTCAAAGATGCAATAGGTGAAAAGCAGTTTGTAGAAATGTTCGGGCACAAGTGGCGGGAACCGGCTACTAAGACTAAGGCAGAAACCAGAATTGATCCAACGGAAACCCCAGAGTTTAAACGGTGGTTTGGGGATAGCGTGGTTACTGATAATGTAGCCAATCCATTAGAGGTATATCATGGGACAGGAGCAGAGTTTAGTGTTTTTGATATGTCTAGAGGAGGTGAACGGTGGGAAGGAGACGGCAAAATAGCCGAAATGATCTCAAAAATGGGGGCGTTTTTCACTGGCAATAAAGAAGCAGCAATGGAATGGGCAAATATTAATCTACGAAGTGGAGAGGAACCAAAAGTAATATCCGCATATCTGAGTATTCAAAATCCCAAAGAATATCGCTCAGAATACATAAGCCCGCAAGACAGATTAGATATATTAGCAGAAATCAAGAAAAGATTTGATAATGGAGAATTACCACAAGAATTTGATTTCGATGATTATGCTTATGGATTCAAAGACAAAAAAATCCATGATTCGCTTGATATGCTAACAGTGGATATATTGCAAAGCGGTGGTCCTGAGAACTTAAAGCAACAACTAATAGAAGAGGGTTATGATGGAATAATAATTCATGGCTCTAGAGATGGTGATTTCGGAACTCAGTATGTTGCTTTTTTCCCCACTCAAATCAAATCTGTCCATAATCAAGGCACTTGGGACCCCACCAACCCAGATATCCGCTACAAACTAGAACGAAGCAAAAAACCTGTAAAGGAAGCCAAGTTTAACCTGCAAAATCCCGAAGTACAGGAACGCATGGAGGCTGCCGCAGGCATACCGCAGAAAACTACACGGGATAAGCTAACTGAGGTATTTGAAGCGTTTAAGCGCAAGGCTACTCGTGAGTATGAGTGGCTCCCGCGCACTGGGGAATTCGCAGAATTGCGGCAAGCACTCCTGAACCTGGGCAAGCAGAAAAGCGTCTCAGCCGATAAGACAATACGGGCATTAAGAGAAATCGTCGAACCAATGAATGAGTATGAATATAGCTTGTTCACCTACAAGGTTATATTCGACGATCTGGCTCATGAAGCCGCGGAGGGGCGTCTCTTGCCTTTCGGTCTTACTCCAGAGATTTTGGAGATAGAAAAAGCGGCAGTTGACAGGGCTGTTGAGCAGAACGCCAAGGTAAAGGAAGCCATTCGGAAAAGGAAGCAGATTTGGGATCGGATTAAGCGCGAATATATCCAGGCAAATGAGGCTATAGGACACAAGGTCGATGAAAAGCTCAAGAAAGATGATTACTACAGGCATCAAGTGTTGGAATATGCCAATGCCAAGGGTATAACAGGGACAGGACGTAAACTGCGCACTCCGTCATACCGGGGTTATTTGCGCAAGCGTAAAGGCTCCACCTTTGATATTAATACCGATTACCTGCAGGCTGAATTTGAAGTAATGGCTCAGATGCACTATGACACCATGATTGCCCGCACAATCCAAGTGGTCAAGCAGCATTATGATATTGTACCTCAATTAAAGGCGCAGGCCATTGCTCTAAACAACGAGAATATAATGCCGATATTTGAGCAGATGGCCGAGCTTGCGAACGATCCTAACGTAACAGCAGAAAAGCTTTACCGCATGACTCTCAATAAAAAGCAGGCTATAGCACTGAGCCAGCTTGAGAAGATGGCGGCCAAGGGAGAACTGCCAGATACACCCAATGGCAAGTATGCTGATGTGATAGAGTACCTGTCTGCGAGGTATTTAGAGCGAGAACTCAAGAAGGATTCGGCAATTGATACTGACATTAGTTTTGAAAGAGTTATGTCCGAAGATGAATATAACAAGCGACTTTTTGAATACCTCGGCTGGCTGACGAAGCAACCAACTAGCAAGGCTAAAATAGCGGCCTTAACCTACTTCAAAGGCAGAAAAGAGAAAGAACGATTCATTAAAGATATGCTTGGGGATGCGTATGTAACCTGGCAGGACTTAATCCCGGAAGGCTATGTAGAATGGCAACCGAGAGAGGGTAGTGTCTTTTACATGGCAAGTAGTATTCCTGAGCATGTGGCCGAAGCCCTATACTCCCAGGCATTGGAATCTGTCGGCGTTACCGGGGACATGCTCAAAAAAGTATTGGCAAAAGGGCAGAAGTTCCCCGCAATGGTTGTCAAAGAAGAAGTGGCTTTGACCTTGGATAATCTGGTTACGTCAATTAACAAAGACAATCCATTCGTTCAAGTACTGCGCGC
>Ga0116169_1003313_pt1 | contig 10853 bp, 10 predicted proteins | sample AD_UKC130_MetaG_FD_89796 | JGI IMG/M metagenome (GOLD analysis project Ga0116169, IMG submission 89796) | Active sludge microbial communities of municipal wastewater-treating anaerobic digesters from Canada - AD_UKC130_MetaG | ecosystem: Engineered > Bioreactor > Anaerobic > Digestate | place... | reverse complement strand
TCGTGGCCGGCGACAAGAAGGTCAACTATCAAGCGGTGATGGATGTGATGGCCGCGCTGCAAAAGGCGCAGGTCAAACGCATCGGCCTTCTCGTCGAGCAAAGCGGCCGGTGAGTTCCTGAACTGTGGAAGCTGTCGAACCCATCCTTCGGCCGCCGCAGGACGACCCGGCGAAGTGGCCTTCGCTGGCCCTCTCGGCGACCGTCCACTTGCTGCTCATTGCTGCGCTGTTCCTCGGTGTGCAGTGGAAGAGCACGCCGCCTAGCGCAGTCGAAGTCGAAGTCTGGCGTGCCGTCCCGGCTCCCACACCAGCGAGCCAACCCGAACCAAGACCGGAACCCCGGCCGGAGCCCAAAGCAGAACCAAAGTCCGCACCCAAAGCGGAGCCGAAACCCGAACCCAAGCCCGAACCCAAGCCCGAACCCAGACCGATTCCGAAACCGGCTCCCATTCCGGAGCCGAAGCCTGAACCCAGGCCGGTTGCCAAAGCGATGCCGAAACCCGAGCCGAAAGCGGAACCCAGGCCACCCATCAAGCCGGATATTCCCCTGAAGGAAGAGAAAAAGCCCAAGGAACCGCCTAAGAAGGAAGAACCCAGGGTCAAGGAGCCGCCGAAGAAAGACGAGCCTAAGCCGAAGGAAGCACCGCCAAAGCAGGAAACGCCGAAAAGGGAAGAACCCAAACCGAAGGAAACTCCGCGCAAGGAAGAACCGAAGACAAAGGAACCCGTGCACAAGGAAGAACCCAAACCCCGGGAACCTGAACGAAAAGACGAGCCGAAGGCAAAGGAAGCGTCCCGGAAGGAAGATCCGCGTAAACCGGAAACGGATCCAAGGCCAAACCCGCGTGATGCCCTGGATCGTGAACTGAAGGAACTCAAACAGCAGAAGGCTGAGCAGAAAGCCGCAGAGGATAGGCGCGCGCGCGATGAAGATAAGGAGCGTCTACGCAAGCAGTTGGAGACCGAGCAGGCGTCGGCCGAGAAAGCACGTGCCCGGTCACTCGACAATAAGGCGTATGTTCGAGCAATTGGCCTGAAGGTTCGCGGTCACGTGTCTCTACCTCCCGGCATCCAGGGTAACCCGGAGGCGAAGTTCGAAGTGACGCAGCTTCCCACCGGCGATGTGCTCAACGTCAGGCTGCTCCGGTCGAGTGGCAACCCGGCGCTCGATGCTGCGGTCGAACGAGCGATCCGCAAGTCGTCGCCGTTGCCCAAGCCGGCCCAACCCGAACTCTTCGAGCGTGTTCTGAATCTGTACTATAAACCTTATGACGACTAGCAAAGCACCGCGGTTGCGTATCCATGGCCTCTGCTCACCACTTTGAACGCCCATCAACTCCACCGCTTCGCCGTTAGCCGCGTCAAGAGCTAAGTCATGCCTGCAGCGTTCGGCATTCGGCAAGATCACGTTTCGTTACAAATCAAGCGCATTCAGAGACGATATAATCGCGCATTCTGTACTGGACTGCCCCATGCTTGGAATTGTGATCAAACTTCGTCGTTTCGGCCTCCTGGCCATCGGCGCGCTGGCCCTGCTGCAGGCTTCGGCGCACGCCCAACTGACCATTGAAATCACCGGTGCCGGCGCCAACCGAATCCCGGTGGCGATCGCCGATTTTGGCGGCGAGGCCAGCGCAGCACGCGTCGTTACGTCCGTCGTACGTGGCGACCTGGAACGTAGCGGCCTGTTCAGGATGATCGACCCTGGCGCAGCGGTCATGACCGAGGCGTCCGCCCCGGTCTACGAGGAGTGGAAGAGCCGGGGTGCCGACGCGCTGGCTGCCGGCAGCATCGGCGAAAGCACCGACGGTCGACGTGAGGCCCGTTTCCGGCTCTACGACGTCACCAAGCAGAGCGTGCTCGGCGGCTCCGCTTTCGTGACCTCGAAGCCGATGTTGCGTGCCGCCGGCCATCGCATTGCCGACATGATCTACGAAAAGCTGACCGGTGAACCCGGCATCTTTTCCACACGAGTCGCTTATGTGATCAGGGCCGGCGCCGCGCGTTACGAGTTGCACATCTCCGACGCCGACGGCCAGAACGCACAGGTGGCACTGATCTCGAAGGAGCCCATCATCTCGCCCTCCTGGTCACCCGAGGGCGGCCGTCTGGCCTATGTGTCTTTCGAAAACAAGAAGCCGGTGGTGTATGTGCATTCACTGGCCTCGGGAAAACGTATTGTCGTAGCCAACTTCAAGGGCTCTAATTCGGCGCCGGCGTGGTCGCCTGACGGGCGCAAGCTGGCGGTGGTGCTGAGCAAGGACGGCGGCTCGCAGATCTTCACGGTCAACGCCGATGGATCCGGCGTGCTACGCCTGACCACAGCCAATGCGATCAATACCGAACCCAACTTTTCTCCTGACGGACAATTCGTCTATTTCACGTCCGACCGTGGCGGCAGCCCGCAGATCTACCGAATTGCCGCCGGTGGCGGCGACGCGCAGCGAGTCAGCTTCGAGGGCAGCTATAACGTGACGCCGCGCCTTTCCCCGGACGGCAGGTCGATGGCCTTCATCAGCCGACGTGACGGCAGCTTCCGTCTTGCGGTGATGGACCTTGCCAGCCGGCAGGTACAGATCCTCACGGACTCGCACAAGGACGAATCACCGACTTTCTCACCGAACGGTCGAATGATCCTGATTGCCACCGAGGTCGGCGGCCGTGGCGTCCTGTCCGCAGTTTCGATCGATGGACGGATCAAGCAGCGCCTTTCGATTGCGGCGGGCGATGTTCGTGAACCGGCGTGGGGACCCCTCAACAAATGAAGAATCATTCCCATCACGAATCTTGTGCAGGAGAAACACCATGAAGCAACTCCTTATCCCGGCCGCCCTGGCTCTCATCATGGCCGCGTGCAGTTCGACGCCCGAGGGCAGCGACCCAGCCGCAGGCGCACCCGTCGAGAGCCGCGGCGGCGGGTCGTCGGTGACGACGGTGACCACGGGTGGAGTCGAGACCGGCCGGTTGCCGGCGGTGCTCACCGATCCGAAGAGCATCCTGTCCAGACGCAGCGTCTATTTTGACTACGACAGCTATGAGGTCAAAGCCGAGTACAAGGATCTGGTGACTGCGCATGCCAAGTTCCTGACCGAGAATCGCCAGTTCAAGGTGTTGATCCAGGGCAATACCGACGAGCGCGGCAGTCGCGAGTACAACCTGGCTCTGGGTCAGAAGCGCGCCGACGCCATCCGCAAGATGTTGGCTTTGCTCGGTGCCCGCGAGGAGCAACTCGAGTCGGTCAGCCTGGGCGAAGAGAAGCCGAAGAATGAAGGCCATAACGACGCTGCCTGGGCCGAGAACCGTCGCGGCGACATGCTCTACAACGGCGAGTTTTAGGGTGGCGGCAACGCCCATGGTATGCCGGTGGGGCATTGCGCGCGCTCTGGCGATCGCCTTTTCGCTTGCCGTACTGGCCGCGCATCAGGCACAGGCCGGCCTCTTCGATGACGAAGAAGCACGACGCCAGGTCAAGGATCTGTCGGTCAAGACCAACGAACGCCTCGACACTTTCGCCAAAGGACAAATCGAGCTGGCGAACCAGATACAGGCCCTGCGTGAAGAGAACTCGCGCCTGCGTGGTCAGGTCGAGACGCTGACCTACGAGCTGGAATCGACCAAGAAACGGCAGCAGGATTTCTACGTCGATCTCGACGGTCGCCTGCGCAAACTCGAGCCACAGGCCGCGGCGAACATTGAGGCAAGACCGGCGGAAGAGAGCAAGCCGGTGGTCGAGGCACCCAGAAAGGTCGTCAGCGATCCGGCGGCCGAGACCCGCGAATACGAAGCAGCGCTCAATCTGTTCAGGGCGAACAAGCTCAAGGAAGCGGCGGCGGCTTTCGAGACCTTTGCCAAAGCCCATCCGGAGAGCACGCTGACCCCAAGCGCACAATACTGGCTCGGCAACGCCCACTACGCGCTGCACGACTGCAAGAAGGCGATCGATGCACAGCGGGTAGTGGCCAACAAGTGGCCGGCGCACGCCAAGGCCCCTGATGCTCTGCTCAACATCGCCACCTGCCAGCAGGAACTCGCCGATGCGAAGGGAGCGAAGAGTACGCTCGAAGCCTTGCTGGCCAAGTACCCGGAAAGTGCCGCGGCTACCACCGCCAGGCAGAGACTGAAAAAGTAGGCGTTTGAAGGCCGCAGTCAGCACACCGTCGCTGAAGATCAGCGAGATATTTCTGTCCCTACAGGGCGAGAGTTCGCGGGTCGGCTTGCCGACGGTGTTTGTACGACTGACCGGCTGCCCGTTGCGCTGTGTCTGGTGTGACACCAGCTACGCCTTCAGCGGAGGCCGGATGATGTCGCTGCCCGAGATTCTCGCCGAAGTTGCGCAGCACGGCGTGCGTCATGTTTGCGTGACCGGCGGCGAGCCGCTAGCGCAGCCGTCGTGTCTGCCGTTGTTGAGCGAACTGAGTGATGCCGGCTATTCCGTATCCCTGGAAACTTCCGGTGCGCTCGACATCAGCGGCGTTGATGCCCGCGTTTCGCGGATCGTCGATCTCAAGGCTCCAGGCTCCGGAGAACTGGATCGCAATCGCTGGCCGAACCTGGCCCTGTTGAATGCCGATGATGAGCTCAAGTTCGTCCTCAAGGACCGCACCGACTACGAGTGGGCACGCCGGATGATCGTCGAGAAGCGTCTCGCTGATCTCTGCCGCGTGCTCTTTTCGCCGGTTGCCGGTGAGCTGTCGGCGACAACCCTGGCTGAGTGGATACTCGCCGATCACCTGCCGGTGCGTTTTCAGTTGCAACTCCACAAAGTGCTTTGGGGTAACATGCGCAGCAAGTAGAACTCCAACTCACCGAGGCAACTCCAGTGAACGACGAACGACGCCACTATTCCCGCATCGCCTTTGCTTCGCCAGCGCAACTGATTCTCGGTACCCAGGCGCTTGCGGTACAAGTGATGGACCTGTCCCTGAAGGGCGCGCTGCTGCGTCTCCCCGGTGACGCAGAGCTGCCGCTGGGAGTTGCGGCTGTCCTCTGCGTGCCACTGGACGAAATCGCCAATGAGATTCGCATGGAGGCTAAGGTCGCGCATGTCGAAGGGGCACGGGCAGGCCTGCTCTGCCACAGCATCGACATCGACAGCGTGACTCATCTGCGTCGGCTGGTTGAACTGAACCTCGGCAACGCCGATCTGCTGCAGCGAGAACTCTCGGCGCTGCTTTCCTCATAGAGGGCAGTCTGCCGGCTGTGGTGTCTGCTGGCATCCGCACCAGTCTTGACTTGTGCGCATCCTGCGCTATGCTGGGCGCTACTCCGCAGCATGTCATGCGTTAAATGAATGACTTCCGGCTTGCTTGGAAGACTCTGTGGCGTGCATGCCCGTCATCTTGAGGGGAGAAGGATGCTCGCAAGGCAAATCATCAGGCGATGCCTGTCGCTGCTGCCGGTGCTCTGGATGCTTGCGTATGCCGGCGCGGCAGGCAGTGCCCCGGCACTTGAGCAAGTCGCCGCCGGAGTCAACATAGACCCTGACCAGATCTCCGTTTCCGGTATCTCCTCGGGCGGATTCATGGCCCATCAGTTTCATGTCGCGCATTCCGATCACATCATGGGTGCCGGTATCGTTGCCGGCGGTCCTTATTACTGTGCGCACGGGACGATTCTGGATGCAGTCACCCGCTGCAGCCAGTTCGTCATGCTCGAATGCTCGGCGCTTGGGCTGGATGCACGGTGGTGCGGGAACTCCGACCTGACTCCAGGGAACAAGACCGAAATCGAACACGTAGCCCGCACCTCGTTTGCAGAAGCGAAGAAGCAGGAGGTTGAAGGGACGATCAGCAAGCTTGCCAACCTCAGGAACGGCAAGGTGTACCTGTTCAGCGGCGCGCACGACCATATCGTTCCACTGGGCGTGATGGACGCGCTCTTCCATTTCTACGCCGACACCGACAAGGGTGGCGTGGCTGCGGAAAACATGGCCTATCGCCGCACTTTTCCTGCCCGCCACACGATGGTCAGAGACAGTTTCGACAAGCCTGCAGGTGATGTGGTGGGGCCGTGCCCATTGCCGCCAGCCGATCCCCCTGCCAACGACAAGGACGCCTATATCGACGATTGCGAGGCGGTGGCCAAGGCGAGTGCGCTGAAAAATCACTGCCTCTGCCAGCCAGCTGCCGCAAGCGCGGCGGGAGCGCCCTGCCCACCGCGAGGCAAGGAAGCGATCTGCCGGGATCTCGCCGACGTGGACCTGGCGGGTGCAATCCTCAAGCGTATCTACGGCGTGCAAGCGCTCAAAGACGCGCGCGTGCCTGTAGCAGAGAGCGAGGTTCTGGCCTTCGACCAGCGACAGGTTTTCGGCAAGTTCTCCGAGACGCCTTACAATGCCTTGCAGAACGCCTCGATGGCCAGAGAGGGCTACGTCTTCATCCCGAAGGCATGCAAGGACGGCCGGACGTGCAAGTTGCATGTCGCGTTCCACGGCTGCCGCCAGGGCGGGACGACCGATGGCAGAATCGGTCACTCCGGCAATCTTTTCGCGAAGTTTGCAGGTTACAACGAATGGGCCCAAGCCAATCAGATCATCGTGCTCTACCCCCAGATTCAGGCGCGTGGCGGTGCTTCCCCACTGACGCCACCGCTTAATCCTCGGGGATGCTGGGACTGGTGGGGGCAGAACTACACCCATACCGCGTACCACACACAGCACGGCACTCAGATCAAGGCGGTGGCCCAGATGATCAACATTCTCGCCGGAGGAAAGAATCTGCTCGAGATCCCGGCCGAGTGAGGTGCCCAAGCAGGCTGACGACAATGACCTGGTGGACATAGGCGTCACGCCGTCTGCCTGGACCTGAAAGCTAATGGAGGACTGGAAAATGGCGGATGTTTCCCAACTACTCAGCGACTGGGGCAAGGCTGTCGCCAGCATGGACGTGACCAAGGGTACGGAGGGGCTACTTAAAGTCCTGGCAGGGCTGAAGGTACCCGGCGTCAACATGGACGCACTGGTGGCCATGCAACGGGACAACCTGGAAGCGTTGAGCGCCTCCAATCGCGCGGCGCTCGAAGGGATGAAAGCGATCGGCGAGTGGCAGGTGAAGATCCTGCACGCCACGCTGCAACAGCTCAATACCGCGATCGAAGGGTTGTCCCGCAGTGGTTCGCCGCAGGAACTCATCGCCGCTGAAACCGAACTCGCCAGAAAAGCTTTCGAGACGGCAGTCGGCGAAATGCGCGGGCTGGCCGAAATCGTGATCAGGGCAAATCAACAGGCCACTGACGCCATCGTCAAGCGCATCCCCGAGAGCCTGGAGGAAATCAAGGACGTGCTGAAGATTCCGTAGCTGCGGCCACGCCAAGGCGGCGTTTCCGGCGCTCGGTCTGTTATCTGGGGGCCGCCTGCAACCAATCGCGCCAGGGGTCGTCCGGCTTGAACAGCAGGACCCCCCCGACGCCCTTGTCGACGATCAGCACATCACCCGCCGCGAACAACGCACCGCTTGCTTTTGCTACTGCCACCGCGCACGGTTTATCGATCTCCTGGCGCTTGAGCACCGCCAGTTCCCTTCCACCCATCGATACGATGCGCAGGGAACCGGTGCTGGCACCCATGTAGTCGTTACTGAACTGGGTAATGACGAAACCCTCCTTGACCGTCTCGAAATCGTCAAAGAGGTGAAACGGGCCCGTATAGATCACCCGTGGCTCGCCGGCACTGCCGTCGTCGTTGATCGGCACGCTACCGAGCACGGCGGCCGGCGTGGTGTTACCCGAGTAATATAGCGTCTGACCCTTGACCTTCAATCCATTGGGTTTGCAGCCGGGTGGACGGCACCACAGTCCCGCTTTGGAACCGTCGCCGTCAGCGTCGGTAGGTACCCTGTAGATGCCGGTTGAGATGCTCGGCCCGCTGTTGGCGACATAGAGTGACTCGCCGTCAGTACTGATGGCGATGCCGTTGGCCAGTATGTTTCCGGGAAGCCCGGCCACCAGTTCCGTAAAGGCCAGTGGCATCTGCCTGAGATCGCATCGGACGATCCAGGATTCGACGGGATAGGTCATTGCCGCGAGCGACAGGCGCAGCAAACCGGTCAGCGTTTGCTGCAGTTCATTGACATCGTCCATCAGGGCATTGAGCAGGGGATTGTTTCCCTGCATGACATGCGCACATGCCAGGTACAGATAATCGCCATGCGCCGCGATCCCGTTCTTCATGCAGCGCTTCGGCACCCCCTTGACGCGCACCGGAATACGCTTTTTGTCGCAGTCATCGTCGGAAGGCCCGAGCAGTTCATACACCCCCTCACGGCCAGTCACGAACAGTCGTTGCGTGCCCGAAAAAACGATGCTTTCGGCATTCGAAACATCACGGCACAAGGTTACGACAGGGCCGCTCAATGGCGGGGCTTGGGATACCAGGGCAGCGTACAGGGATATCATCACGGGTCCTCCGCATCGGTAACTGAACGCCACTGATCAGACCCGTGGCGGCGATTTGCCCAACTCCCGGCGGCCTTGCTTCCGGGTAGCCTGCCGCGCGTTTAGCAACGACCGCCACTCGCTCCTGTTGCCGTCAGGACGGAGTGTGTCCTGAAAGAGAGCTGCGCACTTGCAGCGTACGTCACACCGATTGCATTACTTGCCCACCTGCCAGCGGTGTCTGATGACCAAAGCACACGCTCGGCGCGTCACCAGCGCTCATGCAAACCAGCAATTGCATGTGGCGCCAGCCAGTGACACAACTTTTACGCCAAGAACAACCCATCACGCGTCGTAAAGCAGTATATTCGCCACCCCATGAGCACGCAACTTTCATCTCCGGCAAAGCCGGCCGTCGTCCTCCTCTCCGGTGGGCTCGACTCCGCAACCACGCTGGCGATCGCCCGCTCCGGCGGTTTCGCCTGTCATTGTCTGTCGATCGATTACGGACAGCGTCATCGCGTCGAACTCCGGGCCGCGGCGGCTGTTGCCGCAGCGCTCGGAGCCTGCGAGCACCGGACACTGTCGCTGCGGCTCGACTCCTTCGGTGGTTCGGCGCTGACCGACAGCCGCATCGCCGTCCCCGTCGACGGCGTGCAGCCGGGCATTCCGGTCACCTACGTGCCGGCACGCAATACCATCATGCTGTCTCTGGCTCTGGCCTGGGCCGAGGTGCTCGGGAGTGGAGACATCTTTGTCGGGGTCAATGCCATCGACTACTCGGGTTATCCCGACTGCCGCCCGGAGTACATCGCAGCCTTCGAGCAGATGGCCAACCTCGCCACCAAGGCTGCCGTCGAAGGCACCAGGCTGCACATTCACGCACCATTGAGCGCGCTCGACAAGGCCGGCATCATCCGGCGCGGCAGCGAACTCGGAGTGGACTACGGGCTGACGGTTTCGTGTTATCAGGCCGACGAGGACGGCCGCGCCTGCGGGGTCTGTGATTCGTGCCGACTGCGATGCGCCGGCTTCGTCGCCGCCGGCTTGACCGACCCGACACGCTACGCCTTCTGAACCAACGCTGTGGCGATGACTGACCGGTGTATGCCCGTACCGACAAGGGGGTTACAGTACGCCTCGCAGAGTGCGCGAAGGGTATGGCGTTCGCGCTTCTTCTGATCCGCCGCCGACTGCCTCCCTTACAGCAATTCTTCCAGCCGCAAGCGAATGATCGTGCCCCTGACCGCCGGCAGGGCCTCGATACCGGCAATAGCCGCGTCGATGTTTCGTTCGCGCGTCTTGTGGGTGAGCATGATGATGTCGGTTTGCTCCTCGCCTTCACCGGGCTCGCGCTGGATCATGGCGACGATCGAGATGCCGTCGTCGGCGAGAATGCGTGTCACGTCAGCGAGCACACCCGGGCGGTCTTCGACGCGCAGGCGCAGGTAGTAGCTGCTGACCACGTCGGCAATCGGCAGAATCGCCAGATCGACCATCGCGTCGGGCTGGAAGGCAAGATGCGGGACGCGGTGCTCGGGGTCGGCGGTATGCATGCGCGTTACATCGACGAGATCGGCGATGACCGCCGAGGCGGTGGGCTCGGCGCCGGCGCCCTTGCCGTAGTAGAGCGTTGCGCCGACGGCGTCGCCCTTGACCAGCACCGCGTTCATTGCACCCTCGACGTTGGCGATCAGGCGTTTGGCCGGGATCAGCGTCGGATGCACGCGCAGTTCGACGCCTTCGGCGGTCCGCTTGGTGATGCCGAGCAGCTTGATGCGGTAGCCGAGTTGTTCGGCATACTTGATGTCGGCGGCGTCAAGCTTGCTGATGCCTTCAATATGCGCCTTGTCGAAGCTCATCGAGTTCCCGAAGGCGATCGCCGACATGATCGACAGTTTGTGCGCGGCGTCAACGCCTTCGACGTCGAAAGTCGGGTCGGCTTCGGCATAGCCCAAACGCTGCGCTTCCTTGAGCACGGAGTCGAAAGACAGCCCCTGGTCGCGCATCTCGGAGAGGATGAAGTTGGTCGTACCGTTGATGATGCCGGCGATCCACTCGATGCGATTGGCGGTCAGGCCTTCGCGCAGCGCCTTGATGATCGGGATGCCGCCGGCGACGGCGGCTTCGAAGGCGACCATGACCCCCTTCTGTTGCGCAGCCGCAAAAATCTCGTTGCCGTGCTTCGCCAGCAAAGCCTTGTTGGCGGTCACCACGTGCTTGCCGTTGTCGATCGCCTGCAGCACGAGCTCCCTCGCGACACCGTAGCCACCGATCAGCTCGACGACGATGTCCACCTCCGGGTCGCTGACTACGGCAAAAGCGTCATCGCTCATCCTGCAGGCGCCACCCGTGAGCTGCCGAATCCGTTCGAGGTCCTTGTCGGCAACGATACTGATCCGAATCGGACGACCCGCGCGGCGGGTGATTTCCTCAGCGTTACGCATGAGTACCGAATAAGTACCGCCACCGACAGTGCCGAT
>Ga0116169_1003311_pt1 | contig 10853 bp, 7 predicted proteins | sample AD_UKC130_MetaG_FD_89796 | JGI IMG/M metagenome (GOLD analysis project Ga0116169, IMG submission 89796) | Active sludge microbial communities of municipal wastewater-treating anaerobic digesters from Canada - AD_UKC130_MetaG | ecosystem: Engineered > Bioreactor > Anaerobic > Digestate | place... | reverse complement strand
TTGTCTCCTATGCTTTCCACTATCTACTAATGGATTTACATAAAAGTATTTTTCACCATCTAATGAAATTCCAGAGAGAAGTCCATTATACAATACAAGCTCCATTATATCCCCAAACCTACCTTCAGGCAGTATATGAAGCATCCTGAAATTCCACATAAAACTGGCAATACTTGCACATGTCTCTGCATAAGCAGTCTCATTAGGTAACTCATAATCTTCTCCAAAGGATTCCCCTTCATATCTTGCGCCAGCCCCACCTGTAATATACATCTTTTTCTCTGTAAAGTTATGCCATAACCTTTCCAATGCATTTAAGATCTCTTTATCTCCTGCTTCTAAATATAAGTCGCTTGCTCCACAGTTTAAATAAAGAGATCTTACGGCATGACCTACTATCTCATCTAATTCCCGAAAAGGTTTGTGATCTATGTGATATAAGTCTCCTCCAACAAGTCCCTTTCCTCTTTCATCAATAAAGAATTTTGCAAGAGAGAGATATTTATAGTCTCTTGTTTCTCTAAATAACTCTACTAAAGCCATTTCTACCTCTGGATGTCCAGAGGTACCTTCTTTTTTACCTGGACCAAATACACTCTCTATATGATCTGCAAGTTTTATAGCCACATCTAATAAATTCCTCTTCCCTGTTGCCCTGTGATAAGCTATAGCTGCTTGTATAAGATGCCCTGCACAATATAATTCGTGCATATCTCTTAAATTAGTCCATCTATCTTTTTTTCTTTCAAAAGTAAAATAAGTATCTAAATATCCATCTTCATCCTGAGCTTCTTTTATTTCTTCTATAACTCCATCTATTAATCTCTCTAATTCTGCATCCTTTTCTATCATTAATGAATAAGAAGCTGCTTCTATCCATTTATACACATCTGTATCATTGAAGAAAAAACCAAAATAATCTCCCTTTACTTTTCCACTGGCTCTTCTAAAATTATTTATTCTTTGAGTCTGCTCCAATAATTCATACTGGGTAGGAATCGTTACTTCTCTTACTGTATTTAATCTCTCTGCTAATAACCCTTTAGTAAATCTAACAGAAGAGATAGGTACAGGATGCAAAATTGAATAAGGACTATTAATTGTGTCTATAATATATTCGCTTTTCATAAGTTTATTTCCTCCTACAGATTAAAGACTTTATCTAAAAATCTTTTGAATCTCTTCTTCCCAAATTCTATAAAATCTATCCACCACACTATTTATCTTTTCAAGATTTTTGGTACTTAATGCCTCAAAAAACTCTCTATGGTAAGAGTAAATCTTTTCCGCAAAGACAGGATTCTTAGAAGGATCTATCCAATCAAAATAAAGTTCTTTAAGCCCCTCCAAAAATTCATATAGAAAGTTATTCTTAGAAAGTTTATAAATAGCACTATAAAAAGCCCATACCTCTTCTAAACCGCTATCTCCTCTCCTCTGAGCTTCCTCAAGAAGATTTAAAAGTTTAGTTAAATTTTTTAAATCTTCACTGTTTATATTATTTAGAGCTTCCTCAATTGCAAATTTTTCTAAAACCTTTCTAACCCTTATAACTTCCAATAAACTTTCTTCATTTTGGTGTATGTGTAGAATCATAAAAGAGGTTTCAGAACTAAATGGAGTTTGAATAAATATTCCACTACCAGGTTTTACCTCTAATAGCTTCAAACTTTCCATCATTCTTATAGCCTCCCTCAAAAGAGGTCTGCTCACTCCAAGAGCCTTTGACAATTCTCTCTCTGAGGGAAGTCTATCTCCCACCTTCATACCTTGCTCCTCAACATATTTCATAATAGCTTTTACAATACTCTCTGTTAATTTAGTCCTCACTACAGGTTTCAATTCCTTTCCACCTCCAATCCTAATTTATTATTTTTGATATCCTTAAATATTTTATTAAAATTCATCTATTTATAGGATCAAATTCTACAATATCAACTACATGATTTACTGAGACCCATGGAAGCCATCCAGAATTAAGTCCATAACCTCTCCCCCTTCCCATACTCCAATGTTCTATCTGAAAGCCAGGATATACATAACCATAGTACATCTCCTCCCCTAGGAAATTACCTAATTGCACCATTACTTTTGCATTATGATGTAAAATATTGGCAATCAAGTTATAATGCTCATCACCAGTTAACATTGCTAACTTACGGAATAGATATCCATATCTTGAAAGATACATATCAACGGCAGAACATCCTGTGGTAATAAGTTGAAGTCCAATTGTGGTACTTTTAGGAGAATAGAATCTATTTGGATCATCTACAGGCATTGGTATATCCCATAAATAAATCCATGTTTCAGCAAATGTTGCAGACAGCTCAGCTACCTCTAACCATTTATTATCTTTTGTTGTTTCATAAAAATTTAAGTACGCCTCAAATGCAATTATACATGCTTCTTTATCATAACAATCTGGATTATCCAATGTACCCCCATAAAAATATCCATTCTTATGGAAATTTTTATAAAGATATTCTGCAACTTTAATTGCTACTTGCTCATATTCATTAGAATCTGTAATCTTTGCAAAATAATTTAAGAATGGTATTACATGTGCACATTCAGCTGTAACTTTTGAAGCAGGCTTTCCTTCAATCGTATATGCTTTGTAAAAAGATCCATCAGAGTTCTGATTTTCTAAAAGCCATTTAGCAAAAGAGGAGTTCCATTTTAACCAGTTTAAGTGTTCAAATCCTTTTTCTTTCTCAAGCTCTAAAGCCTCTAGACATGCATAATGATCTTCTGACTCTTGTCTTAAAAATATTTTCAACTTTCCATCTTCCATCTTACCAGCATCGGTCCATTCCATTAGTTTAAAATCAAAATCTGTATGGCTCAAACCAAAGCCAGAATACTCTACCCAAAAATTAATCATTTCCCGCCCTTTTTCAATATATTCATCAAGACTTTGTTCATATCCCATTTTAAGCAAAAGATAACCAGCCTCTATATTTCTACCCACAAATCCTAAAGAAAAAGTATTTTGATATTTCCCAGTTTCTCCTGTATAACAATCTATCCATGTAGGAATCCCTACAATAGGAACCTCATGACCAGACAAAGCTGGATATCTTCTTACCATTTTTGATAGCAGAGTTATACTAACATCTTTGACTTTTTCTAAATCAATCTCATATATTTTGGGATTATATATTTCAGTTCCCATTCTCCATATCCTTTTTAGGCTCTCAATATAATCAAGATCCTTCCATCCTATAAGTAACAATTTATATTTATCTTCTAATCCTTCTTTAATAGGATGAAACCTATAGCACCATTTATTTTTAGAAGAATCAATATTTATTTTCCCTTTAAAAGGATTAATTGGAGAATCCTCTTGTTTATTACATATAACCGGTAGAGTCCATAAAGGAGGATAAGACATATCTCCTTCGCTTCCTGGGAACCAAAAACAGATAGATTCAATATCTTTTGAATGTTTCTCACCTAAACTTCCAAATGAAATTCTTTCATCTATCAAAATATCTTCCGTGTCATCCTTTTCAACAGTATTTCCCTCAACATCCAATCTTAAAAAACTAAATGTATATCTATTAAGAGAATCATAACAAAGAAAAAGTGGAAGAGCTAAACGGTCTTCTCTTATTATGTTACTGATACACTTTACATCTTTTAATAGATTCCCCCTTATTTTTGAGATATCATCACGAAAGTGACCTATAAAATCCTCACAGGTATATTCATTTTTGTGATACCAAACTCCTGGTGCAAAGTGCTCTGAACAATAATATTTCCAAGCTAACTCAATTTCTAAAGCACTAAAAAAACCATGATAATATGATGATCCCTTTAAAATATTTATTTTTCTTTGAAATAAAATTCCAACTTTGTGTGGAGTAAATCTATCAATTAATTTAAAGACTGTCCCATTAATGTCAAACTCCTTATAGGCAAATATCTCATCACTTATTTTTTTTACAGTTGAATAACCAGAACCATAATATTCTAAATATTTTCCATTAAATAAATATAAGCCGCATGGATTATTAGCTAAACCTACTAACAATTCTGAAGCTCCATATCTAATTTCTATTACATATAAATTATCTTTTTCAACTGATTTCTTAAGTACAACTTTAATACTATTATCTAAGCTTTTTACCTCGTAATTCTCAATAGATATTTTCTATCCCTCCCTATTCTTATTTATCTTTAAATATGCCCTAAACCTGTAGTTGCAAATGCTTGAGTAATATGTTCTTGTAAGAAGATAAATACAATTATTATTGGAAGTATTGTATAAATAACACCAGCCATATCAATTGTAGGCCAATTAAAATAAAAATCCTTTAAAGTATTAAGACCTACTGTAAGGGTATAATAATTAGAATTATTGATCATTGTTACAGGAATTACAAAACCATTCCATGTCCATGTAAAAGAAAGAATAGCTTGAGTTGAAAGGGCTGGCTTTGAAAGAGGCAAAGCAATCCTAAAAAAGACTCCCAGAGGTCCAAGCCCATCTATTTTAGCTGCATCTTCTAATTCTTTTGGTAGAGTTAAAAAATATTGTCGCATTAAAAATACACAAAATGGATAAATAGCTATTGGTAATATCAAAGACCAATAAGTATTCTGAAGCCCCCAATGAACTATATTAAAATAAAGAGGAATAAGGTAGGCTTGTACTGGAAGGATCATAACTCCTAAAATCAACATAAATATAATATTTTTAACGCGAGAGATAGAATGAGCAAGTGCATACCCAGCCATACTTGAAAATAGAAGATTACTAAAAGTTACTACACATGTAATTAAAATAGTATTAAGATACCAACGACCAATAGGTACTAATTCTAATATCTTTTTATAATTTGTAAGAGATAATCTATTAAAACCTACTAACTTACCATAATCTTCAGGATATTGTAATGATATATACAGAGAATAAAGAAAAGGAAATAGACAAGCTATTGCTAATATGATAAGTACTAAATATTTAGACATTGACATAGCTTTCTTCATACTAAATTCCTCTCCTTTCCTAAATAATAAAGCACCCCTTCCAAATTATTACTAAACAGAATCATCACTAAATCTTCCTCTTAGTACCATCGTAATTGTTAAAACTAAAAGTAAAAGAATCATAGCAGCTGCAGCACCATGATCAACACGGTTATACCTAAAAGCTTGAGCATAGACAAAAACAGGAAGGGTCATAGTAGCCCCTGCTGGACTTCCCAAGGATGCACCACGAGCTAAGACATAAGCTTGATCAAAAACTTGAAATGCTGAAATTATAGCAGTAGATAGTATAAGGAAAATAAATGGTTTTAGAACAGGAATAGTAATAAATCTTATTGTCTGAACATTATTTGCCCCATCAATTTTAGCTGCGTCATAAAGCTCTTCAGGAATAGTATTGAGCCCTGTAGAGAATAAAACTATATAAAAGCCAAGAGTAGTCCATATATAAATAAAAGCTAAAAATGGCAAAGCCAGATCTAAATTTGTATACCATGTAGTATTAGGTAATCCAAAGAAAGAAAAGAATTTTGATAACAATCCATCCTGAGTAAATAATTTCATAAAAATTATTGCTGTAGCTACAGTTGATGTTATATAAGGAATAAAGAAAATAGTACGAAATAATCCCCTAAATTTGAAGGTGTTCTCAAGAAGTATAGCTATTAAAAAAGCTAATATACATTGAATAGGAACTACTACAATTGTAAAAATAATACTGGTTGTTAAAGATCTGATAAATTCCGAATCTTTAAAAAGCTCAATATAATTTTTTAGTCCTACAAAAGTTCTTTCACTAAACTTAAGTAGATCAATTCTATACAAACTAAAAAATGCCGTTTGTATTAATGGATAAAGAACCATAATCCCTAATAATATTAAAGTTGGAATAAGAAGAATATAAGAACTAATTTGTTCAGATTTAGAACTAGAAATTTTCTTTCTCATTATTGAAACCCTCCTTTCTTTTAGGAGTATCATTTAATATATAGCAGGGCTTCCCAAAAAAGGAAACCCTGCTTTTTCATCACAAGAGTCTACAATTATTATTGGCCATATTTCTTCTGTAAGGAGGATAATAACTGATCTACAGTAATACTTCCTGGTTTGTAAATTAACTGTTCAAAGCCCGAAATAAGATCATCATTGAATTTCTTAAGATCCTGTGGATAATCAAAATTTATTCCCTTTGGCAACAAGTCTTTAAGAGAAGCAAATTCTGGAACATATTTAGCATAATCATCTATGAATTTTGCTTTTGATGGAATGTATAACAAAGGTGTAGTGTAAAGAAGTTTTTGCGCTTTATCAGAAGAAAGAAAAGCTAAGACTTTAACTGCTGCTTCCATATCTTTACAAGTATTTAAAACAGACCAACCCCCACTATCAACTAATACGAAATTTTTCCCCTTAGTAGTTGTTGGAATTCCGATCAATTTATAATGAAGTTTAGGAGCAGCTTCTCTCATACTACCTATATACCATGTACCACCTGTTGACATAGCAGCCTCTCCTCTGGCAAATACTTCCCCATCCCATGCACAACCAAAATCTTTTGGTGTTGCAGCAACCTTATATTTTGTAAATAAATCTGCTAAAAAGGTTAATGCACGTCTATTTGCAGCAGAATTAATCGTCTTTCCATAGCTCCAACCTCCACCAAAAGCTTTTACATAATGAGTAATATGGAAAACTTGCATATGCAAAACAAGACCCATCTTACCAGTTTTATCTTTAATCTGACGTGAGTAATTTAATATATCATTCATAGTTTCAGGAAGCTTTTTAATTCCAGCCTTTTCTAATAGTTCCTGATTAATAACAAAAGCTGAAGATTGGACTTGTAATGGAACACCATAAAGCTTACCATTAACAGTAAAAGCTTTCACAGCTGAAGGTACATACTCTTTAAGGTCAATTCCTGCACTTGATAATGCCTTAGTATCCAATGGTTCTACAGATCCACTTGAAAAATAATCTGTAACATCTCCTGCAGTCCACCATACAATATCAGGAGCACTGCCTGCTGCAATTTGTGATGGTAAGAGAGCCAACATATCTTCATATGTTGGATAAGCAACTTCCTCAATCTTAATACCAGGAAGAGCACTCTCGGCATCCTTTAGAACTTCCTTCATATAATCTCTTGTTGTTGTAGGGCCACCATATCCGATTCTTATTGTCGTAGGAGAAGCTCCTTGAATAAGGGTAGCACAAAGAATCATGAAAAGGGCCAGGAAAAGTACTTTGGAACGTTCTTTCTTCATAATTTAACCTCCCTTTATGTTGGTAAAGTTGTCTGACCAGTTTTATTGTATCACTTATTTTTCATTTGTCAATTTTTTATGAAAAGGCAAGATTAACTCTAAATTGTTGATATAATAAACTCTGTTTCCTTAAATCCTCTATGAATATATTCCATATTCAATTTATCTTTAGAAAGAGAAAACCTAACAAGATTATAAATTCCCTTTTCATAATCCCAAGAGATGCCATCATCTTCATAATAGAGAAATTCTCCTTCCCCAGGATAAACTCTGAGCTCTATCTTATTTCCCTCTCCCCTCATAGGGATTATACTTCCTGCCTTAACAAATATGGGAATAATATCCAAAGGAGCTTCAACTTTTATAATATTAGGTCCTTTAAAAGCCTTGTTACTCCAGAAGTTATACCACATTCCCTCAGGGAGATATACATCCCTTTCATTTTTCCCTTTTTCATAAATGGGTGCTACAAGAAAGCTTGGACCAAACATAAATTCATCCTCATATTTTATTGCATTAGGATCCTTAGGAAATTCCAAAATAAGACTTCTTAGAATAGGGGTTCCTTTTTCCTTTGCTTCATAAAAAAGAGAATACAGGTAGGGCATAAGTTTATATCGTAACTTTATATATTTTCTTGCAATATCCTCTATATGTTCGCCAAATTCCCAAGGTTCTTGATTTTTCGTGTTTGTAGCAGAGTGATTTCTAAAGAATGGATAAAAGATTCCAAGCTCTATCCATCTTGCAAAAAGCTCAGGCTCACAATCTCTCCAAAAACCTCCCACATCAGCACCTATAAAAGGTACACCTGATATTCCTAAATTTTGGAGCATAACAATACTCATATATAAATGTTCCCAAATACTCTTATTATCTCCCGTCCATACTGCAGAATACTTTTGAATTCCAGAAAAACCAGCTCTGGTAATGATTAATGGTCTTTCTTCTGGTTTTGCATCTCTCCATCCCTCAAAGCTTGCCTTTGCCATTAAAAGTCCATATACATTATGGATCTCATCATGAGTAAATTCTTTATTTTCTCCATGAACTACATCAGCGGATAAAGTCTTATTATAAAAATCCTCTTTCTCTAAAAAACTTGGAACATGAGGAGGCTCTTTGAATTTTAAGTGATAGAAAAGGAGTCTCATCATTTTGTAATCAAAAGATGGAATTATAGAAGGCTCATTCATATCATTCCATATTCCAGAGATCCCTTTTTCAAGAAATATTCTTTGTTTTTCTCCCCACCACTTTCTTACTTCCTCTCTCACAAAATCAGGAAAAACAGATTCTCCAGGCCATACATGTCCAACAAAGATCTCTCCATTCTCTTTTTTACAAAAATAATCTTTTTCTACCCCTTCTTTATATACCTCATAACTATCATCTTTCTTTACTCCAGGATCTATTATAGGAACCACTCTAAATCCTTCTTTTTTAAGGTCTTCTATCATCTTCTCAAAATTTGGAAATTTATTTTTATCTATAGTAAACACCCTAAATCCATCCATATAATCTATATCCAGATAGATCACATTACATGGGATATCCTTCTCTTTAAATTTCTCTGCTATCTTCTTTACTTCATTTTCATCTTTATAACTCCATCTTGATTGCTGATATCCTAACGCCCACATAGGAGGAAGATAACATCTTCCAGTAAGTTCTGTATAACCCTCTATCACTTCCTTAGGTGTAGGTCCATAAATAAAGTGGTAATCTAATTCTCCATCCTCTGCAAAAAAGTAGTAGTAATTTTCATTTTCTCTTCCCATATCAAAATAACTTCTATAGGTATTATCAAAAAAGATCCCATAGGATACTTGAGGATTCCATGCAAGGAAGAACGGATGAGATTGATATAGAGGGTCAATATCAGGAGTATGATGAGGATTATCCGTATTCCAATTCATTACTCTTTTACCCTTTTTATTTAAATCTCCTGTTCTTTCACCAAATCCTAAAAAAGCTGTCTCTTCTTTTATTTCTTTATAACAATATACTTTTTTATCAACCTTTTTATATCCCAAATCCTCATAGTCTGAGAGGATAAGATTATTTTCTCTATCATAAATTTTTATACTCCCATTATTCTTATCTATGGATATCTTCAGGTATGAAGTAGAAATTATAAACTCATTTTCACTTTCCTCTGAAATAAAATCTATAGGAATAATTTCTTTCTCTATGGCAAAGGAGTAATTATGCCTCCATTCTTTGTCCTTTGAAAAATGAAATCTTATAATCTTATTATTTATGGCACTTACCTTTAAATACTCATCTTGATCTGGAATATTAAAAATTTTTTCTTTCATTTTACCCTCTTCCTCGCACTATCTATAATTTTTAATATTAAATCCTTATAAGAATATCCCCTCACTTTTGCCATCTTTATGATATCAGAGTAATTGGGAATTAAAAGAGGTAGAGAATTTACATCCAAAACATAAATCTTATCATCTTTAACTCTTATATCAATTCTCGCATAATCCCTAAGTCCAATATATTTAAAGATCTTTACTGCAATATCTCTAATTTCTTTTTCAACTTTTTCACTCAATCTTGCTGGACAAAAATATCTTATATCCTCACCAAATTCTTCTTTTACCTTTTCTGAGTAAAATCTCTCAATTCCTTCAGGAAGCTCTGAAAAATCAATTTCCAGTAAAGGAAGAACTTCAAGATCCTCATTATTTTCAAAAAGCCCTACACCAATCTCTTTTCCATCAATAAATTCTTCTACTAAAGCCTCTTCTCTAAACTCTTCATGAATGAAGTAGACAGCCTCTTTAAGCTCTTCCATATTTCTTACCAAAGATTCCTTCCTTATTCCCTGTCCATTTCCTTCTCTATTGGGTTTTACAAAGAGTGGAAAAGAGAGCTTTATGTTTTCGGGAATATCCTCTTCTGGATATACAAGAAAAAAGTTAGGAGTTGGAATTTTATAATATTGAAGTATTATTTTTGTAAAAGTTTTGTTCAAACAGATAGAATGGACATATGTGTTAGACCCTGTATAAGGTATATCTAAAAAATCACAAAGAGATGGGATAAGAACTTGCCTTGTTTCTTTTCCACAAGTATGGAGATTAAAAATCATATCTACATCTTTAATTTTTTCTAAAAAATCCTCTAAAACTGGGATTAAAATTACCTCATATCCTTCTTCCTTCAATACTTTTTCAATCTCTCTTATCATAAGACTATATCTCTGTGAAAGTGTGTAATTATGTGTAATTCCTACCTTCATAATAACTTTTTTATCCTTTCCTTTTCCTTAATTATCTTCCCTCTCTCATCTACACAATAATTGGCGCCATTTATAATTCTTGTTTTTACTTCACCTTTTGCCACAGAAAATCCCTTAAGACCAGGAGCATCCAAAATTCCACGATTTACTGCATTACAGATATTTTCAGGGGACAAGAAATCCTCCTCCGACTTTGCTAAGCTTTTTATAGCAGATAGAATTACTAAAGCTTCTTCTTTTAACTCTTCTTTTCTTTCTTGAACTTCAGGATCCAAGGAAAAGTCAGGAAGTCCAAAAGAGGCTAAAATATAAGCTCTCTTTACCATCTTTAC
>Ga0116169_1003310_pt1 | contig 10857 bp, 8 predicted proteins | sample AD_UKC130_MetaG_FD_89796 | JGI IMG/M metagenome (GOLD analysis project Ga0116169, IMG submission 89796) | Active sludge microbial communities of municipal wastewater-treating anaerobic digesters from Canada - AD_UKC130_MetaG | ecosystem: Engineered > Bioreactor > Anaerobic > Digestate | place... | reverse complement strand
TGGCCAGCGCGTCCGTTTCGCTATCCCCGCAGAGGGCGCACCCCACGCTCTCCAGGGCCGATGCTGCTGCTTCCATGTTCATCTACGCACCCCCTGGGTCCAAACGAACGATAGAGGAAAGCCGCCAGTGGCAGCATGCACGCGAGAAGCCCACCCATCACCAGGGCAGCCGCGCTGAGGGCAACCGCCACCCCCATACCGGCCAGTACCCGCAAAGCGAGCCGGCCGCGCCCCACGGGGCGGCATGCAGAGCCATCCGCCAGCATGTACAGTCGGCGAGCACCGCTGGAGAGCGCGAGGAGCTCCAGCATCAGGTTGCCGGTGCGCCGGGGGTTCTCGTAAGCAATCAGACACGCTGATGGCGCCGCCGCGCGCATGCGCGCCACCGCGCTCCGAAGCGCCAGGGGAGAAAAGCCTCCCTCGCCAACATCCAAGACTGCCGTGTCCACGCTATTCGCCGCGAGAAGCTGCGCTCCTTGAGCTGTTGTTGCCCACATCACGCGCTGCCCGGGAAAGGAACGCCGCACGCGCGCGACCAGCTCCGGGTAGACCGCCATCTCTTCGCTGCGCACCATCTTCAGGAGCAGGAGCACAGGCGCGTTCACAGCCATGACAGCAGGTCGGCCTCCTCCCCCGTATCGCAGGCAGCATCCCATAGCGAGCGCGGGCAGCGGCGGCACGTGGCGCGCCCGGTGATGGCGCCCCCAAGCGCCCGATCGCCCCAAGCAGCGCCGGGGTCATCACCCATCCCCCGCGCGTGAGCACGTCACTGGCGCAGTCGAGCGGCAGGCGCAGCAGCAGGTGCCGGAACAGCAGCCGCGGCGGTAGGTGCTTCCACAGGAAAAGCAGCCGGTGGCGATGGTAGATCCGCTCGTACTCCACGTAGCTGAAGACCCGCTTGATGGTCGCCCGCGTGTAATGAAAGACGCGGCTCCGTGGATCGGTGACGATCCGCCCGCCGGACCGCCAGATGCGCGCGCCGAGGTCCATCTCCTCCCACATCGCCGGCGAGAAGAGGAGGTCGAACCCGCCCAGAGCCAGGAAACGGTCGCGATCCAAAACGCAGCAGTGCGAGGGCACGCCGATCTGCGCGCGACGCGAGGTCGCCGCGCCCGCCGGCGCATCCTGCGAGAACGCCTCCTCGCGCGAGACCATCACCGAGTCCACGGCAAAGAGATCGTCTCGGTCCCATTCGAGAAGTGGCGCCAGGAAGTGGGGCGGTGCGAGGATGTCGTTGTTGATGAGGAGCACGCGCGGCTCGCGCGCCTCCCGGATGCCGGCGTTGCATGCATACGCGTAGCCGTAGTTGCGGTCCAGACGGATGCACCGCGCCGGCGCATCGAGCGCCGCCACCACTTCGGGTGTCTCGTCCTCGCTCCCGTTATCCACGACGAGGATCTCGTAGGGAACGCCAGCTGCCTCACACGCAGCGATGATCAGGGGAAGGCTCTCGCGAAGGAGCGGCGCGCCGTTCCAGGTCGGCATCACCACCGAGAGGCCGGCGGAACCCGGCGTCTCTCCCACCCCGCGCTGGCCCGCGTCTGGCCGCGGCTCACTGGCCATTCTTCTCCCCCACGCTGGCGAGGTAGCGGGCGACCACCTCCTCCGCCGGGCCATCGGCCATCGCCTGGCCGTGGTCGAGCCAGACCACGCGCGGGCAGACTTCCTGAATGGCGCGCAACTCGTGGGAGACAAGAATAACGGCGGCGCCGCGCTCGCGCGCCTGGTTCAGCGTGCGATACACCTTCCGTTGGAAGCGCTCGTCGGCCACGGCGAGCACTTCATCCACCAGGAGCACCTCCGGCTCGAAAGCCACGGCGATGGAGAAGCCAAGGCGCAGCGACATGCCCGAGGAGTAGGTGCGCACCGGCACATCGATGAAGTCGCCGAGCTCCGAAAACTCGACGATGGAGTCGTACCGCTTGCGCACCGCCGCCGCCGAATAGCCCATCAGGGCGGCGCTCAGATAGATGTTGTCGCGCCCGCTCAGTTCCGGACTGAAGCCGGCCGCCAGCTCGAAGAGGCCGCCCACACGCCCGCGCACGACGATGCTCCCGCTCGTCGGCCGGAAGATGCCGGCGATCAGCCGCAGCAGCGTGCTCTTGCCCGAGCCGTTGTGCCCGACAAGCCCGACCGCCTCGCCTGCGTGTATCGACAGGTCGAGATCCTGGAGTGCCCAGAGCGTATGCGTGGGAAACGGGCGCAGCAGGCGCGAGACCAGCCGCTTCACGCTCGGTAACCGCTCGTGCCGGACGACGAAGCGCTTCCGAAGAGCAGTGATCTCCACTACCGGGGCGCCCATCAGCACACCTCCGCGAAGTGCCACTCATAGCGTCGCCACACCAGCAGCCCCACGCCCAGAAAGAGGAGCGCCCAGAGCGCCGAAACCGCCAGGTACGAGTAGTAGCCCGCTACCGGCCACTCCGCGCCATGCAGCAGCGCCGTGCGATAGCCGATGAAAAGCGGCGTCAGCGGGTTCAGCAGGATGTAGAGCTCCTTCCAGAGCGGCGAGAGACGCGCGCTCTCCATCACCTGCTCGACCGTGTAGACCGTCGGGCAGAGGAAGAAGAGGAGCTGCACCACCGAGTTGAGGAGAAAGCGGATATCCTCATAGTACATCTGGAGCGTCGCGACCAGGAGCACCAGGCCGAGCGTGAAGGTGAACTGGATTGCGAGCAGCGGGATCACCCAGAGAAAGTAAACGTTGAAGTGAACCGGCAACACCAGGAAGATGGCAAACAGCACCAGGAAGCCAAAGAAGAGGTGAACCAGGTTCGAAGTGATCGACGCGATCGGCAGAATCACCCGCGGGAACGCGTACTTGCGCACGAGGAGGTTATCCTTCGCCACGCACACGGCGCCATCGTTGAGCGATTGCGCGAAGAAGAGCCAGGGCAGGAAGCAGGTGAACAGCTCCATCGAGAAGTTGTTGATCCGCGACCCTATGATGTATTTGAAGACGATCGTCATCACGACGATCTGCATCAGCGGGTTGAGGAAGGACCAACAAAAGCCCAACACCGAGTTCTTATAGCGCACCTTCAGATCGCGGCGCACTAACTGGGAGACGGCCCAACTCCAGCGCAGCGGCGAGACGGCCCCTCTGCCATAGCCCATCACGGTTTTCCAGATGCTCCGGACAACGATTGCTCCTCTCCCACGGCCCTCCCCGGAAGGCGGGGCTGAGTGCCGGCCCAAGCTTCCCTGTGGATGCGACTATCATACCGAAAGCAGCCCCGAACGTCAAGCAGGCAGGCACTCATCAACGCCGGGGCACAAACTCGCGCGCGAAGGCCGGGTTGGGGCAAAGGTGATAGGCATTGGTCGGGTAGTCGCGCAGCCAAGCGATCCGCATCCGATCGCCCAGGGCGCTCAAGGCGTACTCCAGCACCTTTCTATCCCACAGATCCGCAGGGCGGCGCACATCGACGCACAGCCCCGTGGCATGCAGCGTCAGCGCAGGCGCCTCTTCTCCATCCGGGGCGGCATCCCCGCGCGTCTGCTCGCGCGCGGCATACTCCACCGTCGTGGTCGCGCCGCAGACCGAGAGGGGCGCGCGACCGCCCTCCTCGCGGTAGATGGCAGCCAGGCGTTGGAGCATCCCGAGAGCCTCGGGGCGAAGCCCGCGGTACCATCGCTCATTCTCCGGATCGAGCGGGGCCAGCGTCTCCACCACCACGCTCTCTCCGGCATCCGGCAGAGCGAGCAGGCGCCCGCTCCGGTAAGCCGCCTGCAAAGCGGCCACGTCGGCAAAGGCAGCGTCCAGCTCGTTGGGATACCACGCGCGATCCATCGGGTAGCCAGGGGCGAGCGTCTCCCAACGCGCGCGGAACTTCTCCGGGCTCTCACGGTAGAGCGCGAGTGCCTCCTGCGCCATCTGCACACGCCAGGCGTAGTAGCGGTGGTCATCGGCACGCCCGTAGAAATAGGAGAAGGTCTTGGGCGTCTTCCGTGGCGACGTGCCAAAGTAAAGGTCGGCAAAGGAGACGGGTGACTTTCCCCCCTCGGAGAGGAAGTAGCCGAGAGTGCGCTCCGCGCCGCGCTCGCCGCCGTGGTAGGCCTGAAGCGCCCAATCCAGCGAGCCAAAGCGCCGCCACAGCCGCACCAGGTAGCGCGTCTGCGCGAAGATCGCCTTGCGCGGATCGCGACGCTCATCCGCCTCCAGGCGCTTGCGCTCCAACGCCGCCAGCTCGGACTCGTATCTTGCGATCCACTGGTCGCGGCCGAGTGGCGGGCCGCCCGGCTGCTCCGCGCGCTGCCACTCCGCCGGTTGCTGGCGCAACTCCGACAGCGCGGCGCGCAGCCGCCGCGCCCGTGCGACGATGCGCGCATACTCGCGCTCGTCAACGCGCAGGCCGGCCCGGCGGGCGGTATCCGCCAGCCATTGAGCCACACCCACTGCGCCCGCGGCAGAGACCGCTTCTGGGTCACCCCCGGACTCCAAAAGCAGGTCGGCTTCCTGCCAGCGGCGCAACTCCTCGCGCAGCTCCGCGACAGGCCGCCTTCCCGCCAGCGCCTGAAGGTCCGCCAGGATCGCTTTTTGCTCGACGCTCTGCGCCACCAGAGGCGCGATCGTCTCCACAACGCGGCTCACATCGCGCAGCGACTGCTTCCGCCCCATCACTCCCTTGCGCTGGCTCTCAATCAGGAGCTCCGCCGGCGAGAGGCGCGCATAGTTCGGATGCTCATAGATGAGCGCCTTCGCGGGCGCGGGCGTCTCACGCCGGCACCCGGAAAGTGGCAGGGCGACCAGCGCGGCAGCCAAGGCCACTCGGGCGGCACCCCGCCCCACCTGGCCGGCTTGACCCTCCCATCGCCGGGAAACCATCCTTTTGCGGTGAGACGCGTGAAGGTGCATCAACCCATCCCTCCTTGCCCGCGCGGGCCACCTTGCCCACGAAGCATCACGCCCTGCGTTTCTGCCACAGGCATTGTACTATCCCCCTCTTCTGCCGTCAACGACGCGGCGCGAGCCTACCCGGATCCCCCCTTCGCCTGGAAACATGCCGGTCCGATCATTGACTTGCCCTCTCCGTGTATGTTAGTATTGCTATCAGAGAGGGAGTGACCACGTTCCTGAATTGCTTGCAAGTGCAGTGGATCGGACGCTGGGTGTTCATCGCGTTGGCATGGTGCTTCGCCGCTTCTGGGGCGTACGCCGAGGCAAAACCGGTACCACCGCAGCCGCAGTTGCTCGTGTTGGTTTCCACCGGGCGAAACGGCGTGGATCAGGTTGCCATCAGCTACGAGAGCGAGGTGAGCGAGGCGAAGGCCCGTGCCGAGCTCCGCGCGCTCCTGAAAGCCACAGGCTGGAAGGCGAGCGATGTGGTGGTAGACTGCCAGGCGCTATCGCCCGGTGCCCCCAGGATGACGAGCGTTTCCTTCACCGCTCCGGTCGTCGTGCCCTATCCCGAGGGCACACTTCCAGTCGCTGAGTTTGTCCAGGCTTACAAGGAGTATCGGCACCTGGTGCTCGTGTTCCAGCTGAGCCGGCCCTTCCGCCTCACCGGCCCGGACTCTTATGAGGACCAGCACGTCAGCATCCGCCTGAAGCAGGGAACGGGTATCCATCGCTACGACGTGCGCGTGACGGACCCCAGCTTCAACACGTTGGAGCTGCCAGAGCTTCCTCGGGCCGAGACCAAAACGCCTGATGAGCCGTCCAGGTCGGGGCCATCGCTGGCGCTTGTCGTTCTCCTCGCTCTCGGCATGGCGGTGAGCGTCGGTGCCGTTGTCTACCTCTTCCTGACCAGCCGTGGCGCAACCTCGGCGGCCCGGCGTGAGAAAACGGGCGCGACCGCCCGCCGGAAGGGGGCGGAAAAACGCGAGCGTTGAAGCTCCCGGCCCCGTCCTGCAAATCCCCGCTTGAAAGACGCTGCCGTACCAGGAGAACGTCGCCGAATCGAGAAGCGTAGTATCGAAGAGGGGCATGGTCGGTGACGCTGGTCGCTCGACGTAGCAGACTGGCCCGGAATATGCCCTCTCCCGCCGTGGGCATGAGGGCAGGCCGGTAGCAGCCGGCACCTTCACCCATCCTATCGGTGGCAGTTTCAGGCGCATGGAATCCGAGGAGTTGCTATGCAATTGGACGAGCTTCTAAAGGCGGCGGCCAATCAAAAGGCATCCGATGTCTTCATCCGGGAGATGGCCCGGCCGGCGATGCGCATCAATGGAAAGGTGCTGCAGACCGATCTCCCGGCGCTGGAGCGCGAGCAGGTTCGAGCGCTGGCCCATTCCATCATGTCGCCCCGGCAGCGCGAGGAATTCGAGCGGCGCCACGAGTTGGACCTCGCGTTTGACATCGAGAATGTCACACGCATTCGCGCGAATGTCTACCAGCAACGAGGCGCCTATGGCATGGCGTTCCGCCTGGTCCCCTTCAAGATTCCGAGTATTGAGGAGTTGGGGCTTCCGGCGGTGCTCAAGAACCTTTGCCAGAACCGCCAGGGCCTGATCTTGGTGACGGGCCCCACCGGATGCGGTAAGTCCAGCACCCTGGCCTCGATGATCGACCTGATCAACAGCACGAAGAAGGTGCACATTATCACCGTAGAGGATCCCATCGAGTTTGTGCATCCCGATAAGGTAGGCATCGTGAGCCAGCGCGAGGTGGGAGTGGACACGGAGAACTTCCAGGACGCGCTCAAGTACATGATGCGGCAAAGCCCCGACGTCATCATGGTGGGCGAGATGCGCGACCTGGAGACGTTCAGCGTGGCGCTCCAGGCAGCGGAGACGGGCCATCTCGTTTTCTCGACGCTGCACACCGCGAGCGCGCCCGAGACGCTCGACCGGATCGTGAACATGTTCCCGCCTCATGAGAAGCCGATGATCTCGCAGCGCCTCTCGAACTCGCTCCGGGGCGTCATCTCGCAGAAACTCGTGCCGCGGCTCGATGGCTCCGGCCGGATGGCCGCCGTCGAGGTGATGGTCGTCACCCCCACAGTGGCGAAGCTGATCGAGGAAGGCCGTTTCGGCGCCACCTACCCCGTGATCGCGGAGGGAGAGCACTGGGGGATGCAGACGATGAACCAGTGTCTCCTACGCTACTTCACTGCGGGGCTGATCTCGGCGGATGAGGCGCTCTTCGCCGCCGGCAACCAGACAGAGCTCCGCCAGATGATGCGCCAGGCGATGGAAGCGGCGCGCGCTACCCAGCGGAGCTGACCGCCCATCCCGAAACCGATGAAACCGCGTGGTGAGGGCCGCGGAGGAGTGCCGGCTGCCTCCGCGGCTCTTTGCTTCTTCCGCAATAATGCGCCCCTCCCTCAAGACATCCTGCGCCCCCAAGGGAACACCTCACACCGTTGTTCGCGCTGGTAACAGGAGAATGAGAAGAGTCTGGAGAATCCTGTGGCATAGAGACTGGCGCCCGCCGGCGAGGTATCCGGAGGAGGGCGCCGTGCCCGCACCAGGAGACGGACATGGCTCTCAACTATACGATGGATGATCTGCTTCGAGCCCTCGTAGAGCACGGCGGGTCGGACCTGCATATTCGAGTGGGCCTGCCCCCGCTCGTTCGTATCCGCGGCGACCTCACGCCCCTCAATTACCCGCCGCTCACACCGGAAGACGCGGAAGAGTTGATGTTCAGCCTCATGAATGAGGAGCGCAAGCGGAAGTTCCTCGAGACAAATGAGCTGGACATGGCCTACTCGGTGAAAGACGTCGCTCGCTTCCGCGTGAATGCGTTGCGCCAGCAGGGGTACGTCGGCGGCGTCATGCGCTGCATCCCCTATGAGATCAAGACGCTGGAGCAGCTCGGCCTCCCGCCAGTGATCAAGGATATTGTGCTGCGGCCTCGCGGTCTCGTCCTCGTCACCGGCCCCACCGGCTCGGGCAAGACGACCACTTTGGCGGCGATGATCCGCTACATCAACGAGACGACCGCCAAGCACATCATCACCATCGAGGACCCGATTGAGTTCGTGCATGAGGATATCAAGAGCATCGTCCAGCAGCGCGAAGTGCACGAAGATACCCATAGCTTCCAGAATGCCCTGAAGCACGTCCTCCGCCAGGCACCGGACGTGATCCTCGTCGGCGAGTTGCGCGACCTGGAGACGATCCACCTGGCCATCACCGCGGCGGAAACAGGCCACCTCGTCTTCGGCACCCTGCATACCACGGACGCAGCGCAGACGGTGGACCGCGCCATCGACGTCTTCCCGCCCGATCAGCAGGCGCAGATCCGCATGCAGCTTTCTGTCACCATCCTGGCGATCATCTGCCAGACGCTGTTGCCGACCGCGGACCGCCAGAGCCGCATCGCGGCGTTCGAGATCATGATCGCCACGCCTGCCATCCGTTCGCTCATTCGCGAAGGAAAGACCCACCAGCTGCCCACGGAGATCCAGCAGGGAGGCGAGCTGGGCATGCAGGCGCTCGACGGGCATCTCGTCCAGCTGCTCGTCAGCGGCAAGGTGACGTATGAGGAAGCGCTGTTGAAGTGCGGGAACCCCAAGGAGTTCGAGATGCGCGTCGAGAAGGCGTTCTCGCAGAGGGGCCTGCCGTTGCCCACGCAAATGACCTCCCAGGCGCCCGCCAGCGGGCAAGCGGGGCAGCAGCGGAAGTAAGGGCGTGCTCTACCAGGCGCGGCCACCTCTCGCCCCCCAGACACGCGGGGCGGCACCGCCGCGCCGGATCTTCGCCGAGCAGCCACGTCGTCACCCGGAGGAATGGGCATGACCGACCGAAGAGCCGAGATCGAATCCTATATGAAGTTTGTCGTCGACAGGCAGGGATCCGACCTGATCCTGAAGTCAGGGCGCCGGCCCGTCGCCCGCGTCTTCGGCGATATGACCGATGTCACCGGCACGCCCGTGATGCATGACGAGTTGGTGCGCGAGCTTGTCTTCAGCCTCCTCACGGACCAGCAGCGAGAGCAGTTCTTGCGCGAGTATGAGCTTGACTTCGCCCACGAGATCCCTGGGCTCGCGCGCTTCCGCGTCAATCTGATGTTTCAGCGCGGAACCGTGACCATGGTCGCTCGCGTTATCCCGTTCACGATCAAGACCGCCAAGGAGCTGGGGCTCCCGCCCGTCTGCCTCGAGTTCTGCATGAGGCCCCGCGGCCTCGTCCTCGTCACCGGCCCCACCGGCTCGGGTAAGACGACCACGCTGGCCGCGATGGTCCACCACATCAACCAGAACCGCCCCGTGCATATCCTCACTATCGAGGACCCGGTGGAGTTCGTGCACACGCCGATCAAAGCCCTGATCAACCAGCGCGAGCTGGGCCGCGACACCCACTCTTTCGCCAACGCCCTCCGCGAGGTACTCCGACAAGACCCGGATGTCATCCTGGTCGGTGAGATGCGTGACCTGGAGACGATCTCCCTCGCTGTCACCGCCGCGGAGACCGGCCACCTGGTCCTGGCAACTCTGCACACGACGGACGCCGTTCAAACCGTGGACCGCCTGATCGATGTCTTTCCCCCTCACCAGCAGGCGCAGATCCGCATGCAGATCTCCGTCAACCTGGTCGGCATCATCTCGCAGACGCTGGTGAAGCGTGCCGATGGCTCCGGCCGCGTCGCTGCCTATGAGACGATGAAAGCGACTCCGGCCATCTCCAACCTGATCCGTGAGGGAAAGACGCACCAGATCGGCTCGATGGTGCAGACCGGCCTGAAGCAGGGGATGATCAGCCTCGACCAGTACCTGGTCTATCTGGTACGCAACAAGGTGGTGTCGTATCAGGCGGCCCTCGACAAATCGCAGAACCCCAGCGAGTTCGAGACGATGTACAAGGAGGCAGAGGCGGAAAAGGCCGCGGCGGCAGCCAAGCAGCGCTGATCGCCCCCGCATCCCCGCGGCGAGAGGGCTTTTCACCGAGAGAGTGTATCCTTCTGGGGAACAGGGTCCGCCTCCGGCGTGTCCGTGCCAGCGTTGGCCGGGCTGGCGGGCACGTCGTGCTCGTGTTTACCACCGGCCAACGCTTTCCAGGCGCCGGCTTTGGCCGGTGCGGCCCCAACGCCTCAAGCCGATGCTCCATCTGCGGCCTGGTTGGCTCTCCTCGCGGATCTGGACGAAGCGACCGTTTTCCGGTAAGATAGAGTATCGGGGCCCTGTGGCCCGGGCTCCTGCGGCCCGTGCCCGGGTTTCCCCAACCCACTCGAAGCGGGTGGGTTGTTTAAATGGGGCTATTCCCTGATCGAGCTGGCCAAGGCCTGTTGGGCCGCAACCCTCGCGGCATTCCATGGCCAGCTCAACACCATATTGCCTGGCAGAAAGAGGAGTATCCGCAGATGCCCGATTCCTTCGGCAGCCGGTCGTCCCTGCGCGTGGATGGCCGCGAATACCAGATCTACCGCCTGGATGCCCTGGAGCGCGCCGGCTTCTCGCTCGCGCGCCTTCCCTACTCGCTCAAGATCCTGCTGGAGAACCTCCTGCGCACCGAGGACGGCGTCAGCGTCACCGCGCAGGAGATCGAGGCGCTGGCGCGCTGGGATCCCGCGGCCGAGCCGAGCCGTGAGATCGCCTTCACGCCCAGTCGCGTGCTCCTCCAAGACTTCACCGGCGTGCCCGCCGTGGTGGACCTCGCGGCGATGCGCGACGCCATGGCCGCCCTCGGGGGCGACCCGCGCCGCATCAATCCGTTGCAGCCCGTCGAGCTGGTGATCGACCACTCGGTTCAGGTGGATGCCTTCGGCACGCCCGACGCCTTCCGCATCAACGCCAGGCACGAGTTCGAGCGCAATCGCGAGCGCTATGAGTTCCTCCGCTGGGGGCAGAAGGCGTTCGATAACTTCCGGGTCGTGCCTCCGGACACCGGGATCGTCCACCAGGTGAACCTGGAGTATCTCGCGCGCGTCGTCTTTGCCACCGAGAAGGGCGGGATTGTCACCGCCTACCC
>Ga0116169_1003309_pt1 | contig 10864 bp, 13 predicted proteins | sample AD_UKC130_MetaG_FD_89796 | JGI IMG/M metagenome (GOLD analysis project Ga0116169, IMG submission 89796) | Active sludge microbial communities of municipal wastewater-treating anaerobic digesters from Canada - AD_UKC130_MetaG | ecosystem: Engineered > Bioreactor > Anaerobic > Digestate | place... | reverse complement strand
GCCAGCCCGCGCGCCATGTTGTCCCGGTACGACTGCACGACGCCTGTGACCTGCTCCCGCAACTGCAGCACCGAGCCCAGCATTTTCCCCTTGACCTCATCCAGCCCGTAGCCGGTCATGGCCACGAAACTCGGATTGACCCACTCGACACGCCGCTCAGCGTCCAGCACGACGACAGCGTTGGCGGTGTGTTCGGCCACCAGCGCCAGCCGACGCATCTGCGTGGCCTGGGCCCGCGCCAGACTGTGCTGGCGCGCGACCACGCGCGCCGTGGGTTCGACCACCGCCACGGCCAGCAATGCGATCAACGCCAGCATCAGCCCCATCGACCATTCCATCGAGCGCAGCGCGTCGAGGTTATGCGCCTTCGCCGCGTTCTGCGCCTGCTCCGACAGGGCCAGCGCCGCCGCGAAATAATCGGGCGCCTGGGCCTGGATGGCACGCAAGAGCGGCTGCAACTGCTGCGCGTCGATGCCCGCAGGCGCCTCGATCAACTGGGCCACGTCGTCGAAGAACAGCTCGCGCGCCTCGCGCCATGCCCGCGCCACCAGTGCGATCCGCCGGGTCTCGGCCGGGTCGCGGCCGGACTGCGCCGCCAGCAGTCCTTCGAGCCGGACGGCCTGGGCGCGCGCCTCGCCGAGCGCCTGCAACAACTGCTGCGACGCCGCCTCGCTCTCGAAGTGCATGGCCAGCAGGCTCAGCCGTTGGCTGAAGATCCGCTGCGACTGCGCCAGCGCGACGATTTCACCATCCGCACCACGCAGTTGCTGGGAATTGCGGCCCTGCCATGCCTGCACCAGCACCACCAGCGCAATCAGCACCAGCACCCCGAGCATGGCCAGGCGCACCCGCATGCCGGCCCGCGCCCCGCTGCGCAGGGCGTCCGCGTCGATCTCGACGTTGATGGCGGCCGGCTCCTCAGGCGTCGTCACATTCGACCAACTCAGCGCAAGGCGCTGCGCATGCGGTCGATCACGACGCGGTAATCGGCCTGCCCGAAGATGGCACTGCCGGCGACGAAGGTGTCGGCACCGGCATCCGCCACCTGTCGGATGTTGTCGACCTTGATCCCGCCATCGACCTCCAGCCGGATGTCCTTGCCGCTGGCGTCGATGCGGCGGCGCACGTCGGCGATCTTGCGCAGTGCCGAATCGATGAAGGACTGCCCGCCAAAGCCCGGATTGACGCTCATGATCAGCACCAGGTCGATGTCGTCGATGACCCAGTCGAGCACGTCCAGCGGCTGCGCCGGGTTGAAGACCAGACCCACCTTGCAACCTGCACTGCGGATGGCCTGGATCGAGCGGTGCACATGGCCGCTGGCGTCCGGGTGGAAACTGATCAGGTCGGCGCCGGCCTGGGCAAATGCGCCAGCCAGCGCGTCTACGGGCTGCACCATCAGGTGCACGTCGATCGGCACCGCCACGCCTGCGGGGGTGACGGCATGGGGCTTGAGTGCCTGGCAGACCATCGGTCCGAAGGTCAGGTTGGGGACGTAATGGTTGTCCATCACGTCGAAGTGGATCCAGTCGGCGCCGGCGGCGATGACGTCGGCGACCTCGGCGCCCAGTCGGGCAAAGTCAGCGGAGAGAATCGAAGGCGCGATGCGATAGTTCATGCGAGGGGTCTTGGGACGATCGTTGGATTGACAGGGATTTTCGCAGTTAGCATAGCGGCATGGCCAAGTACCGTTTTCAGGTCGACGTGCACCCCCAGTATCTGCCCGACGAGTCGGAGCCGGAACAGGGCATGTATGTTTTTGCCTACACCATCACCATCGCCAATGTCGGCGAGGTTGCCGCGCAGCTGATTTCCCGCAGCTGGAACGTCAATGACGCCAGCGGCCATACCGAAAAGGTGCGGGGCCTGGGCGTGGTCGGCCACCAGCCGCTGCTGCAGCCGGGCGAGAAATTCGAATACACCAGCGGCACCCGCCTGCGCACGCCTACCGGCACCATGCACGGCAGCTATTTCTGCGTCGCCGAAGACGGCGAACGCTTCGAGACCGATATCCCGATGTTCGTGCTCGACGCCTTGAGCGCCAGCGGCGAGAAGCCGACCCTGCACTGAGTCCGTCCTATGGCGCCGCACGCCACCCCGCAGGGATTGGGGGAATTCGACCTCATTCGCCAGTATTTCGAGCGCCCGGTGCGGCGCGCGGCACTGGGTATCGGCGACGACTGCGCCTTGCTGCAACCCGGCGCCGGCTGCCAGCTCGCGGTCTCCAGCGACATGCTGGTGCAGGACCGCCACTTTTTCGCTGACGCCGACCCCTTCCAGCTGGGCCACAAGGCGCTGGCGGTCAATCTCAGCGACCTGGCAGCGTGTGGCGCCAGTCCGCTGGCCTTCACGCTGGCGCTGGCCCTTCCCGCGGCAGACGCGGCCTGGCTGGCACCGTTCTCGCGCGGATTGCTGGCACTGGCCGACCGCCATGGCTGCGAACTGGTCGGCGGCGACACCACCCGCGGTCCGCTCAACATCTGCATCACCGTGTTCGGCGAGGTCCCCGCGCCCGCAGGCCGCAGCCAGGCGCTGCTGCGCTGCGGTGCGCGCTGTGGCGACGACATCTACGTCAGCGGCACGCTGGGGGACGCACGGCTGGCGCTGGAGGCGATCCGCGGTGAATGGACCTTGCCTGCGGCCTTGCGCAAACGCGCCTGTACCCGGCTGCACCAGCCGGAGCCCCGGGTCGCACTCGGACAAGCCTTGCGCGGCCTGGCGACCAGCGCCATCGACATCAGCGACGGGCTGCTGGGCGACCTGGGCCATGTGCTGAAAGCCAGCGGCGTCGGCGCCCGCCTTGACGCCCCGTGCCTGGTCGATCGCATGGCCTGCCACGGGCCGGCCCTGGACGCGGTCGTTCCCGCCGAGCACCAGTTGCGCTGCGTGCTGGCGGGCGGCGACGACTACGAGCTGGCGTTCACGGCGCCGGCCGATCGGCGCGACGCGGTCGCGGCAGCGGCACAGCACAGCGCCACCCCCGTCAGCCGGATTGGAACGATCACGGCGAGGGGCGGCCTGCAGGTCGTGGACGCCCAAGGCGCGGCCATCACCGGGCACTGGGCCTCGTTCGACCATTTCTGCTGATGGGTGCCGGCATGGAGAATACGCGCATGACCGACGAGGACCTGTTCGCTGCTGCCATTGCGGCCGCCCGCCGCAGCCCGAACCAGGTGCGCAAGGTGGGTGCCGTACTGCTGCCAGCCGACGGCACCGCGCCGATCGCACGCTGCAACACCTTTCCCGGCGGCGTGACCGACACCGCGCAGCGCCATCTCGGTGACGGCCGGCTGATCTGGATGGAGCATGCGGAGCGCAACGCCATCTACGCCGCCGCGCGCGAGGGGCGCTCGACCGACGGCGCGACGCTGGCCAGCACCTACTTTCCCTGCACCGATTGCGCCCGGGCCATCGTGCAAGCCGGCATCCGGCGCCTGGTCACACTGGCGCCGGTGCCCGACGACCCGGTCTGGGGCGCATCCTTCGGCCCGTCCGAAACCATGCTGCGCGAAGCCGGCGTGCAGATTACCATCGCAGGCCGCGATCCGGCCGAGGTTCACGCCGCGACCATGCGCCCCGGCTGAAACAGGCGCAATCAGGGCGGGATGGTCACCGTCTTGACCCGCTCCTTGCGCAACAGGTACAGGCCACTGACGATGATGATGGCGCCGCCGAGCAGGGTGTAGCGGTCCGGCACAATGCGCCACAGGCTCCAGTCCAGCGCGATGCCCCAGGCCAGCGCGGTGTATTCGAAGGGGGCAACCGCCGACGCCTGGCCATGGCGGAAGGCCTCGGTGATGGCCAGCTGGCCGATGAATCCGGTGACCGCCAGCGCCAGCAGCACCGGCCCGTGCGCAGCGGCAATCGGCACCCAGGTCGGCAGTGCCAGCACGCCGGCGCCGACCGACAGCGATACCGTGGTCCAGAACACCAGCGTCACACTGGCGTCGGTGCGGCTGAGCACCCGGCCGGTGACCGCCGAGACGGCATAGCAGGTAGCGGCCCCCAGCACGGCCAGCGCGCCTAGCGAGAAGAAAGCCTCGCCTTGCGGTCGCAGCGCGATCCATACCCCCACCATGCCGACGGCAATCGCCAGCCAGTGCAGCGGCGCGACCCGCTCGCCCAGCACCGGTATCGACAACATCGTGATCAGCAAAGGCGCGATGAAGAAGATCGCATAGGCCTCGGCCAGGCCCAGCGCGCGCAGCGCATAGCTGAACAGCGACAGCATCAGAATGCCGATCACGCCGCGAAACAGGTGCAAGCGCCAGCGCACCCGCAGCAACTGCCCGACCTCGCGCCGCCACACCACATAGATGCAGACCAGTGGCAACGCAGCCATCCCGCGCAAGGCGGCGACCTGCAGCGCCGGATAGCTGCCGGTCAGTGTCTTGAGCACGGCGTCCATCAGCGAGAACGCACCTACAGCGATCAGCATCGCGATGATGCTGCGCCGGTTGCCCTGGCCGATCAGTGGGACTGCCACGCTGTCTTCCTTCCCCCGTGGCGTCTCAGCGCCCTGCGCGAACGACGGTGGCTCCCGCAACGGCGCATGCCGTGCGCGGACCGCGATGCTGCGCCAGCTCCCGCACAGCCACCGGAGTCCACGGCCGCGGCATCAAGGCTGGCGGTACTCCAGGGACAGGCCTGCCGCGGTGCGCGCCGGGAAACCCTTCCAGTAGGTATGGTCCGGCTTGAATGTGCCGTTCTCCTCGGCTGACCACTTGCCGTCGCGGGCTTTCTCCACCAGTTTCAGATAGGCGTCCATGCCTGCATCGTTCTTCAGGTACTTGCCCAGGAAGGCGGTGCTGAAATGCTGCGCGATATTGTTCATGCGCACGTTGTCCCAGACTGCATCGATGTAGTGCTCGGCCGGGATGAACTTGAGGTTCGCCGCCGGCTTGTAGGTCTCGGCCGGCGCCGGCATCGGTGCACCGGCATTGTGGTTGGCGTTCTCGTAGGTCAGCAGATAACGCGGGGCGTTGACGCTGGCTTCGAAGATGTTGCGCACGCCGGGCGAATAACCGGAGACGTCGTCGACACTGCCCGCCACGAAGAACACCGGGATGCGGATGCCAGCCAGACCGGCGGCATCCCAGAAACCGCGGTTCCAGCCCCAGGGCGCAAATGCGACCGCCGCCTTGATGCGCTTGTCCATCGATGCCGTGAACTGCGGATTGCCCGCCTGGCGCACGGCCAGGGCGCCTCCCGGCACGCCCCAGGTGAATCCGACGCTGGCCGCGGTGAAACCGCCGCCGATGGTGTTGACCACACCGTAGCCACCCATCGAGTAGCCGATCAGGCCAGTGGTGTCGGCATTGACCATGCCCTTGAGCGTCGGGTCGCTGCCGTTGAGCCGGGCCATCTCATTGAGCACGAACAGCTGGTCCAGCGGGCGGTTCAGCAGCGTGCTGCCGAAGGCCGCCTGGTCGCTGTAGGTGCTGTCGGTATGGTCGATCGACGCCACCACGTAGCCCTTGCTGGCCAGGTTCTCGGCCAGGTGGCTGAGCAGGAAACGGTTACCCGGATAGCCGTGCGAGATGATCAAGAGCGGATACGGCCCGCTGCCGGTATCCGGCTGGGCATCGCGCACCGCCTTGCCGCGGATCGTCACCTCGGTCTTGCCATCGCGCACGAAGACCCGGTATTCGCCGTCGCCCGGCTTGGCGGCGCCCGGCTTGGCCGGGTACCAGACCTCGACCGCGAGCGGACGGTCGTAGCTGGGAATCGGCTCGCCGGCCTTGGCCTTGGCGATGTCGAGCTGCTTCGGATGCACCAGGTTCAGTGTCTTGACGCCAATCGTGAATGTGCCGTATGGCGCCAATGCGGGTGCGTCCGGACGGATGGTGTCGATGCGGTTGTCTTGGGCCATGGCGGGATTGCCTGCGAGCAGCAGGGCGCAGCAAAGAGAGCTTGCAAGAAGTGCCTGTCGGAACATGGGGTTGTCTCCAGTGATGACGATCGGTACTCGGACTTGCGCAGTGCCGCGGGACACGCCCCCCTGGGCCGTCCGCGCCCGCCTCGGACGAGTGCTGAGAGCATACCTGCCCTGCATGACCCGCGCTTGGCGCAGGTCGCTCTCGCACATAATCCGGCCATGGACGCACATGAATCCGCCATCGGTGCGCCGGTAGCGCCGCGGGCACGGGTCAACGTATCTTTCCTGCTGGCGCATCCGGCCCACTTCATCGCGCTGGGCTTCGGCTCGGGGCTCAGCCGCTGGGCGCCGGGCACGTCGGGAACCCTGTGGGCGTGGATGGCATTCCTGGCCATGCAGGCCTGGCTCAGTCCGACGCAGATCGCCTGGGTCGTCGCGCTTTCCTGGCCGGTGGGCTGGTGGGCCTGCAGCGTGTGCGCCCGCCACATGCGGGTGCTCGATCCCGGCAGCATCGTCTGGGACGAGGTCGCGGCCTTCTGGCTGGTGCTGTGGCTGCTCATGCCGGCAGGGTTGCTGGCCCAGGTGATCGCCTTCGCGCTGTTCCGATTCTTCGACGCTGTCAAACCCGGCCCGGTGGCCTGGGCCGACCGCCTGTTCCACGGTGTGGACGTGGCGCGCGACCCGCAAGCCTGGAACAAGGCCGGTCTGGGCATCATGCTCGACGATCTGGTCGCAGCCTTCTGCACGCTGCTGGTGCTGGCGGCCTGGATCCGATGGAGCCCCCTGTGACGCGATCTGGCACCCCCACGACGACCGACCTTTGCCAGGCACTGGCCAGCGCATTGCTGCAACGCAACTGGATGATGGCCACGGCCGAGAGCTGCACCGGCGGCATGATCGCTGCCGCCTGCACCGACCTCAGCGGTTCGAGCCAATGGTTCGAGCGGGGCTTCGTCACCTATTCGAACCAGGCCAAGATGGAGCTGCTGGGCGTCGATGCGGAAACCTTGGACAGGGACGGTGCCGTCAGCGAGTCCGTGGCGCGGGCCATGGTGCGGGGAGCCCTCAACCGGGCGCCGGTTCAGGTCGCGGTTGCCGTCACCGGCGTCGCCGGGCCGACCGGCGGCAGCGCGGCCAAGCCGGTCGGCACCGTCTGGTTTGGCTGGAACATCCACGGCACGGTGACCACCCAGGTGCAGCACTTCGCCGGCGACCGCGCTGCAGTGCGCGCGGCCACCGTGCAGCATGCGCTGGCGCAGTTGCTCGCCCTGACCCGCGACACGCCGCCCCGCTCTGCCAGCAATGGCGACTGACACCACCACGCCCCGCAAACCTGCCCGCGCCAGGCCCGCGGCAAAGGCCTCACCGGAATCGTCTCCGACCAGGCCGCGCCAGCCGCGTGCACCGCGCATTCCGCGCGGCCAGCACTACCATGTCTACGTGATCGAGTTGTCCGACGCGGTCTGGAACCTGGCACGCTTTCGCAAGGCCAACCCCGACTACCAGCTCGGCAAGCCCCTTGTCTATGTCGGCATGACCGGGCTGGACCCCGACCTGCGCTTCGACAAGCACAAGGCCGGCATCCAGTCGAACAGCTATGTGCGCCGCTTCGGCCTGCGCCTGTTACCCGGCCTGTACGCCATGTACAACCCGATGCCGTACGAGGGCGCACGGGACATGGAAGTCGAGCTCGGCATCGGGCTGCGCGAAGCAGGCTATGGCGTGTGGCAGGCCTGAGCTCGGCCGACGCGACGAGGCACGCAATCAGACCACGTTGATTTCCCGCATCGGCCGCCCGTCGATCACCCGTTGCCAGCCGAACGCGGACAGGTCCAGCGTCTCGAACCGTCCAGCCACCAGCAGCTCGGCCAGCGCGCGGCCGACCGCCGGCGACTGCTGCAGCCCATGGCCACTGAAGCCATTGGCGAACAGCAGGTTGGACACTGCGGGATGTGCTCCCAGAATGAGGTTCTGGTCCAGCGTGTTGACATCGTAGTGGCCGGCCCAGGAATGCTGCACGCGCAAGGCCTCGAAGCCCGGAACCCGGTGCGCCAGCGCCGGCCAGATCGTGTCTTCGAACAGCGCGTGCTGCACCTCGAAATCGAAACACTCGGGGTCCTGGTCCTGCGGCAAGGCCACACCGCACAGAAAGCCGGCGCCTTCGGGGCGGAAATACACGCCGCCGGGATCGATCACCAGATGGCTGTGCAGCAATTGCGCGGGGGAATGGAAGAAGAACACGCAGCGCTTGCGCGACTGGACCGGCAAGTCGATGCCAGCCGTTGCAGCCAGCGCGGCGGCACCCGTGCCCGCGGCATTGACCACCGCGCCGCAGGCCACTTCGCTGCCATCCTGCAGCTGCACGGCCGTGATGCGCTCGCCCTGCCGACGCAACTGCGCCACCCGCGCACCGCGGTAGACCACGCCCTGCGCGATCGCCTTGCGGCGCAGTGCATGCATCAGGCTGTGGGCATCCAGCCAGCCTTCACCGGACAGCCCCAGCGACCCGGCGGCCAGGTCCTGCGTATGCAACCAGGGGAAGCGCAGCGCCAGCGCCTGCCGGTCCAGCAAGGCCACGTCGACGCCGCACTGCCGCTGCACCCCATGGTTGGCCTGCAGTGCCGCCAGACCGTCAGCCGAGGCCAGGAACAGATAGCCGGCCGCATGGAAACCGACGTCGGGTGCCACGCCATCGACCGCCAGCCATTCGCTCGCCTGTTCGATGAACCGGCTGCCGAACTGCGACATGCGGATATTGCCCGGCGTCGAAAACTGGTGCCGGATCGAGGCCAGGGAACGGGTGGTGGCGCAGGATGCGTACGACGGGTCGGCCTCGAGCACCAGCACCGAACCCGTGAATCCCGGGTGTGCCGAAAGAAAGTACGCGGCCGCGCTGCCCACCACCGCCCCTCCGACAATCACGACATCGAAACGTTCCATCGCGTGACCCAGGGGCCGAGCCGTCGCCGTTATTCGAACCGCACCTGCAGCCGCGACAAGGGCGCGCTGAAGTCGGCACTCCAGTCCTGACCCGCCTGCACCGGCCAGGCATCGGTCCAGGTGCCGGTGGTGACGACATCGCCCGCCAGCAGCTCCGGCGCGCCCGGGCATTGGTGCAGTTCGCGCACGAAATGCTGCAGCGCCAGCAGCGGGCCATCGAGCACGTTGGCGCCGACGCCGCGGTCCACCGCTTTCTTGTCCTGGCGCAGCACCAGGCGCGCGCCGGCCAATGCAGCCTGCAATTCGGCCGCGTTCGCGCCGATGTCATTGCGCGCGATCCGGCGCCCGACCAGCAGCCGGCCATGCAGACCACCATCGGCGACGGCATCGCCGGGTGTGAACTTCCAGTCCGGCATGTGCGACTGCACGATCTCGAAACCAGGTGCCACCCATTCGATGGCATCGAACAACTCGTCCAGCGAGGCGCCCGGCATCGGCGTGGCGCGCATGCCGAACACGGTCTCCGGCTCTATCCTCGGCTGGCAGAGATTGCGCAGCGACACCAGACCCCGGCCTTCACAGAAAACCAGGCTGGTGTTCCAGACCGTGCCCCAGATCGGCGCGAACACGTTGTAGCGCGGCCAGATGGCGCGGTTGGTGAACCCGATCTTGAAGCCGCGCGGCAGTTCGCCACGATCGAGGCGCAACTGGCGCAGTGTGAGTTGCTGCTGGTAGGCCTGGGCAACGTCGCTGGCGCCAGCCCCCTGCGTCTCTGCAGGCCAGAGGGCACCGTTGTCAAAGTGCGCCAGCAATTGCTGTGGTGTCATGGAAGATGTCTCCTGAGTGCAAAAGTGATGGGGAAGAATGGCATCGGCGCGGCCCGCAGGCCTGCGGCGGGAACCGCTCAGCCGCTGGCCCGAGGCGCGTCCGCAGCACGCCGGCCATTGCGCAAGGGGCCGAGCAGGTGCTTCAGTCCGTTGTGGTCGATCTCGTGCATCAGCGCCAGCAGACGGCCGATCTCGCCGGGCGGAAAACCCTCGCGCGCAAACCAGTTCAGGTAGTTGCCGGGCAGGTCGGCCAGGATACGGCCCTTGTGCTTGCCGAACGGCATTTCCCTTGTCAGCAGCAGTTCCAGCATGTTGCGATCCATTGCTGCCATTGTCAGGGATAGGCCAGCGCTTGGCGAGCCGTCCGGACGACAGCCGGGGGAGGCACCATCGCTGGTGCCTGGGGCCGGCGATGGCCGTCGCAGCACCATGCCGCGCTTGTGCAATCGAACGGGCTCCACCACAATTGCATTCTCAGGAGACACAGAATTACACGATTGCAGACCGGATACGCCCTGGCCTGTGCCCGGACGACGCCATGAAACAGGACTTCGCCTGGAGCCAGGCTCGCGCGTTGCTGGCAGCGCCAGACCCTGGCAGCACGCTTGGCACCCATGCCCCCCGGGACGCGATGCGCCGCAGCGGTACGCCCCGAAATCCCGCCGACCCGTGGCAGCACCCGCCCGTCGGCTATTTCCGGACCCCGCGCACCACCTCCGATTTCCCGGCCGCAGCCGTGCCCGAGGTTCTGTGAACAGCAACCCGCAGGCGCCCCGCACCACGCTGATGCGTTTCTACAACGCATTCGCACATCTCGATCCTGCAACCATGGCGCAATGCTATGCGCCCGAGGTCCAGTTCCGTGACGAAGTCTTCAGCCTCGACGGCCGGGACCGGGTCATGGCCATGTGGTTCATGTTGTGCGAGTCGCTGGATGGCCGGGGCAGGGTCGACTGGAAGCTGAACTACCGCATCGTGTCGGTCGACGCGCAAACGGCGCGTCTGCACTGGAGCACTCGCTACCATTTCGGTACGGCGGGGCGACCGGTGTACAACCGGATCGACGCGACGTTCCATTTCAACGCCGATGGCCTGATCACGCAACACCATGACAGCTTCAACTTCTGGCGCTGGTCGCGCCAGGCTTTGGGTTTGTCCGGCCTGCTGCTTGGCTGGTCGCCCTTGCTGCGACGACAGGTTCGCAGACGCGCGCAAGCTG
>Ga0116169_1003308_pt1 | contig 10866 bp, 9 predicted proteins | sample AD_UKC130_MetaG_FD_89796 | JGI IMG/M metagenome (GOLD analysis project Ga0116169, IMG submission 89796) | Active sludge microbial communities of municipal wastewater-treating anaerobic digesters from Canada - AD_UKC130_MetaG | ecosystem: Engineered > Bioreactor > Anaerobic > Digestate | place... | reverse complement strand
TTCGAGGCGCGCATCCATCCCAACATCAAGGCCAACTTCCTGGCCAGCCCGCCGCTGGTCGTGGCCTACGCGATTGCCGGCACCGTGCGGCGCGACCTGATGACCGAGCCGGTCGGCCAGGGCAAGGGTGGGCGCGACGTCTACCTCGGCGACATCTGGCCCAGCAGCGAGGAGATCCATGCGCTGCTGAAATTTGCGATGAAGGGCAAGGCCTACCGCGAGAACTACGCCAAGGTCAAGACCGATCCGGGCGCCTTGTGGGGCAAGATCAAGGGCGTGTCAGGGCAGGCCTACGACTGGCCACGCAGCACCTATATCGCCGAGCCGCCGTTCTTCGAGAAATTCGACATGGTCCTGCCCAAGGCGCAGGCGGCGGTGTCGGTGCAGGGCGCGCGCATCATGGCGCTGTTCGGCGACTCGATCACCACCGACCACATCTCGCCGGCCGGCTCCATCAAGCAGTCCTCGCCCGCCGGGCAATGGCTCGAGAAGCATGGCGTCATGAAGGCGGATTTCAACTCCTACGGCGCCCGTCGCGGCAACCATGACGTGATGATGCGCGGCACCTTTGCCAACGTGCGCATCAAGAACCTGATGATCCCGGCAGCAGCCGACGGCACCCGCGAAGAGGGCGGCATGACGCTGTACCAGCCCGGTGGCGTGCGCATGCCGATCTTCGACGCGGCCAACAAGTACATGGAGGCCGGTGTACCGACCGTGATCTTCGCGGGCGAGGAATACGGTACCGGTTCGAGCCGCGACTGGGCGGCCAAGGGCACGCAACTGCTGGGCATTCGCGCGGTCATCGCCCGCAGCTTCGAGCGCATCCACCGCAGCAATCTGGTGGGCATGGGCGTGTTGCCGCTGCAGTTCAAGGGCAAGGACTCCTGGGAGTCGCTGGGCCTGGTCGGTGACGAGACGGTCGAGGTCCGGCCCGACCCGGCGCTGAGCCCGCAAAGCGACGCCCAGCTGGTGATCACCGACGCCAAGGGCAAACGCCGCGAGCTCACGGTGACGCTGCGCATCGATACGCCGATCGAGGTCGACTACTACCGCAACGGCGGCATCCTGCCCTACGTGCTGCGCCAGTTGCTGAACTGACGCGGCTTGCCGCCGCCGAATGGCCGGGGCCGAGGTGTGTTGGCACGACGCCGGATACGGGTTGCTCAGCCCCCCAGCAACTGGCGAATCGCGTCCGGCAACCCCTGGTTCGGCTTGTGAGGCGGCGGCGCGAAGCTGCCGTGCGTCGCTTTGCCCGGAGCCAGTGCAACCAGTGACTCGGCATGGCGCACCGCGCTGGAGACTCCGTCGACCACCGGTACCGGCAACTGGCCGCGCAGGCTGCGCGCCAGGCCCGCCAATGGCGCTCCGGCCAGGATGATGACTTCGGCACCGTCCTGCTCCACGGCCGCATGGCACAACTCCAGCAAGGCCTGGGTGTGCTCGGTCTGTACCTGGCCGATGTGGGCCAGATGCCGGTCCAGCGCACGGATGCTGGCCAGCCGCGCGATCAGTCCGTTCGATTCGACCACCTCGCGGTACCAGGCCTGGATGCGCTGCGAGATCGCGATGATGGAGAACCGATGGCCGAGCAGGCAGGCGCTGGCCAGTGCCGATTCGGTCAGGCCGAGGACCGGCACCGGCATCACCTCGCGCAAGCCGCCCAGGCCCGGGTCGCCGAAAGCGGCGACGATGACGGCGTCATGCCCGCCGTGGTCCTCCGCCGCCAGCTGCGCCGTGGCATAGGCGCCGATCATGGCCTCGAAGCGGGTTTCGATGTAGGCCACGCCGAACGGCGCGGTGTGCATCGTGATGTCGGTACCGGCGCTGGCGCTGCGACGCGCCTCGGCGGCGATCAGATCGCTCACGCTGGTGGAAATGTTGGGATTAATGACAAGCAGTCGCATGGAGAGGTTCCGATGAAATTCGGTGGGCCGGGGAATCAGCTGGCGTGGCTGGCCCGTGGCAGCAGGCTGGGCTGGCCGCAGCGCAGGAACTGGCCATGGCCGCTGGCGGCATGGAACCCGGCCGCATCCCACAGCACCGTGCCGCGGCACAGGGTCATGGCCGGCCAGGCGCGCAGCACCATGCCTTCGTAGGGCGTGTAGTCGACCGCGTGGTGCAGCAGGGTGTTGCGGATGGTGGTCTCACCTTCATCCCAGAGCACCAGGTCGGCATCGCTGCCCACGGCAATCGTGCCCTTGCGCGGGTGCAGACCGTAGGCCTTGGCCGGGTTGGTGGCGGTCAGTTCGACGAATCGGTTGGCCGTGATGCGTCCGCCCAGAACGCCTTCGGAGTACAGCAGTGCGAGCCGGGTTTCCAGGCCCGGAATGCCGTTGGGGATGTGCCGGAACGCGACCTCCTCGCCACCGGGCTTCTTGCCTTCGGGCGCGTCGTAGCGAAACGGCGCATGGTCGGACGAGAACACCGTGAAGGTGCCATCGGCCAGGGCGTTCCAGATCACCTGCTGATTGGACTTGTCGCGCGGCGGCGGGCTGCAGACGCAGCGCGCGCCTGTGTAGCTGTCGTCGATGCCCAGGTCTTCGGCACTCAGGAACAGGTATTGCGGGCAGGTCTCGGACAGCACCGTCAGACCATGGCTGCGTGCCCAGCGGATCTGCTCGACCGCGTCGCGGCCCGACACATGCACGATCAGGATCGGCACGTCGACCAGTTGCGACAAGGCGATCGCCCGGTGCGTGGCCTCGCGCTCGACCAGCATCGGCCGTGCGTGGGCATGGTAGCGCGGTGCGGTCTGCCCGGCCGCCTCCAGGCGCCGGGTCAGCCATTCGATGCAGTCGGCATTCTCGGCGTGGATCATGGCCATCGCGCCATGGGCGCGTGCCAGCGCCAGCACGTCCAGGATCTGGCCATCGTCGAGCTTGAGGTCGTCGTAGGTCATGTAGATCTTGAACGAGGTGTAGCCCTCGCGGATCAGCTGCGGCAGCTCGACCTGCAGCACCTCGGGTGTCGGGTCGCTGACGATCAGGTGAAACGCGTAGTCGACATGCGCCTTGCCGTCCGAGCGTTGGTGGTAGTCCGCTACCGCGGCACGCAGCGACTGGCCCTTGGCCTGTGCGGCGAACGGAATTACGGTGGTGGTGCCGCCACAGGCCGCCGAGCGGGTGCCGGTGTCGAAGTCGTCGGCCATGCGCGCCGGTGGCGGCATCGGCTGGTCCAGATGGCAATGGGCGTCGACACCGCCCGGGGTCACGACCCGGCCCGCGGCGTCGATCTCGCGTCGACCCGGCGCCAGGCCCAGGCCCAGGGCCTGGACGCGGCCATCGGTGATGCCGATGTCGCAATCCATCTGGTCGGCCGCGGTCACCACATGGGCGTTGCGCACGACCAGGTCGAATGGGGCTGCGCGTGCGGAATCGGGATGGGCGTGCAGGTTTGCGGGGGTGGGCGGTGATGGGATGGTCATGCAGTGGCTCCGGCCCGCACGACGGGGCGGGCGACGGTCTCTGTTGGGGGAATCACGGCAGCGCTGTGGCGGGCGATGTCGCCGGCGGTCGCGATCCAGCATTGCGCGCGGCGGCTCTCGATATGGACCAGTGCGCGGCGCAGGTGCCGCAGCCGGAACGGCTGGCCGACGATCATGGCATGCAGTGCGATGCCCATGGCCAGCGGCTGGTCCCGCGATTGCAGCAGCATCTCCTCGAACTGGTCGATGATCATGTCGGCGAACTCGGACGCGCCAACCTGGCGGCCGATGATGGCAGCGCTGTCATTGATTTCCTGCGGATAGGGCAGGCTCAGAATCGGTCCGCTGCGGGTCTGCAGCCATACGGGCTGGTCGTCCATGCACCAGTCGAGCAGGTAGCGGTAGCCGGCCTCCTTGAGCAGGTCGGGGGTCTGCAGGGTCTCGGCGATCCAGGGGCTGAGCCAACCCTCCGGCGGCTGGCCTTCATGCCGGTGCAGGGTTTGCGTGACCTGGGCGATCAGTGCACGTTCGGCAGCTTCGTCCAGGCCGCCCTGGTGCTCGGAGTTGGTACGTCCGTGCGCCGCGATCTCGGCACCCATGGCACGGCAGGCATCGACCAGTTGCGGGCAGCTCGCATACAGCTCCGAATTGAGCAGGACCGTCACCGGCAGCCGCAGCGACTGCAACAGCGCCAGCAGCCGCCAGCCGCCGACCCGGTTGCCGTACTCGCGCCAGCTATTGTTCAGCACATCGGGTGGCGGCATGTTCGGCACCAGGTCTTCGACCAGGCCTTGGCCAAATGCATACTGCTCCAGGTTCAGTGCCACGAATACCGCCAGACGCTGACCCTGCGGCCAGTGGAAGTCGGGCCGGGCGGTGATGGCTTGGTAGGGGTAGCGGCCGTGGTGGCGCAGCGGGAAGTCCAGGGGTTTCATCCAGAGTGTCCGGTGGGGGATTCAGAGAGGGGCGACGACGGCATCCAGCGGGCAGGGCGCCGTCGTCGGTCAGGCGAAGATGTCCTCCAGCGAGCGGCTGGCTTCGGGGGGTGCATCGAGCTGCACCGAGCGCTCGACGTGGGCCAGGTGGTGCAGCATCAGCTCGGCGGCCCGCGCCGGATCGCGGTTCTCGATCGCGTCGACCAGCGCCGGATGGTCGCTGGGACAGGCCTCGTGTGTCGGGGTGCCGAACAGCACGATGATCAGTGCCGACAAGGTCTCGAGCTCGCGCATGCTGCGTGCCAGAAAGCTGTTGCCGGCCATGTCGGCCAGCAGCAGGTGGAACTGGCCGGAGAGGTTGATGATCTGGCGCTGGTCGCCGGCCGCCTGGGCCTGCTCTTCCTTGTGCAGGTGGGCGCGCAGACTGGCGACCTGCGCTGGCGTGGCCGATTGCGTGACCTGGCGGATCAGCGCAGGCTCGATCAGGCGGCGCGCGTCGAACACGTCGCGCGCCTGCGCGACCGTCGGACTGCTGACGAATGCGCCCCGGTTCGGGATGTTGGTGGCAATGCAGTCGTGCACCAGGCGCCCGATGGCCTCCCGGATCTTGGTGCGGCTGACCTTGAAGATGCTGGCAAGACGCGCCTCCACCAGCTGGGTGCCCGGCGGCAGTTCGTGCTTCATGATGGCCAGCAGCAAGCGCTCGAATATCTCGTCCGATCCCGGCGCCTTGGTGCGGGGAGACGTTGCACGGGGGCGCTTCGCCGTGGCCGGCTTGCCGGAGCCTGTCGCTTGCATGGGTGATTCCTGACCTGGCTGTTCGCGTTGTTGTTGGGGATGCCGTGGCTGCCATTCTGGCGGCGCCGAAACCTTGCTGCAACGGGTAGAGCAGGTTTCGTGCCTTGGCACCAATCATGCAGACACCGGTTCACAGTGGTGTTGCAGACAGTGTATGCACTCAATCCATGCACTGCGCAGAGATTGCTGCGCTATTGCGGTGCAGCAAGTCAGCAATAGCACCCAAATGGCGCCTGCAACTCATTGATATGAAACAAATATCCTGGCATGTGAATTGCATTCCATAAGGCTGACACATTGCATACCATTTGTTGTCGACGACTGTTTATTGACCCACTTGAAGGACCCACCATGATGAAATCGGCATTCCGCAGGAACCTTGTTGCAGTCACTGTCCTGGCCCTTGCCAGCAGTGTTTCCCTGGCCCAGGAGCGCTTGCGCATCGCTGGCAACTTCGCGTCCGACCATTCGTCCTCCATTGCCATGCAGCGCTTCAAGAAGGACGTGGAAGCTGCGTCCAAGGGCCAGCTGATCATCGAGGTGTTCGACAACCAGCAACTCGGCGGCGCCCAGGAAAACGTGACGCAGACCCGTGCCGGCACGATCGACATGACCTGGGTGGGCATGGCCTTCCTGTCCCGCACCGTTCCCGAACTGGAGGCGGTCAGCCTGCCCTTCATGTTTCCCAGCCGCGAAGTCGCCTACAAGGTCATGGACGGCCCGGTGGTCGACCTGATCGAGGAGAAGATGGCGACCAAGGGCTTCACCTCGCTGGGCTTCATGGAACTGGGCCTGCGCCAGGTGACCAACAGCCAGCGTCCGGTCAAGGGCATGGCCGACCTCAAGGGCCTGAAGATCCGCATGCAGCCGATCGAGACCCATCTGGCGACCTTCAAGGCGCTGGGTGCCAATCCGCAGCCGATGGACATCAAGGAGGTGTATTCGGCACTCGAGCAGAAGGTCATCGACGGGCAGGACAACCCGTTCTCGCTGATCCTGGCCAGCCGCTTCTACGAGGTGCAGAAGTACGTCAGCAACACCGGCCACTTCTTCGACTTCATCGCGGTGGCGGCGAACAAGAAGAAGTTCGACGCGCTGACCCCGGAGAAGCAGAAGATCATCCGCACCGCCATGGGTGATGCGATCGCCTGGCAGCGCAGCGTGTCGGCCAAGGCCGATGCCGACGCGCTGGTGGAGCTGCAGAAGAAGGGCATGGTCTATACCGAACTGCCGGCGTCCGAGCGTGAAGCCATGAAGAAGGCCACGGCCCATGTCGTGGACGACGTGAAGAAGCGTCTGGGCGCTCCGTTCGTCGACCAGGTGCTGGCTGAGCTGAAGAAGGCCGGCGGCTGATCCGGTTCCCGCACACCACCTACCGAGGAGCCCCACACCATGAGCGGATTCTTTCGCCTCACCCCCATGCGCGATCGCGGCCCGCTGAGGCCACTGGCATGGGTCATTGCGGCATTCGATGTCGCGGCGTGCTGGTCGCTGGTCGGCCTGATCTCGCTGATGGTGCTTGTCGTGTCGGCCCAGGTGGTGTTGCGCTACCTCTTCAACAATTCTCTGGACTGGGCCGACGAAGTGGCGCGGCTGTGCTTCGTCTGGTCCATCTTCATCGCGATTCCGTTGGGCCTCAAGAGCGGGGCCCACATTGGCATCGAGATGCTGGTGGTGCGGTTTGCGCCGTGGCTGCGCAAGGCGCTGGCGCGGGCGGTGGCCCTGGTCGGTGCCGCGCTGCTGCTGCTGGTGGCCTGGGAGTCGGTGGTGATCGCCTGGGACCAGTGGGACGAGTTGCTGTCGTCGGTCTCCGCGAGCGCCGCATGGTTCATCGTGCCGCTGGCGTTTTGCGGCGTGCATGGCGCGCTGCACCTGATCTGGCAGTCGCTGACCGGTGCGGTACACGTAGACCCCTACGCGCAGGCAGAGGCCGCCTGACAAGGCGCAACGTCCCTACGACCGACAGGCGGCACCACGCGTGCGCAAGCAGGAGTACCTGGCATGAGCCTTCTGATCATTCTGGTTTTTTTCGGAATCGCCCTGATGGGGATGCCGCTGGCCCTGTCGCTGGGGACGGCCGCGGTTGCCGGGCTCCTGGCCAGCAACGTCGACTTCAATCTGTTGCCGTCGCGCATGATGAGCTCGGTCAACGCATTTCCGCTGATGACCATTCCGTTCTTCATCCTCGCCGGCGAGCTGATGCTCAAGGCCGGCATGATGGAGCGTCTGATCGACCTGGCCAATACCGTGGTCGGGCGCATGCGCGGCGGGCTGGGTCACGTGACGGTGCTGGCCGGCATGGGCTTGTCGACCGTGTCGGGCGCTGCGGTGGCGGACGCCAGCGCGATCGGCGGCACCTTGCTGCCGTCCTTGAGCAGGCACTACGGCAAGGGCTTCTCGGCAGCGATCTGTGCGGCTGCCGCCAACCTGGGGCCCATCATTCCGCCGTCGGGCGCGATGATCGTGTATGCCTTCATGGCCGGTCCATCGGTGTCGGTTGGCGGCCTGTTCATGGCCGGCGTCGTGCCCGGTCTGCTGCTGGTGATCGGCATGCTCGCGATGTGCTCGTTCATCGCCTGGAAGCACCAGTTCCCGCTGACCGGAGCGGCGTTCTCGCTGCGCGCCGTCGGTCGCGAGCTCAAGCGCTCGATCATCATCTTCATGATGCCGGTCATCGTCATCGGCGGCATCGTCGGCGGGGCATTCACCGCCACCGAAGGGTCGGCCATTGCCGTGGTCTACGCACTGGGCATCGGCTTCTTCGTGACCCGCCGTCTGCGCCTGTCCGACCTGCCGGCGGCCATCGTGCGTGCCGCCATCACCTCGGCCGTCGTCGGCGTGATGATCGCGTTCGCATCGGTGGTGACCTACATGCTGACGATCGACATGCTGCCGCAGAAGCTGCTGACGCTGATCCAGTCGCTGACCAGCAGCCCGGCCGCCTACCTGGTCATCGTGGCACTGGTGCTGCTGGTGGTGGGCATGTTCCTGGAGTCCAACGCGGCCTACATCATGCTGGTGCCGCTGCTGCATCCGATCGCGATGAAATACGGCATCGATCCGCTGCACTTCGGCTTTCTGTTCGTGTTCAACCTGGTCATCGGCATGCTGACGCCACCGGTCGGGGTGGTGCTGTTCGTGATCTGTGGCGTGGCCAAGATATCGCTGGGCGAAATCAGTCGCCATGTCTGGCCGTTCATTGCGCTCATGTATGCGCTGCTGATTGTCTGCATGTTCGTGCCGCAACTGGTGCTGACCCTGCCCCGCATGATGGGTTACTGAGATGGTGCAGATGACCAGTGCCGCAGAACACTTTGCGGGTCAGCGCCATTTCATCGGCACGATCACGCCGTCCGGCAATACGGTGGTGGAGCGGATCACGCTGGGTGTGCTGCACGCCTTGCCGCAGGTATCGGCGCATTTCTCGCGGATTCCGGTATTCGGCAGCACCGACCCCTCGCCGGACGCGTATGCCATGCCGGGCATGCTGGCCGCCGCGGAATTGCTGGCCCACGCTGCGCCGCAGGTGCTGGTGTGGAACGGCAGCAAGGGGAGCGGCATCGGCTTTCGCCATGACCGTGCGCTGGTCGACGCGATCCAGACGGCGACGGGCATCCGTACCACGACATCGATTCTGGCGCTCGCGGAGTTGCTGCAGGCCAGGGGCATCGACCGCATCGCTGTCGTGACGCCGTATGCCGACGCGGGGCATGCCAGGACCTTGCAATGCCTGGCCGCGGAGGGCCTGCAGGTGGTCGCCCATGCCTGCTCCGGGTTGCGCGACAACCTGTCCTACGCCAGCGTGCCGCCGCAGGAGATTGCGGCGATGGCGCGCGGTGTGGCGCAGAGCCGGCCGCAGGCCATTGTCTGCCTGTGCACCAACTTCCCGGCGGCCGTCATGGCCGCGCCGCTGGAGGCCGAACTCGGCCTGCCGGTCTACGACTCCACGGCGCTGGGGGTCTGGCACGCGCTGCAATTGTGCGGTGCCGAAAGCCGCGCGGCTGCGCCGCTGTGGGGTTCGCTGTTCCGGGAGCGCATCTGATGGCGGATGGCGCCTTGCTGATCCGCGGAGCCCATGTGCTGACGCTCGACGATGCCGGTCAGGAATGGCCGGTGGCCGATGTGGTGATCATGGGTTCGCGCATTGCAGCTGTCGGCCCCGGTGCCGCCGACAGCTGGCGCGGACCGGTGGCGCGCGAGATCGACGGACGCGGCCTGCTGGCCATGCCGGGTCTGATCAATGCGCATTTCCATTCGCCCGGCAACCTGATGAAAGGCTGCCTGGACAGCATGCCGCTGGAGCTGTTCATGCTGCACGAGGTGCCACCGCTGGCACAGGGCGGTGACGATCAGCGGCTGGTCTATGTGCGCACCATGCTCGGCGCGCTGGAGATGCTGCGCCGGGGCATCACCTGCGTGCATGACGACGCCTACCATGTGCCGCTGGTCAGCCGCAATGGCATCGACGCCATCATGCAGGCCCATGCCGACGCCGGCATCCGGGCCACCGTGGCCATCGACCAGCCCAACGTCGTCGAGTACGACAAATACCCCTTCCTGGCCGATCTTCTCAGCCCGCAGCAGCGTGCCGCGATGGTTGCCGCGCCGCGGCAGGACACCGCGGAACTGCTGGCGATATACGCACATCTGATCGCACGCTGGCACGGTGCCGCCGATGGCCGGCTGGCCGCCGCCGTGTCGTGCTCCGCGCCGCAGAGGGTCACGACCGACTACCTGGTGGGCCTGTCCGCACTGTCGCGTGCGCACGACCTGCCGTTCAATGTGCACGTGCTCGAAACCCGCTTGCAGCGGGTGCTGGGCCAGCAGAAATACGGCAAGTCGCTGCTGCAGTTCCTGTCCGACCAGGGCGTGCTGGACGAACGCATGCTGGTCATCCACGCGATCTGGATCGATGCGCAGGACATCGACCTGCTGGCCAGCGCCGGCTGTACGGTGGCGCACAACCCGGTCTGCAATCTGCGTCTGGGCAGTGGCGTGATGCCGTGGCAGGCGCTGCGCGCGGCCGGTGTTTCGATCTGCCTGGGAACCGACGAGATGAATACCGACGACACCACCAATCTGTGGCAGGTGGCCAAAACGGCGGCCTTGTTGCAGACGCTTGGCGATGCGGACGATCGGCTCTGGCCGCGTGCCGGCGAGTTTTTGCAGGCCGCCACGCGCGGCGGTGCACGGGCGGTCCGCCGCGCGGCGGACCTGGGCCAGCTGGCGGTCGGCGCGGCGGCGGACATGTGCGTGCTCGACCTCGACACCCATGCCTTCACGCCCCTCAACGACCTGGTGCGCCAGCTCGTCTACTGCGAGGACGGCAGCTCGGTACGCTACACCATCGTGCACGGCGAGGTGGTGTTTGCGAACGGTGCGATCGACCGTGTGGATGAAGCCGGGCTGCGTGCCAAAGCGCGCGCGCTGATGGCGCAGCACCAGACCGAACGGGCCGAGGCGTGCGCGCAGGCCGCGCGGCTCGAGCCGGCCTACCGCGCCATGCTGGCACGCGCCGACCGGGAGCCGGTCGGCATGGCGCGCCGGCTCGCAACATGAACGCCGCAGCATGAACCGTCGCGTCCTGGTGATCAACCCCAACACGTCCGCGGGGGTGACGGAACTCGTCGTGCGGTATTGCCGCCTGGCGCAGCCCGATCTGGACTGGCATGGCGTGACCAGCCGACTGGGAGCGCCCTACATCAG
>Ga0116169_1003305_pt1 | contig 10875 bp, 8 predicted proteins | sample AD_UKC130_MetaG_FD_89796 | JGI IMG/M metagenome (GOLD analysis project Ga0116169, IMG submission 89796) | Active sludge microbial communities of municipal wastewater-treating anaerobic digesters from Canada - AD_UKC130_MetaG | ecosystem: Engineered > Bioreactor > Anaerobic > Digestate | place... | reverse complement strand
GATCTGCTCGAGCTTGTCCGTCGTCACGGCCGGCACCGTGGCGGCCTGGGCCGGATGGCGGTGGGCCTTTGCGGTGCCCGTGGTCACCAATCTGATGGCCGCTGCCATGTTGCTGTTCTTCCTGCCAGCCGCACGACAGCATCGCCCGACAGCACCGGCCGCCGGCAAGGCGCCCCGGCTGTTCGACTTCCGTCCGGTGATGACCAACCGGCCTGCGATGGGCTTCGTGGTGGCGGGGTTTTCGCACTCGGTCGAACTGCTCGCGATGCGCGGCTGGACCGTCGCATTCCTGGCCTTCGTCGCCACGCTGCACCCGGGCAGCGCACCCGCATGGAACCTGTCGCTGGTTGCCACGCTGCTGATCCTGGTCGGCGTGCCGACCGGCATGTTCGGTGGCGATTTCAGCCAGCGCTTCGGGCTGGCGCGTGTCGCGCTGGTGGTGCTCGTGGCTTCGGCGCTGACCAGTCTCGTCGTCGGCTTTGCCGGCCGCTGGCCATACTGGCTGTTCTTCCTGGGTCCTGTGCTCCTGCACAACATCCTGGTGACGGCCGATGCGGGGGTCTTGTCGGCGGGGGTGATGTCACGCGCCGATCCACTGCGCCGCGGTTCGACGGTCGCGTTCTACACGATGGTCGGATCAGTCGGATCGTTCGTGGGTCCGGTGCTGTTCGGCACGGTGCTCGATGCGACGGGCGGGCGCCAGGCCGCCAACGCCTGGGGCTTTGCCTTCGCCAGCATCGGAATCGTCGGCCTGATGGCGGCAGCGGCGCTGCACTGGCTGACCCGCCCGTCGGCCGCGCGACCGGAGAGCGAAATCGCGCGCTGAACCGTGATCACCGAAATGTAGGAAGATGACTGCCCGTTCGTGACCTCTTCAGCGCAAGGTGCTTCACCATGATTCAGTTCTACTTCAACGCAGCACCCAATCCGATGAAGGTCGCGCTGCTGCTCGAAGAGCTCGGCCTGCCCTATCAGCCGATGCCGGTCGACACCCGCAAGGGCGAGCAGTTCGCACCCGCTTATCTGGCGGTGAACCCGAACGCCAAGGTGCCGGCGCTGGTCGATGGCGACGCAGTGGTGTTCGACAGCAACGCCATCCTGCTGTATCTGGCCGACAAGGCCGGGCGCTTCGTCCCGCCGATCACCGACGGCGCGGGCCGTGGTGCGATGCTGTCGTGGCTGATGTTCGTGGCCAGCGGCATCGGCCCGTTCTCGGGCCAGGCGGTGCACTTCCGCCATGCCGCGCCCGAGCCCAAGGAATACGCGCTGAACCGCTACGACTACGAAGCGCATCGCCACTGGAAGCTGATCGAAGACCGCCTCGCCGGCAATCGATACATGGTGGGCGGCGAGTACGGCATCGTCGACATGGCCGTCTGGGGCTGGGCGCGGCTGCTGCCCTATGTGCTGGGCGGCGAGACACCGTGGGCGGCCTACCCCAATGTCAAGCGTCTGCTCGACGAGGTCAGTGCCCGGCCGGCGGCGCAGCGCGCCGAGAAGCTCAAGAGCAGCCACGCATTCAAGACCGAAACCGACGACGAGGCGCGACGCTTCATGTTCCCGCAGAACGAGCGCCTGAAGCGCGCCTGATCAATCGCACACAGACAAGGTGAATCGCACATGGAACTCGGACTCAAGGACAAGGTCGCCGTCATCACCGGCGGCACACAAGGCATCGGCAAGGCCACCGCCGAGCGGCTGGCCGCTGAAGGCGCCAGCGTCGTCATCGTCGCTCGCGGACAGGACGGCCTGGACGCCGTCGCGGCAGTGATTCGCGGCGCCGGCGGCAAGGTTGCCACGGTGTCGGCCGATGTCAGTAAGCCGGAGGACTGCGACCGGGTCATCGCCGAGGCGGTGAAGGCTTTCGGGGGCATCGACATCCTGGTCAACAACGCGGGCACATCGGCCACCGGCGCCTTCGAGTCGGTCACCGACGGTGCCTGGCAGTCCGACTTCGATCTGAAGCTGTTCGGCGCCATCCGCCTCATCCGCCTGGCCCTGCCGCAGATGAAATCGCGCGGCGGCGGTCGCATCGTCAACGTCACCAACATCGGCGCGAAGCAGCCGGGTGCCAAGACCATGCCGACCACGGTCACCCGCGCGGCCGGGCAGGCGATGACCAAGGCGCTGTCCAAGGAATACGCGCCCCATCAGATCCTGGTGAACAGCGTGTGCATCGGGCTGGTGCGTGCGGGCCAGCACGAGCGGCGTGCGGCCCGCGAAGGCGTCGATGTCGAGACGATCTACGACAACCTTGGCAAGAACATCCCCATCGGCCGCGTCGGGCGCGCCGACGAAGCGGCCAATGTGATCGCGTTCCTGGTCAGCGAGGCGGCCAGCTTCGTGACCGGTTCGAGCATCAACATCGACGGCGGTGCATCGGCGGTGTTCTGACGCGCACTGTCAGGAGGCGAGCATGACCCTGCAGCACCACGATTGGGGAAAGCGGCTTACCGACACGCTGCGCGCGGCCATTGCGCGCAACGACCTGCCGGCCGCACTCGTGCTCGCCCGCGAGGGCGATGGACAGGCGCGCAGCCTGGCCAGCGAGTTTCTGCTGATGTCCCGCGGTCTGGGCATCACCGTACGGGTGCTGCTGGGACAGCTGGCGGTGCTTGCTCCGCCCCCGGGCTCGAGCGTCGATCGCGGGCGGCTCGATCGCGATCTTCGCCAGCTGATGGCCGACTTCCGCAGTGGCCTCGAAGGCGCGGTGGCCGCGGGCCGCAGCGTGCTTCGCGAGGGGCTCGCCGCCCAGTCGGGCCATCGGCCGGACCGGGGTCCGACCGACGCAACGCCGGCCGAGCCGCTGCCCGAGACGGCCGAAATCACGCTGCGGGCGCTGCAGGCACGGCAGCAGCGCTTCGAGGTCGACCAGGCGATGGCCGCGCAGCGGGTGATCGATGCCCTGACGGCGAACGACGGCGCACAGGCGCGACACTGGCTCGACCACAAGGAGCGCGAGGACTACCTGCCTTATCACGACCGGCTGGTGCGGTTCATGGCCGAGACATTCGGCTTCGTGCTGGATCGCTTCGGCGCCGAGGGCATGCTGCGCTTTCACCTCGACACTGCCGAAGGCCAGCGCGCCGGCTTCGACAAGTGGGACAAGCAGTCGGCGGCCGAGTTCACACGCACCAGTGCGTTCCTGCTCAAGCAGCACATGGGCGAGGTGGCCGTCATCGAAGACGAGGAGAAGTTCACCATCGAGCAGACGCCCTGCGGCAGCGGCGGACGGCTGCAGATCGAGGGCGCATATGGCGGGGCGCAGCCACTGCCGTTCGTGCCGACCCCCGGACCCTTGACGCTCGGTGCGCCGCGCATGCCGGTCTACTGCTCGCACTGCCCGGCCTGGAACGGGGTGGCCACCTTGCGCTGGTACGGGCGCGCGCACTGGATCTTCGACAATCCTGCGCGTCCCGACGGTTCGTGCACGCTGCACATCTACAAGCGCCCGGAGGCGGTGCCCGCGGAATTCAACGCCCGGCTGGCCACCGCTTAGGGAGCCGCCTCTGGCGCATGGCGCAGGCGTTGCCGTTTGCCCAGCCGCTGCCACCGATGCGCGAAGCCGCGGCTGCCGCTTCGGAGCGCTGGCCGTCGCTTGCGATCTTTCAATCCCTTGGGCGCGCGGCTGCGCTATAACTGAATCAGGCGATGACGTCGGGATCGGTCGATCCCGGCAGCGTGCATTGCGCGTGGTTCATACAAGGAGAGCAGAATGTCCTATACCCCAATTGCATGGCAGCGCATGGCAGTCGCGGCCCTGGCCGTCATCACCGTGTCGGGTTGCGCGACGTATGACGGTCTCAGTGAACGGCAGAAGGGCACCGCCACCGGCGCTGGCGTCGGCGCGGTGGCCGGCGCCGTGATCGGCTCTGCCACGGGAGGGCGCGCGGGCACCGGTGCGCTGATCGGCGGGGCCCTCGGGGCCGTCGCTGGCAACCTGTGGAGCAAGCGCATGGAGGACAAGCGCGCCGCCATGGAGCGCAGCACCGCCGGCACCGGCATCGAGGTTCAACGCACGGCCGACAATCAGCTCAAGGTCAATGTGCCCAGCGACTTGTCGTTCGACGTTGGTTCGGCCACGCTGAAGCCGGAACTGCGACCGGTGCTGGAACAGTTCGCGCAGGGCCTGGACGCCACGATGCAGGTGCGCATCATCGGCCACACCGATAACACCGGATCGGATGCGATCAACAACCCCTTGTCGCTGCAGCGCGCGCAGACGGTGCGCGATTACCTGAGCACGCATGGCGTGCCGGCGCAGCGCATGGCGATCGAAGGCCGGGGCTCGCGCGAGCCGCTGACCGACAACGCCACCGAAGCCGCGCGCGCGAAAAACCGGCGGGTCGAGATCCTGCTGAGCGAGCCGCAGGTCTGAGCCATGGCGTCGGAAAGGGCATCGGAAAGGGCGCGGACTTCGGATGCCCGCCGCATCAAGGCCCCGACGCCCGCTTCCGCCTACAGATTGCGGCTGATGATGTCCTTCAGCACTTCGGATGCGCCGCCGGCGATGCGCGACACCCGCGCGTCAACCCAGGCGCGGCCGATCTCGTACTCGGCGCTGTAGCCATAACCGCCGTGCAGCTGCAGGAACTCGTCCAGGTAACGGTTCATGATCTCGGTCGACACCAGCTTGGCCATCGCCGCCTGTTCGCTGGTGATGCCGCCAGGCGTGGCGACATGTTCGGCGGCCAGCTGGTCGACGTAGGCGCGCAGCATCGTGATGTAGGCCTTGGCCTCGGCCAGCTTGAATTTGCTGTTCTGGAATCCGATGATCGGATTGCCGAACACCTTGCGATCGGTGGTGTAGCGAATGGTCTGCTCGAGCTGGTGTTCGAGCGTGGCGGTGGAGCGCATGGCGATGACCAGGCGCTCCTGCGCCAGCTGCTGCATCAGGTACACGAAGCCGCGGCCCTCTTCGCCCAGCAGGTTGCTGGCCGGCACGCGCACGTTGTCGAAGAACAGCTCGGCCGTGTCCTGCGCCTTCAGGCCGATCTTGTCCATCGGCTGGCTGCGTGAGAAGCCGGGTGTGCCTTCTTCGACCGCGATCAGCGACACGCCCTTGGCGCCTGCAGCCGGATCGGTCTTGCAGGCGACCAGCACGACACCGCAATTGAATCCGTTGGTGATCCAGACCTTCTGCCCGTTGATCACGTACTCGTCGCCGTCTCGGACCGCCTGCGTGCGGATGCTCTTCAGGTCGCTGCCGGTGCCCGGTTCGGTCATGCCGATGGAGCCGATGATCTCGCCGGCACACAGGCGCGGCAGGAACTTCTGCTTCAGCGCTTCGCTGCCGTAGTGCAGCAGGTAGGGCGAGACCATGTCCGAATGGACGGGGATGCCCAGATTCGCCCCGACCCGGACCATCTCTTCGGTGACGACGCAGGCATGCAGGAAATCGCCGCCGGGCCCGCCGTATTCGGTCGGGATGGTGGTGCACAGCATGCCGTGGCCACCGGCCTTGCGCCAGAATTCCCGCGGGCTGTGGCCCGCCTTCTCCCAGTCGCGGTAATGGGGTTTGATCTCGCGTTCACAGAAGCGCCGGACCTGCTCGCGGAACTGCTCGTGTTCGGGGGAATAGAGGGTGCGCATGGGATGGCTCGTCGAGGTTGAAACAGGTGTGTCGGCCGATGATAAGTGGACGGCGCGGGCGCGGGGACCGACGGGGCATGTCGGGCGCGCGCCGGCGGCGGGGATTGCGGTGCGTCGACACGAAAATGGATCCGCGTGACCCCATGTCCGCCGGACGCGCGTTCAATGCTTCACCAACGAACGGAGCACACCATGCCCACCCGCAGATCCATCCTGTCCGGCGCCCTGGTTGGCGCACTTTCACCCCTGGTCGGCTGCACGGCGGCGCCCGGGGCGCCGGCCCTGGCGACCGCCTGGCCTGGCAGCGCCACCCTGCGGGCGTATGGCAGCGAGAACGAGCTGGCCCAGGCGCTGGATCGGTGGCGCGGCGAGGCGCAGAAACGCCAGGCCGAGCGGCGCCGCGAGATGGCGCCTGCCAGCTCGGCTCTGTCGGGGCCGATGGCCGCGCCGGCCGCGCCGGCGTCGCCGACACCGATGGCCAAGAGCGTCGCCGACGCCGGGTCGGCCAGCGCCGCCGAGTCGATCACCAACGTGCAGACGGCCGGTGTGGACGAGGGCGGCATCGTCAAGCAGGCCGGGGACTTCCTGATCGTGCTGCGCCGTGGCCGCCTGTTCACGGTGCGGATCGGCGGGGACAGCCTGGTCCCGGCGTCGATGAGCGACGCCTACGGGCCTGACGTCAATCCGCAGGGAGCCTGGTACGACGAACTGCTGATCTCGGGAACCACGGTGGTGGTCGTGGGGTACAGCTACGCCCGCGGTGGCACCGAGATCGGCCTCTTCGAGCTGGGGGCGGACGGGACGCTCGCCCATCGCGCGACCTATCACCTGCGCAGCTTCGACTACTACTCGTCGCGCAATTACGCCAGCCGGCTGATCGGCCGCAAGCTGATCTTCTACTCGCCGACGCTGCTGCAGCCCTACGGCGCCCATCCGATGCAGATGCTGCCGGGCACGCGCCGCTGGCAGGGCTCCGATGCCGCCAGCCCCTTCCAGCGGATCCTGCCCGCGACGCGGATCTATCGCAGCGATGACGATTTCGATCCGGGTCAGCCGCTGGCGCTGCACACGGTCACGATCTGCGACCTGGAAGGCGCATCGATGCGCTGCGAGTCGACCGCAGTGCTGGGCCCCGCCGGTCGCGTCTTCTATGTCTCGCAGGGGTCGGTGTACGTCTGGACCAGCACGATCCGGCGCTTTCCGCCGGGGCCGTCGGTGCGCGCGGATGCGCCCGGCACGCCACAGTCGGCGGTCTTTCGCATCCCTCTGGACGGCCGCGCGCCCACCGGACTGAAGACGGCCGGGGTCCCGATCGACCAGATGTCCTTCCTCGAGGACGACAGCGCGCATCTGAACGTGCTGGTGCGCGAATCGGGTGGTGGCGAGGGCATGTGGGGCAGCGAGCGCAGCCGCGGCGCGATCGCGCTGATGCGGGTGCCTCTGTCGGCCTTCGGCGACGGGCGCGGCGCGGCTCAGCGCGAGCACTACCGGGTGCTGCCGGCGCCGTCGGGCGCTTCGCTGCAGAACCGCTTCATCGGCGACTGGCTGCTCTGGGGCGCCAGCAACGGGCGGTTCAGCGGTGCGGGCGAAGCGGCACGGGCCCAGGCGTTCGCGGTCCGCTATGCCTCGGGCGCCGAGCCGGTCGCGCTCAGCCCCGGGCATGCGGTCGAGCGCATCGAGGCCCTGGGTGGCGACGCGGTGCTGGTCGGCAACGCGGGTGCGGACCTGAACTTCAGCAGCGTGAAGCTCGGCCGCACCGGAGCGGCACTGGCGGGGCGCCATGTCAGGCCGGGGGCAAGCCAGGGCGAAAGCCGCACGCACGGCTTCTTCTATCGACCCAGTGGCCCTGACGGCGGCCTTCTGGGGCTGCCGGTGCTGGCGCCGGCCGCTGCGCGCCGACCAGGGGTCTTTGCCGATGCCCAGGGGGCGGCCGCGGTGGTGTATCTGCGTGTGCGCGATCTCGAGTTCACGCCGATCGGCGAACTGCAGGCGCGCCCCGGGTCCGCGCGCGACGACGCCTGCAAGGCCTCCTGCGTCGACTGGTACGGCAATGCGCGGCCGATCTTTCTTGGCGCCCGGGTGTTTGCGCTGCTGGGTTACGAACTGGTCGAAGGTCGACTGTCCGGTAGCGGACCGCGCGAGCAGATCGAGGAGCGTCGGCGGATCAGCTTCTCGCCGGTCGCCCAGCGCGAGGGCGGGCGCTACTCGCCCTTCGGCAACTGAGGGCCGCCGGGCGCCTGCTATCCTGCCCGGCATCATGCGTTCACGTCATCTCGAATCACACCGCACCGGCCGGATCGGCTGGCTGCGCGCGGCCGTTCTGGGCGCCAACGACGGCATCGTGTCGACCGCCAGCCTGGTGCTCGGCGTGGCGGCCGCGCATGGCAGCCGCGAGGCGATCGTCGTGGCCGGTGTGGCCGGTCTGGTCGCAGGGGCCATGTCGATGGCGGCCGGCGAATACGTCTCGGTGCATTCGCAGGCCGACACCGAGAAGGCCGAACTGGACCGCGAGCGGGCGGAACTCGCCGCCGACAGCGCCGGCGAACTGCGCGAGCTGACGGGCATCTATGTTGCGCGCGGGCTCGATCCGGCGCTGGCGCGCACGGTGGCCGAAAAGCTGACGGCCCACGATGCGCTCGATGCCCATGCGCGGGACGAACTGGGCATCTCCGAAACGCTCAGCGCACAGCCGGTGCAGGCGGCGCTGTCGTCCGCTGCCAGCTTCGCGGTGGGCGCGGCCCTGCCGCTGGCCACCACGGTGCTGACGCCGGCGGCGCTGCTGATTCCGGTGGTCGGCGCCTCGTCGCTGGTCTTTCTCGCGTTGCTGGGGGCCGTGTCGGCACGGGCCGGCGGTGCGCCGGCAGTCGCTGGCGCGCTTCGGGTCGGCTTCTGGGGCGCGCTGGCGATGGCGCTCACCGCCGGCGTGGGCGCCTTGTTCGGCACCGTCGCCTGAGCCTCAGGTGGGCCGTCTGGCCGCCAGGAACAGGATCGAGCCGACGCCGGCGATGCACGCCAGCACGGTGAAGCCGGCGCGGTAGTTGCCCGTGGCATCGGCGAACATGCCGGCCACCATCGGCCCGCCGATCTGCCCGATCGCGATGATCAGCGACGACAAGCCCAGGATCATGCCGATCGACTTGCGCCCGAAATAGTCGGCCCGGATCGCCTGCATGAACGGGCCGCGCAGACCCCAGGCCGTGCCGTGCAGCAGGGCAAAGGCGGCCAGCATTGCCGGTCCGGTGGCGTAGGTGAGCATCAGCATGCCGGCCGCGTGCATCAGCATGCAGGCGGCGCAGATCAGCCGCTTGTTGTAGCGGTCGCCGACCACGCCGCCGATCAGCACGCCGGCCACTTGGGCGGCGGTCATCATCATGATGAACAGGGCCGCCTGCGACACCGAGTAGCCCAGTGACTGGCGCATGTGGGTGATCGCATGCACGTTCACCGCGGTCACGACAAACAGCGCGAAGCCGTGGCCCAGCGACAGCAGCCAGAACGCCGGCGTGCGCAGTGCCTCGCGGGCGGTGAACTCGCGCTGGCTGGCGGGTGCGCCGGCATCGCCATCTTCAGCGGGAGGCGGCAGCGGCACTCCGTCGACGACTTCGCCGATGTCGGCGGGGCGCCGCTTGAACACCGTGGCCAGCGGCCAGCCCAGTGCCAGCACCAGCAGGCCCGAGCCGAACGCGGTCGCGCGCCAGCCGAAGTGCTGCATCGACCAGGCGACCAGGGGAACCACGATCCCGCCCAGCGCCAGACCGAGTCCGACCATCGACAAGGCCCGTGCCCGTTTGCGTTCGAACCAGTGGATGATCGCGACGTTGAGCGGAAAGAATCCCGACAGGCTCGAGCCGATGGCGATCACCAGCACGGCAACGTAGAGCTGCGGGAGTGTCTCGATCTGGCTGAACAGCATCAGACCGAGGGCGAAGCACAGGATGCCGGCCCGGATCATCTTTTGAGGGCCGAAACGGTCGATCGCCCAGCCGAGGAAGGGTCCGATCAGCGCGGTTTCGGCCGACTGCATGGCCGAGGCGGCCGACAGAGACGTCTTGCTCCAGCCCTTTTCCTCGATGAGGATCGCAAAGTAGGCGCCGAAGGCCTGATGCAGCAGCGCCGCGTGCAGCAGCTGGATTCCGCTGGCCGCACCGACCATTTTCCAGCCGTAGAAGATCTTCATCAGAATCCGTCTTGCGAAAGCAGGCAGTCTACCGGGGTGCCGGCAACGGCCCGCCGCGGTGGTTCACGGATCGAAACGACGGGTTCGCCCGGCGTCGCGCTCGCGCATAGACTGTGGCCATTGAAGTCCCCGCGTCGAGCCGACGAATCGTCCTCCGGGGGACATCGCCCCATCGGAGACGAAGCCCATGTCCGCAAGTGACCCAGCCGGCCCGCTGCCTCAGGACGCCGCCCGCGAATGGCTGAGCGCGTTCGAGTCCGCGCTGGGCCGCCATGACGCAGCGGCCGCAGCCGCCTGCCTGCTGCCCGACGGTCACTGGCGCGACATTCTGAGCGCCACGTGGCGGATCGGCACCGCCAGCGGCCGGGCGGCCATCGAGGCGCGGCTGCGCGAGACCGGCACCGGGTTCGGCGCGCAGGCGTTCCGCGTGGCGGCGTCGCGCACCCCGCCGCGCTGGGTTCACCGGGCCGGCCGCGACGTGATCGAACTGATGTTCGACTTCGAGACGGGCGCCGGTGCCGGCGCAGGGGTCGCCCGTCTGGTGCCCGACGAGGGCGGGCCCGGGGGCGTGCGTGCGTGGATCCTGCTGACCAGCCTGCAGTCGCTGCGCGGCCATCAGGAGGCCAGCAACGCCTGCGGCTCGCAGGGCAAGGACCATTACCTGCGCGACTTCGGCGCCGAAAACTGGGAGGACAAGCGGCAGCGGGCACGCCGCTATGCCGATCACGATCCGGCGGTGCTGATCGTGGGCGCTGGTCAGGCCGGTCTGTCGATCGCGGCCCGGCTCGGCCAGCTCGGCGTGGATGCGCTGATCATCGACCGCGAGGACCGGGTCGGCGACAACTGGCGCCGGCGCTATCACTCGCTCACGCTGCACAACGAAGTGCATGTGAACCACCTGCCGTACATGCCGTTCCCGACCACCTGGCCAGTGCTCATTCCGAAGGACAAGCTGGCCAACTGGTTCGAGCATTATGTCGAGGCGATGGAGCTGAATTTCTGGACCGGGACGGAACTCGTCTCCGGCCGGCATGACGGCACCGCCTGGGAGGTCACGCTCAAGCGCGCCGATGGCAGCACGCGCGTCATGCGCCCGCGCCATGTCG
>Ga0116169_1003301_pt1 | contig 10885 bp, 7 predicted proteins | sample AD_UKC130_MetaG_FD_89796 | JGI IMG/M metagenome (GOLD analysis project Ga0116169, IMG submission 89796) | Active sludge microbial communities of municipal wastewater-treating anaerobic digesters from Canada - AD_UKC130_MetaG | ecosystem: Engineered > Bioreactor > Anaerobic > Digestate | place... | reverse complement strand
TGTTCGTGCAGCGCGCTTGCCTGCTGCGCCAGGTCGGCCATGGCCTTTCGCGCAATGCGCTCGGACGCCTGCTGCCGTTCGTCCACTGCGGCAAGCAGCGACGCAGAACGCTGTTCGAAGGTCTCGGTGAAGCCCTCCAGCGATTGCTGCAGACCGCTGGCCAGCGCCTCGCCGCTGCGCTCTTGGCGGGCCAGCGCACCGGCCCAGACATCAGCCACCGCCGACACCGTGGTGTCGAACCGGCTGGCCAGTCCATCGAGCTGCTGCGCGACGGTGCCGGACAGTTGCTCCTGGAAGCGCGCGGTCTCGCGCGTGATGCCCTGCATCGCGCCTTCGACCGCCGGTTGTATCGCCGCACCGGCCAGCCGGGCACTTTCAACCAGGCTGTCCTTCAGAGAGCGATCGACCGACAGCGCCAGTTCGGCGTAGCTGCCCTGGGCATGTTGATGGAACCGGTCCTGCCCCGCGGTCAGCCGCTCGCTCAGCGCTTCGCTGTGCCGCTCCATCTGCGCCATCATGGCCTGCATCTGCCCGACCACCTGCGGCAGCAACTGCGACTGGGCCTGCAAGGCCTCGAGCGTCTGCGCGCGCTGGTGCGCCAGCGAAAACGGCCGCAGGCTGTTCGCCATGCGCGCATCGAGTGCCTGCGCCACCTGCATCCGCTCGCGCCGGCACAGCACCGACACCAGGCCCAGCATCGCCGAGGCCGCCACACCGGCGACCGAGGTGCCGAAGGCCAGGCCCAGGCCTCGGACCGGCGCCGCCAGGGCGGCGCGGATCGTCGGCAGGTCGGTGGTGCTCTCCAGCGCCATGACGGCGCCATTGAGCGTGACCACCATTCCCAGAAAGGTGCCCAGCATGCCCAGCAGCACCAGCAGGCCGACCAGGTACGGTGTCAACGACGGGCCCGGCAGGCCGACGCGCTCGCCTTCGATGCGCAGGCGAACCGCATTGCGCAGCGACAGGTGCAGCGTGGCCAGCCAGCCCCCCAGATCGCTCACCGTCTCGGGCAGGGCTTCCAGCGCGGATCGCAGGCTGGCACTGGCTTGGCGGAACCGGTGCAGCTCGACCGCACCCATCAGATAGAACAAGGCGATCAGCAGCGTCATGGCCAAGGCCAGCATGTTGGAGCCGACATAGCCGTACCCGACCCAGGCGACGACGCCCAGGCCCGCGACAAACGCGGCCAGGCCGAGATTTCTGATCATGGCTGTCCCATTGTTGTATTGCCGATTGCGTCCATCATTCCCTCGACCGGCTGCAGGCGCAGATCCAGTTCCGCCCGCAGCACGTCCCGCATCGTCTGGCGCAGGTCCGGCATGTCGCTCTGCACATGCGCAGACTCGCACTGTTCAGGCGGCACCGGTGCCTCCGATGCCTGGGGGCTTCGGGCCCAGGCCTTGAAGCGCCGCTCCAGCAACACCGGAACCTGGCCCAGCAAGCGACGCTGGTGCGCAAACATGGCATCGTCGAGCACTCCGTCGAGCGTGGCAAGCCGGCGCATGTCCGGCGAGACCGTCGCAGCAACTGCCCGAACCCTCGCCCGCAAGCTGCCGATGCGCTCCTCCATGCTGCGCTGATGCGCCTGGTATTGGCGCCGGTAGAGCGGCAGCGCGACCAGGTCCTGTTCCGGCCATGCGGGCGGGCTGTCGCCCTTGCGTGGCTTGTCAGCGGCGAACATCGCGTCCAGCGCGATGGCGTCCAGCAGTTCCTTGCGCACACGCCGCAGGTCCAGCCGGACCTTGGCCACGGCCGCCGGCCCGTCCGATGCCTGCGCCGTCTCGCCGCGCCGACCCTCGTTGTCCAGCGCACCGGACAGGGCGATCGCATCGGTCCACGCAACCCAATGGCTCAGGGTCTCGGCAAAGGTCTGTGCCGGATCGGCCACAGGGGCGATCCCGAGACTTGCCAGCAGTCGAACCAGGGGTGAACGGTTGAAACTCGTGTGCGGGGAGAACTGGCTTTGCGCCATTGCGGAATTTCACGGGAAACCCGCGATTTTACGGCACCGTCATCCGTGCTCCGCCTGGCCGGGGGCGGAGCCGATCACGTAAACTGTGCGCCTGCCGCGGGATTCGTATAGTGGCAATACCCTAGCTTCCCAAGCTAGTGCCGCGGGTTCGATTCCCGCATCCCGCTCCATCTTCGTGCGTCGGCGCCGTCCGCCCCCTGCCCTCAAGGCTCAGGGCTCGGCCTGCGGCACCGGATGCTTGCCCGTGCGCTGCGGCGGCGCGAAGAACAGCGCCGTCCAGCCGGTTGGCGCCTGGCGTTCGGACACGGCAAGTGCCAACCTGCCACAGCGGTGTGCATGTGACTGCAACGCCATTGCCCGCTGCATGGGCCTGCACGGGCCTGGCAGGCGCAAATGTGCGAGACTCCCGAGGACATTTCGGGTTTGGAGACGCCGATGCAGGTGCGGTTCTGGGGAACGCGCGGTTCAATTGCAACGCCAGGACCGGAGACGGTGCGTTATGGCGGCAATACCTCGTGCGTGTCAGTCCGCACACGCAGCGGCACCCAGTTGGTCATCGATGCCGGAACCGGCCTGCGCGGACTGGGCATCGCGCTGATGTCCGAGGGCGCGCAAGGCCGGCGCGGCCATCTGCTGATCGGCCACACCCATTGGGACCATATCCAGGGCTTTCCGTTCTTCGCGCCGCTGTTCGAGGCGGGCAACGAGTGGGACGTCTATGCACCGCGCGGCTTCGGTCCGTCCTTGCGTGAGACGCTGGCCGGGCAGATGCAATACACCTACTTCCCGGTCAACCTGGAGGAGATGGGCGCCACCATCCGCTACCACGACCTGGTCGAGGGCAGCTTCATGATCGACGAGGTAAGGGTCACCGCCCGTTACCTGAACCACCCGGCACTGACACTGGGCTACCGGCTCGAGGTCGACGGCATCACCGTCGTCTATGCCAGCGACCACGAAGGACATGCCCACGCCGCCGCCCTCGGCATGCCGCTGGGCCAGGTCCTGGGGTCCCTGCATCCGGGTGACAACCGGCATGCGGAGTTCATTGCCAAGGCCGACCTGCTGATCCACGACACACAGTACACCGCCGACGAATACCCCAAGCGCATCGGCTGGGGGCACAGCACACTGGAATACGTGGTCGACATGGCGATCGCTGCCGGCGTGCGGCAGCTGGCCCTGTTCCACCATGATCCCGCCCGCGACGACGACGCGGTCGATGCGATGGTGCTGGCCGGCCGGCAACGGGTACGCGATGCCGGCGCATCGGTGACGCTGTTCGGTGCCGCCGAAGGCCTGGTGCTGGATCTCGATGCGCCGGCCGTCCAGGTGGCACCGGTGCGTGGTGATGTGCAGCCGAACATCGATACCCGCAGCCTGGTCGACAAGCAGGTGCTGATCGCCTGCACCGACAGCGCACTGGCCAAGGACATCCGGGAGGCGGTCCGCTCCGAAGGCTTGTCACCGGTCGTGGTCGACAATGCAGGCGATGCGCGCACGGCCATCGATCCGCAGCGGCTGGCCCTGGCCGTCGTCGAACGCCGCCTCGCAGGCCACGACGGACTGGCGCTGGTCCGGGAGCTGCGCGCGCTGCAGGGGCTGCAGCAATTGCCGGTGATCATGCTGGCACCCGCCGAAGCCTGCGTCGCCGACGTCACGAAACCGGCGGCCCCCGATGCACCGACCATCGTCACCGACTGGATCTGTCCGCCTTTCACGCCGCAGTACCTGCGCACCAAGTTGCGCGCGGGGCTGCTGCGCACCCGCGCACGCTGGCAGGCACCGCCGATTCCGGGCGAAGAGGAGCGTCGCCTGCAGGCCTTGCACCAGCTGGCGATCCTGGACACCCCCCCCGAGGAACGCTTCGACCGCATCACCCGTCTGGCGGCCCGCTTTTTCGGGGTGCCGATCGCGCTGATTTCCCTGGTCGACCGGGACCGCCAGTGGTTCAAGTCGCGCAATGGTTCACTGGTGCAGCAAACCTCGCGCGAGGTCTCGTTCTGCGGCCACGCGATCCTGCAGCCGGAGGCGCTGGTGGTATCGGACGCGCTGGCCGACGACCGCTTTGCCGACAATCCGCTGGTGCTCTCGGAGCCCCGGTTGCGCTTCTACGCCGGGTATCCGATCGTCGCATCCGACGGCAGCGCCATTGGCACGCTGTGCCTGATCGACCACAAACCCCGCCATTTCGGATCCGCACAGGTCAAGGCACTGCGGGACATGGCGGCCCTGGTCGAACGCGAACTGCACGCCGGCGCCAGCGCCCGCTGAACGCCCCGCCGGAACGGCCGAATCAGGCGCTGCGTCGGCGCAAGGGCAAGGACGCCAGATCCAGCGACGCCGGCCCCGGTGCGTCGGCATCGACGATGGTCGTGCACAGCGTCGCAAACGCCGCCCGGAAATGGTTCTTGGCCTTGACGCACAGCAAGCGCGTGGAGGACAGGTCGACACCATGCAGCGCGAAAAATGCGGGATCGTTGCATGCGGCCACATGCTCGGTGACGATGATGCGCAATTGCCGCACGCGCAGCACCGCGGTGCGTCCGCATTGCACGGCACTGCCCCGCTCCATCGGACCGGTATTGACGAAGCGGCCATCGGTGACCCGCTCGACCTCCACCGTCAATTCGACCGCAGCGCCATAGTCGCCCGTGCGCCGGGCCCCCAGCGAGACCGCCATCGCAGCACCAGGGCCGGCCGCATGGGACTGCGCCACGAGCGCCGCGTCCGCCAGGCTGGCAAAGACGCATGCCCCATCGATCTGCGCATCGACCAGTGCACGCAGCAGCGCCGGGGTATCGCCGATACCCCCCGACAAGGGGTTGTCCGCAGCATCGGTTACCGCCACCAGGCCCGGGCTCTGCAGCGCCAGGGCAATCGCCTGTGCCGGGGCGATCAGGGGAATGTCGAAGGCTTGCGCACGGCGGCGCACCGATTCTGTCAGCTGGTCCGCCACCCGCTGCGCGGTCGCGCGAGCCGAGGGGTCCGCACGGTCGGCCCAGACCATCACGCTGGCGCCGATGCTGGGGGTGTTCGCATAGGCGAATCCGCCATAGACGGAGATGTCGAGGATGGGGGATGCGGTCAGGGCGCGCGCCTGTGCCTGCAGCTCGGCCATCGGTCCCGCGTCCGTGCGCATGTTGGCGCTGGACAGCACGATGCCGTCGTTGCGCAGCACTCCGACGGGTCGCATGCCACCGGTTACGGCATGCTCGATCAGCGCCAGCGTACGGGCGGCCGTCTCGACCATGTCGACATGGGGGTAGGTCCGATAACCGCAGGCAATGTCCAGCAGGTCGACCCAGCGCGGGTCATGGTTGGCATGCAGGTCGAAACTGGCGCCGATCACGGCCTGCGGATGGTTACGCCGCAATGCGCGCACGAAGTCGATTTCAGGCGTGTCCCGGCTGCGCGTGATCGCCGCGCCATGCAGGCTCAGGTAAATGGCATCCCAGGACTGCCCGGCCAGGTCGGCCTGCACCTCGGCCATGAATGCGTCGAAAAAGCCATCGTCGATCGGACCGGCCGGAAGCGCCGAGGTGCAGCGCGACACCTGCACCTGGCAGTGCGGATGGGCATCGACCCAATCGGCGACGGCCGCCAGTTCGGTCGCGGTTCCCTGCGCCGTGCGCAATGCCGCCAGCCCCTTGTGCCACTCGCGCCGTTCGAAGTCTTCCCGTTGCGCCGGCAGCAGACAGAAGGCATTGCCCTCGTACCACAGGCGCGCGACGGCCAGCTTCATACCAGGGGGCCTGCCACCGTATACGGCAACTGCAAGCCCTCCAGCGCAGCGGTAACCGCATCCGACAAGCGCTCGACAATCATGTCGAGTTCATGGTTCTGGACGTTGAACGGCGGCGCCAGCAGCACATGGTCGCCGTGCACGCCATCGATGGTCCCGCCCATGGCGTACACCATCAGCCCGCGCTGCATGGCTTCGTTGCGGATGCGGGCGTTCAGGGCCAGCGCCGGATCGAAAGCCTGCTTGCTGACCCGGTCCTGCACCATTTCGATCGCCAGGAACAGGCCACGGCCGCGAATGTCGCCGACGTTCGGATGCGCGCCGAAAACATCTACCAGTCGCTGGCGAAGCGCCAGTCCCTGGACATGCGCGGCCGCGACAAGGCCGTCACGCCACACGATCTGCTGCACCGCCAGCGCCGCGGCACAGGCCACCGGATGCCCGACGTAGGTATGGCCGTGCTTGAACTGGCCACTGCCCTGTGCAAACACGTCGAAGACATGCTGCTGCACCATCACAGCGCCAATCGCCTGGTAGCCGCCGCCCAGACCCTTGGCCACCGTCATCAGATCGGCAACCACGCCTTCGGCATCCAGCGCATGCAGCGTGCCGGTGCGACCCAGGCCGCACATGACCTCATCGGCGATCAGCAGCACGCCGTATTTGTCGCACAGGTCCCGCACCCCGCGGAAGTAGCCGGGCACCGGCGGCACTGCGCCCAGCGTGGCGCCCACCACCGGCTCGGCACAGATGCCAATGACCGTATCCGGCCCCAGCCGCAGCAGTTCGGCTTCCAGTTCGCCCACCAGCCGCGCGCCGTATTGCTGCGCTGTTTCGCCATCCATGCGATCGCGGTATTCGTAGCACGGCGCGACGTGGCTGACGCCGATCAACAGCGGTTCGAACTGGGCGCGCCGCGCCGCATTGCCGCCCATGGCCAATGCCCCCAGCGTATTGCCGTGGTAGCTCTGGCGCCGGGCAATGAAGTTGCGCCGCTGCGGCTGGCCGATCTCGACGAAATACTGGCGCGCCATCTTCATCGCCGCCTCCATCGCCTCCGAGCCACTGCTGACCAGATAGACACGCGACATGCCACGCGGCGCGTGCTGCACCAGCTCGTCGGCCAGTTCCTCGGCAACCCGGGTCGAGAAGAAACTGGTATGGGCGTAATCCACACGCATCAACTGGCGCGCCATGGCGTCGAGTACCTCGGGATGGTTGTGGCCCAGGCAGGAAACCGCTGCGCCTCCGCAGGCATCCAGGTAGGTCTTGCCCGTGTGGTCGGTGATGGTCAGGCCCCGCGCCGAAACCGCCTCCGGCAGCGGCGATCGCAACTGCCGATGGAATATATGGGTCATCGTGATGTCCTTCGCGCGCGCAGCGGATACCGGGGCTTGCCGGTGCATGTGCGTCTGTCGCGGCCCGCGTATTTCACCACGGATGGCGTAGGACGCCGCAACCAGTTGCGGTATCGTCGCACCAGCGCACTCGAAAGCAGCGTCCTTCGTCCGGACGGCCGGGCGATCAAACCATTACCGGGGAAGCTTCCAGCAAGACCATGGCAGAACCCTTGAAGAACCAGTTTGGCACCGATGTGCCTGGCATCATCGCGTCCATGATCCGGGCCGTGCACCCGGCGTTTCCAACAACGGCCTTCATCAAGGACTGCCTGGACGGCTATGCACAGCGTGAACTGCTGCCGCGCGGCCGCCATGTCGCCGACATGATGAACCGCCACCTGCCGGCCCGCTTCCCGGACGCCGTGGACATCCTGCTGGCGTCGGCCGAGCAGCCGGTCACCCGGCAGGTCGCACCTGGCATGGCCGGCTTTCTGTTCATGCCGCACCTCTACTTTGTGGCGCAATACGGACTGGCCCACTTCGAGCCTTCGATGCGCGCCCAGCACGCCTTGACGCAGCGATTCACTGCCGAATTCTCGATCCGACCGTTTCTGCAGCACCACCCGCGCGAGACGCTGCGGCGGCTGTCGCAGTGGACGCAGGATCCGAGCGAACATGTCCGCCGGCTGGTGTCCGAAGGCACCCGGCCGCGCCTGCCCTGGGCACCCCGGCTGCCGGATTTCCAGGCCGATCCGCAACCGGTGCTGCAGTTGCTGGAGGCATTGCGCGACGACCCGTCGCTGTACGTGCGCCGGTCGGTCGCGAACAACCTGAACGACATCGGCAAGGACCATCCGGACATGCTGATGGATACCGCCCGTCGCTGGCTGCTCGGCGCATCGGCAGAACGCGAATGGATCGTGCGCCACGCCCTGCGCTGGGCGGTCAAGCAGGGCAACCCCGCCGCCTTGCAGACCCTGGGATACGGCGCCAGGGCACGCGTGACGATCGAATCGGTGCAGATCATGCCGGCACAGCCGCAACGGGGTGGCACGGTGACCATTGCCTTCGTGCTGCGCAACGACGATGCCCGTGCACAGGACCTGCTGGTCGATCTGCAGGTGCACTTCGTCAAGGCCAGCGGAAATGGCATGGCCAAGGTCTTCAAGTTGCGCAGCCTTCAACTCGAAGGCCACGATGCGGTCCGGCTGCGCAAGACGATCGCCTTGAACGACATGAGCACCCGCAAGCACTATCCGGGTCGCCATCGGGTGGATGCGCTGGTCAATGGCCGTGCGCTCGCGCTCGGCGAGTTCGACCTGCGCTGACCGGCGAGGCGACGCCGCATCCGCCCAGGGGCTGCCGCGTGCACGCAACGCGTGCATCAGATCTTGAATGCCTCCATGGCCTCGGGCGCAAACAGCTCCTGCGGCTCGAGCAGGCGCTTGGACAGGCCTTGTTCGAAGTGGTAGCGCAGGAAGGTGCGCAGATTGGCTTCGTTCCTGGCGAAGCCGTAGGGCCAGAAGTCCTGGCCCATTTCGCGCTTGACCTGCTCCACATGCGATGTCAGCCAGGGCAGCATGGTCTTGAGCGCCGCGGTTTCGTACAGGTCGTCATAACACCGCCGCTGCGCTTCGATGAAGGCCTTCATCAGCGACTGCGCAATCCAGCGGTTGGCCTCATACACGTCGCGGCGCAGCGCCACGGTATGCATGATGGGAAACAGGCCGGTTTCCCGGAAATAGTTGCGCTCGACCTGCTCGTAGTCCTCGAACAGGCGCTTGACGCGTCCGCCGCCATGGAGAAAGCTCGATGGCATGCGGGCGGTGTACAGGGCGTCGATCTCGCCGTCGAGCAGCATCTGCGACAAGGTCTGCTCGGGCCCGATCGGCTGCACCTTGATGTTGGGCGGCAGATCGAGCTTGATCTTCTCGGAGCGTCCCGGCTCCTCCTCGCCACCGGTAAAGTAGGTCACGCTGTCGACCGGCACCCCATAGTGGTCGGACAGGATGCCGCGGATCCACACCGGAGCCGTCATCTGGTACTCCGGATTGCCGACGCGTTTGCCGATCAGGTCCCTGGCCTCGCGGATGCCGGAGTCGGCATTGACGTAGATGCAGGAATGCCGAAAGAAGCGTGACGGAAACACCGGAATCGCGATGAAGGGCTGCTCCGGCCGGGACAGCGACACCGAATACGAGGACAGCGACAGCTCGGCCACGTCGAATTCCCGGTGCCGCAGCATGCGAAAGAATGTCTCCTCCACCGGCATGTTGAGGTAGTTCAGATCGATGCCGTCGGGGACGACTGTGCCGTCCATCAGGGCACGCGTGCGGTCGTAGTTCCAGCAGCCGAAGGTGAGTTTGAGGCGGGACATGGTCAGGAAGCCTTTGTGGAATAGGAGGGTTCAAGTGCGGGTTCGGCGGCGTCCCACACCGGGTGCGCCTGGTACGCCCGCCAGTCGGTGGACTTGGGAACAATGGCCTGGAACGCACAGACGCTGGCCGGGATCGCACCGTCGCCGGTACCAATGGCCGGCAACCCCTGCGCGAAGGCACGCACCGCGTCGAGCATCTGCTTGCGGAATTCCACGATCGCCATGTCGCTGGCACCCAGGCGCTCATGGGTACGGTCGGCGATCGGGCCCATCGTGACCCACATGGCGATGTCCTGGTTCGGGAAGCCGGTGATGCCGGTGAAGTTGCCGGCCTTCATGGCCGCGCGGTCCTGCCAGAAGTGGTTGTCGCGGTTGCGCAGCGGACGGTAGGTCTCGTCCAGGTCGACGCCCACCTGCTGGCCGAGAAACTTGCGCCAGCTGTCGGTGTCCGGCGTCTGCGACGGATGCCCCCAGGCCATGAAGTAGAAGGCCGTATGCGTGTCGTCCATCGGCACATTGATGTTGGCGACGTTGTACAGATTGTTGGGCGGAATCAAGGCCGTGGCCGGCGCCACGAAAACCGTCGAACGCACATAGTCGTTCTGCGCCGCATTCTGGATCGGACGGCGCAGCGCCGCGTAGCGAAAGCCATACGACGCGCGCTCGACCTGCAGGCGCGGCGCCTTGTCGGTCGACGGGCGCAGCCACAGCGAATCGGTGGCCTTGGCACTGTCGACGCGGGCCGGAACCATATCCGACGAATGCAGGCTGGAACTGTGGGCCGAGTCGATGGCACCTTCGAGGATCTGCGCCCAGTTGCAGGGGATGATGGCCTTGGCGATCGTGACCCGGGTATCCGCGGTCGGCGCCCAGGCGGGCGGCCGGAATTCCGGCATGCTGTCGGCCGGGCCCATGTAGGCCCACACGAAACCGCCCCATTCCTGGGTCGGGTAGGCCAGATGCTTGACCTTCTGCGCCATGCCGCTGGCCGCAGGCTCGGACACCATCTCGAGCACATTGCCTTTGACGTCCATCTTCCAGCCGTGGTACAGGCAGCGCAGACCGCAGTTCTCGTTGCGGCCGAACACCAGCGAGGCACGGCGATGCGGACAGTACTCGTCCATCACGCCGACCCGGCCCTCGGTGTCGCGAAACACGACCAGGTCCTCACCGAACACGCGGGCCCTGACGGGTTTGCCGTCGGGTTCGGAGACCTCTTCGATCAGGCATACCGGCGTCCAGTGCCGGCGCATCAGCTGGCCCATCGGGGCCTTGCCCTCGACGCGGCACAACAGTTCGTTCTCTTCAGCGGTCAACATGAAAATAATCCTTCAGGGGCTGCGGGAAATCAAATGTCTTGCATTTTTTTCTTAGGAAGCTAAGATTATTGCGACAGCGTGGCATTGTCAAGCGCTTTGTTGTTGATGGAAGATCGATGCAGGAGACCTTTT
>Ga0116169_1003288_pt1 | contig 10929 bp, 10 predicted proteins | sample AD_UKC130_MetaG_FD_89796 | JGI IMG/M metagenome (GOLD analysis project Ga0116169, IMG submission 89796) | Active sludge microbial communities of municipal wastewater-treating anaerobic digesters from Canada - AD_UKC130_MetaG | ecosystem: Engineered > Bioreactor > Anaerobic > Digestate | place... | reverse complement strand
TCACAGTCTCCGCCACCCCGCCCTGTCATCAACGCCCGCCACTGTGGCCGGTGGCGGCTTGCCACGCCGCACCATGACCCGCCTGATCACCGACGAACTGGATCTCCTCGCCGAGCTGGTGCCCGCCCCCGGGCCGCAGGTGATAGAGCTGGGCTGCGGCGCCGCGCGCATGGCGCAGCAGATGCTCAAGCGCTGGCCGGGCCTGCGCTACATGGGCCTGGAGGTGGATGCCATACAGCACGCACGCAACCTGCAAGACCCGCCAGAGGGCATGCGCTTCGTGGCCGCTGGGGCGCAGGACATTCCCTGTGGCGCTGGCGAATTTGACCTGGCGCTGATGCTCAAGTCCCTGCACCATGTGCCGCTGACGGCCATGGACCAGGCGCTGGCCGAGGTGGCGCGGGTGCTGCGTCCTGGCGGCTACCTGTATGTCTCCGAGCCCGTGTATGCCGGGCCGCTCAACGAGATCGTGCGCCTGTACAACGACGAAGGCGTGGTGCGCGCCGCGGCGCAGGCGGCCTTGGATCGCGCGCTGTCAGCCCCCGGCAGCCCCTGGCAACAGGTGGCCGAGCGGCGCTTTGACATGCCGGTGCAATTCAGCGACTTTGCCGAGTTCGACCAACGCATGATGCGCCCCACGTTTGCCGATCACCGCATCGATGCCGCGCTGCAGGAGCGTGTGGCCGCGGCCTTTGCGCCGCATTGCACGGCCGAGGGAGCACGTTTTGTGCGCCCCATGCATGTGCGGCTGCTGCAACGCCAGGCTTGAGCCTTCAGGCCCGATCCAGCCAGTCGGCCTGCCGCCCCCAGCCATCGTCAAACACCACCGATGCGAGCGGCGCCCGGCGTGCCCAGCGTTCGCGGGCAAGCATGGGCTCCTCGTAAAAGCCATGCACCGGCCCCAGGCACAGCAGCGCCACGGCGCGCGCGCCCGGCGGCAATTGCAGCAAGTGCGCGACATCGGCCGGATCGAAGATGGACACCCAGCCCATGCCCAGCCCCTCGGCACGCGCCGCCAGCCACAGGTTCTGGATGGCGCAGGCGACCGAGGCCAGATCCATCTCGGGCAGGGTGCGACGGCCGAACACATGGGCCTCGCGCCCATCGGCCAGGGCCACGGCAAAGACCTCGGCGGCGTCGAGCAGGCCTTCGACCTTGAGCTGCAAAAAGCCATCGCGGCGCTCGCCCAGGGCATCGGCCGTGCGCTGGCGCTCCACCTCGACACAGGCATGGAGCTGCTCGCGCAGGGCGCGGCTGCGCACGCGGATGAAGCGCCAGGGCTGCATGAAGCCGACGCTGGGCGCGTGGTGCGCGGCGGTGAGCAGGCGCGTGAGCACCTCGGGCGCCACGCTGCCGCCGCAAAGTGGCGCATGTCGCGGCGCTCGTCGATGGCGCGGTAGATGGCGGCGCGCTCCTGCGCGCTGTAGGACTGGGCCGTGGGCCGGGGTTCAGAAGCCATGCAAATCCTGTTGTGCGGCCCGGCCTTCGAGGGCCAGCAGCGCCTCTTTGCGCGCCAGGCCACCGCCAAAGCCGGTCAGACTGCCGTTGCTGCCGATGACGCGGTGGCAGGGAACGATGATGGACACCTTGTTGGCGCCATTGGCCGCCGCCACGGCGCGCGTGGCGCTGGGCTGGCCTATTGCGCAGGCCTGCTGGGCGTAGCTGCGCGTCTGGCCATGGGGGATGGCCAGGAGCGCCTGCCAGGCCGCCATCTGGAAGGCCGTGCCGACCAGGTCCAGCGGCACGGCAAACTGCTCGCGCTGCCCGGCAAAGTACTCGGCCAGCTCGGCCTGGGTTTGCACCAGGATGGGGCTGTCGCCGCTCTGCGCCAGACTGCCGCGCGCGGCCTCGACCTGGGCCAGCTCGCGCTCCACACCCTTCTGGCCGACGAATTCGAGCAGGCACAGTCCGGCCGGCGAGGCCACGGCCAGCATTTCGCCCAGGGGCGTGGGGATGGTGCAGGAGCGCAGGGGCATGGGGGGATTGTCCGCAATATCCCGGCTCAATCCTCGATGCCGCGCTGCGCCGGCACGCCGGCCTGGAAGGCGTGCTTGATGAGCTTCATTTCGGTCACGGTGTCGGCCAGGGCGATGATCTCCTCGGGGCAGCGCCTGCCGGTCAGGCAGACATGCACTTCCCTGGGACGCGCGGCCAGGGTGTCCAGCACCTCCTGCAGCGGCAGCCAGCCGTAAATCAGCGGGTAGGTGATCTCGTCGAGCACCACCAGGAAGCAGTCGCCCGACAGGATGGCGGCGCTGGCTTTGGCCCAGCCATCGCGCGCCAGTTGCGCGGAATGCTCCAGATCCTTGCTCTTCCAGCTGAAACCATCGCCCAGGCCTTCGATGGGCAGGCCGATCTGTTCAAACAGGCGATGCTCGCCAAAGCGCGCCGATGGCACCTTCATGAACTGGAACACCTTCACCGCCTTGCCCCGGCCATGGGCGCGCAGCGCCAGGCCGAAGGCAGCCGTGCTCTTGCCCTTGCCGTCGCCGGTATGGACGATGACCAGGCCGCGGCGCTCGCCCTCGGCCTTGTCGTAGCGTTTTTCCGTGGGCGGGGTTTCGATTTGCATGCTTGTCACTCCAAAAAACTCAAAGACGCGGCAGCGCCAGCCACTGGCCTGCCACGGGGTGAATGGCGATACGCTGGTCGAACACCGCCTCCAGCGCCCGGTGCGTGGCGCCGTCCTCGGCCCGGCCATGGTGCAGCAGGCGCCCGCCGGCGACGATGACCACGTCGTCGGCCTGCAGCGCCAGCGAGATCTCGTGCAACACACTGACCACCGTGCGCCCCTGCGCCACCAGGGCGCGCACGCTGTGCAGCCAGTCGGCCTGGTGCGGCGGATCGAGGTTGGCCAGCGGCTCGTCCATCAGCAGCACCTGCGCCTGCACCGCCAGGGCGCGCGCCAGGAGCACGCGCTGGCGCTCGCCGCCCGACAGCTGCGACAGCGGGCGCTCGCGCCAGTCCCAGGCCTGGGTGGTGCGCAGCGCCTGCTCCACGGCGGCGTGGTCTGCGGGGCTGGCGGGCTGCATCCAGCCCTGGTGCGGCAGACGGCCGAGCATGGCCAGGTCATAGACGCACAGGTCGTCGGCCGCGGCCTCGTTCTGGCCCAGCCAGGCCAGCCGACGGGCGCGCTCGCGCCGGCTCCAGCCATGCAGGTCGCGGCCCAGCAGCTGCACGCTGCCGCTGCGCACGGCCAGCAGCCCGGCCAGCACCTTGAGCAGGGTCGATTTGCCCGCCCCGTTGGGGCCCACGATGCTCGTCCAGCGCCCCGAGGGCAGGGTCAGATCCATCCCCTGCAAAATACAGTGTTTTCCGATGCCAGCGCTTATCTGGCGTGCGCTGATAGCTATTGATTCAGGAGTATTCACAGCGATCCCCCGGCCGCCTGGCGCCGGTGCATCAGCCACAGCAGATAGCCGCCACCGAGCACGGCGGTGAGCACGCCCACGGGCAGCTCCTGCGGCGCCAGCAGGCCACGCGCCAGCAGGTCGGCGGCCGCCAGCAGCGCGCCCCCCATCAGGCTGGCCAGCCACATCAGCCGCCCATGCGTCACGCTGACGGCGGCGCGCACCAGGTGTGGCGCGGCCAGGCCGACGAAGGCAATCAGGCCGGTCTGCGCCACCGCCGTCCCGGTGGCCAGCGCCAGCAGCGCCACCAGCGCCGCGCGCAGCCAGGCCAGCGGCAGGCCCAGGCTGTGCGCCGTGGCCTCGCCCAGCGCCAGGGCATCCAGCGCACGCGCCAGCGCGCCGGCGGCCAACAGACAAGGCAGCCACACCGCCAGCAGCAGCAGGCAGGCCGTCCAGCCGACAAAACCGGTCGAGCCAAGCAAGAAGCCCTGCATGGCCTGCAGCGAGTCGGGCGACAGCAGCAAGATCATCGACGTGCAGGCGCCCAGCACCACGCCCACCACCACCCCGGCCAGCAGCAGCCGCAGCGTGTGCTGCACGCCACGCGCCAGCGCCAGGGTCAACAGCACCGCCACCACCGCGCCGACGAAGGCCGCGCCGGTCAGGCCCAGGCGCACCAGCCAGTGGCCGGAATACACCGACACCGCGACCGCCGCGCCCGACGCCCCGAGCATGCCCCCGGCCCCGCCCATCAGCGCCAGCGCCGCAGCCACGCCCAGCGACGCGCCCGAGGCGCTGCCCAGCAAATACGGGTCGGCCAGCGGGTTGCGAAACAGCCCCTGCGCCACCGCCCCGGCCAGGCCCAGCAGCGCGCCTGCGCCCCAGGCGCCCAGTGTGCGTGGCAGGCGAATATCCCAGACGATCTGCCGCGCCATGGCCGCCTGGGCGTCACCCTGCGACCACAGCGGGCGCAGGCTCTCCACCCCGGTGCTGCCCACGGCCAGCCCCAACAGCAGCAGGGCGCCACCGATCAGGAACAACCCCAGGGCCAGCGCCCGCGCCTTCTTGCCCGTCTTAATTGGGGTCAGATTCCAATTAACGGACTGCGAGCCGGCAGCATCTTTTAATTCGAATCTGACCCCCATTTATTGACCTCCCGCAGCGAGGCAGTGGGCCATCAGGCGGGCGGCCTCGGCCATGCGCGGGCCGGGGCGTACCAGCACGTCGGATTCTTCGGCGCTGAACCGACACAGCCGACCACCACGCAGCGCGCGCATGCCGGCCCAGCCGGGGCGTGCCAGCAGGCCTGGGGCGCTGCGCACGCCCACCATGATCAGATCCGGGTCGGCGCGCACGATGTATTCGGGGTTGAGTTTGGGAAACGGCCCGAGCTTGGCCGGCAGGATGTTGCGCGCGCCCAGGCGGGTCAGGGTTTCGCCAATGAACGACCCCTCACCCGCGCCAAACGGGCCGGGGCTGACCTCGAAGTACACGCGCTGGCCACGGGCGCCGGCGGGTAGCGACTGGGCGGCGGCGGACACGGCGGCGTCAATGTCGCGCCAGACACGCTGCACGTCACCCACGCCCAGCAGTTGCCCGACTTTGGTCAGCACGCGCTGCACGTCGGCATGGGTCTTGGGCTCCAGCGCCGCCACCGGTATGCCCAGCGCCAGCAGCCGGTCGGCGGCGCGCGAGGAGGTGGCCATCAGCACCAGGTCCGGGCGCAGGGCGACGATGGCCTCTATGTTCGGGTCTATGCCGCCGCCTACCTGCGGTAGTTGCTTCACGCTGTCCGGCCAGTTGGTGTAGCGATCCACCCCCACCAGGCGCTGGCACGCACCCAGGGCGCAGACGGTTTCGGCCAGCGACGGCAACAGGGTCACGATGCGCTGCGGGGGTTGGGGCAGCGCCACGACGCGGCCCCGCTCATCGGTGATCTGCACACCCTGCGCGGGCGTCTGCGCCTGCGCCAGGCTGGACATGAGCAGCAGCAAGACCAGCAGAATGGCGATGACGAGCAGGATGCGTTTGATGGGCGTGGGTTTCATGCGGGTTTCACCGTCATGGGCAGGCCCGCCACCATCAGCGTCACGCGCGTGCAAGCCTGGGCCGCCTGCTGGTTCAGCACACCCAGCGCATCGACAAAGGCGCGCACCTCGGGCCCCAGGGGGATGACGCCCAGGCCAATCTCGTTGCCCACCAGCACCACCGGCCCTGGGGCGTTCTTGATCGCTTCAAAAAAGTGAGCTGATTGCGCTTGCCAGTCGGTCGATACAGGCATTTTTTCCTCATATAGTCGATCATCCCTCCCCGCGCCCAACCCGGCTCCCCGAGCGGCGTCGGACTTGGGGTGGCTGGGCGGCATGAGCCAGTTGGTCAGCCAGAGCGTCAGGCAGTCCACCAGCACCAGCGTCTGCGGCTGGCTGTGCCGCTGCAGGGCGGCGGCCAGTTGCAGCGGCTCTTCCACCGTGACCAGGCCGGGGACACGCGCGGCGCGATCGCTCTGGTGACGCTGTATGCGCACGCGCATCTCCTCGTCCCAGGGCTGCGCCGTGGCGATCAGCACCGCGCCATGGGTGGGCGACTCGGCCAGCCACTGGCGCGCCAGCAGCTCGGCGCGGCGCGACTTGCCGCTTTTCTGCCCGCCCAGAATCAGCTCGGACGAAGAAACCACCAGCTTGCCTGTCATGCCTTGACGCCCTTGAGCGGCGCTTATTGCGGCGCCCACTTCAGGCCGACATAGACCATGCGCCCGCCGGTGGCGTAGCCACGCGCCGTCTGGTAGTCCTTGTCGGTCAGATTGTCCACGCGCGCCAGCAGCGTCACCTCACGCGCCAGGCGCTTGGAGGCATACAGATTCAGCGTGGTGTAGCCCCCCAGCACATTGGTGTTGGCGGCGTTGTCGAAGCGTTTGGCGGATGCATACAGCTCGGCGCCCACGGCCCAGCCGGCCAGCGTGGTGTCCGCACCCAGGGTGGCAAAACGCTTGGCGCGCCGCGCCAGCAGCTTGCCCGTGGCCAGGTCATGCGGGTTTTGCCAGTCCATGGAGCCGCGCAGCGACACCCCTGCAACGCGCTGGCTTGCCGACAGGGTGATGCCCTTGTACTCGGCGCGGCCAACATTTTCATAGCAGCCAAAGGTCGATGCGCAGGGGCCTGCGGCGCCAAAGTTGATCAGGTTGCTGACACGGTTGCGATAGGCCACCAGGCCGACGCTGCTGCTGCCCTGGGTCCAGCGCGTACCCAGCTCGATGTTGCGCCCTTTTTCGGGTTGCAGGCTGGGCGCGCCATATTCGCTGAAGCGCTGGTACAGCGTGGGGGCACGGAACGAGGTGCCACCGGCAGCCGTTACACGCCACTGCGGCGTGATGGCGTAGCCGTAGGACAGGCTGCCGGTGCTCTTGCCGCCAAACTCGCTGTCGTCATCGCGGCGCAGATTGGCCTGCAGGCTGTGGCCGCCATGGTTGAAGCCGTAGCCCAGGGCCAGCGCGTTCTGTGACCGGTCGCGCTTCAGGTCTGGCGCAAACAGCGTCGCCGGGTTGTGCAGTTCGTCCTCGCGGCGCTCCAGTGCGGCGGTCAGCAGATGTGCACCCAGACGCCAATCGTTCTGGAACAGATAGTTGCGCAGCTGCGTCTCGGTTCCATAGAAATTCGGTCTGCTGACATACTGGCTGTCCGACTGCGAGGCCTGCAGGCGCGTGCGGTACACATCACTCCACTGCGCCAGCCAGGCCAGGCTGGCGGTGCGCAGCTGGTGGTGGTTGCGGTCATCCGCACTGGGGCTGCTGTCGTACTGCGAGTTCAGATTGCTGGCCAGCAGCGTGCCTTCCAGGCGCTGGCCAGGGTTGATTTGCAGGCCCAGCTTGGCGTTGCCGGAACTGCGGCGGTAACCGTCCTTGTCCGGGTTGTTGCCAGCGCCGGGGCGCGAGTTGAAGCCGTCGGCACGCTCATGCGACAGGCCCAGGGCGTAGTCCAGCGCTCCAGCGCCACCGCTGATGCCGGCCTGCGCCGTGCGCGTACCCTGATTACCCAGGCCCACGCCCACATAGGGCGCGGGCGCGCCCTCGCCCTTTTTGGTGAAGAGCTGGATCACACCGCCAATCGCATCCGAACCATACACGGCCGCCGCCGGGCCGCGCACCACTTCAATGCGCTCGATCATGGACAGCGGAATCTGCTCCCAGACCACGCCGCCCACGGATTGCGAATCCAGCCGCACGCCATCCAGATAGACGGCGGTAAAGCGGCCCTCGGCACCACGCACATAGACGTTGCCACTGTTGGCCTGACCGCCATTGCGCGCAATCTGCACGCCAGGAAGGCGCGCCAGCACATCGGCCACGCCGGTGGCGCCGCTGTTTTCAATAGTCTCGCGGTCGACGATGGAAACATCGGCCACCAGATCGGCCAATGGCCGAGCCACCCGCGTGGCCGTGACAACGGTTTCACGCAACTGCGGCTCGGTGGCAGCCTGGGCCAGCTGGGTCTGCGCCGCTACAGGAAAGACGGCGCCGATGGCCAGGGGCAAGGCAGCCACGCGCGTGAACAGGGACAGTGCGGCAACGCGCACCTGGGGCTCATGGAGTTGTGTCATACGGGAACAAACAGAGATATCGCCTCGGCCGACCTTCCCGTCGGCACATGGGCATCACGGCCCCTGCGCCCTACCCAGGTAATGCGCGTGGAGCCACCTTGTTGGCCGGTATCCGGGCTGGCGAGACGCCCATCACCGCCTTCCCAGGCGCTTGTTCAAGGCACCCAGTGGCTTGCATGGTGAAGGCGGAGCCGCATCAAGCGGCTCATTCGCTGACCGTTGCGGGGGCAGCGCAGGCTGGGGGTGTGCTTCGCGGTGAAGGCCCCTCCCTGCTTCCCGTTGAACTGCGGCCGTGCGAACCACGGCAGCGAGCACCAACGGCGCGGATTTTACGGGCAAACCATGTGCGCCCCTACAATGCACGGTTCTATGGCCACACCGCACCCCCTCGATCTGATTGCAGAGCGCGTCGAGCGTCTGCTGCTGCGCCACACCGAACTCGAGCGCACCAACGCCCTGCTGGCCGAGCAGGTGGCGGCCCTGGCCCAGGAGCGAGATTCGCTCAAATCCCGCCTGAGTGCCGCACGCGCCAGGGTTGACTCCCTGCTGGAGCGCCTGCCCGAAAACAATCCGCCCAAGGATGTGCCATGAAGCAGATTGAGGTCCAGATCCTGCAGCAAAGCTATCTGCTGGCCTGCCCCGAGGGACACGAGTCCCGCCTGCTCGAAGCCGTGGAGCGTGTGGACACCGCCATGACACGCATCCGCGACGCGGGCAAGGTGCGCGCACGCGAGCGCATTGCCGTGCTGGCCGCACTCAACCTGGCCTTCGAGATTGCCGACCGCGAAGCCGCCGACCTGAGCGCCGCAGCCCAGCAACGCAACGCACCGGCGCCCGCTCCCAGCACCGACCCCGATGCCGCCATGCCCGGCCCCAGCGCGGCGCAAGAGCAGCGCCTGCAGCAGCTGCTGCTGCGGCTGGATGAAGCCTTGGGGGACGACGGACGACCGTTATAAGAACCGGCCCCAGGCCGGCGCCCGGGTGCGCAGCCGCTACAATGAAGGCGTCTGCGATGCTGCCGGGCTTTATAGTTCCTTGAACCAATGCTCACTGAGCACGGGCTTGGTACATTGCCTGGTGAGCGTGATCGTCTCGCGTCAGATGAACCCAACGCCAGGTTGCCCTCGCCCACCTGAACCCCCGGTTCAGGATGACGGCCCGGTGGCATTTGCAGACACCTTTTTTTGCAGCCCGTGCGGATCCCAGTCTTCAGCGCTTGGCAGCGCGCGAGCGGCAGGGCGTTCTTTTGGACTGGTGCTTTTGTTCCACGGCTGATGGGCCAAGAACGCGGGAGCGAAATTCCGCGGCGCTCAGGGCTGGCGCGCACAAGAAACCCTGGTAGTACTCACAGCCCATGGTGTGCAGCGCAAGGCGCTGTTCCTGCGTCTCCACGCCTTCCGCCACCACGCTGAAACCCAGGGCCCGGCCCATGCCTAGAACCGCCTTGACGATGGCGCTGTCACCCTCGTCATCAGGCAGGCCACAGATAAATGTCCGATCGATTTTCAGCCGGTGAATGGCCAGCTTCTTCAGGTAGGCCAGGCTGGAGTATCCGGTGCCAAAATCATCGATGGAGAGCCTGAGTCCCTGGCGCGTCAGGCTTGCCAGCACCTGCTCCATTTCCTGGGCATCGTGCAGCAACACGCTCTCCGTCAGTTCCAGCTCCAACTGCTGGGCCGGCAGGCCATAACGGGTCAGCAAGGCGGTGATGCGCTCGACAAAACCCGGCTGCCGAAACTCCAGTGCGGAGACATTGACCGACACCACCAGCGGCGTGCCGCAGCTCATCCAGTGTGCGGCCTCCTTGATAGCCTGCTCCATCACCCAGCCACCCAGGCTAACGATGAAACCGGACTCCTCCGCCAGCGGAATAAAGCTGCCCGGCGACACGACACCAAACTCCGGATCCGTCCACCTTGCCAACGCCTCCGCACCCACAATGCGCCCCGTGGCCATGTCCACCTGAGGCTGGTAGTGCACAGCCATATGCCCCAAGCCCAGCGCCTGGCGCATGGCATGCTCCAGCTTCATGCGCGACAACAGATTGGCATTCATCTGCGGCCGATAGAAGCCAAAATTGCCGCGCCCACGCTCCTTGACCTGATACATGGCCGTATCGGCCTGCTTGATCAGGTCGTCCAGCGACTCGCCATCGCGCGGGAACATCGACACGCCGATGCTGCACTGGATGGAAAACCCCATGCCATCGAGCATGAACGGGCGCTGCAATTCATCCAGCATGCGACGCGCCACGCCCTCGGCAATGCCGACATCGGCGCCATGCAGGTAGATGACGAACTCATCGCCTCCCAGGCGGCACAACATGTCTGCCTGGCGCAGGCAACCCTGCAGGCGTTCGGCCACCAGTTTCAGCACGCGGTCGCCAAAGGGATGCCCCAGTGAATCGTTGACGATCTTGAAACGATCCAGATCCAGAAACAGGATGGCAAAGCTGTCCCCGGTGGCACGCGACAGCTCAATGGCCGCAGTCACCCTTTCACTCAGCAACAGGCCGTTGGGCAACCCGGTCAACGCATCACGGTAGGCCAACTGCTCAATGCGCCGCTTGGCCGCATGCTGCTGCGTCAGATCGCGCATGAAGCCTATGCTTTGCGCGTCGCCTCCCTCAGCGTCGCGCAGCACAACCCAGGACAAATGCACACTGCAGTCACCGCCGTCGCGCTGGCGCAGATGCAGCTCGCCCTCCCAGAACCCGTTCTGCAACCACCCCTGCTGCACCTCAGACAGAAAGGCGCCCCTGCCCTTCCCCTTGGCGAACAGCGTGGTGACCGATTGACCAATCACTCCCCCGTCGGCGGATATCCTGAGAAGTTGCTCGCAAGCCGGATTGATGCGCAGGATGGCGTTGCGCCGATCGGCTATGAAGACGGCATCCAGACTCGATTCAAACACCCGGGCCGCCAGGCGCAGGTCGGCCTGATTCTGGATGTCACTGGTGATATCGCGAAACGTATACACCCGCCCT
>Ga0116169_1003284_pt1 | contig 10937 bp, 8 predicted proteins | sample AD_UKC130_MetaG_FD_89796 | JGI IMG/M metagenome (GOLD analysis project Ga0116169, IMG submission 89796) | Active sludge microbial communities of municipal wastewater-treating anaerobic digesters from Canada - AD_UKC130_MetaG | ecosystem: Engineered > Bioreactor > Anaerobic > Digestate | place... | reverse complement strand
CGTGAGGCTGATTACCATCAAAGGCAACAGTATTATCGACACCGAGACCATTAAAGCCGCCATCTTAAAGACGCGGCTGGGTGAGCCGGCGGAAGAGCAGAAGATCATCGACGACATTCGGGCCATTTACGATCTGGGCTTCTTCGAAGATGTGCAGGCCACAATTGACCCTGCTTTGGGTGGAGTAGAGGTAGTGTTCCACGTCGTGGAAAACCCCATTGTGCGGGAAGTAACCTTCTCTGGAGTGCCGGGTGTGGCCTTTAAAGACTATGCCAAAAAGATGAAAACCCAGCCTGGGTATATCCTCAATGCCCACGATCTGTGGGAGGATCTGGATGGCCTCTGGAAATGGATTCTGGAAGAATACGGGTACCTGACCCGCATAACCTCCCTGAGCGCTGACACCGATGGATACATCACCATCGAGCTGGCCCAAAGCATCCTGAAGGAGATTGTGATCACGGGCAATGAAAAGACCAAAGACTTCGTGATCGAGCGGGAGCTCAGCTTTAAAGTGGGCGAACCGGTGAACATTCAGGAGATCGATCAGAGCCTGCGCAGGCTGCTCATGCTGGGCTTTTTTGACGAGATCAGCAGAGAACTTGCGGAAGAAGAAGGCACGGACCAGACTGTGCTCACCATCAACCTCACCGAGCGCAAAACCGGCGCAGCCACCTTCGGTGTAGGCTACAGCACCGCAGAAGGTCTAGTGGGCTTCATCCAGGTGTCCGATGACAACTTCTTTGGCCGGGGCCAGAGAATCAAGGCCAACGTGAGCCTAGGCAAAAAGACCACCTCTTACGAGTTTGAGTTCTATGAGCCCTATATCACCAAGTCCGGAATTTCCCTGGGCACCAGCCTGTACCGCCAGACTGGCAATGAGAAGGCCAAACATCCCGAGACCGGCGTGGAGTATGAAAGCAAGCGTACCAGCCTCGGTGGCAGCCTGACTTTAGGCAAGCCCTTGTCCGAGTTTACCCGCGGCCGCCTCACCTTTAAGCTGGAGAACAACGCCTATGATTACCTGGAAGAAGGCCAGGCCTGGAAGCCGGATGATTCTAAGACGCGCAACATCGGGATCGGTCTGAACACCAACACGGTGGATCATCCCTTCTTCCCCACGGAAGGTTACAAGAACGATATCTACCTGGAGCTGGGTACCACCCTGTTCGGTGGCAGCAGCAACTATGCCAAGCTGCGCCTGGAGCACAGCCGCTACTTTGAAGTGCGCGACGGCGGCTATGTGCTGGCCGTGCGGGGCATTGGCGGCCGGCTCTTAGGCGGCGAGCTGCCCGGAAGCGACAAGTTCCGCATCGGCGGAGCAGATACCCTGAGGGGTTACAGCTACGGCGACCCGTCGCAGGACCTGGTGGGGGACAATATGCTGGTCATGAACGCGGAATTCCGCTTCCCCATCGTGGAGAAGATCCAGGGCGTAGTCTTTACCGACTGGGGCACCGCCTGGGACCGGGGTGAGACGCTGTCGCTGCAGGATCTGAAGAACTCCTTCGGACTTGGCGTGCGCCTGGATACGCCCCTGGGACTCCTGCGCCTGGACTACGGTTGGGGCAAAACTGCCGACCAGACCCGCAAGGGGCAGTTCTACTTCGGCATCGGCCAGACTTTCTAAGATCACAAATCAGCCAGTGGGCAGGCTTTTGGCCAGCTCACTGGCTTTTTTTGCATTTGTTCCCCTGCCCGGGTGTTGTTATAATGACACCAGAAAGAGGGGATGAACTGATGCGGCAGCTAACAGGGCTGATCGGCCTGGCTTTGCTTGCGGCTCTGCTCTCGGGCTCCGCACTGTCTTTGGGTGCAGGGCGCCAAGGGGCTCCTGGCGGATTGGGCTGGAGCGCGGTGCAGCTCTATGCCCAGCAGGCTGAGGGGGCCAACTATGAGCAGGAACTGCTGCAGGCGGCGGAGGAGCTGTTTGCTGAAAAAGGGGGAGAGCTCAGGCGGGAACAGGCCCAAAAGCTCCATGATGCCGCTGCTGCCCTCAGAGAAGAGCTGCAGGCCCGGGCCGCGGCTGAGCAGCAGGATTTGAACAAAGAGCTTTTAGGACTGCAGCTAGAACTCCTTTTTGTCTCCCTTGCTCCCCAGGAAGAGGAGGAGAAGCTCTTAGAGCTGGCCGCTGTCCAGGAGGAGCTGCGGGACCTCCAAGACCAGCTGGAGGCGGAGTATAAGGAACGAATGGAAGAGCTCCAAACTATCCACGAAGCAGAGCTCGGAAGACGCCTCGCTGCCTTGGAAGTAGAACTTTTCCAGGCCGTCCAGGAGGAGCTCGCCCTCTACCGCCTCGCTTTGTCTAGGGCCCAGGCAAATGGGTCATACTAAGGTGGAACGACGCTCAGCCTTAGGTAAGGTGGTGAGGAGATTGAAGTATCTGCCTTGGGCTCTGGCCGGCCTTCTGGCCCTGGCTTTGGTTTGGGCCCTGCTCGCGGGGCCGACCGGGCAGGCAGTGGGAGTTGTGAACCTGATGCGGGTGGTGGATGAAAGCCCACGGGCCCAGGAGCTTAATGAACTGCTGGCCCAGCGCTACCAGGAACTTTTAACCCGCTTTGATCTGGAAGATGAGCCGACGGAAGGGGATGTGGACCGGGCCGCCAGGGAGCGGCAGGCCTATGCCGAATACCTAGCCTATCGGCAGGAGTTGGAGCTGCAGTTGGAGCGGGAAGTGAACGCTGCGGTTAAGGAAGTGGCAGAAAGAAAGGGCATTTCAGTCGTGTTGGATAGCGATGTGATCCGCTACGGGGGAACGGACTTAACCGATGAAGTAATCAGCAAATTGAAGTAACCGCCGCCAGGCGGTTTTAATATCCACCAACTGCCAAGACCCTTCTGGCAGGTAATCATTCCGCTAGGGGAGAATTACAAGGTAAACGAAGGAGATGAGGTTGCAGTGATGAAGAAAATTCGCAGCGCAATTTGGAGCATAATTGTACTTCTGCTGATCTCCACAGGCTCAGGCCAGGCCGCACAGATCCTGGCCATGCCCACCGCCGATGCCGTGCAGGCTGGGAGCTTGCAGCTGGATTATGCCTATCACCGCGGCCGGCATACTGTCCGTCTGGAACTTGGGCTGCATCCCCAATTCAGTGCCGCGGTGCAGCAGGAGATTGGGGGTAAGCTCTCTGCCGCGGTGAAGGCCGTGCTCGCCGAGGAAACGGAAGAGTGGCCTGCCCTGGCCTTGGGGGGCGAGTTCTCCGCCGGCCGGCAGGATCTTTACGCTGTACTTTCCAAACAGCTGGGCGCACCCCACGTGCGGGGGCACCTGGCGTGGGGGTTGGGCCGATACTCCCGGGGCATGGCTGGGGTGACCGTGATGCTTAACCCGGTCAAGGTAAGCGATGTGCCCACCACTTCCCTGTTCCTGGAGTACGATGGGATCGGCCTTTCCGGGGGTCTGCAGGCCCAGTTCAGTCCCGAACTGGGAGTTGATCTGGGCGTGGCCTTGGGCCGGGGGCTGAGCGCGGGGATCCATTACCGCCTGGACTTTTAGTTTACCCTCGCCGTGAGGTGCTAGTGGGATGAGAATCTTTGACCGCTATCTCACCCGTGAGCTTCTGGGACCTTTTTTCTTCTGTGTCTTTGGGTTCACAGTGGTACTCATCAGCGGGCTTTTGTTCCAGCTTACCGATTTGATTTTTGTGCACGATGTGGACGTGCCCACAGTGGCTCGCCTGCTCCTCTACCGCATTCCCGCCACGGTGGTAATGACCCTACCCATTGCCACCTTGTTCGCTACCCTGCTGGCCGTGGGCCGCTTGGTGCAGGACAATGAAATGACGGTGATGCGGGGCAGCGGCATTGCCTACCCCCGGCTGATTGTGCCCTTTTTAGTGCTGGGCCTGTTGATCAGCATCGGCACGTACCTGGCGTCGGAATACATTGTGCCCGCCGCCAACACCAAGTTTGAGAACATTCTCAGGCGGATCATCTTCTCCGACGGGGTGCCCCTGGTGGAGGAAAACGTGTTCTTCCACGGAGGTGATGACCGCTATTTCTACATCGGGGAAGTGGACACCAAGACCCACGAGCTGAAGAAGATCCTGGTCTACGAGCTGTCTTCCAGTGGTTTTCCCAGCATCACCAGTGCCAAGACGGGGGTTTTCCACGACAATGTGTGGGTGCTCTTTGACGGAGTGTATCAGGAGTTGGATGAAGAGGGTTTTGTGCAGTTTGAAAGCCGCTTTGAGCGTATGGAAATCGTCACAGAGCAGGAAGGGGAAGTTTACTTCGGTAATCAGCGCTCTGTGGAAGAGATGAGCCGGCGGGAGCTGGCCGAGTACATTGAGCGTTTTCAGCGCGGCGGTCTGAAGGTGCGTTCTTGGGTGGTGGAGCACCACATGCGCCTTTCTCTACCCATGTCTTCCTTTGTCTTTGCCCTCTTTGCCGCGCCCTTGGCCCTCCTGGGGAAGGGGGGGCGGGCCTACGGGATTATTGTGAGCCTGGTCATCCTGCTCGTGTACTATGTGGCCGTCTCGGTGTCCCGCTCCTTGGGGATCAACGAAGTTCTGCCGCCCTTGGTGGCAGCTTGGCTGGTGAACAGCCTCTTTGCCGTAAGCGGGTTTGTGTTGCTGGTCCTCGCGGACCGCTGGTATTAGAAGTGGGGAGAGAGCTATGCAGCTGGGGAAGGGCGCACCGCTTCTGGTCGCGGCTCTAATTGTGGTGCTCATCTGGCCGGCGCCCCCTGCTTTCAGTGCGGAACAGGGGGTGCGCATTGCCGCGAGCAAAACCGGCTCTTACGATCTGGAAAGCCAGGTGTTTACGGCTGAAGGGGATGTGGAGGTGCACGTGGACGGGCTGATGCTCTTGGGTAGTGTGCTGCGCGCCGATTTGGCCGAGGGCTTAGTCACCTTGGAGGGGGATGTGCGCCTGATCCAGGATGGGCAGGAGATAAGGGGTGCCTTTTTGGTCTACAACCTAAATACGGGCGAAGGGTCCTTTGAAGAAGTGCGCGCCGAGCTTGCCGTGCCCGATGGGACGGTGTACGCTTCTGGGCGCCTGATCCTCTTTGATCAGGAGCAGTACTCCATTGCCCAGGCCGCCTTCACCACCTGCGATTTGGAGCAGAGCCACTACCGCCTGGTCACCAAAGAAATGGAGTTTATCCCCGGTGACAAGGCCATCATCCGCCATGTGGTGTACTACGAAGGGCAGATCCCCCTTTTTTATTGGCCCTATTTAGTAGTGCCTCTAGGGCGGGATCTGGAAGACCTTCTGGTCAGCCTGCCCGTGGTGGGCTACGGCGACTATGAAGGGTACTTTATCAAGAGCGCCTTCAACTATTTCTTCACTGAGAACTCCTACGGCAACCTCTATGTGGACCTGTACACCCGCTTGGGGCTGGGTGCAGGCGTGAAGCACCACTACAAGCTCCAAGAACTGGGCCAGGGGCACTTGTACCTGTGGGGGGTGCCCACCGCGGCGGAAAAGCACTACAAAGCGGCCTGGGAACACAGCTTAACCAAGGACAGCTGGACCTTTGCCACCAAGAACAGCGTGGAGAAGACCTGGTTGAAGGACGAGATCAGCTCCGACACCGCCCTGCATGTGAGCGCAGGGGATCTTAAGGGCAAGCTTTGGCTGACCTACAAAAAGAATCCCCAGGCCACCACCAAGGAAGAGACCAGCGCTGGCATGCAGTGGTCCAAGCCCCTGGGCGATCGTTTGACCCTCAATGTGGAGGGCAGCTACGCCCAAAAGCGCACCACGGAAGAGGTGCGGCTCATGAACTACCTCCTGGCCGCCGTGTACAACCAGGGGAAGCACCGGTTGACCCTTACCATGGAGCAGCAGTTCAACCCGGATCTGCTGGACACCGGGACCAAGGATTGGCGCAGCCTACAGCGCAGGCCGGAGCTGAAGTGGGAAATAGGCGATCTGGGCCTGAACAGCCTGCCCCTCCAAGGGCAGCTGGTTCTGGGGCACTATGAAGAAACCCCCTCCATGGTTATCCAAAGCAGGGGCTACGGCCAGGTGGCGTTAAGGGCCAGGACCTGGCGTCCCCGCGCAGGTACGAGCCTCACCTACCAGGGCGATTTGAACGGCGCGGTGTATTCGGATGGCAGCAGCCAGGCCTGGTTGTACGGGCGGGTCTCCTTAAATCAAAACCTGGGCAAACACCTTTCTTTTAGCAGTACCTATCGGCGCCGGGATGTGTGGGGCAGCACGCCCTTCAAGTTCGATGCCCAGGGAAAACTAGAGGATCTGAGCCTGCGCCTTAGCTACAGCCGGGGGAATGCGCGGGGTTATGCCTCTACCGTCTATGATTTTGTAAACAAGCGCTTCAGCACTTTGACTCTGAATGCCTATCTCAAGCCTTCCGAGCGCTGGACCTTGGACCTTTACGCCAGTTATGATCTCAACACCAGAAGCTGGACCCGTTTGGTGCCCATGGCCGAATACAAGCATGATCAGTTCAGCCTGAAGCTGGGTCTGCGCTACAGGCCGCCAAGCCGTGAGCTGGAGCGGGTGGATCTGCGTTTCAGCCTGCCCGTGGGCTCAGCTTGGAAGGTGAGTTATGACAGCATCTATGCTCCGGCAGCCCAGCAGTTCACCAAGGGGCAGATTACCATCAGCAGGGATCTGCACTGCCGTCAGCTGGGGTTCTCCTATGACCATGTGGCGGGCCGCTTTGCGGTGCAGCTCACCATCAACGCCTTCCCCACGCTGCCCATTGGCTGGGACAGCCAAGGGGGCTTGAGCCTGTTTGACCTGGAGGATGTGGCGGATATTATCGATGTGAAGGAGTGATGAGCCTGACAGCCAAGGCAAAGGGAATACTGGCCGCGGGCGCAGTCCTGGTTGGGGTCATCCTCTTTTTTACCCTGCGCTTTCTGCTCCAGTCGTCTCCCCCTGCGGTGAGCGTGCCCCCCAGTGTCCAGCTGGTGGAAAGCCGGCTGGTGGGGCGGCGAGGTGGCCAGCGGCAGTGGGAGATCATCAGCCGCAGTGTGCTCCAGGAAGGGAATCTGGTTACCTTAAGCGATCTGGAGAAAATGGTGGTGTTCCAGGATGGGGAGCCTTATCTAAACATCAGCACACCCCGGGCCCAGTGGGAACGCAGAGCCGAGCTTTTGAAGCTGCACGGCCCGGTTGTGGTGGAAGGTGAAGACGGGTTCCGCCTGGAAAGCGATTACTTGGAGTGGGAGGGGCGTACCGGCCGGCTGTTCTCCCCGGGTCCTGTGCGCATGCTTTGGCAGGGCCTGGAGATCACAGCTGAGGAGATGAGCCTGGATACGGAGCAGGCCCAGGTGCACCTGAGGCGCAGCGTGGAAATCCGGGAGGGAACCCTCTTGTGGAAGCTGGAAGAAGCGGTCTACGATCTGGACGGGGAAGTACTGGACTTTTACGGAAATGTAGTTGTGGAGGAGGGGGCAGGCAGTGACTAAGAAGTGGATTGTGCTCTTTGTGCTCGCCTTGGTTATCATGGGCGCATCGGGGGCGTGTCAGGCCCAGGGCCAAAGGGGCAGGCTGGAGATTATGGGAGTACCTGCGGATGCGGCCACCGGGCGTTACAACCGGGAATCAGGGGTGTTTGCCGCGGATGTAAGGGACTTTGCCGGGGCGGCCATTCACGTTACCTTCGAGGAAGTACGCCTGGTGGGCCAGAAAATGGAGTGGCGCACGGAAGATGACTACCTGATCTTCACCGGCGGGGCCACCCTCACCAAAGAGGATTTTACCCTCACCGCGGAGACGGTGGAGTATTTCGGGAGCGAAAAGAGGCTCCAGGCCGTGGGCAGCGTCGTTGTGGTCACGGAGGACGCCACCGTGTACGCCCAGCAGCTGGATTACGATGAGGAAACAGATAGGGCTGTGTTCACCGGCCAGGTGAAGGTGGAGTTTGAAGATGGGGTATTAGAGGGCGAGAAGTTCGTCATGTTCCTAGAAACGAGGGAACTGCAGTTCTTCGGCGCCTTCCAGGGACTGTTCAACACCGAGCGGGAATAGAGTAAGATCTAACAGTATTGTCGGGCATTACCACTTAAGACCCAGCTAGAGGCATGTTATAATGAATGCACTGGGTGAGGAGGAAGGGTAATGCTCGATTTTTTCCGCGATGGATTCTATAAAGATCTGGCGCTTTTGCTCGTTGTCACCATTGTGGTCGGCGCCGTTTTTTCCCAGGGCATTGCCTGGGCCATTGATGCGTACTTCGGCGATACCCTGGAAGAGCTGATCGGCGGTTACGGCGAATATGACCTGATTCTGCATATCCGCGCCGAGGCCAAGGAGGCGGCCTTGCGGGAGCTGGAGCGCATCGGCGGGCAGTCCTTCCCCGGTTTCAAACTGAAGGAGAGCCTGATCATTGCCGGGCAGGCCAATGTGTTTTTCGGGCTGCCGCCAGAGTATCGGACCAGGGAGGTGTTGGAGAGCATCACCTCCTTTTTTGGCGCGGTTCCCGGTCTGAACGGTTATACGCTTATGGTGCAGCCCAGTGTGCTCATCCGGGGCGTGCACCCTGGGGTGCGTGAGGAACTGAGAGAGCGGATCGAAGCCCTTTCCGGAGTGCGCTTTGCCGTAAAGGATGGAAACAACCTGGTGGTGCTGGTAGAAGGGGAGGCTGAGTTGGATAAGGCAGCAGCAGCCATTGAGGGCATCTTGGAACAGTACCACATTTTGGAGCTGCGCTTTCCCATGGGCTTTGCCGTGGATACCCAGGAAGTGGGGGAACAGGCTCTCAAGATTTTGCGCGCCCAGGACAGCCTGCAGGCCAGCCGTTTTTCCAACATCACCTCCGCCCAGTACGGAGAAGACTTGGACGCTTTTTTGAAGACCCTGGTGGAAATGCGGGACTTTCTGGGCAGTTACGCCTCCAAAGTGCGCATTTTCCCCGCTCCCGGGATTGCCCTGGCGGTGGGTGAGCGCTTGGTGCTGGAAGGCCAGGCCGATGCCGGCCAGGAGCTGATTGTGGAAGTGACTGGTGTATTTGGGGAGCTGGCCGAAGGCATGATCATCCAAGGTTCCCCGGTGCAGACCACCGATACCGTTGTGCACCAGGGCTTTCGCCTGCAAAGCGATGGTGTCCCCGGCGAGTTTGCGGGGAAAGTGGAGATCGAAAACGAACGCTACCGCCTGGCCTATGCCGTGGAGGAAAGCCTGCGGCTCTTGGCGGAGTTGGAGGAGCTGGCGGTGCAGGCCAGCGCCGCGGTGGACAATGCTGAGGCGGTGCTGGTCACCTTCCAAGAAGCCCTCATGCAGTTAGAGGTGCTCCAGGTGCAGATGCGCCAACTCAATGAGGGCATCACAAGGGGTGAGGGCGGAGCCTCTGGAGAGCAGTTCCTGCTTACCCTTTTGCTCAACGGCCTGTTCCAGACCCTGGCCCAGAGCGTTTTGAGCAGCGGCGAAGAGTCCTTGGATTCCCTGGAGAATTTGGATATTGAGGAGATGCGCCGCAGCCTGGACGGGATCAGCACCCAGATCGCCAACGTGCAGCAGATCGATGTGGCGGCCATTATGGAACAGATCGGCTTTGTCCGGGACACCCTGCCCGATCTGAGCGATGCGGAAATCGGCCAGTCTATCCGCTTGATCAACACCTATTTGGGCGGCCAGGTGATCCCCGGAGAGCGCGTCCAGCTCCTTATTGAGGGCAAGAAACCAAATGAAAAGGAACTGGAAAAGCTGTTCCAGAGGGAACTGGACAACCCGTATCTGCACACCTACTCCACCTCCGCGGGCATGATCTCCCCCGACGCCCGGGGCGAGATCTTCCGCATTTTGCGGGAAGTGCGCTCCATTGTGGCAGGGCTTCTGGCCATTGTCTTTACCCTGATCGCCTTGGTGCTGGACCATGCCACCATTTTCAGTACCCTCAAGCAGCTGCGCGCTGGAATGAAGGCCCCCGCCAGACCCTGGCTGCGCTGGTTGGATCCCCTGCTCCTCCTGGGGGGAGTGGTGGGCAGTGCCCTTTTGAGCAGCATTTACAAGCTCGCAGGCGGGCAGATTCCCCTGTTCACGCCGGCGGTCATCGCGACTTTGGGCTTTGGACTGGGGGCTGCGGTGGCGGCCCTTTCGGAGCGGTTCAGCCCCGTGGACGGCATGGAGCTGATGGCCGGCCAGGCCCTGGGACTGTCCCATGTGCAGATCATGCGGGAAGTGGTTATCCCCTCCGGCAGGCCCGGGCTGCTTAATGTGCTTAACAGGTTCAAGCAGCAGTTTTGATGCCAGGAGCAAGATACAAAAAGTAGGATTATAAAGATGGGAGGTGGAAGCTGGTGCTGGAAATTAGGGATCTGTATAAGTCCTATGGCAAGACGGAAGCCTTGGCCGGCGTGGATCTGGATGTGGCTAAGGGGGAGACGGTGGTGATCATGGGGCCCTCGGGCTGCGGGAAATCGACGTTGATCCGCTGCATCAACCGACTGACCGAGCCTGACCGCGGCTCTATTACGTTAGCGGGCCAGGACGTTCTGGCCCTTGCCGGGCAGGAGCTGCAGCAGTTTAGGCGCAGAGTAGGCTTTGTATTCCAGCACTTTAACCTCATTGCCCGCCTCACCGCCGTGGAGAACGTCATGTTCCACCTGGTTCTAGCAGGGATGGAGCGGGAAGAAGCTAGGGAAAGGGCCTTGGCTGCCCTGGACAAGGTGGGTCTCAAAGAGGCGGCGCAGCGCCGTCCAAGCCAGCTCAGCGGGGGCCAGCAGCAGCGGGTGGGCATCGCCCGGGCGCTGGTTGCCAATCCCGAGGTCATGCTCTGGGACGAGCCCACCGCCTCCCTGGACCCCATCCTGGTGGGGGAGGTGCTGGAGGTTATGGAGGAACTGGTAAAGACCACAGGTACGACCATGGTAATTGTCACCCACGAAGTATCCTTTGCCCTCAGGGCCGCGGACCGCATTGTGTTCATGGACAAAGGCATGGTGGTGGAGGAGGGCGAGCCAGAAAAGGTGTTCTCCCAGCCCCGCTCGGAAGTGGCAGGGCTGTACCGGAAGCTG
>Ga0116169_1003282_pt1 | contig 10942 bp, 10 predicted proteins | sample AD_UKC130_MetaG_FD_89796 | JGI IMG/M metagenome (GOLD analysis project Ga0116169, IMG submission 89796) | Active sludge microbial communities of municipal wastewater-treating anaerobic digesters from Canada - AD_UKC130_MetaG | ecosystem: Engineered > Bioreactor > Anaerobic > Digestate | place... | reverse complement strand
CGAGCAGACCAGCATGTCGATGCGGCCGTGATCCGCCATGATGCGCGCGGCGGCGGCGGTGACCGCGGCCGCGTCGCTGACATCGAGCGCCAGGGCATGCGCCACGCCGCCCGCCGCTTTCACGCCAGCCACCGCGGCATCGAGCTCGCCCTGGCGGCGTCCCGACACAACCACCACAGCCCCGGCCCGCGCCAGGGCCATCACCGTCTCGAGGCCGATGCCGGTACCCCCGCCCGTCACCCAGGCCACCTGACCGTTCAAGTCCTTGCTTGTCATCTGTCGTCTGCTCCAGAGTTGGCGCGAGGCCGCAACGGCGGCGCGTCAGGGCGAAGATGGCCGACGGCAAAAGGAGCCGTAAAGTGACGTCACCATGACCGATCCCATGCTCGAGAAGATACTGGAAAGCGCCTGGCAGCTGCTCGAGGACGGCGCCGCCGACCCGCAGCATGGCTGTCACTGGCCGGTGCTTGCCAGCATCGCCGTGGACGGCGGACCCGACGCGCGCACCGTGGTGCTGCGCGCGGTCTGCCGCGAGCGACGCGAACTGCAGGTGCACAGCGATGCGCGGGCCGGCAAGCTGGGGCAGCTCGCGCGCGACCCGCGCAGCTGTGTGGTTTTCTACGACGGCCCTTCGCGCACCCAGCTGAGGGTGCACGGCCGTACACAGGTGCACCACAACGACGCCGCTGCGCTGGACGCCTGGCACGCACTGCCGCCGCGCTCGCAGGCACTGTATGAGGGTCCGCAGCGGTTTGCCGTGCTGGCTGTCGCGGTCGACGCTCTGGACTGGCTGCTGATCGACCCGGCCGGTCATCGCCGGGCGGGATTTTCATGGCCGAACGGCTCGCTGGCGGCCCGCTGGCTGCAGCCGTGAGGCGGTCGGCCGGGGCCTTGTGCGTTACAGCATCGCGTAAGTCGTGGTGGCGTGGACGGCCACCTTGCCGTCAACTGCAGACCTGATCTCGATCTCGCCGAAAGTGAGTGTTCGCCCCGGTTTGATCACCCGGGCCGTTATGAGCGCGTCGCCATCGGCGATCGGACGCATGAAACTGGTCGTGATGCTGACTGTGGTCATCGGCCGGAACTCGCCCAGCTGGGCCGAGATGGCAATGACCATGGCTGTGTCGGCCGCGGACATCAGCGCCTGACCGCACAGCGTGCCACCGACCCGGCACAGCGAGGAGTCGAAGGGCAGCCGCAGAACCACCGAATCCGAACTGACCGCCTCGGGCGACAGATGCAAGGCCTGCACCCAGGGTGCGAACAGTTCGCTCAGCCAGCCCCGGGCGCGGGCCAGGGCCGCATCCTGAGTTTCATTCGTTGTCGTCGTCATCGGGATTGCGCGCTTGGGGGAAAGGTGAAACCTCATCGTGGGGCCAGCCGAACTTCGGGGCAAGCCAGCGGTAAAAGGTGCCACCGACCAGCACCAGCATCAGCACCCGGGTCAGATGGAACATCGTCACCACCGGCACGCCCAGGCCGAGCAGCTTGGCGGTCAGGGCCATCTCGGCAATTCCGCCCGGCGAGGTCGCCAGTGCCAGCGTCGCCCAGGGCACACCCGACCACCACGACAGGCCCGCGGCGAAGCTGGCCGAGGCGACAATGGCAGCGACGGTCGACACCGCGACCACGGCGAGCATGCGCGGCGCCCGGCCGAAGAATCCGGGCGCGAACCGCGTCCCCAGACCGATGCCGATGAACACCTGCCCGGCGCTGACCACCCACCCGGGCACCGCGCTGAGCACCACACCACCGGCGCTCAGGCCCACCGACACGACCAGCGGTCCGATCATCCAGTGGTTGGGCGCGTGGAGCAGCCGCAGAGCCAGCGCTCCGATCACCGTGAACACGACCAGCAGCGGAAAGCCAGGCCACCAGTTCACCGCCATCACGGCCCGCTGCGAGATGTCCGTGCCATGCACATCCAGCCACTGGAAGGCGAAGGGCACCACGCTGACCACCATCATGATGCGCAGGCTGTGGGCCGCGGCAATCATGTCGACCCGGGCGCCATGGCGCTCGCCCTGCAAGGCCATTTCGGAGGCGCCGCCGATGGCGCCGGCGAAAAACGCGGTCGCTCCGTCCAGCCCGGCGTAGCGGCGCAGCGCCCAGGCCAGCGACAGCCCGATGGCGACCGACCAGACCAGCCCGGCCAGCACGAGGCCGGCGCTCTGGCCCAGGCGTCCCATCACATCGGCGGTGAAGAACAGCCCGAGCGCAGTGCCGATCACCCATTGGCCGGCACTGCGCGCGGCCGGCAGACTGGCCAGCGGCAGACCGCGCGATGCAGCGAAGGCGCAGGCGAACAGCGGTCCGATCAGCCAGGGGAGCGGCGCTTTCAACCACGAGCAGACCGCGCCGGCGGAAAAGCCGATGAGCAGTGCGAGCAGTACGGGGCGGAAAGAAGCACGGGCGGGCGAAGTCACGCGGCGCAGTCTCGCACAGCGCGTGGGACCGGCGGGCGCGGACGTATCGCTTCCGCGGAACGCGGCTGTCCCGCTTCGGTTCAACGCGTTGTCGTGCGCCTAAACGGGCACCAGAGCGCCCCGCTGCCGGAGTGTCCAGACCGTAGCGGGCGGCAGATTGCGCAGCACCACCCCAGCCTTGACCCACTGAAGTTCGGGCGGGGCCTCGAAAGGCGGCAGCGGCCCGAAGCCATAGCTGTACTGAAGCAGTCTCGAACCGGGTGAGCGGCCCAGCGCGGTCGCCAGCGCGGCGGTACAGCGCCGAACCTCGGCGGGCGCCATGGACTTGAAGGGCAGGGACGACACGATGGTGGTCGGGACGCCGTGCCGCACGACCTGGCCAATCTCGGATGCGCAGGCCTTGACCACGCCAACCCCTGGCAGCTTGTCCCGCAGCCACTGGACGAACTTCGGATCGCGCTCGAGCGCGAACAGCCGATCCGGTGGAAATCCCTGCGCCAGGATCGCCCGGGTGACCGCCCCCGTGCCTGCGCCGATCTCGATCACCATGTGGCATCGCGATCGCACCACTTCTCGGGCGATCGCCGCAGCCAGCCATCGCGATGCCGGCAGCACCGCACCCACATTGGCCGGATCGCGCAACACGCCGGAGGCAAAGGTCAGGACTTCCCTCATCAGAGTGCTCCGCGAAATTCAGAACGGTTCGATGATGCGCTTGCGCTCAGTCCGGGCTGGCGCGGGGCTCAAGGTACGCAAGGTGCGCAGCAGCATCTCGCGCGTGTCGGTCGGGTCGATCACATTGTCGTAGATGAATTTCCCGGCCGCCTGGACGGCCGCGTGTTCGCGCTTGAGCGCTTCGGTCAGTTCGGCATGGCGCCGCGCGCGAGCGGCCGGATCGGTGAACCCGGCAAGCTCCGTCTTGTGGAGAATATTCACCGCGCCCCCCAGGCCCATGCCCCCATATTCGGCGCTCGGCCAGGCCAGCAGCACCGCAGGGTCCAGTGGCTGAGAACCCATCACATAGTAGCCCAGGCCATAAGCCTTGCGCAGGACCACCGTCATGATCGGCGTGCTGGCGTTGGCGATTGCCGATAGCAAGCGCCCACTGTGGCGAACAAGGCCGGTCTTTTCCGCTTCGGGTCCGACCATCAGACCGGGGGTGTCGCACAGCAGCAGCAAGGGGATGTCGTAGGCATCGCAGATCTGGACGAACCGGGCCGCCTTGACCGAGGCCGCACTGTCGATCGCACCGCCCAGGTGCATCGGCTGGTTCGCCACGATGCCCACGGCCCGGCCGCCGAAGCGCACCAGCGAGGTCACCACCGATCGGCCATGCGATGGCTTGAGTTCCAGCGTGCTGCCGACATCTGCAATGTGAGCGATCACCTTCCTTATGTCATAGGCCCTGCGTGGGTTTTCGGGGACCAGGCTGCGCAGCGGCTCGGGGTCCGGGGCTTCGCCAGGCGGCCTGGCCGGACCGAAGTAGGCGAGGTAAGCCTTCGCCAGCTCCACCGCATGTGCATCGTCATCCGCCAGCAGGTCGACCACGCCCGACTGCACGTGGGCGCTGACCGGCCCGATCTCCTCCGGCGTCAGCTTCACGCCCATGGCGGCCTCGACCAGCGGCGGCCCGGCCATGCCGATGGCCGAGTCGCGCGCCGCGATCAGCAGATCGCACATGCCGGCGAGGTTGGCATGCCCGGCGAACGCGCGGCTGGGCACGATGCCGATGGTGGGCACACGCCCGGACAGCCGGGCAAACACGGCGAAGGTCGCGGAGGCTCCGCGTGCTGGAACAAGCATGTCGTGGGTGCGTGCCCCGCCCCCCTCCAGCCAGCAGATGACCGGCAGGCGATGGCGCAAGGCGTGCTCGAACATCCGGGCGATCTTGATGTGGTTGATCGCGCTCTGGGTGCCGCCGTGCACCGTGTAGTCGTACAGCACCAGGTCGACCGCACGGCCCTGCACCTGCGCCGTACCCATCACCAGGCCGTCGGCCGGACCGGTCATGTCGGGCACGGCCGGTCGCGCCAGTCCGCCGTACTCGACGAAGCTGTCGACGTCCGCCAGCGCGGCGATCACCTCGCGGACTGTCAGGCGGCCTCGGCCATGCTGACGGGCGACCGCCTCGGGTCGCGCCTCATCGAGCAATGCCCGCTGCGCATCCAGGACGATCTGCAGGTCGGGACGGGGCGGGGTCGACTGGCTCACGGGCGGCGCTCCTTCGGATGCGCGGCCGGCGGCCACGCGACAGCCCGACGGTAGCAGCCCCCTGCCCCAGTCGGGACCGCCGGTCTTTCATTTGCGCCGTGGTCGATAAGGCCCGCAGCTGGCGGGCGCCTGACCGACACGATCAGCCTGCGGCCTACTAGGCCGGCCGCAGCGGATGCAGCTTACTTGGCCGGCCGATGCAGCCCGCAGAGCTTGTTGCCGTCCGGATCGCGCAGATAGCACAGATACAGCTTGCCTCCGGGACCTTCACGATAGCCCGGGGGATCTTCGCAGGTGGTGCCGCCATTGGCCACGCCAGCGGCGTGGAAGGCATCGGCCTGTTCCGGCGAGGACATCGCGAAACCGATGGTGCCACCGTTGCCATAAGTCGCCGGCTCGCCGTTGATCGGGGTGGTGATCGCAAAATTGCCGGTCGCGCTGCGATAGAAATAGCGGTTCTTGTTGGCGACGCCGGGCCCGACGCCGATGGCGCCGAGCAGCGCATCGTAAAACTTGCGGGACTTCTCGAGATCGCTCACACCGACCATCACGTGACTGAACATGGTTTCCTCCTTGGAGACACTGTTATTGGGGTACCGCAGAATCGAAGGAATGGTACTTGATGGCGCAGGCGTGCGCTGCCCGGACGGGGAGCACCAACGGCCGACCCCGACGGCTAAGCCCTTCGGTCGCGTACCGACCCCTTCCGCCGGAAAGCGGCGTCCAGCAGCATCAATACCGGGACGAAGGCGACGGTCAGCAGCGCGCCGATCAGCAGCGCATCCAGCATGGCGATCGCCCACAGCGCACTCGCCAGGACCGACAGCACGCTGCCCAGCAGCGCGAATGCAAGCAGCGGCAAGACCAGACCGATCTGCAGGGTCAGCATCAGCGCGTGCGACACCGGCGCCAACAGCCCGACCAGCAGGCCGCTGGCGAAGCCCAGGTAGGGCAGCTTGTCCGCGAGGCGGGGCGAAAGACCCAGCCTTGTCACCAGCGGGATCAGGTGCACCGACGCAATGCCCAGCGCCAGCGCCAGCCCGAGCATCAGCAGGACCAGCTTGATGAGGCCGAAGCGGCGCAGACGCGTGAAGACGGAGCCACTGCCTTGAAGATCAGTCATTCGAAGAATCTTTCTTGTGGCGGCACCCGCGGGGCCGATCGTGCATGGCGGGCAGCGCGTGCGGCGACCGCGCCCGCTGCAGCCGATTCCACCGCGTCACCGGACCCAACGGCGCGCCTCGGCAGACCTATTTTCCGATGCAAAACCGGCTGAAGATCACGCCCAGCAAATCATCCGCCGAGAATTCGCCGGTGATCGCGTTCAACTGCTCCTGCGCAAGACGCAGCTCCTCGGCGAACAAATCGAGCTGCTGGGCCCGAGCCAGCGCGTTCTGCTCGGCAACCGCCAGATGATCCTGCGCGGCCCGCAAGGCCAGCAGATGGCGCTCGCGCGCAATGAACGTCGACTCACCCGCCTGCTGCCAGCCCGCAAGTTCCAGCAGTGCCGCCCGAAGCGCATCGATCCCGTCGCCAGCCCGTGCCGACAACCACACCGATTCGACGGTCGTTCCGTCCGCGTTCCGTTCGACGCGCGCCCCCTGGCCCGCCAGATCGATTTTATTGACCACCCGGACGATCGGCACACCGCGCGGCAGCCGCGCCAGCAGCTCGGGCGCGATGCCAATCGAGGCGCCGGCCACCGCTTCGCCCGTCCCGTCCCCGCCTGAACCCTCGCCGACCGACCCGCCCTGCCCTTCAGCCGACACCAGGTGGAGCACCACGTCGGCCTGAGCCACCGCCTGCCAGGTGCGTTCGATGCCGATCCGTTCGATTTCATCGGTGGTCTCGCGCAGCCCGGCCGTGTCGATGATGTTCAGTGGCACGCCTTCGATCTGGATCGCCTGCGTCACCCGGTCGCGCGTCGTGCCCGCTATCGGCGTGACGATCGCCACCTCGGCGCCGGCCAGCGCATTGAGCAGACTGGACTTGCCGACGTTGGGCTCGCCGACCAGCACCACGTCCAGACCGTTGCGCAGCAGCGCACCGCGGCGCGCCTGAGCCAGCAGCGTATCGAGCTGTGCACGCAGGCGGCCCAGCTGGCCGAGCGCATCGGCGCGCTCGAGAAAATCAATCTCCTCCTCCGGGAAATCCAGCGTGGCCTCGACCAGCATGCGCAGATTGACCAGCGCCTCGACCAGCTGATGGACCGCCCGCGAGAACACACCGGCCAGCGAGCGCGTGGCCGAGCGCGCCGCCTGCTCGGTGCTGGCATCGATCAGGTCGGCCACGGCTTCGGCCTGCGCAAGATCCAGTTTGTCGTTGAGGAATGCCCGCTGGGTGAACTCGCCCGGTTCGGCCAGCCGCAGACCCAGCGGCGCACCGGCCCGCAGCACCCGGGCCAGCAGCATCTGCATCACCACCGGACCGCCGTGACCCTGGAGTTCGAGCACGGCTTCGCCGGTGTACGAATGCGGAGCGGGAAAGAACAAGGCCAGTCCGCGATCGATCTCGCCGCCGTCGGCGTCCAGGAAAGGGGTGTACAGCGCGGCGCGCGGCAGGAGGCGGCGGGCGGCCGGTTCGCCGAGCACCGCGCCAATCACGGTCGTCAGATCGCCGCCCGACACCCTGATCACCCCGATACCGCCGCGGCCGGAGGCAGTGGCGATGGCAGCGATTGGCGCATTGGAATCCGTGAGCATGAGGCGAAGTCTATCGGCAGCGGCCTTGCCTGCCATCACGCGCGACACCGGGGTGCTGCCGTGGCCGCAGCCGGGGTGGCGGAAGTGAAAAAAAGGCCGGCTTCGCGGCCGGCCTTCATTGCTGCATGGGCATTCGCCCCCTTGGATCAGGCTTTCTCTTTTTTCTTTTCCGCCGCGGTCGCCATCTTGTTCGTGATGTACCACTGCTGCGCAATCGAGTAGCAGTTGTTCACCAGCCAGTACAGCACCAGGCCGGCCGGGAAGAAGAAGAACATCACCGAAAACACCAGCGGCATGATCATCATGACCTTCGCCTGCACCGGATCGGGCGGCGTCGGGTTCAGCTTGACCTGGATGAACATCGTGCCCGCCATGATCAGCGGCAGGATGTAGAACGGGTCCGGCAGCGCCAGATCGTGAATCCAGCCGATCCACGGCGCATTGCGCATTTCGACCGACGCCAGCAGCACCCAGTACAGCGCGATGAACACCGGAATCTGCACCACGATCGGCAGGCAGCCGCCCAGCGGGTTGATCTTCTCCTGCTGATACAGCTCCATCATGGCCTGGTTGAGCTTGACCCGATCGCTGCCATAGCGCTCGCGCAGCTGCATCATCCGCGGCGTGACCGCCTTCATGCGGGCCATCGACCGGTAGCTTGCCGCCTGAAGCGGGAAGAACATCGTCTTGATGATGATCGTCAGCAGCACGATCGCCCAGCCCCAGTTGCCCACCACCCGGTGGCACATTTCCAGCAGCCAGAAGATCGGCTTGGCCACCGGTGTCAGCCAGCCATAGTCCACCGTCAGGTCCAGGCCAGGCGCGACCGTCTCGAGCATCCGCTGATCCTGCGGGCCGACCAGCAGGCGCGACTGAGTGCTGGCGCTTGCCCGGGGGGCGATGTCGCCCAGCGGCTGCAGCGCGCCGACCGCGTACAGGTTGTTGTCGATCCGGTTCGCGAAGTACTCGCGCTGCACCTTGTCGGCGGGCAGCCAGGCCGACACGAAGTAGTGCTGGATCACGCCCAGCCACCCGTCCTTGGCCTGCTTGACGAAGTCGGTCTTGCCCTTTTCGATGTTGGCGAAATCGACCTTCTGGAACTTCTGCTCGTCGGTGTAGACGACCGGGCCGACGTAGGTGGCCGCGCCGCCCGTGAACATCGCGAAGGCCTTGTTGCCCTGGGCCGCCTTGTCCGCCTCGCTGGTGAATTCACCGTTGCGGGTGAGCTGCATGTACAGCGTGGGCTTGATCGGCGCTTCACCCAGGTTCGTGACCTCGTCTTTCACATCGACGACATAGCTGCCGCGCGCCAGCGTGTAAGTACGCACTAGCTTCACGCCGCCAGATTCGGCCGAGAGCTTCAGCGAGACAGAGGGCGCACCGTCCTGCAGGGCTGTCGGCGCCTCGGTCACCGCGAACAGCGTGCGATGGGTCGGAAAGCCGTCGCCGGCCGGTCCGCCGACCAGACCCGACTGGGCAACATACACACGGCCCGGTTCGTCATGCAGCAGCACCACATGGCCGCCATTGCGCCCGATGGTCTCAGTGCCGGCCCTGTGCTTGAGCAGTTCGGCGCGCCGGATCTGGCCGCCCACCGGGTCCACGTCCAGAGCCAGCGTGTCGCTGCGCAGCTTGATCAGTGCGGCCGGCGGCGAGGCCGGCACGGCGGTGCCACCGCTCGGTGCCGCGACGGCGGCGTTGGGCGGCGCCGGGACCGCGCCCGGTGCACCCGGCACACTGGCGTCGGACTTGGCGGCCGCTGCCGGGGCGGGGGGCGCGCCCTTGGCGCCCGCCTTGGTATCGGTCTGCTGGGACGAGCCCATCAGCAGCGATGGCTTGCCGTTGTGCCGCTGCCAGCTGTCCCAGAGGAACAACAGGGACATCGAGAACACGATCCAGAGAATGGTGCGTTGCAGTTGCATGGGGATCATTCCATCTTGGCGGGTTGCGACGACGGGGTCCGCAGGGACTGCGGCCACCGTCCGCCGCCTTCGCGCAGCACGGGGCTGGCGCAGGTCGGCACCGGATCGACTCCACCGGGATTCCAGGGATGACAGCGGCACACGCGACGCGCGGCCAGCCAGCTTCCCTTCACAGGACCGTGCGTACCGATCGCCTCGAGGGCGTATTCGGAGCAGCTCGGATAAAAGCGACAAGCCGGCGGAAGCAGCGGGCTGATCGCGTATCGGTAGACGTGAATGGGCGCCTTCAGGACGGCGGCCAGTGCCCGCGTCAGCAGCCCACGCAGCTTCGGCCGGCTGTCGCCGGAAACAACGGCCTGCGGGCCGGCGCCGTGCGTACGCCTCACGGCTGAGAGCGCGCGACTGCGCGTCGGATCAGCAGCTCGATCTCCTGACGCCAGGCACGCTTGAGCTGCCCGCGCGGCATCGAGAGCCAGTGGGCTTCACGCCGGCGCAGCTTGATCATGGCGAGATCGGGCTTGCAGGCAGGCGGCCAGTCGACCAGGCGCCACGCCTCGCGCGCCACGCGTTTGAGCGTGTTGCGGTCGACGGCATCGGGAAGCAGCCGTTTGGGCACGGACAGACCCAGACGCGAACGTTCGGCGTGTCGGCACACCGCCACTCCGAAGTGCTCGGTTGACGAGACAGCGCGCTGTTTGGCCAGCGCCAGCAGACCAGCATCGACTCGTTGTCGACCCATGATGTTTCCGGACCGTCACAAGCCGGGTCTGGCGAGGGGCGGCTTACACCCCGAGACGCTTGCGGCCCTTGGCGCGACGGGCACGGATGACTGCACGACCGCCACGGGTCTTCATGCGCACGAGGAAGCCATGCGTACGCTTGCGGCGAACTACTGAGGGTTGATAGGTACGTTTCATGACATTTCTCTGAGAAAAGCCTTTTATTGCATCAGAACAACGGGCAACCGTCAACCGGGTGCCTGTGGAAAACTTCCGGAGTGGGGTAAAATCTCTGGCTCCGTCGGATCCGCGTCATGGTTCCGAAGCCCCGCCCACTTCAAGACCGATCGACTCATCGCCCATGCAGGATCGCTGGCTCGCTTGTGCATCCCAGCTCGAGGCAGAAGTGCCCGCGCAGCTGTACAAGACCTGGCTCAAGCCCCTGGTGTTCATGGGCTATGACGAGAACTCCCGCGTCCTGCGCATCGGTGCGCCCAATCAGTTCAAGCTGAACTGGGTCCGCAGCCAGTATGGCAACCGCATCGCCCAACTCGCCGGCGAGCTGCTCGATCCGCAGGCCCGCGTCGAATTCGCGCTGTGCACGCCGCCCGAGGTGGCCGCGCCACCGCCTGCTCCGCCGCGACCGGGCGCCGCGCTCGCCGCGCAGGCCCAGGCCAGCGGCGTGCTGGCCGGCCATGCCGACGGCGCTTCGGCCAACGGCATCCTTGCCAATGGCCTGGCCCACATCGGCGCGGGCGCAACAGCCACCGTGGTCGACCGCACCCGGCTGCGTCCCGACCTTGCGTTCGAGAGCTTCGTCACCGGCAAGGCCAACCAGATGGCGCGGGCCGCCGCATTGCAGGTGGTCGAACGGCCCGGCACCTACAACCCGCTGTTTCTCTACGGCGGGGTGGGCCTGGGCAAGACACACCTTATGCACGCGGTGGGCAATGCCTACATGG
>Ga0116169_1003276_pt1 | contig 10961 bp, 13 predicted proteins | sample AD_UKC130_MetaG_FD_89796 | JGI IMG/M metagenome (GOLD analysis project Ga0116169, IMG submission 89796) | Active sludge microbial communities of municipal wastewater-treating anaerobic digesters from Canada - AD_UKC130_MetaG | ecosystem: Engineered > Bioreactor > Anaerobic > Digestate | place... | reverse complement strand
GGGTTCCCCCGAACACGTGTTTCCCCCCGGGTAGGCGTTGACGACTGGTCCTGAAACCAGGAACCAGGAAACCAGGAACCAGGAAACCAGGAACCAGGAAACCAGGAACCAGGGGACCAGGAACCAGGGGACCAGGAAACCAGCAGGACCTGAAAGCGTCTATCAACTTATAAAATAATGAATAAAGATACATTTTTAGTAATGGCTGCTTCCGCTTTTCTTAATTAAGCAAGAGGGGTTGGTAATCTACTTAATTAAGGAAAGGGAGGCGTTATTATGGGTAAAAGGTTGTCAAAAACAACCAAACAAAAGATTTATCAGCGATTTATGTCAGGTGAAACCAACATAACAAAGCTGGCAAAAAACTTCAGACTCAGTCGCAAAGTTGTTTACAAAATACTAAAAGAAGAACTACAGAAACATTCAGAGGAAACACTAAAACAAATACGCCTGAAGGAAAAAAAAGAAAAAGAAAAGCAGCAAGAAGAGAGAAAAGCAAAAGCAGCCGAACGAAGAAAAATCCGATCCATGTTTTGGGAATTAAAAACGCATGTAGACGACTTTTGGGATCACACCGAACATAAGATTGCAGACAAACTAAACATATGTATATCAGAAGTGTTTCGTGCTTTGCAAAACGATGTAAAGTACAAAAAACTCGAAACATTAAGAAACAAAAATCTGGAAGCAGCAATGAACAGACTACAGTTACAAAATTCCATTTCTATGTCTAAATCGACCAGGATAAACACCACACAAGCAGTAATGTTAAGCCTATCTGTCTACAAACACGACACAGCAAGAGAAAAGCTAATATACAGCGCAAATGTAGAACGGCCAAACGATTTGCCTGAAGCTCTGCCTGTTCATCACTTTAGTCATATGCATTATCTGGTACAGCAATTGGAGGAACACGAAGAAGAACAAGCAGAAGAGATGGAGGCACAAAAACAGGAGGCCTGAAATTAAATATTGACACTGTAATGATTATATGGTATTATGCAATTAAAGAATTGTTCGAGCTATATTATATATATATATATATATATGGCTGTATTATGCCCAAAAATAAAAAAAAGTATAAAAAGTGTTACCCAAAAGTGCAACAAACGGCGAAATCTCAACGGTTTCGCCGTTTTTGTGTTTTTGGACATTGTTCATAATTTTACAGAAACAAAAATGATGCAGAAGGGAGCGGTGAACAATGTCTTGCAGCATATCAATGCCTACGTTTCAAAAAATCGTAGTAACTCCACACGCGATAATGCGTTATCGTGAGAGGGTTGATGACCAGAAAAGCGATAAAGAGATAACCAAACTGTTAACCGCAGCTGTAAGATACGGTACGGTTGTACATACAAAAAAAGGACACCGGGGTAACCCGCAATACGTATTAAAACACATGGGGATAGAAATTCTGGCAGCAAAAGAAAAAAATGATAAAGCTGTGGTTGTAACATGTTACGGAGACAGTTCATACGCCAAGTGGTACCGAAGACAAAATTATAATATCAGGCGCGCTTATTGTGCCTGAAAATTTTTCCCATAAAAAACGCCTCTTAATCAAAACCAAGAAAAGGGGGTGATAAAATGTTCCTGGTCGATGTAGCAACAAACACAAGCTCTATAACTGCAGCTGAATTTGCCCAGAGGGTTGCAGATGCGGTTGTAGTGTTAATAAATTCTGTCTCGGGTATTATAGTTCCAATTGCAACGCTGTCACTTTTGGTATCAGTAGTCTTGTTGATCGTCGGCAGTTTTACTCAATCATCAAAAATTAAAAAAGCCGGAGCAAGCGGTATAGGTGCAACTGTACTGGGTCTTATAGTTTACTATGCTGCTCCAACGATTATATCCTTATTTTCCAGTCTGCAGTTGATATTTAGATAAAAACTTTTATTGACTATATTTAAAGTTAAAACAAAGGAGAGAGGAAAATGAGAAAAATTATTAATAAAACAAAAAAAGCATTTTATACCATTGTTTTTAGTGCAGTTGCTTTTATTGCATCGGGCCCCGTACACGCTGCGGGTGAAATGGACCAGATAAAAAACAGGGTAATAAGCGCTATACAGTCGGTAAGCGGTCCGCTGGGATTTATTTTTGTATTTGGCGGCGTTGTATTAATTGCCTTAAAGCTTATGATACAGCATAACAACCCAAACCGGCGCAGTGAAATCATAACCGGCCTGCCTTGGCTAGCAGTTGGTGCTATTCTTTTAGGCAGCGCAATGCTGGTTGCAAACCTTATTTTCAATCTGGGACAGGCATAAACCATGAGATACTTTCCTATTCCGTTTACGGTTGACGAAGAAGAAAAAGTATTTGGCGGGTACGTTTCACTGCGACAGGCACTATATATTTTTTTGAGCATGCTGGGAATCAGAATATTTTGGTTCCCGCTTCCACTTATTTTTAGGATTATCCTGTTTATTATTTTTGCCGGCTTAATGACGGCGTTTGGTTTTCTTAAAATAGGCGGTGTGTACTTTGATTCATATACTATTATGGTTGTCAAATATTTACTCCGCCGCAAAAAATACAGATATGGAGAGGAAAAGGAGTAATGTGGTTAGCAATAACACTGTTGTTAAGCGCAGCCGTTTTGGGTGGTGCATGGTACTACACACAACGCGACGAAACAAAAGCGAAACAAAAGAACAATAACTCCGACCAACAGACTCAATCAAAAAGCGGCCAAAAATACCTGAAAGACATCTGGGATATAGAGGAAATCCGGGACAGTATTATCTTCTTAAAGGATAACCGTTATTCAGCGGTTATAAGAACAGGGGCGATAGACTTTAGGATGATGTCGGAAGCAGAACAGGAAGCAGTAGAAGAAGCGCTTATCCAGACAGCCTTAAGTCTTTCATTCGATGTTCAGCTGTATGCTACTTCTGAATATATAGACGTAGAAGCAGCAAAACAGGAGATAGAATCAGAAAAGGAAAATATATCCGGCAACCCCAAGCTGGCAAAACTGCAGGAAGAAGCCATAAAGTTTCTGGATGACATAGCAAAAACACGTGGAACCGTCCGGCGCAACTACATTATAGTGACACACGAAGGCCAGCCGGAAAAAGCGTATCAGGAACTAGACCGATACTGCAACATAATCATCTCCAGCCTGCTACGCGCAAAAGTACCGGCACACAGGCTGGGGTCCAGTGAAATTTTGGACCTTGTACATTCAAGGTTAAACAGAGGTTCTATTTTTAAACCATCTATGGCCGCAGCTGCAGGAGCTTTTGATTTATACGTAGACGGAATACCGTATATGGAACCCTATGAAGGGGAGGTGGAAGCAACATGATATTTAACATGTTTACAAAAAAGGACAACGAACAAGAGAATACAGAAAAAGTTTTTGAGTTTGAAACAGGAGGAAGGGATATTCACTCCTTGTATATTCCTGACGCGCTGGAAGAAACACGAGACATGCTTTATCTTGGCCCCGGGCGTTATGCCAGGATATATGCGGTATCCGTCTATCCCAGAGATGTTTATGTCGGATGGTTGGACGACCTGTTTTCAGCTGGAGAGATTGACTTGTCCGTTATGGTAGAGTCAATCCCTGACAGCGTTGTAATAAAGAAATTGAACGAGCAGGTAGTAAAGACAAGCGCTATGTATGCGGTTCAGGAAAGAAGAGGAAACATTCTTCAGCTTCCACAACTAAGGGAGATGCTGGAAGACTTGGAGGCAGAACGGGCTGCAATACAAACAAACAGGGACAAAATGTTTTACGTAACGGTTTTTATTGCCGTATACGGAAAAACTCCGGAAGAACTGGAAGCCCGTTCATCGGATATAAGCGACATTCTGGCCCGGAAAGCAACGCAAATGCGATGTCTTTCTTTCAGGCAGGCGGAAGCATTAAAAAACGTGCTGCCGATAAACAGCAGACCGCTACGCGGATTCCGGCGCAACGTAACAACCGGAGGGCTTATATCCTTTTTCCCAATAGCTAACCCAGACCTATCGCACCCGTCAGGAATATATCTCGGCAGAAATTTATTTACCGGCGCGCCGGTGTTTTTGGACTCTTTTATCGGTCCGCCGTGGCTTAACAACCAGCATATAACTGTATTCGGCATCCCTGGTGCAGGAAAATCGGTTTGCATTAAGACCATACTAAATAAGAGTGTTCTACGCGGCACGTATGCAGCTATCCTTGACAGGGAAGGCGAATACAGAAAGATGGTTACGGAACTGCTGGGTGGACAGCATATAACGATACGTCAGGGTGTACCTGCTGGGATAAATCCGCTGGACATTGAACCCGATACTGACGAATCGGGTAACAGGGAACACGTACCAATAATGGACAAAGTAGCGGAAATACGTGCTTTGCTGGGAACAATAGCGCAAAACTTTATGGGAAGGTCGCTGACAGCTCTTGAAGTAGTTGCAATAGAACAGGCGGTACCGGAGATATACGCAGAAAAAGGAATAGATACACGAGTTGACAGTTTATATACATCAGGAGGCGTACAACTTGACGATGGTTCATACGTAATAGGCGGCGCAAAAAAAACTATGCCGACGCTGTCTGATCTGCAGAGGGTCCTTGCTAGTAAACCTAACACTGCAGAACTTGCGGAGGTTTTAACACCTTTCCTGAAGGGTGGCTCAATGGGGTTCTTTGACTGTGAAAACACCGTTGACCCAAAGTCCCAGGTAATATGCTTTGACCTGTCAATGATAACTGATGAGTTTACAAAACTGTACAGCAGTTTTGTTTTGCTCACCTGGATATGGCAGAAATTCGTACAAAAGAACAGAGAAAGAAGGAAAATAGTAGCGGTAGACGAAGCATGGACTTTTGTCAAATACAAAGATTCAGCAGAGTTTCTTGAAACACTTGCAAGACGAGGCAGAAAACATAAGGCATGTTTGTTAATCGGAAGCCAGTTTATAGACGAGTTTTTAAGCAGCGAACAGGGACGAGCGGTTATAAACTCAGCTGACACATCAATCCTGATGCGTCAAAATCCTGCTGTAGTGGACCAAGTGGTAGAATATTTCCATTTAGCAGGTGGAGCAAGGGATTTGTTATCTACTTTTCAGCCGGGAGAAGCGGTATTATCACTGAACCGAAATGTTACTGGCATAAAAGTTGAGCCGATACCTTACGAGTTCCCATATATAATAACATAACAAACAGAAGGGTACCGCCATGGATAAGATAACTGAATATATTGTAAACCAGATACGCCACAATCCCAGCGTTTTTTTAATTGTTTGCATATCAATTGCATTGGTTTTTATATTTTTGTCTAACCCTGGAGTAATAACAAGGGTTTCAACTCTTCTTTCGCTTGTAGCGGCAGGAGTTTTTATTCTTGTAAGACAGGTTTTTTCCCTGTTAACAGCAATAGAATCTTTTATATTGGGACTGTTAAGGTCAACCTTTGAACAACTACAAAGGTTGCTGAAATGAAAAAAAGGGGGGGAAACCCATATGTTATGGCTTTTTGTTATCAGCAAAATAATAGACTGGTTCAGTGAAAACCCTATGCGATTAGTTTATATCATCGGTGGATACCTGCTGTTAAGTTTTATATGCGGACTTATTCCGCGTCTGGGGATTGCATGCTGCTCTTCATTTATAGGAGGGCCTCTGGCCAAAATTACCCTGGAGGTAATACAACACGATTATGATTATTTAGATTTCCTGGGAGAAATAACCTGGGTAAAATCGTTTTTGATCTATATTCTGTTAGCCTGGTTGGTAATGGAGCTGTTTGCTTTGCCAGACACCATAGAAAACATAAAGATGAACAGGGCCAGAAAAAAAGAAAAACAGCCTGCCGATGCAGTTTCACCGGATTTTATACCGGATAACAGAAATCCGGACTATAACTACAGTTTTAGTTATGGATACAAAGTCCCGATAGGCTTTCACAGCACGGCAAACGACAAAAAAATAAAACAACAGGAAAGGTGAAAAACAGTGATAAAAAAATCGGTTGCTGCTATAGTTTTAGCTGCTATCTTTCTAATTCTTGTTCCGTCATCACAAGTATTTGCTGCTGAAGAAGAAATTAATTTGGAGGAACTGCACGAAGTAGCGCGGGAAGCGGTAGAAGCAGAAGGTGGCAGTGTATTTGAAAAAATACTTGGCAAAACGCTGGCTGGTATCGGCACGGCCATAAAATCATTTAGCTACAAAATATTGGGATTTAGGTCTCTGGACACACTTGTATTCAACAAAGGAACAACAATCTCTGGTTCGCTATTTTCTAATGAATGGCAAGGAACAATGCGGACGTGGTACAACCGAATGCGGGCAATAATTTTTCCGCTTGTTTTACTTGCAGTAATAACAACTGCCTTCAGGTTTTTTAGAGCAGCAAAAAACCCCAGGGCAAGGGAAGAAGCATTTGATGCCGTATTACGGCTGTTTTTCTCATCAGTTATAATTTTGTTTGCACCGGTTTTTGTTAATACGCTTGTTAAGCTGAACAACTATCTGGTTGATTCAATAAGTGCGCTACTAGACAACGGTTCTGTAGACAAAGCTGTAGGACTGTCCCCCAGTATGCTGGACAACATAAAAACTGGCAGTCCCATACTGACAGGTGTAGTAATTTTAATGTTAGCGGGCATAGAACTGCGTATTAACATAATGTTTTTCATGCGGATGTTCACCATAACGGTTTTATATATATTTACCCCGTTTGTAGCTGCATTATGGGCCATAGAAAAAAGCGTCAATGCAGCTGGTATCTGGCTGGGCGAAATGATAAGCAACATTTTTATGCAGTTTGCTTATGCATTTGTATTTATGATTTTTCTGGTATTCGTACCTTACATGGGCGTAGGCGGCACGCTTATAGGCGTAATGGTAATAATATCTGTAGCGGAGATGATACGGAACTCTGTACAAAACCTCTGGACACGATTGTCAGGCCTGGACGAAGCAGGAACATCATTTAAAATTGCTGGGGCATTAGGGGCAATTGCCGCTATACCCACATTAGGCCGGACAATAGCCGCACAGTTCGGCGGGTTAAGCACAGCACGGACAGCGGTATCAAGAATGTTTGGCGGCAGGGGCGGTTCACAGGCAGGTGCAGCTGTAACCGACCGATCATCCGGTATAGCTGATATGTCCGGCGGAGACGGTGGTGGTATCGGCGGTGGTACAGCGGTATCAGCTGGGGTTATGGGTTCAGCAGCAGGTCCTTCTGTTAACAGCGGCGTTTCAGATTCCGCTCCGGGAACACGACGACCGGCTATGGGTGGTTCCATTAACAACGCCAAAGCAAATGCTGTTACGGGATTAGGTGTAGGCCAAACGCTGTCAAACATTGCACAGTTTGCTATACAAACAGGTGCAACGATAGCAATGCTGCCATTTGGTGAGACGGGACAAAGGATTGCCTCTTCCCTTGGTTATGCAGCAGGTGCAGCAGCCCGGACAGCAGCTGCACCAATTGCATTGACTGGTAGTGCTGTGGTAACGGGTATAAAACAAAAAGAAGGCATTAAAGGGATTAGAAGGGCGTACAGAGAATCGTTGGGTATACGGGACGAGCAAAAAGGTAAAATTGCAAGAGGTGCATGGCGTACTGTATCAACTACGGCCAGATACGCTTTCGGCGGCGTGCAGTCAGGGATAGATGCAATCCGGCATTACGGCCGTGATCCGTTGGATGGAATGAGATATTTTTGATTAACAGGAAATAGAAAGGAGATGACGTCGTGAGAAAAACCTTGACCGCTCTTTTATTGATGTTATTTGTATTATTTTTCACCTTGTCCGGGTGCGAATCGCATAAAAATGTTCCTGATGAAAAGACAGATAAAACGCTGGCAGAAGAGCGCATCCTGATTGCGGAGAACACAGCTGAAGAAAAAACTGATACCGATAAAGTATCTGAACGAATTGATGAAAATACACAGCAGGAAGATATAAAGATAAATACCCTTACAGAAAAAGCTGATAACAATGCTGATGAAAAAACTGATATAGAAAACAAGGACAAAACAAACATTGAAAAAAGCAATAAAGACAACGCTGATAAAAAGACGGCTGAAGAAAAAAAGACTGAAGAAAATAAAAACACGACTGGTAACAAAGAAAGTGTAAATAAAAAAGAAACAGCCAAAAAAGAATCTTCCAACAAAAAAGAATCTTCCAACAAAAAAGAATCTTCCAACAAAAAAGAATCTTCCAAAAAAACTGATTCAACAACTTCGCAAAAACAAACCACGGCTAAAAAAACAAATCAAGATATAGACAAAATAATGGAAGAACTGGAAAAAGAGGCGAAGGAAGAGGCAGATAAGTTTATTAAGGAACAAGAGGAACAATGGGCAAAGGCTGAAAGGAAAGTAATAGTCACAGTAAAGGAAGACCTGGAACAGAAGGCGTTCAATGAAATCAACAAGATAAGAAAAGCAGCCGGAGCAAACCCGCTTAAGTGGAGCGCATCGGCTGCTCAACAGGCGCGCAAAATAATGAAGGATTATGCAGAAACATACAAACGAAAAGGAGAAATAACGACGTTCTCTTCATTTGAATCCCCAAAGGAATTAACAAAAGAAGTTGAAAGCATGATGAAAAGCGTTGTAGAGTATACTGCAACTATAGGCGACAAAGGGTATGTGGACACGTCGGACCTTGAATTTGCCGGATACCCTCTTATAACAGACAACTCATATACCCAGGTAGGAGTAGCTGTATATATGAGAGAAGATGTACTAATAGTTGGCGGAGAAAAAGAGCCGTTATTTACTAAATACTGGATAGGAATTATTATGAAGTAAAAAAAAGCCAGCTTTTATAAGCTGGCTTTTTTGTTTTTTTATAGAGGTGATTATAAATGCAGGGCGAAACCGTACAGCGGTCTGAACATATATACAGCACTGGAAAAAGATATTTACAAAAAGCAGGAAGGTTTGCCGGCAGAATGCTTCTTAACTTAATTAAACCATATCTTCCGTATATAATACTGATAGCTGGCGTGTTTTTGCTTCTGCTTATAGTATCCACCGTACTGTTTGCACAGCTGACAGCCGAGCCAGAAGGTGTAAGGACAACAGACGGCGAACCTCTTGAAACATATCTTGCACAGGCTGTAGAAAAAGCGAATAACCGGACACAATATGACACCTACGGCAGGGATATTATGCTGGAGTTGACGGATGGACATGTCTGGGCATTAATAACGATTAGAAACAGTATCGGAACCTTCGAGTTAAGTAAAGAAAACATAGACAGAATGGTCAACGAGTTAAAGCCAATGTTTAAATACACGACACACCAACGGGTTATTGAAGAAAGGGTGCCTTTCACTGACCCGGACACAGGGGAACCGGTGATAGGAGCGGACGGGGAGCCGGTAATGATATGGAAGGTAACAGACACAGTCCCTGAAACCCTGCTTGTATCGGCTGATACATTGATTGGCAAATACGAATATAGCTACAAAAAAACAACAGAGACTAACGGAGATATACGCATCACTTATATGCAGCCCTACGAAACAAAACTGATAGGTAAACCGTATGAACGTCTTGAAAGGTATATTGTAGAAACCTTAAAAATACCGGAAAGCGAAACCGAACTTACCATACAGGCTGTTTTAGAGAGTTCAAACGGATATGAATGGCGCGAGGAACGCATGGCATGGCTTTTAAGTAGCCGGACATCGTGGAACGTAAACTATACCGGTATACCGCCGGAAATAATACCAGCCATACAGGAAGCCTCACAAAAATACGGTATACCAGAATGGCTTATAGCAGGAATAATAGAAATAGAATCAAGTTTTAATCCTTTAGCAAGAAACATTAACTCGGGTGCATACGGGCTTATGCAGATTATGCCTTTTCACATAGAAGGAGGTTTGTATGAACGGCTGGGTTTCAGCCGGACAGCCGACAGGGACAACCCCAGAGCGCAGATTATAGCAGGAACACACATACTTTATAATCATATTGCCAGGTATATATCACCAGCGGAAGTAGACTGGTATACGGATATGTGGAAACAGCAAACGCTGCTGGGAATAATAAATTACGGTGGGTATCCAAACAAAAGGGTAGCGGAGGGACAGGCAAAATACGCGTCGGTTGTATGGGCTGCAGCAGACACATACAAGTTAAGCGGTGTAAAAACACACGTAACATGGCCAGTTCCAGGAAATACGCGTATATCGTCATACTTTGGAACACGGACCGACCCTATCCACGGCAGTCAGTCTTTTCACAATGGAATAGACATACCAGCAAAACCAGGCACACCGATAATATCAGTTACATCAGGGAAAGTGGTGTATTCCGGCTGGGCAGGCGGGTACGGGAACATGGTAGTGATAGAATCCGGCAGATACCAGTTTTTATACGCACACAATTCCCGAAACCTTGTCCGTACAGGACAACAGGTTGTACAGGGACAAAAAATAGCAGAGATAGGCAGCACCGGAAGGTCAACCGGCCCGCATCTTCATTTTGCTGTTAGTATCGGAAACTACGGGAATGGAAAATTTATTAATCCGTTAACCCTGGTTACACCGCGATAAACCAACGGGAAGGAAAGACAAAAAAGTGAGTATAAGCAATCAGAAAAAATCGCTTATATGCCGGAAAGCGATGTCGGTTGGGGAAAAGGGATGGAGAAACAGGCGGGACAGTACAACCAACCCAAATCTTCAGCTTTTGTTCAACGCATATGCCTGTCTTTGCAAAGCACTCCAGAGCGACAAAGCCCTTGATAAAGAAATCTGGGCTTTCATTGTATACGAGTTGGAAAAAGAGACAGAAAACAAAGAAACTGTCTCTTTTTTTATAAACAATAAATAGCATCAAGGAGGGTATATTAATATGTCAATTGAAAAGAAACAGCAGTTGACGGCCGAGCAGTTGGGGATACTTAACAGTGAAATGGAAAAAAACAAAAAAAGCGTAGGGGTTGCCTATGCTTTGTGGTTTTTTTTAGGTTCACT
>Ga0116169_1003275_pt1 | contig 10970 bp, 7 predicted proteins | sample AD_UKC130_MetaG_FD_89796 | JGI IMG/M metagenome (GOLD analysis project Ga0116169, IMG submission 89796) | Active sludge microbial communities of municipal wastewater-treating anaerobic digesters from Canada - AD_UKC130_MetaG | ecosystem: Engineered > Bioreactor > Anaerobic > Digestate | place... | reverse complement strand
TTGACCGGAATAAACCGGCTGTTCAGAATGGCGGCCACCGCCGGAGAAGAAAAGGATTCGCGCTCCATGACATGGCACCAGTGGCAGGCGGCATAGCCGATCGACAGGAAAATGGGTTTGTCTTCTATCCTGGCGCGGCGCAGCGCTGCTTCATCCCAGCACTGCCAGGCCACGGGGTTATCCGCGTGCTGGCGCAGGTAAGGGCTGGCCGCGTCCGCCAGACGGTTTTTCAGCGGTGGAAGATCTGTCGACATGGTCTGTCTCCATAATACTTACCTGTCCTGAAACACGTTGAAACGATGCATGCTTCCCATGTGCGCACCGACCAAGGACATCCCATGTCTGGCAATTTCCTCTTTTCCGTTCCGGGGCGGAAAAAAGGAATTGTTTAAAAGCGCGGCATTGAACCATAATTAAAATGTCGGTTGTCCTGGTCCGGATTCGGATAACGCGAGCCGAAAGAATTCCTGGCCCCATGCCGGCGGGGCGTCGCGGTACAGGCCAGGCGGATTTAAACAGCACAACAGGAGCGGGTTTATTATGCGGACGCATCAGTATCTGGCTTTTGACCTTGGAGCAGAAAGCGGGCGGGCCGTTTTGGGAACAATCAGCGGCGGACAGTTGAGCCTGGAAGTCGTACACCGGTTCCGGACCGAAGGGTTGACCATGCTGGGCGTCCGGCAATGGGATTATACCCGAATCTATGAAGAAATGATCTTCTCGCTTCGGAAATGCGCCCGGGAGTATACAAACCGGCTGGATGGCATCGCGGTGGACACCTGGGGGGTGGATTTCGGGTTGATCGCCCGGGACGGCACTGTGCTGTCCAATCCTGTCCACTACCGGGACAGGCGCACGGAAGGTATGCAGGATCTGGCTTTTTCGATAGTGCCCCGGGACGAAATGTACCGCCGCACCGGCATTCAGTTCCTGCCGTTCAACACGGTTTATCAGCTGCTCAGCCTCAAAACAGCTGAATCACCCCTGCTCGATGCGGCGGAGTCCGTGCTCCTCATGGGCGATTTATTTGCGTATCTGCTGAGCGGCGTTCGGGCCTGCGAGTATACCAACGCCTCCACCACTCAGCTGCTGGATCCATGGAAGCGGACCTGGCGGGAAGACCTGATTGAAGCGCTGGGACTGCCCCGCCGTCTGCTGCTTCCCCCGACGCAACCGGGCACCGTTCTGGGCGCGCTGCGGGATGATATCGCCCGCGACACGGGCATGCAGACGGGCATACCGGTTATAGCCACGGCTTCCCACGATACCGCCAGCGCCGTAGCGGCCGTTCCCGCCACAGGAGAAAAGCCGTGGGCCTACCTTTCCAGCGGGACCTGGTCCCTGCTGGGCGCGGAACTGTATGACCCCCTGGTCAACGACGAAAGCCTTGCGCTGCAATTCACCAATGAGGGCGGCGTGGACGGAAAAATCCGCTTCCTGAAAAATATTTTCGGGCTTTGGCTGGTACAGGAATGCCGCCGCCAGTGGGAAAAAGAGGGGCAGACCGTTGACTACGCCCAACTGACGGAAGAGGCCCGGAACGCTCCCGCTTTCCGGGCAATACTGCCAAATCTGGATGATCCCCGCCTGCTCGCGCCGGAGAATATGCCGGAACTGATCCGAACCATCTGCCGGGAAACCGGCCAGCCCGTTCCGGAAGACCGTGGCGAAACGGTCCGCTGCGCGCTGGAGAGCCTGGCGCTGAAGTACCGGCGCACCCTGCGCGGACTGGACCGCCTGCTGGGCCGAAAAACGGAACGGCTCCACATCATCGGCGGCGGAACCCAGAACCAGCTGCTGTGCCAGATGACCGCCGACGCCTGTGGCATTGAAGTGATTACAGGGCCGGTCGAAGCCACCGCGCTGGGCAACATCGGGGTTCAGGCTATGGCCACCGGCGCGCTGGATTCGATGCAGTCCCTGCGCGCGATGATCCGCGCGTCCACGCCGATGGCCCGGTATGAGCCGCGGGACACCGACGCATGGGACGCGCTGGATGCCCGATTCGCTTCGAACTGAAGGAAGGCAACTTTTCCATGGGATTAACCGCGACGCTGATCCTGCACTGCAAAGACGTTCCGGGGATTGTATACCGGGTCAGCCAGTTCCTCTATGAGCGGGGCGCCAACATCATCCACGCGCAGCAGCATGCCGAGGGGCTGGACGAACAGTTTTTCATGCGCGTGCACTTTGACTGTGCCGCCATCCGCTGCACGCGGGCGGAAATGCGGCGGGAACTGGCGGATCTGGCGGCGGAATTCGGCATGGAAACCTGCCTGCGGTATTCGGACGAACGCCACCGCATGGCCATCATGGTATCGAAATACGACCACTGCCTCTACGACCTGCTGCTGCGGCACCGTTACGGAGAAATCAACTCGGACCTCGCGCTGGTGGTCAGCAACCACCCGGACCTGGAGCCGGTTGCGGCATCCTTTGGGATTCCATTCATCGTGCAGCCCGTGACGCCGGAAACCCGGGCACCCGCGGAAGAGGCCATACTGAAGCATTTTCAGGCGCATCACGTGGATTTCGTGGTACTGGCGCGGTACATGCAGATCCTGACGCCGCGGTTCATCCGGGAGTATCCCAACCGGATCATCAACGTGCACCACGGGTTCCTGCCGGCGTTCAAAGGCGCTAAACCTTACCACCAGGCGTACGAATACGGCGTGAAAATTATCGGCGCCACCAGCCACTACGCGACGGAAGAACTGGACACCGGACCGATCATTGCCCAGGAGACCTTGCCGGTTACCCATGCCCACAGCGTGCAGGACCTGGTCATGCTGGGGCGCGACATCGAGCGGCGCGTCCTGGCCGTGGCGGTAAAGGCGCACGCTGAGGACCGGATTATGGTGTTCCGCCGGCGGACGGTGGTATTCCAGTAACAGTCTCCGCGGACGCCGCCGCGTCGCGCTGCAGGCGGAGCATGGCCGCCGCGTATCGCCGCCCAAATTCCCTTAAAGACGGCGTATCAAAGTGTATGCCGTCTTCCAGTGGCGTCAGCCCTTCCGAAGAAACAACGGCAAGGCGGGATACCCGGTCAGGCAGCATGTGGATCTGCTCGTTGACCAGTCTCCAGAACACCGGTTTCCCTTCGTGCGATTCGGGGAGAAACCGCCCCAATTCCCCGGCCACAACAGGCAGGTCCGGAATGCCGAGTTCCGCCCGGATATCCGCGATCATCCGGGAACACCGGTTGGCATAGGTTTCGGCAGAAGTCCTATCGCCGGTGTCGTTTTCCCCCTGGTGCCAGAGCAGCCCTTTCAGCGTGCCGTAGGGCATCGCCGCCCTGGCCTGTTCAACCGCGCGGGCATACAGGTCGCCGCCTTTTTCCCACCGCGCCAGAGGCGTTCCGCCTACCGCGCAGGGGATCAATCCGATGGTTGCGCCGGGAGTTGCTTCCGCCATGGTAATCGCGAAGGTAAGTCCCAGGCCGGCGCCGGCGGTAGGTTTGTCGCGGTGCAGGGGTTCCCGGGCGGGCACCCAGCGGCGATCTTCCGTGAACATCAGTACCCGCGGATGCTCCTGCCGCGATAGGTCATCCAGTGGACCCCGCCCTGCCATGTTCGACTGGCCCATCAGCAGATACAGGTGGAAATTCGTTTTATCCGGAAGTTCCTTCATGCTGTTTCCCGGCGCAAAATCCGACGCGGCAGCCGCCAATCCCATTACACAGCCGGCAATGCCCAGCCGCCATATTGAACACGTCACATACATCAAACTGCCTCCCGGCGCGTATACTGAAGCATACGGATTGCCCATTGACACGGTCAAGACAACCACATAGAGGATCCGCGCATGAACATCAGGCATACCGGCGTGAAATGGTTTTTAGGGCTACTGTGCGGGCTCGGCATGGTGAACCTGTTCGCTGCCGAGTTCCGAACCGATTCGGACGGCATGGCCCTGGTGAATGGGAAACGGGTATTCATCCTGGGTCTATATGAGAACCCGGAAGATGACGGCGTGCTGGACCGGATCGCCGCGTCCGGATACAACCTGCTTCACGCAAAAGACCGGAGCGCGCTGGACCGGCTGCACAGCAGGAATCTGTGGGGAATCGTGGAGCTTGGCGGCCTGGCGGACCTGAGTGAGCAGCGGGAACAGCGGGAAGAATCCCTGAAAAACCTGGTGACCGGACTCAGGGATCACCCGGCCCTGCTGGCCTGGGAAATGCCGGATGAAGCCCTGTGGAACTGCTGGTATGGCGCGGAATTATGGCGCGCAGAGGAACGGCGGCTGCATCGGGAACGGATCACCGCGCTGGAAGACAGAACCCTGGCCGCGGAACTGAAAGCCATGCGGGAAGAGGCTGACCGGCTGTATGCCGACGCGGAATATGTCCGGGGCGATGAAATGGCTGACGCGATATGGCAAAAGCTCGGAGAAGCGTCCCCCCGCCCCGGTTACGGATTCGGCAATGCCCCGGAACGCGCCGCCCGTTTGCTCGAAGGCTTAAAGGCGGCTTACGGTCTGATCCGGGAATTGGACCCCGGCCATCCGGTCTGCATGAACCACGCGCCCAGAAACAGCATCGAGGACCTTGCGGCGTACGGCCAGGCGGCGGATATCGTGGGATGCGACATATACCCCGTTCCCGTGTCACCGCATGTTCGACATTCAGATTTGGTCAACCGGGACCTGTCCTGCGTGGGCGACTACACCCGGCGCATGCAGGCGTCCGCGCCAGGCAAACCGGTGTGGATGGTATTGCAGGGGTTCGGGTGGGCGGACATTCATAAGTACGCCCCGGAGATCGCCCGGGAAATGCGCCGTCCCAATCTCTGGGAAACGCGGTTTATGGCCTATGATGCCATCGTACACGGCGCGCGCGGATTGGTTTATTGGGGCACCGCTTTTATTGAGAAAGATTCGGCCCTGTTCTCAGACCTGATGGCCCTGGGCCAGGAAATTCAACGGCTGCAGCCGGTGCTGTCCGCTCCGGACACCAAAGAGCCGGTCAAGGTCGCCCTCGCCCCGGCCAACGGATCCCAGGAACGTGCCGCAGTTGGGCTGGGTAAAGAGGTCGACGGTAATCTGTGGATCATCGCCGTGAATGAAGATAGCATTCCCCACCGGGTAACGTTCTCACACCCGATGCTGCGGGAGGAAGAAGCGTTTACATGCCGCATTTCAGGCCGGGAGGCCGTTGTCCGGCAGGGTGGCATTACCTTCAGCATGCGTCCGAAGGAATCACTGGTGGCTGGGCCCCGCGCCGCCCAGCCCTGAGGATAAACACATGGATGAGAGGCACGCTATGGACAGGGTTGACCGCAGAACATTTATCGGCGCAAGCGGCGCGGCCGTTGGATTAAGCGCCGCCGCGTTCGGTGATTCCCCGGATCATACCGGAACTGACACGTCCTGGATGCCTGAGAACACCCGCTCCAGCCTGGAAAAAAATGTAGCCGACCTGGTGGCCAGAACCCCCCTCATGGATACCCATGAACACCTGCCGCCAGAAAAGGACCGGGTAGCAGACGCGGACAACCCGGATGCCGATCACGCTCCGGACTTCAGCATATTCTTTACCCACTACGCGGGATCCGACCTGCAGGTGGCCGGCATGCCGGAAGAAGATTACCGGCGGCTGATGTCCCGTAAACTGTCCCCCGGGGAAAAATGGCGCCTGGTCAAACCGTGGTATGACCGATGCCGGAACACGGGATACCTGCTGTGCGCCCGGGAAAGCCTCCGCGCGCTACACGGGGAAACAGATCTGCGGGACGACAATATTGAACAAATCAGTGAACGGGTAAAACAGGATATCCGCCCCGGATTCTACCGGCGGGTGCTTCGCGACATCGCCGGCATCGAGCACGCGCAGGTCAACTGCCTGAAAAGCGGCACGTTCCGGGAGAGCGAACCGGCCAGTGATCTGCTGAGCTTCGATCTGAGCACGGTCAGCCTCGCCAGCAGCGTTTCCATGAAAACATTGGAACGCTGCGCCGGCGGACCGGTCCATACACTCCAGGACGCGCACGCGGCGATCGACCGCGCTTTCGAACGTTTCGGACCGCGGGCCATCGCGATGAAAGACCAGAGCGCGTATAACCGGCGGCTTCTGTATGAAGAAGTCTCCGACGCGGATGCCGCCCCCCTGTTTGAACGGTTCGCGCGGAACCAGCAGTCGCTATCCCCGACGGAACGTGAAGCGTTGCAGAACAACCTGTTCCGTCGCTGCCTGCGGCGGGCGGAGGACTATCGCCTGCCCGTAAAACTCCATACGGGCTATTACGCCGGGCACAAACACATGCCTCTGGAAAGGGTCCGGCACAATTTCACGGACCTGTGCCGGATCATCGCCGAGTTTCCAGGCGTTAATTTCGTGCTGATGCATATCGGTTATCCCTATCAGCATGAGCTGACCGCCCTGTGCAAACACTACCCCAATGTATATGCCGATATGTGCTGGGCGTGGATCATTGACCCGGTATCCGGCGCGCATTTCATGAAAACCTTTCTCACCGCGGCGCCGGCGTGCAAACTGTTGAGTTTTGGCGGGGATTACCTGTACGTGGAACTGGTCCCCGGCCATGCCAGGATTGCCCGGCGGGGTATTACGCGCGCAATAACCGAACTTGTCCTCTCCGGGTGGCTGGCGGAGTCTGATGTCTCTGAGCTGGTTGAGCGCGTCATGCGGGGCAACGCACACGAACTGTTTGATCTGGACCGGGTACTCCGGAACGCCTCGGGGGCTTAATCAAGTCCCCTGTAATTACAGGCCGCTCACGGTCCGGGAGGCGCGCAGGTGACATTAAATGACGCAGTCAGGGCATTTTTGAATACATCCCGGACGGTCAGCGAAACGGATTGAACCTGCCCCGGCGCCGGATTCAGGGTAAGGACCGCTCCTTTAACTTTTTTTCCGTCTACGTTCCAAACCAGTCCGTCCAGAGAATGGTGGGGCGACATGGTCCGAAAGAATCCCGGCGGGTATTCGTCGCCCAGTCCGCAGGGAAGCCGTCCGGCCGGCGCGCGCAGCAGGAGCATACCGTCAACCTGACGCGATTCTCCCGCCCGCAGCTTCAGGACATCCGGCAGATCCGCCATGCCAAGCGCGCACCGTCCGGTCAGCGCGTCGGATACCGCGCGCATCAGCGTTTCCCGGCTCCCCGCGCACCCCCAGGCCAGCAGTATGGCATCGGCATCATTCAGGCGGACCGCGAAATCCGGACGCCCCAGATATACGACAACTACCCTGGGCGCGTTCTGTCTCAGCGCGCGGATCAGTTCGATCAGGGTTTCCACCCGTTCCCGTTCGGTAGCCACAACCACAACCGTGTTCAGTCCGCGCATGTTCCGGGTCAGCCGGTCGATTTCAAAAGTCTGAACTTCACCCAGATGGCCGGCGGTCATGATCGGCTGCTGGACCACGGACTTCAGGGATTTCTTCAGATACTTCTGCAGCGTGTCCAGGTCCACGGTTCCGGTGATGCCTACGGGCGCTGCGTCCCGATCCAGGGGAAGCGCGTCCCCCCGCAAATGAATCAGGGTAAGGCTCGCCCGCTGCAGCGCGGATATGGACTCCTCCGGTTTGTCGGCGGGGGAAGCATTGCCTGCAACCTGATTCCGAAAAGATTGAATGGTCGCGGCGACCCGTTCCGCCTTCTCGCGCATCAGCGCCAAGGGAATATCGCCCCGCGCGGTCGCGGCGGCCAGGTAATCCACCGCCCGCTCAACGGCCCGCAGTCCTCCCTGCCACAGGATCATATCTGCGCCGGCCAGCAGAGCGTCCCTGGCCGCTTCCGCCGCGTCCCGGTTCAGGGTTTCACTGTCCACCGGCCCTGCCACCACAATTCCCCGGAAGGCGGCCTGCCGCCTCAGCAGATGCTGGATCACGTCGGGATTCACGCAGGCCGGCCCCTCTCCCCACATGGGAACTTCGACATCACCCACATGCACCATGGCCGCTATCCCGGCGGCTTCCATATAAGGCATCCCCTCCTGGGCGGGCCAGGTCTCCGGCGTTGCCGTCAGCACTGGCGGCTGATTCCTGTCCCGGGTCCAGGACCCGCCGGGAAAGCCCCACACCGCGGCCGTTATGCCCCGCCCTCCCAGGCGGCGCACCACCGCTGCGCCCAGCTTTGCCACCGCATGGGGCTGGGAACCTATACAGCGGGTAGAGGCCGCGGAACCCGGATTGGCGGGCCACAGCGAAAGGTCCGGGCCGGGCATCCAGTCCAGGCCTGCCGCGCGGAGAATCCGCGCCGCGGCATCGGCCCAAATTTCGGCAAAGGGCTCCCCACCCGCCGCGGCCGCGGCCATTAGCGGAGGCAGCGACACGGACCGTTTACCCGACACATCCCCCAGAAAACCAGCCAACTCCCAGGGATCCGCGCCGATCAGAATGGGACGGTTAATCCGGAGTTCCGCCTGACGCAGCATCGCCACCAGCAGCGGCAGGTTTTCCGGTTTTCCCGCGGGCCGGATCCGCACCCCGCCCGGCGGCGTCTTATCCAGAAACGCGGCATCTTCCGGCGTGAGTTTCAGGGCGCAATCCAGCGAAACGATCATAAGCCCCGCAATCAGCGGACGCAGCAACGCCGGATCCACTGTGTCGGACGTCACGCGCGCTTGCTGCCCGGAAACCGGCGCCAGTTCGCTGAGGGAAGGCGGCGCCTTAACGTTTTTCGGCGTCTGTGCCATCGTGTTGTCGCAAAGCCCGACCGCCGCAACCGCTGTAACCAGCAGACGCGCGGCAAATGACCGCGCGGCATTTCGCCTGACCCCACCCATGCGCGTTCCCTTATATCCGCCGGTCTGAAGCGCAAGCCACGAACGTGACCACGCCCCCGGCCGGATCAAACGCGTGGCTGCTCACGGAACCGGGACGGAACGGCTGGTTGCCTATGGCGGAAGCCGCCGCGTAAATGCATCCCATGCCGCATACGTGGCGGGGATTGCCGCCGCGCATGATGGCCCGGTAAAATCCGGCCGGGTCGCCCTTTTTCACGTGCTCCAGCGCGCGCGTGTCTTCGGAGATGATGGTGTCCACCAACTCGGGTGTAATTTCAATGTCATCCCCGAACCGTTCCCCGACGTGCGAAAGATCCGCGGCGGCAATCGCGGCCGCGCGGGGATGGTCCGCCATCAGGGAACGCGCCGCGTCGAGAAACCGCGCCACATCCGGCCGGTCCTCCGGTATGGCATCTTCGCCCATATCCGGCGTCGTCAGCATGCCGCACAGCACGGGAATAATGGGCGGCGCGTCATCACCGTACAGCAGGGCCAGCATCACCGCCTGCAATTCCAGCGAATGCTCCGTCCGGTGGATAATCTGCTCTTCGTAGGGGTCCCAGTCACAGGACTGTTCCAGTCGGGCAAGGGCATCCCGAAAAACGGGCACGGTTCCAAAGGGCGTCTCAAAATCCTTGTCGCACAAAATAAACGGCGTCCGACCCGCGGTATGGGCCACGCCGAACAGCAAAATAAACTCCGGCTTCCCGCCCGCCCACAGCCAGCGGTAGGCCCAGGCGTATATGTGCCCACCCCGCGCGAAATCGATATGTGGCGCGATCAGGCCTCGTATGGGAGGTCCGCTTTCGGGGGCTACATCCGTCGGCATGCCGGGACCTCCATCCCGAAAACGCTCTTCCAGCCAGGATCTGAGGGATTCCGGGTCCTCAGGGTAGGCCCGTCCCGCCAGCCAGGCCTGCCGGACCGGGCTCCGTAAGAAGGATTCATCTACGCTGGCCCGTTTCTGTTCAAAAACCTCGTCAGCCAGCATGCCTGCCTCGCTAAGCTGCCGGGCAAGCTCCAGCACGAGATCCCGAGACACCGACATGCCGGACTGCTTCTGAAAAAGGCGGCAGATCTCCTCCGCCGTGCGCCGGCCGTCGAACATCGCGGCCAGCATGAACGCGCCGGGCGGCAACAGGGCCCCATCCGGCATGTATCCGAAAGGATCACTCAGCAGGAAACATTGTTCACCCTCATGCTGGATCATGCTGACATCCAGGTAACGCAGGGGAGCGATGGGAATCGACTCAGGCTGCATGGAAAATCCTTTCCGCGACACCTGTAATGTAGTATGCCTGATGTCGCCTACCGGCCGGTAACATCCGGACGCTCCGCAGCGTTTCTCGGGATTCCGGATTTACGCGCTGCTTCCTCCAGCAACTGTCGGTAATCGGGACGGTCCGCAATGGCCAGGGCAGATTGAAAGGCCTCCCGCGCGGCATCCCATGCTTCCCGGCGCGCCAGCAGCACGCCAAGATTCCGCCAGGCGTGGTGCAGGGACGCATCTCCCCTGACGGCCAGGCGCAGGACCTGCTCCGCTTCAGCTTCCCGACCGCACAACGCCAGGTTGCTGCCCAGCTCCGACAGCCAGTCATACTGATCCGGCTTCCGCCGGACTGCTTCGTAATATGCTGCCGCGGCTTCAGCGTGGCGGCCCAGCTCAGCCAGCTGAGCCCCCAGTTCCGCGTAAGCGGCAGCGTCATCCGGCGCATCCTGCACTTTTTTGCGGTTCAGCTCGAGGTAAAAAGCCGCTTTCTCGGAAGCGTTTCGCGGCGCGTTCCACAGCGGATAATGCCGCACTACTGCCGGACTGTTATATATAGGAATGCCCAGCGCCTCCAGGGCCGGGTTGACCAGCTCATGAACCCTGCCGGTAAAACGGACATCCGGCCGGTTCGGAAACAGCCGCACCTTCCAGCTGGAATACCAACAGGGAAACCCCCGCGCGTACGGATCGCCAGGAACCGTTGGCTGGGCATCAGCCCGGAAAACCTGGTCCGTATACGTGACGGTTTCGATCCGCCAGGCCCGGTCCGGAGGATTTTCGGCATGTTCCAACAGGAGCATCGCCGCCTCCGGATCCAGCCACTCATCCGCATCCGCGACATACACCCATGGAAGGGTACACAATTCCAGGGAGGCGTTTCGCGCCGCGGAAAAATCATCCGTCCACGTGAAGCGTGCTGTTCGGCATTGCAACCGTTCCGCCACGGCTGGCGTGT
>Ga0116169_1003270_pt1 | contig 10979 bp, 8 predicted proteins | sample AD_UKC130_MetaG_FD_89796 | JGI IMG/M metagenome (GOLD analysis project Ga0116169, IMG submission 89796) | Active sludge microbial communities of municipal wastewater-treating anaerobic digesters from Canada - AD_UKC130_MetaG | ecosystem: Engineered > Bioreactor > Anaerobic > Digestate | place... | reverse complement strand
GCGCTCGCGCGTGACCCCGACTAGATAGCCGGTGCAGTGCGTGGGATAGAGCATCGGCGGCAGGCCATGACGCCATGTCTTCGAGCCGTCTGGGTTGACCGTGAGCGGCTCCATGCCGGCATGGTGATACTCCGCCTCGGTGTAGAAGATCTGCCCGAACTTCCCTTCCTCGTAGAACTTGCGCGCGGAGATGACCACCTGGTGGTAGTAGCTCGTCTCCGCCATCATGTAGGTGAGCCCCGTCTTGCGCACCGTCTCGGCGAGAAGCTCCGCGTCCTCGAGGGTGGTCGCCGCCGGCACGGCGCTCATGACGTGCTTCCCCGCGTTGAGGCACGCCACCGAGTGGCGCGCGTGGTCCGGGGCAGCCGTGAAGAGGGCTACAGCGTCCACCTCTTTGTCCTGGAGCAGCTCGTCCAGCGTGGAGTAAGCCTTGTCGCACCGATAAACGCGCCGCAGTTCTTCACGGCGGTCCTCTCTCCCCTCGCACACCGCCTGCACGATGCACCCGGGATGCTCGTGCCACTGGAAGGTCGCGCCGAAACGGCCCCCTACCACCCCGATTCGTATCTTCCGGTTGCGCTTCATCGCCTATTCCCTCGCCCAGATCCCCGTAGAACACGATGGCGACGGGCATGAGGGCGCCCTCACCTCTTCCTCGGGGAAGATCTGTCTGATACTGAGAGTATTTCCACTCCTGGCGGGCTCGTCCTCTCCACCGCCTCGCAGCGAGAAGGGATCCCCACCCGGCGAGCGAATTGCTTCAGGGGCGTCTGATTGAGGCAATGCGATGCGTGCCGTTGCCAACGCCGTCCATGGCGGCCCCGGCGCTCGTTTTCGCCGGCCCGCGGGAGACAGGCTGGCTTCGGGCCAGTCTCGCTCGCCAGGTGGCCGCGCGCGCAGAGCGCCCTCTTCCAGATCCAGAAGCCCGGCGGCCTCTCCGCCGCGCACGCTGTCGGATGAAGGAGACGCGCGATGCTGACGACTGAGGCGTGGATCAGGCAACTGCGTGAGGAGATCACCAGCCTGCGCGAGGAAGGCGCCGACGTGGACGCCGCCGAGCGCCAGCTCGATGCCATTGCTGCCGGCAACCTCGACCCGTCGCACCTCCCGGCACTGCAGGCCAGCTTGCAAACTTCTGTGACCCGGTCCGACTTCCCCTATGCCGAGCCGGTCGCCCTGGAGGAGATCCAGATGCTCCGCCCCGAGGGCCCGCGTAGCCTGCCCGTCTGGCTCCCGCCGGACCTTCTTTTCGACCGCATCTACGGGGGATGGCTCGGTCGGGCCGCAGGGTGCCTCCTGGGCAAGCCGGTGGAGGGCTGGAAGAAGGAGGAGATCGAGGAGACCCTGCGTTTCTGCAACGCTTGGCCGCTTTCGGATTACTTCCCTCCAGTGCCGGATAATGACCGCGGCCTCGGTTATCCCCCACACGCCACCTCCTGGCTGCGCGGTAACATCACCTGCATGCCCCGCGACGATGACATGGACTACCCGATCCTCGGCCTGCACACGCTGGAGGAGAGCGGGCCTTGCCCCAATGCCGCGGCCATCGCGGGGCAATGGCTAGCGCATCTTCCCTACCACATGGTGTACACCGCCGAGCGCGTCGCCTACCGCAACCTGGTGAATGGGATCGAACCGCCCCTCTCAGGGCGCTACCACAACCCCTATCGGGAATGGATCGGCGCGCAGATCCGCGCCGATATCTGGGGCTGGGTCAATCCGGGCGAGCCAGAACGCGCCGCCGCCATGGCCTATGCCGATGCCGAGGTCTCGCACATCAAGAACGGCGCCTACGGCGAGATGCTCTTCGCGGCCATGCTCTCTGCCGCGTTTATCGTGGACGATATCGAAGAGGTGATCACCATCGGCCTCTCCGAGATCCCGGCAGAATGCCGGCTCGCCGAGGCCGTGCGCGACGTCCTGGCCTGGAGCAAGGAATCGTCCGATTGGGAAGAGACGTTCCGGCGGATCCGCGAGAAGTACGGGCATTACCATCCGGTTCACACCATCAACAACGCTGTGGTGGTCCTCATGAGCCTGCTTCACGGCCAGAAGGAGTTCGGGAAGACGATCAGCATCGCCGTCATGGCCGGCTGGGATACCGACTGCAACGGCGCGACGGCGGGCTCCGTCCTCGGAACCCTTCTGGGCGCCAACGCACTTCCCGAGGCCTGGGTCGCTCCCCTCAACGACCGTCTCCACTCAATCGTCACCGGCTTCTCGGAGACGCGTCTCTCGGAACTCGCCCAGCGGACGTGCGCGCAGGTCGAGAAGGTGGCAAGCGTCCAGGGATAGGACGCGGAATCGAGCCCCTCGCCGCCGGCGCTCGCCGGCGGCGCTCTGAATGACCGTTTCACGGGTCGCTTTGTCCCCCAGCACCGTGGGCCTGCTCCTCGCGTGTGCGAATTGGATCCACGAACGGCCTCGCTCGCGCGGTTGTCCAAGAGCCGTGCCTCTCCGACAGGCTTAAGGATGGCCCGCCGGGAGCCGAAACCCCAAGTAGAGCTATCATCCACCAGGAGCCGGGAGCGATCCGCGCGTGCGTGCCCATGGCTGAGGCGCGCCAGCATGAGCCCTTCATGCCCCGGCCGACGCCAGTCTGGGAAGCGAGAAGGTACTATGCTGTTGATCGTGGGGCTTGTTGTCGTCTTCGGGAGCATCGTGGTGGGCTATACGATGCATGGCGGCAGGATCGCGGCACTGGTCCAGATCAGCGAGTTCATCATCATCGGCGGGGCAGGCCTCGGGAGCGTGCTCGTTGCCAACCCGCCGAGTGTTGTCGCCAAGACGTTCAGGGAGATCTTTGGCCTGGTGAGGGGAAACCCCTATACCAAGGCGCGCTACATGGAGCTGCTCCAGATGCTCTACGACATGTTCATGATGGCGCGCCGGGAAGGGGTGGTCGCTCTCGACCAGCATGTAGAGCGCCCGGAGGAGAGCTCCTTCTTCCGCAGATACCCCTTCTTCCATAGCAACCACCACGCACTCTCCTTCCTGGCCGACACGATGAAGGTGATGATCAGCGGTTCGGTGGCCACCTACGACCTGATGGAGCTGATGGACGTGGACCTCGAGACGATGCGCGAGGAGGCGATGCGGCCGTCGCACATCATGGCGAAGGTGGCGGATGCCATGCCCGGCTTTGGGATTGTGGCAGCGGTTCTCGGCGTCGTGATCACGATGGGCGCGATTGGCGGGCCTCCGGAGGAGGTCGGCCACAAAGTGGCGGCCGCCCTGGTCGGCACCTTCCTGGGCATCCTGTTCTCCTACGGCATCTTCGGGCCGATCGCTGCCGCGATGGAGGCGCAGGTCAACTCAGAGGTACAGTACCTGTCATGCATCAAGTATGCGCTCCTCTCCTTCGGGCGCGGCGATGCGCCACTCACGGGCGTCGAATTCGCCCGGCGCAACATCGAGCCGAGTGTGCGTCCTACCTTCACCGAGATGGAGGAGACGCTGAGGAGCGGTGCACGGGCAACTGCCCGCGCCGCATAAACGAGAGCGCTGCTTGAGGGCGATGGAACAGCCGGTCGCCCACACACCGCATTGGGAGGAGAAACCGCGTGGCCGAAGGCATGGGGAAGGACAACCCGCCGATCATCCGCATCGTGCGCAAGAAGCAGGTGGTACGGCACCACAGCGGCGCCTGGAAGGTCGCCTATGCTGACTTCGTCACGGCGCTGATGGCGTTCTTCCTTGTCATGTGGATCGTGGGGCTGAGCAAGCCGGTTCGCGAGGCGATTGAGGCCTACTTCAAAGACCCTATTGGCTTCAGCAGGGCGGTGCGCCACGGCCGGAGCCCGTTCGCCACTGGCGATGCCATGGGCATCCTCACCGGAGGCGCGGCTCCCATTCCTGCCGGCAAGGGCGGCGGCGTCAAGTCGAAGGAGGAGCAGCTTCGCGAGGTGCAGCAGGCGATCGTCGAGGAGATGGAGCGGCTGCCGGAGCTCAAGTCGCTGCGCGACAGCGTCTCTGTCACGCTCACCCGGGAAGGCCTGCGCATCGAGCTGATTGAGAAGCGATCCTCGCTCTTCTTCGACAGCGGGAGCGCAAAGCTCAAGCCGCACACGCGCCACCTGCTCGGCGTGATCGCGAAGCAGCTGCGCGACGTGAACAACCCGATCGTGATCGAGGGGCACACCGACTCTCTCCCGCTGGTCAGCGAGCCACACTACTCCAACTGGGAGCTCTCCGCCGACCGGGCCAACGCGGCACGCCGGGCGATGGAGGCCAGCGGCCTGCGCCCCAGGCAAGTCCTCGCGGTGCGCGGCTATGCCGACCGGAAACCGCTGCGCCCAAGAGACCCCCGGCACTACTCCAACCGCCGGGTGAGCATCCTGGTCGCCTACTCCACCGCGGGCTACTAAGCGCGCCGGCCCCCAGGCGAGCGCACCGCGTCAGGGCTCGGGCACGATCGCGCAGAGCTCCTCCAGCGGCGCTTCCAACACGCGCCGGGCGGCAGCCCGGTCGCCCTCTTCCTTCAACCAGGCTGCCAGTTTGGCGGGAAGCCCCTCGGCGAAGGTGATCGTGGCGCTCCGGCCGGTTTCGGTATTGATCACGCGCACGCGGGGCGAATCGGCGCGGCTCACCACCAGATTCGCCTTGCCTGTGGTCGCGCCCGTGCCCAGTTGAAGCCCATCCACCAGGCACGAGACGGGGGGCGCGGGCGGCACGGCCACCTCCACGCGCACTCCGAAGTACTTCCGCGCATCCACGCGTTCGAGTGCCGCCTGGCCCACGCGCATGCCGACAACCAGCCACGGCCCCAGGTGCCCGTGGAACTCCTCTGCCCGGTCTAGTTCATTCATCGCACTCCCCTCTCCCGCAACAGCCGCAGCGCCAACGGCACCGCCACCAACTGCAAGAGGATGCCTGGCGCACCGCCGGCAATCCAGCCAGCCGCCGTCATCTTCGGCGGGAGGCCAAGCCATCGACCGGCCACCGTGATCAAGAGCGCCGTCACCGCCATCCGCGCCGCGATGGCTCCGGGGAGGGCCACCCACACCGGCAGGCGCAGCTTGCGCGCGAGGAGCGACGCCACGGCGCCCAGCGTGGCCAGCTCCGCCGCCATCACCGGCACCAAAGGCACCGGCGGCATGCCGGTGATCAACGTGGAGAGCACGGGGGCCAAGACTCCCACGCTCGCCGCCAGTCCGGGGCGCACCACGAAACCGGCCAGCGCCACCGGAAGGTGCATGGGCAAGAAGAGGGATCCCAGTCCCACCAAATGGAACGCCTGAGGCAACGCCACGGCCAGCGCCCCCATCAACGCCGCCAGGACCTTCTCTCGCCCCGGCTCAGACTCCCGGCCCGCTTCTTCCGCCATCTGCCCGCTGCCTCTCACGTTCGCGCCCGCACCCCGGCATAGAGGGCCCTTCCCGGCATCGCGTACGGGAACGAGGGATCCAGGGTGTATGCCTTGTCGAAGAGGTTATCCACCCCCAGCCACGCCTCGTAGTCGCGGTTGATGGCGTAGGTGGCTTTCAGGCCAACCAGCCAGAAGCCAGGCAGGCGCACCGTTTGGCGCTGCGCATCCACGCCCCAGATCCGATCCAGCCACTGGATGTCGGTCGCCAGGCGGAGCCGGCCCCAGGAGTAGTCGGCGCCCAGATTCACCTTGTGCTCCGCGTTGTAGGCGCAGGCCTCGCCGGGATCGAGGAGCGAGTAGTTGAAGTAGCCACTCAGCGACGGCGTAAGCTGGCGGCGCAGGCCAAGCTCCGCACCGTAGAGGCGCGCAACAGGAAGGTTTACGAACGCGACCGGCGTCTTCCCCGGCAGATCGGCAGGACGAGCCCCAAGTTGGATGAGTTGCGAGGCGCGCGTGTGGAAGAGCGCCAGATCCACCTCGCCGCGCTCCGTGGCATGATGATAGCCCACCTCGGCCTGCCAGGTCCGCTCCGGCTGCAACCGGGGATTGTTCGTGCCGAAGAGGAAGAGCTCTCGGAAGGAGGGGGTGCGAAAGCCGGATCGGAGCGAGGCGCGCGCGGCTCCCTCTCCCAGGGGCCAGACGGCACCGACACTCGGAAGCCACTGCGTCCGGAAGCCCTCGATGCTCTGCACGCGCAGGCCAGCCGATACGCGTTCGCCCCTCTCCAGACAGCGCTCCACGGTCGCGTAGACGCCGCCCTCGCTGCGGGCGAAGTGGCCGGCGCTGGGAGCCGGGCTTTTCACCTCGCCCCCGTATCGCTGCAGGTCCAGGCCCCATGCCCCCCGGATCGTCTCCGAACCGTGAAAGCGCTGAATCCAGGAGAGCCCGCCGACGAAATCGGTCGAGTGAAACCCGTCCTCAAATCGGTGCTCGCTGGGGTTGTAGTGGAGCGAGAGCGTGGAATCACGCCGCTCGCCGGTCCAGTCGGTCGTGACCCCGAAATCGCGGCGATTGAACTCCTGGCGCAGGCGCGGGATGGGGGTGCCGGCCCAGTAGGCGGTCGCCAGCGCGCGCTGGTCGATGGTGTCGTAGCGGACTACCGAACCGGTGAAGCGCGTCGAGACGCGGGGCGACCACTGTTGCCAGGCGTTCAGCGCGTAGTTCGATGCCTGATACCAGCCATAGCCGTTGGGCAGGTGTCCGTCTGTCTCGCGATGCCCCGCCATGAACGCGGCCGAGAACCGGCCCATCGCGGTCCCCACGCGCCCCTGCATGTTGCGCGTGCCAAACGAGCCGGTCTCTGCCCACACCTGCGCCGAAGCCCCCTCCCCTTCCGGGCGGCGCGTCACAATATGGATCAGCCCTCCGGCGGCGTTGGTGCCATAGAGCGTTGAAGCCGGCCCGCGCAGGATCTCCACCCGCTCCACGTGATCCACCAGGTAGGCGCTTGGCATCGAGTGGCCCATGATCCCCATGAAATCGGGGTGGCCGTCGATCAAGACCAGGCTGCCAACCGGCGGGTTGCCCCCCAAACCCCGCACCTGAATGCTCCCGCCGTAGCCCAGCCCGCCCTGGCGGCTCACGAAGACGCCCGGCTCGCGAACCAGCAAGTCGACCAGGTTCTGAGCGTTTGAACGCTCGATCTCTCGCCGCGTGATCACGCTCAGGCTCGCCGGCACCTCCGTTCGCGTCTCTTTCCGGCGTTGCGCCGTGACCACAACCTCTTCTTCATCCTCTACCGCTGGCTCCTCGCTCGCCGCCGGCACCACCGCCACGGCAAGCCCCAAGAACAGCGAGATGGCTCCGAGCCAGATGCGATCCTGTCTCATTCTCCTGCCTCCTGTCCTATCCGAGTCCGGCGTAACACGATTTTCTCAAACCGTAACACCGCGTCATTATAGCAGCCAGGCACAGGCACGTCAAGGAGGCACCACTGTGAGGAGCGGGAGGGCATGCTGCGCGCCCGATCCTGGTGGATCGGGATGCCTCGGATAGGGTTTTCTGGAGGCGCGAGCAAGGATGGCTAAGGAAGAACAGGGGCTCCGTGGAGGAGCCAGGTCTCTTTCCGCGCGCTGCTTCCATTGCCGGCCATTTGGCGGTAAATCTCTTCGAACTGTGCCTGTGTCTTCTCGAACGCTGCAAGAACCGCGGGGTCGAAATGCTCGGGGACGGTCCAGCCATCGCCCTTGAGGATGATCCGACACGCGTCCTCGTGCGAGTGAGCGGGCTTATAGCTGCGTGCCATGCGAAGGGCATCGTAGACATCGGCAACGGTGACGATACGCGCGGCAATGGGGATCTGCTCGCCTTTGAGGCCCTGCGGATAGCCGGTGCCATCCCAGTGCTCGTGGTGGCACAGCGCGATGGAAGCGGCCACTCGCAGGCGCGGCGCATCGCCCAGGATCCGGGCACCGGCGATAGTATGCCGACGCATCACCTCGAGCTCCTCGGGCGTAAACCGCCCCCGCTTGCGCAGGACATCGGGATGGACATGGATCTTGCCCACGTCGTGCATCTGAGCTGAGTAGTGGATCGCTTCGGTATCATTCTGGGGTAGGCCCAGAGTCTCTGCCAACACGCGGGAATACTCATTCACGCGCAGAATATGGTCGCCGGTATCCTCGTCGTTGGCCTCCGCGGCGCGCGCCAGCGCTCCGATGGTGTAGAGGAAGCCACGCTCCGTCTCCTGGATCTGCTCGGCAATCGTCTCCAGGAACCCTACGTGGACACCGAACCCCTTGAGCGCTACCGCCTCGGAGAAGGAGACATCTTCCTCAAAGTTGAAGGCAGCCAGGTAGGTGCGGCCGATCAAGACCGCGGCGCAGTTTCGGATCACCCCGAGGATCTGTCGCAGGTCGGGAGAGAACCCCTCTTGGTACGATGCGAGATCCGTTCTATCCGGGCAGTTCGAGAACGTCATCGTCTCCGGGGAGCCCCGGGTGATCCGGCCGGGCATCTCCAGGGCAATCATACGGTCGCTTCGGTGCACGCGCGTCCCCTCGGCAATGTAGAGGTTGCCGAACGGGAGCTCTGAACCGTCCGTGTTGCCCACGAAGACCGCCTGTGGCGAGCGCCCGGTCGCGCAGGTGCTCTCCAGCAACTGCCCGACGAGCGACTCCTCCATCTGGTCCTTATCGAACCGGAGGGGATCGAACGCATTCAGGATACCCTCGGTGTAGCGCGCCAGGCGCTCCATGGTCCGATAGGCATTCTCCAGGTCATCATGCAAGCGCTTGGATCTCAGCAGCGCGTTCGCGCGCGCGGAGAGCTCCGCCTGGCTGAATGGCTTGGTGAGGAAGTCGTCGGCGCCGGCCTTGATCCCTTCGATCCGGTGAGAGAGGTCACCCAGCGCCGTGATGATGATGATGGGGATGAACGCGGTCTCCGGGGCGGATTTGAGCTGCCGGCACACCTCGAAACCATTCATCCGAGGCATCATCACGTCGAGGATGATCAGATCCGGGCGACGCTCTGCCACGGCATCCAATGCCTCAACACCGTCTCCTACGGCGATTGTTTCATAGCCCAGGATCTCCAGCAGCTCCTGGAGCACTTCTTGATTCCAAACCTCGTCATCAACAACGAGGATCCTTTGCTTGCGTTTCGCCATCGCTGTCCCCGCGCCACCAGCCATCCACCGGCCAGGTGAAGAGGTCCGCGCATCCTACGCCTGGCGCGTTCCGCGAACACGCCGCTCTCTTGGCGCGCGCCCTACCGACGCCAACTTAACTGAGTGGTTGTTCGACGCAAACGCCCCCTCCTCCTACGCCTGAGATCAGAAGGACAGAAGAGCCAGACGGTATATTTCCCTGGGGCTGGCGAGGGGCTGGACGGCCGGTGGCGTCGCGCCGCCGGGCGTTGACATGCCCTACCGGGTGTGTTACGATCAATTGGTTGGCCGCGCCACGAAGCACGTGGGCGCCTGCCAGCGCCCGATCACGCCCAGTTTCGCACGAGAGGACCGCATGTACCCAGAGAGGATTCGCCGCGCGCTTGCCGGCATCGTCGGGGAAGAGTGGTACCTGGAGAGCCCCGAGGACCGGATGGCCTACTCCTACGACGCCACGCCGCTGCATCAGGTGCTCCCGGATGGCGTTGTCTTCCCAGCCAGCACGGAGGAGGTTCAGGCGATCCTGGAGCTCGCCTCGCGCGAGGGCCTCAAGGTTGTTCCCCGCGGCTCCGGCACCAACCTGGCCGCCGGAACGGTGCCGGTCGAAGGCGGCCTGGTTCTGGTGCTCACCCGGATGAACCGGGTGTTGGAGATCGATACCGACAACCTCACCGCCCGGGTGCAGCCCGGGGTGATCACGGCGCCGTTCCAGGCCCAGGTGGAGGCACTCGGCCTCTTCTATCCCCCGGATCCGGGAAGCAACATGGTCTCGACGCTCGGGGGCAACGTGGCGATGTGCGCGGGCGGGCTGCGCGGGCGCAAGTATGGCGTCACCCGCGACTACGTCCTCGGATTGGAGGCCGTTCTTCCCTCGGGCGAGGTGATCCGCACCGGCGGCAAGGCGATGAAGGATGTCGCGGGCTACGATCTGACCCGGCTCCTCGTCGGCTCGGAAGGCACGCTCGCGGTGATCACCGAGATCCTCCTCAAGCTCGTTCCGAGGCCCGAAGCAAAACGCACGCTCCTCGCCCTCTTCCCCCACCCGGAGGACGCCGCGCGCGCCGTCAGCGAGACAATCGCGGCGCGCATCGTGCCCGCCACGCTCGAGTTCCTCGACCAGGGAACCGCCCGCGTCGTCGAGGAGTACGCGCACGCCGGTCTTCCCACCGACGTGGAGGCGGTCCTCCTCATCGAGCAGGATGGCGCGCCCTCGGCCGTGGACGCCGATATCGAACGGATCGCGGAGCTCTGCCGGCGCGCCGGCGCGTCCGAGGTGCGCGTCGCCGCGACCCAGGAGGAGGCCTCGGCGCTGCTGACGGCACGGCGTTCCGCCCTGGCGGCACTCGCCCGGCTGCGCCCGACCACGATCCTCGAAGACGCCAGCGTGCCGCGCTCGCGCCTGGCCGAGATGGTGCAGGCGATCCAGGAAGCCGCGCGCCGGCACACCGTGCGGGTCTGCACCTTCGGGCATGCCGGCGATGGCAACCTCCACCCCACCTGCCTCACGGACGCGCGCGACACAGACGAAATTGCCCGCGTGGAGGAGGCGTTCGCGGAGATCTTCGCAAAGGCACTGGAGCTCGGGGGCACCATCACCGGCGAGCATGGCGTCGGCGCCGCCAAAGCCGGCTACCTGGAGGCGCGCGTGGGGCCAGGGGCCCTCGCGCTGATGAAGCGCCTGAAGGAGGCGTTCGACCCGCAGGGGATCCTCAACCCGGGGAAGATCTTCGCCGAGGGGCCGCGCAGAAGAATGACGGTGAGCCGGTGAGCACCCACGGATCGGGGCAACAGCTTCAGGGCGCGGACTCCAGCGCATCCTTCCGCCGAGAGGGCGAACAGCCTCTCGCTCTCACCACCCCTCTCTCGCTCGATTCCTGCATGCGCTGCGGCTTCTGCCTGGCGGCCTGCCCCACCTACCGACATCTGGGGCGCGAGACGCATTCGCCGCGCGGGCGCCTGGCGCTCGTCAAGGCGGCTACTGAGGGCCAGCTCGACCCCGTG